>Ga0193716_1002244_pt1 | contig 10997 bp, 9 predicted proteins | sample U2c1metaG_FD_145901 | JGI IMG/M metagenome (GOLD analysis project Ga0193716, IMG submission 145901) | Soil microbial communities from a riparian zone of the East river system, Colorado, United States - U2c1 | ecosystem: Environmental > Terrestrial > Soil > Riparian zone | place: USA: East River...
GTTGTAGTTGTTGTGGCAAGCGGCTCCGACGTCTCCGAGCCACAACAACTACAACCCAGGAGCGCTTCACTCGAGGAGACGAAACAAGGCTGCAGCCTGAAAGGCGGAAAAGCGACTTCCAGAGCCTTGTGAATTACGAACGCCAGCTTGTAGCACTCACCGAGGCATTGAAAGCCAAGGTAACACCAACAATCTATATGGAGATGAGGCGACGACCAGAGATAGCGGTTCACGACCCTCATGTAGGCAGAGATCTGCGGTACATTCGTGAAGTAAACGGATTCATTTCACATTGTAAACACCTGACTTAAACTCGAAAATGACAGATGCAAACCAAAATCGGTAAGACTATGTACCTTCGTGCCAATAACATCGTTTATGCATATTATTGCAATCTTAGATGTGAGATATGAATGCTATTATATTGCATATTGTCCCCTAGGCAGTCCTGCGGAAATGGCGCCACCCGATAATTATATCTTTCACCCGCCCTCCTTCATACAAAATTGCTTCGCCTGCCGATAACGAGGAAACTATACTTCAGCAAATAGCACAGTATGAGTCATCCCTGGACGAAATGATCGAGAAGTTAGACTACCATGATCAGTTGGCGAGGGAGATTGACTCCTCGGATGTGTCCGCATGGCCAACCAAGTACAATACCTGGCTGGAACGCCGTCGAATTGTGGTTAAGATTGATGAAGTGAGTCTTTTGTGTTGCATATCATCTTTCTGTCTATCATAACTCAATGAGTTGACAGATTCGGCATACCATCGGTATGCTATGAGGTTGTCGTTGTGTGTCATGTACTAATTAATGTCTGTGATACAGCTTGCCTGAGGGACAAGCTACAAGAAATATCAGATCCCAGCGATGTTATTTATCGGAGTGAATACCCTACTGGTCCTATGAACGGGAGTATGGTTACTAGCTCAAGGCGCGGGTTCAGAGCCCACCTGGACTAAAATAAAATCGTGACTACAACATAATTTTAACTGAGACTAATTTACCCTTATTGTATTCCCGGCGCTGAATCTGAACCATTCCTGCAGAATCTCCAACGGCTGCGTCAACTCCAAAATCTTGGGTATGGGTGAATTTAAAGGTCAGTTGCCAGGTTATTCTTTGCCAATGGTTATATTTCTAACCCTTCTTTATTAGATAATTCTCGACGAATTGTACTTTCACCAACAACGAACGTCTCAACCTAGACTGACTCGAGAGCGAAAGATAACAACCTCGTACGTCTCTTCTATGTTTTACTTTTACTTTCCCTCATGCTCATTTTTGGTTAACAAGGAGGGCTCGATATTGTCGGAGAAGACAACATATGTCTCAAGCTCGCCCCATGCGTCATCCGCGAACAAGACGTGCTCGTCGCTGCACGCGCACAACATCGTCATCACCAGGTTCGAGACCAGCAGCACCAACAACCAATACGCCTTGTGAAATCAATCTCTATCCTTTTTCCCACAAATGCTGTCGGACATCCCTCACGAGCCAATAGGATTGCTTCATTCTCGTTGGTGCTTAGGGTAACTTAACGCTGCTGCCGCAGGGGTGCGTGGGAGATATGGGTATTCGATCACACCCTACAGGGCGAGTTCGTGTTGTGCCTTGTTATTGGTACCTTAGCTAACTGTTGCTTCTTTGCAGGCATCCAAGCTTCGGATCTTGACCGTTTGCTCCCCCACCGTGTTCGACGTCCGGCACAGAACCAAGAACCGCCAGAACCGTCCACGACATCCTCAGCCTTACACGAACTGCAAGCGCAACTCCACAAAACCCAGTCATCACCAGTCATGTCCATAAGACGCGTTCTCGAACCGCTGATGCCATCAAGCGAGAAGTCGGCTTGTTGAAGCAATTGGTGGATTACTCTCACGCTACTCGAGGCAGGGGAATGAACGGGAAGATTTTTGGTGGACCTGGTGCCGGCCCGAATAATGATGACGCGAGAAGCATTCGAAACGATTGTTCCTCGCGAGTCGGAGAAGGTCGGAGAGGAAGATGACGACTAGATCTCGAGGCAGGAGTAGCGGCAGCAGGAAGAGGAGTAAGAATGGAGAGAAGTTGGAGGACGATGAGGAAACCCTAAGACGATTCCGCCGCAACCCGTTATCGACCGCCTCTTCGAACCGTTCGTTTCGCTTACTGACCAAATCGAATCCGCGGCTGGGCTATTCACCTCGTCCAATGCCTACCGCGCCGCTTCCCAGAGCCTCGTTGCTGCATTCGAGCCCAAGGTCACCGCTCTCGAAGATCTCTTTTCTTCCCAGGCCTAGCCCCAACCGCTATTGCCGAGTCTAGCTTGAAATACGCGCTACCACCGATTTCGACACCGCCTACACCTTGCAGACCCTCAATGCTAAGAAGATAGCTGACGAAGATCAGAGCATCGAGGACGAGGACGAATGCGAGGACGAACCGCCAGCACTTTCTAACCCATTTCCCCCAACTGTAACCACCACCCTTTCCTCGCCGCCTACGGTCTAGGCCCATGCTCGCCCTCCCACCATACCCTCGAAAGCCCGCCAAAAGCGTACCTGAAAGCGACAACACGTCAAAGGTGTCCGTGCTCATAAATGGGCAGAGAAACAAGCCCAGCAGTCTCTGGGGTTGTGCAGTCTGAAGGCGGCCGCTTTGAAGCGAATGCAGGGCTTGGAGGGGGTATATACGGCAGTTAAATAGAAGGATTTTAACGTCGCGTCATCGGGATGGGTAGGAGGGAGACTGCCAGCGATAAGTCTACCTATACCCAATCTCCGCCTTCAGACCCGATATCGATGTGAATGACGAGCCGTTCCTCGTTACCACAGCAGAGGATATACCTAACCCGGGACAGTCGACCCCCGAATCACCCCATATTCCATTTTTGACTGTCTACATGGTCCTCTCGCGGACTGATGCCAAGTTATCCAGGGATTAACTCTAATACTAGCTTAGAGGAGCCGGAGATCCTCTGCTGTCGAACTACAGGATTCGCCTCTAAAGCTTGCGAGAACAAGGTTTGGGAGAGTGAGCAGGGCAGAGGGTATTGAGGCGTCTTCGGCCGACGTCGAGGGGCGCATCTCACGTTGGGACTTAGGCCTTGATATTGATTTCCCACCGGGGTCTACAATCCTCATCCCCTCGGCGCGAAACGCGCTATTCATTTGCAGAAGGACGAGGCTTTTATGGCGAGAACAGGAGTTGAGACAAAGGGAGCCGGATCGCGAGCGGCGGTGGAGAGACAGTCAAGAATTGTTTTCGAAGATGTCTGAGTTCGAGGCTAGATAATTTCATAATTTTTTTTCTATGACATCCCATTTGTGTTACTATCCTTCGTATCAAGATACAATTGTGTATTAACATCAGTGCCGGAAGGAGTGAGATACGGTGGACTCTGAGTCTATATGCTCTTTCGATCTGAGAGTAGATTACGGACTGCATATGCATATGCTGAAGCTCGATACCAGTATCGCGCCGCGCAATAGATAGCATGCACTGATGGATGGTAACGACAACGAATCGAAGTCAAGCACTCTGAACGAAGCTGCCGGTTGTGGGTGTATGGGATGCCGGTTTCCGAGGCGCCGTTCTCTGGATCTGTATATACTTGGGAGGGGTAGAATCGAATGTAACATGCGACGAACACTCAAATAGTCCTCTCGTTATCCAATCCCTACAATAATATACTCCATCCGTCTCATCCCGCTTCGTTTCAAACAACAGATTAGCCAGCAAAAACAATATAATTTGTAAATGAATTCGAAGTCGAGCGTAATACATACCTAGATGATCGACACAAGCATATCATAGAGCGCACTAGGTTTCGAGGGAAAGAATGACAAGGTAATGACGGAAGCGAAGGGTCGCGTGATCAACGGTGCGAGCGTATACTTGTTGGTTATTCAAGTTGTTGGTTTTCTTGAGATGAGGGTGGATACAGCCAACAGGCAAGTGAAACGAAGATGCTACTTGCGGTAGCGTTCGGAGGTGAGAAATAATCGGCGATCTGTAAACGAACGGTACCATCAGATAGAAACATAATACGCACCTGTATATCCGCTGCCGACCTGACCGTTAACCTCTCGTATCTTATTCGCCAACCCATATCGCATTATCAAGTCATCGGATATTCTTGCATTATCGACGACAAGTGAAGGGGTGGAACGCGCCTGTAAGTCATGCATGGGGCAGGGACTAGACTGCGTGGCAAGGGGATGAGATCTTCTGAAGGGAATAACGAAATCTGGGGGAAGGTCATGACGAGAAGATTTGTCGATAGAATGACTTGTATACGTACCAATAAGCAGCACCGAACGGCGATAACGAGGGCAGACGGCATTCATTGAGATATGACAGATCGGTTGTGGCCCAGCAGGGCAAAACATCGAAATCCGGAATAGTAAATGGACAAAGGTGAACCACGTGAATAGAATGACTTGTATACGCACCAATAAGCAGCGCCACACGGTGATCGCGAGGGCAGATGGAATTCATTTAGATATGACGGATGTTGAGGCCCAGGAGGGCAAAACATCGAAATCTGGAATAAGAAATGGACAAAGGTGAACGACGATAAACTACATGAATAGAATGACTTATATATGTACCAATAAGAAGCATCGAGCGGCGATAACGAGGGCAGATGGAATTCATTGAGATATGACAGATGTTGTTTGCCAGCAGGGCAAAACATCGAAATCTAGAATAAGAAATGGTCGATGGTCGACGACGAGAAACTACGTGCATAGAATGACCCGCATACGTACCAGTAGACAGCACCGACCGGCGATAACGAGAGCAGAACATATTCATTGAAATGCGGCGGATTTAGTGGCCCAGCACTGGCAGGGCAAAACATCGAAACCGGGAATAAGAAATAGCCGAAGATAAATAATGAGAGACTACGTGAATCGAATGACTTACATGCATAGCAATAAGCAGAACCGAACGGCGATAACGAGGGGATATTATATTGATTGAGATATGAGGGATTTATGATGCAGCAGGGCGAAACATCGAAATCTAAACCGTGCACATAATAGCTTTAATACCTACCAATAAATATCACCGGACAGCGATAGCGAGAGAAAATTGTATTGATTAAGTTATTGTGGATTTTGTTGCCAAGCAGGGCCAAGGTCGAAACCTGTAACAAGAAACAGACAAAGGTCAGGAGGAAGGAACTAATCAGACAGAACGCATGACATACCAATACCCGCCTCCGAATATTGTACCTCCGCCTACAAATAGGAAATAGGCGCAGGCAGGGTGTAAGTGGTGTAGGGTGGTTTAAGGGTGAATGGACGCGCCGACCTGGTTAGGTGTTGTGTCACCGTATTAACCGACCAGATGCCGAGGGGAGTAAAGGTACAATGCCCACTGGCACTCAACGGCGAGCAGTCTATTTTCAGTCAGCATTTGCTTGAACGGGCGGCAACAGCAGCTGAGGATCGAAGTCACCGAACGTGGCATGAGTCATGACGAAAATCGGAGGCTCGCTATACTCGCCCTGAGTTGATGGATTGATATAAGTAATCCCAAGTCAGAGCACGGTACAACTAAAAATATTCAACCGTATTCCGAGTTGTGAATTACGGGCGGGTAGTAAAGTCCATTACACGACGCTCCCGAGATGTTCTAGTAGCCCTAGCAGCTTCATCGATCTCTAATAGCTGATCAAGTGACTTCACCTTGCGAAATTTCGTGTCACTTTTCATCGCTTTCAAGCCCCCAAGAGTGATGCTACAGTTGTCCTCCGCGAACACCCATTTCAACCTTTGCATTCGCGCTCCCATTTTCACGAGGCATGCTTTGGTTTCCAAATCCTCCTCACGCTCCTCCAAGCTATCATTCCTGCCCTCTTTCCACTTCCAGTTCGATGCGAAGATGACGGCATCTTCTTGAATTTCGTGAGGCGACCGAGGCCATGAAATTACTGCTGCTTTGAACTTCATCTCCGGTCGATTGTCAGCAAGCCAGTTGTTGAAAGGCCACTCCATATGGTCAGGATCGTTGTCAACTTCGATCCCAAGGCTTCTGGCGAGATTTTTCGCGTCGTCCATAGGCAAGAGATAGCCGCCAACTAGTTTGGCCATGCTGAGCTCGAAATGAGGATAGGATATGAGTGTGACTGGCAGAACAGTGCGTACCGCGAAATTGCGTGAACTTGAAAGTGGTGTTATCTGTGTAGTGATAGGTACCAAGGGAAGTAGCTTGATAAACTAGAGTTGAAAGACAAAGGTCGTGTTTGCGGTGCAAGTGATGGGCGATTTACCGCGGCTGAGTTACTCCAAAATCCGATATGAAATGACTCCGTCAGACAATTGTAACTGCGAATTGTCGGAACAATGGACATGAGGTCATTCGGAAAAACCGAAGTAACAATGGGCACGGAGCTGCACGGAGCGTCTTTTGTTCCGCGAATCAGCATCAATGCCCAAATGCGATTGTCTCTCCTGCCGTTATGTGCCTTGGCCTCACGAAGTCCATTGTATACCTGCAGGTCGGAGGTATGCGTAATGCTTCGTAACAATCTCACATTCCAATCTGCATTACTATATAATGCAGATCACACCACAGCGCAATCCATCGAGCGAAATCACACAAAGAACCCACCCTCTAGGTGAGTGGTAGGGCCAGAATCTAGGGCAGTGTCACTGACTTCAGAATGTGTATTAGTCTAAGGTCCTTGTGGTATCGTTAAATAGATTGTGTTTGAGTAAGTCTCGCTGGTCCACAATTTATTTTTCAATTTCAATGCTGAGGCGGGTGTAGTAGCTGCAACTGCACCACGTCCTCATTTGTGAAAAAATAAAGCTACTTACATTGAGGTGAATATGATGACTTCTGGTGTTGCATGCATGTCACTAATTGTCACAAATCGACAGCATCTGATGCCCGTCAGCGTGCCTGACTGGCTGCTCGCCCGGTTTGAAGCCATTTACAAAGATCCTGCTCATTACGAGGCATCGTATTATGGGCCTGTCAACATGCTCTTGACATGCTACTTTTCTGCTACGGACGGTTTCATGGTAAAACCCCAGGCTCGCCTTCGGGATCCGCCCGCACCAGGGGCACGCACATCGATCGACTCCTTCGGCCAGGACGTGGGCACACACGCCACGGACGGGAACCCTGATTTCCTTGTCAGCACTGGAAGTGCTCAACTCAATTCAGACATTCCTCTGCTAATCTGGGAGGTGAAGAAGCCAGAAGTGAGTGATGAGGATGCTGCAAAGCAGATGGACCGGTATATCGAGTGGGCTAAGCGATACCAGAGGAATCTTGCCCCAGAGATGAAAGCTGTAATTTGGGCAATGTTGGTGTTCGGTTCACAGTGCAGGGTATTTCGTTTGGATCCTCACTCTGAATTTGTCAATTTTTATGATGGTGAGCAGACCACAGGAGACAAGGTTCGGCAGCTTCTGCAGAGCATTCGGGACAAAGTTATCAATTGACTACGAATTATATGAATTAAGCAGTGAAATATATAAATTATGTCTTCGTTAGAAATCGGTATAATATTTGCCACCAGGTGTAGGGCAGAACTACGAGAACTCACCTTGAGATTATTTAATCCGCCCATCACCGCAAGTGTGTTGCCGACCGACAAGTTTGAACACAATGATATATAGTGCCATTGCCATGAACGTGGATGGGCAGGCCTTAGTAGTCCATGCCTGTGTGAGTCTGCCAGAGATGGGAGGTTAGTAAGGAGAAAAGGGATGGGAATAATAGGAAAGAGGCTGTACTTAACTTCTATAAGATTGGTAGTGTAAAACCCAATCCAGACAAAAGTAAGCACTATATTGACCCCGGAATCCTACTGGTTCTTAATCACCATCAACCACAAAACTTCTAAACAAAAACTGCCAACACACCTGGTCATAAACCCTAGTCAGATAATCAAACTAACTCACCTTCAGAAATGGCCACTTGTTACCATCTCATAATATCCACTCCCAGAAGCACTGCCTCGTTGTATCTGATGCAGTCCTCTTTAAATCATTGGAGATGACAAACAAAGACAAATTTGATAAGCTTAATGAGCAGCTAGAAGAAGCGTAGAATACCAAGTGCGAGAGTGTAAGAGATGTATTGACGACCAGGTCTGTGTAAAAACTGGGAGAAAATACACATATAAAAATCCAGCCCACTAAACTCACTTTCCTCAATGTTATAGGTCATATACAAAGCTTACTTAACCCTTTAGTAAAAATAATGTAGACATAGTTGGTGCCATCCATCATTCATGGAACCAAATATTTGGTGATCAAACTAAGCAAAATTCAACTAATCCCAAACCAGAAATTCTACCTCATAACCAGTGATGTTGTTGCATATTACCCTAGCATTCCCATAGAGAAATGTATTGATATCACATGTGAATTTTACATGGAGTTTTATCATAACAGTATAACACCAACTAATGATTCTGACCTCAGAAAAGCAGAGCTTTTTATTAAATGTCTTCAGATAGGAAATAGAGAATTAATACTACAATATGACAATAAAATGTATTTACAAAAATGTGGCCTTGCAATGGGCATCATGGACTCCCCCAATTTGGCCAATCTTTTACGGCACATACTTTGAGGACAAATTCAAAAATTCTGAAGATCCATGCATCGCGTTCTTCGGCCATTTTATTGACAACATCTTAGCCATAGTATATGCACCAAGTGCGAACGAGGCACTCCAAATTCTTTCGGAACAAGCCAAATACGATGGAGTTGATTTAACTTGGTCAGCGTCGGAATGGACGACCCCATTCCTGGACATGCAACTTTTTATCAGTCCGACTACTGGTCAGATTGAACACAAGCCATATTGTAAACCGCTGAACCATATGGAATGAATTCCATGGGTTTCCCATCATCCATTCAACGTCAAATGCGGGACGTTTATTGGGGAACTAAGCCAACTTGCCGTACTTAGTAGTAGACTATTCTATTACTTAGATGCAATTAAAGAACTAAAGCTCCTTTATGTTGCTAGAGGTTATCCGGTGAATATGATTGAAAAATGGACTAAAGACCAAGCTGCCAAACGATGGCAACAAAGGCTTGAGGACACCGTACAGGACATGGGTGAATTGTTTGTCTTAAAATCCAGTTTTAATCCACTATGGAATGAATTCAACATCAAAAATCTACTTCTTACCATCAAAGAAGCCTGGGTAGAGAACTGCCTGCGCATTGAGAAATGCAACCTGGTGGGACAATGTTCCCTGCGTAATAGTAGTACTATGCAACACACAATCCCCTTTGATATTAAAGTTGCAGAAAAAAAGTGACTCAATGCGTCAACATTCAAATACACTCTGGTTAACCCCCAGATTCTGGCTGATACCCAGATACCATCTGCTAGCTCCTCAGAGCCCCAGCAGTACCCACTTGAAAGGTTTTGGAATAGACCTTCCTCTAGTGTGGCCAGACCTTCACAGAAACGGCAGAGCAGTGATGACGGCGACCTGGTATGCCAGGCCAAAGTTAAGCGCTCAGCAAATTCACCTGATGCAACCACATTGCAGGGGGCTATCCCTCCTTTGGTGGTTTGCTCAGGCACCAATGACAGTGATGTTGTCGATGTTAGTGTATTGTGCCTAAGTACAAATCCGACCTTGCCCAGACACGACGAGCCCGAAGGGCCGTACTCGTGGGCAGTAGGCTGGATCTACTCAGAGAAGCTTGGGATTATATTTGCGAAGAAGCCATACTTTGATTTCTTTAAAACAACTTTCTTTAACCGACGCATGCTAGTATCTTGTAAACGGACCAATAATCTGTTTGATCTAGCTTCTGCATGGCGAAAAGCCAGAAATAGATTGGCCTCTTCCCCTGATGAGGCTACTTTTGACGACTGGAATTGAAAAATTCGCAGTATTACGGTGTTGGGAGGATAAAGAGGATTGTTCAAACCAATCCCCCCTAATCCTAACCATAGGGTTCGGATGATATAACCAAGATGGTTCTTTAATGAACAGGCTGTGGAAAAATCATGTGACCCTATATGGGCACTTGGGACTTAGTCAATTAACTTCGTTTTGTCCTATATAAGCGCCCTAGGTCAGCTGATCAACAAGTGCGCTGCGCGCACTTGCTTGGGCAGTCACGGGTTTGTCAGCGCTTACTTTGCGCCGGCGGCATGGTGTTCTATTTATAGAATGCAATTGTGTTCTCCACACGCTTATCCCTTGTGTTTCACTTTAAAGTTTGACATGATCGACACATGCTTCCTGTGTCCCTCAATCATGCTTCTTTAATTTCCAGTCAATCCGGAGGTACTATGCACCGAACACGCTGGGTCTTGTTGAACACCGTTCAATTGTCAGAGGGTTATCCACATCCCCGGTAACATGACTCTTTAATATAGGTGTTACCGACATGCGGCAGACCCTTGCGCAGTTGCCTCATGGTGACTGCGATGACCCCTTTGAAGATCCCGTCAGATCTCTTTATTGTGTGTCATGCGCACGTCATGTTTTTTGTGATTGTGCCTTGCGACCGACAGTTCCACCTGCTTATCGCGAGGCATCCGTTTAGACCTCACTTCTCATTTTGAATGTGGACTGCACCTGCATGCAGTGAAATGCACACCGTTTCTGTTTCAAGAAACCGTCCTTATAGACGGAAGTCTTGGCAGTGCGTGTTCACTCATTGCAAAGGGTATGTTCTATTGTTCTTGAACATTTTTTCTCTTGGCGCTGTCATACTATGTATGTGTTTCATAGTAGAACATGGAAGTTTACTCTATTTTTCTATGCTATTCTGTTTTTCTTTTAATTAATTAATTCTTTTCTAAAAATATTTTACTTTTATTTTCTTTACACTTCAGATTTATTTTCAGCAAAAATACTTTATGGAGTATTGCCAGAGAGAGGTTGCGAAACTACAAGCCAGATATGCGATGATGTAAAATTACAAGACAGATAAGCAAGGGGAGAAGAAGGGAATGAGTGGCGCAAAAAGCTAGCATAAGAAAGGACAGAAGAAAGAAGAATTGC
>Ga0193716_1002245_pt1 | contig 10994 bp, 11 predicted proteins | sample U2c1metaG_FD_145901 | JGI IMG/M metagenome (GOLD analysis project Ga0193716, IMG submission 145901) | Soil microbial communities from a riparian zone of the East river system, Colorado, United States - U2c1 | ecosystem: Environmental > Terrestrial > Soil > Riparian zone | place: USA: East River...
GCCGTGAGCTGGACGGGGCGCTCGGCGTAGTAGCGCTCGATGGCGGTCTCGATCAGCTCGGGCCGGATATTGACGCGCTGGGGGCAGTCGCCGCCGTTGATGCGGGCGGCGCAGAAGTAGTAGGCATATTTGCGGCCACCTTTGCCGGTACTGAGGCCATAGACGAGTCGTTTGCCACACTCGCCGCAGTAGACGCTGCCGCGCAGGTAGTGGCGGCGAACTTGCGGACGCTCGCCTGCCGTGCGCTTCTCATCAAGCAGGCGCTGCACGGCATCGAATGTCTCCTGGTCGATCAGCGGTTCATGGCGACCGTCGAAAACCTGTTCCTCCGGCGTGCCGCGCTTGTAGACAATTTTGCCGAGGTAGTAGGGGTTGCGCAGCAGCTTTTGGAGGACGGACGTGCCGAGCTTGGCGGCCGGGCGCTTGGCCGTGGCGCGAGTGCGGACGCCGAGACGGTCAAGCTCGGCGGCTAGCTCGCTGACGGAGTATTCGCCAGTGGCGTAGAGACGGAAAGCGAGCGTGACGTAGTGACCACGCTCGGGGTCGATGTTGACGATGGCAATGCGGCGGCCGTCCGGCAGGTGGTCAACGGCGTTGAGGTAGCCGAAGCGAGCAACGCCGATGGTGCCGCCGACTATCGCCTTTTGCCGCATACCGCGCTTGACGTTTTCGCTGGTCTGCATCGACTGGAACTGGTTTTGGGTGGCGATCATGGACTCGTAGAGGAAGGCGGCGGCGCTGTCCTCGCCGATCATCGGCTCGGTGATGGAGATGATCCGGGCGCCAGCATCGCGCACTAGTTCGCGGGTGCGCCAGTGGTCGGCCTGGTTGCGCGCCCAGCGATTGAGCGCCCAGACGATCACGTAGTCCACGCGAGTGGAGAGGTGCTGGTTGCGGCGCTTCAGCTCGTCCAGCATCTCCAGGAAGCCCAGACGCTTGTGCAGATCGACGTAGGCGCTCTTGCCGGGGTCGCTGTACTCGCGGACGATCTCGGCTTCGAGCTGCTGCGCCTTGTCCTCACTGCCCGCGCGCTGGGCGGCGATCGACAGGCCATCGTCGCTGTAGTCGGTGTTGACCTGGCCCTCGGACGAGACGCGGAGATAGGCGAAAGCCCGCTTAGTAGTTGGCTCGGCGCTGATTGGCTTGGGCTTCGTTGTGGTGGTTGATGGCATGTGTACCTCCTTTCAGGCGGCGTTGTTAACTTCACTACAGTATATATTTTACGTCATATTCTGGCAAGCGGATCAGACGGACTGGGGGCGGCTGAATGACCGCCGATGACCTCGATTGCCTGCTCGAACAGGGCCACGCGGAACAGCTCGCGCTCCGCCTCGGCCAGCTCCGCCACGCACTCCCCGATCACGTCCGCTCGGCGGGCATCCACCGCCAGCCACAGCACGCGCGGGAAGACGCCGCGCTCGGCCTGCTCCTGCCCGCTCTGGTGGTATGCCACGTAACGGACGAGCTGGGAGGCGATGGCCCGGCTGCCCTCGGTGCCCCGGTCAATCTCTAGGAAGTAGCTGTCCTCGAAGTCGCCACACCCTAGGCGGACGTAGCTGTCTGGCTTGAGTGTGAGCAGGCCGTGAGCCCCGTCATAGCTGCGCCAACACGACGGCTCACTGGCCAGCTCCAGCAGCTCGATACGTCGGGAGCGGTCGGCTTCAACGAGTAGGACGTGCAGCTCAGCGATAGCCAGGACGTGCCGCAGGAACAACGTCCCGGGTTGCATCGACCGCCGCCTGCGACGCTTCGGCTGCCAGTCATGCTCGTGCGCCAGCCGCTGTCCGCCTAGGCCGAGGTAGTAGACGAAGCCAGCGGAGCCAGCTCGGACGCCACCGACCGGGCGCGGCAGACGAGCCAGCGCGCCGAGCCGAACGAGGCGCAGTAGCGCCCGGCGGGCAGCGCGGGCATTGACGGCGTGATGCGGCGCGTCCGTGAAGCAGAGGCGGGTGAGCTGAGCGCCGCTTACGCAGCGCAGCGGACACATAGCGAAGGACAGACAGGTCGCGCTCTACAAGCTGCTCGGCCCGTTCGGCCCAGGCCCGTCTGGTCAGGTAAGACGAGCGCATTTGGAACCTCGCGGGGGATACATAGTCAGTGGCGTATTTGGCGTAGATACGCGGTCGTGACAGGCCGAACGCGGCACGCCGCTCGACGCGACCGGACGGGCGACCGGCGCTCTCACGATGCCCTCCGCTTGCGCCCGACCGGGGCGGCTGGGGGTCGGCGTACGGTGGCGTGCCTGCGTAGCTCCGCCTCAACGTCGGCGCGAGGGCGGGCGTAAGCCGTGCGTGACGACGCGCGTACCGCCTCGCGGCTGCCGAGTGCAGCGGGCGGCGGCGGTGTGGTCAGTGTCACCGGGCGGGCGGTGCTGCCGTTATCCAGGGCCACGGTCGCCGCCACGCTGAAGGCGTCAAGGGCTTGCAGATCGGCGGCGATGAGCGCCGGAGCGAACAACGGCTCCAACGCTTTCGCGTCGGGAGCGCTGAGCGCAAAGACGGCCTTGCTGCGGGCGTTAGCCAGCACGGCTTCGCGCAGCTCCTTCGGTAGCTGGGCTAGGTTCTGGTGCGCCACGGTCAGCGCCAAGCCGTACTTGCGGCCCTGGGCGAACATCTCGTCCCACGGGATCGGGGCCTCGCCGAAGTCCTGCACCTCATCGACGTAGAGGCCAAATGGCCGGCGCTGCGCGATCGGCAAAGCTGCGCGCTCGGTGGCGGCTTGCCAAAGGCTGGTGAGTACCAAGCAGCCGAGGAGCTGAGCGGTCTCGGCGCCGATGAGGCCCTTCGGCAGGTATACGAGCAGCACCTTGCCCTCGGCCATCAGGCGCTGCATGGAAATCGCCGGGCTCGCCTGACCGACGATGGCCCGGATCGAGGGCCGGGCCGTGAAGGCGCGCACCTTGTTGAGCAGCGGTGCGATCACGGTGGCCTGCTCGCGGGTCGGCAGGCTGGCGTACCAGCGCCAGTCGATATCCAGACCGAGCGGATCATCGAGGCCACTGAGCGCCTGACGCCGAAAGGCCGGATCGAGGAACAGGCGCGGCAAGTCGATCAGCGTCGAGCCCCGGCGGCGAGCGAGTGTCAAGAGGCCCATGTGGGCGAGCTGGCCGGTACGCGGCCCCCAGAAGCTGGCCCAGAGGCGCTGGAACAGCTCGCCGAGCTGGTCGGCAATGAGTGAAGCGTCGGCGGGACCACCAAAGGGGTTGAAGCCGACAGCCGCGTGAGCGTCGAGCGGATCGAGCAGCACTACGTCGTTGAGCCGAGCGGGCGGGATCAGGTCGAGGAGGTCTTGGATTAGGTCGCCGTTCGTCTCCACGACGGCCAGGCCGCGCCCTTGTTGCAGGTCGTCATGGATGAGGTTCTTCAGCAGCGAGGTCTTGCCGGTGCCCGTCGGGCCGAGGATGTAGAGCCCGCGCGTAGAGGCGTTCGGAGTGAGCGCCACCGGACGAGCCAGCCCGGCGAAGTCGGAGGTGCCGAGTACACGCCCCGTCTGCGGTAGGTGAACGCTTGGCACGAGGCGCTTCGCGCCACCCAACGTGAGGCCGGGCAAGTCGGGGGAGCCGATCGGCCAGCCGATAACGGCTACCAGCTCGGCCGCGCTCAGGTAGCGGCCACGAACACCAAACAGGCGCAGCGCTTGGCCGTACCAGTAGGGATCGTGGACAAGACGGCCGTGGGGGCCGGACAGGCTGCGCAACACGGAGGTCGTTCGGTGCATGAGGCGGGCGATTTGCTCTGGTGAGGACGCCTGCACGCGCAGCTCGCCGTGGGCGGCAAGCCCGGCCTCGCCGAGCTTGTGGTGCATGGCACGGACGTAGCCCTCGCGCCGGTGTTCTGGCGTAACCAACAAGGCCGGGCGCGGAGCCGAGCGGACAAACCACAAGAGGCGGATGGTTTCGTGCGCGCCAAGCGGAAACAGGCTCGCGAGCAAGCTGGCGGCTGGTGCCGCCAGTACGTTGGCGCGAATCGGGGAGCTGGACGGCGCAAGCTGCCACAGCAGGCGGCGGGTGTAGGGCAGCTCTGGCAGGTTGATCTCATCAAGGCGCAGGCTAGGAATGGCGGCACGCAGATCAGCGAGGGCAATGTCGGCGGCGTTCGCCGTGACGCCTAAGCGGTGTTCGATGCCTGCATGGTCGGCACTCAGGTCAAAGACAAGGCGGGTGCGGTGTGAGACGCCGCTCAGGGCCGACAAAGCGGCCACCACGGTGGCGTCTGTCAGACCGTCCGGGAACCGGAGCCGCCACCAAGTCAGGTCGGCCCGCTTCATTGCTTTGGCTTGCCCCGTTTGGCCTCCTGCTCGGAGAGGATACGGGCGTGTTGCAGCAGGGCGTAGGCGAAGCGGTCCCAGTCCACTTCGCGCTTTCGCTCGGCGCGGACTTGCACGCGCTCTAGTTTCTTTCGGTTGGTTTTTCGCTTTCTCGGCATGGTGGCGTGACCTCCTTTTCACTTACTTACGGTCACGCTCACTCGCACTCACTAACGTAACCTTCCATTGTCTCGCGGCATGAGCTACGCGGTCAAGACGTGGAATTGACAATCTGCCTCACCACTTGCGGGTGTGGAAAAGCACCAGGCGCACGACCACAAAGACTCCGGTCAGCACGCTGACCGGCACCACCAGGCGCGGCAGCACGTCGGCCAGAACTTGCAGGGCGATGACGCCGGCCACGAGCCAGGCGGCGAGGCGCTGCCACGACGGCTGGTGGCTCACGGTTCGTCCCGGCTTGGCGGATCGGCGCTGTCCGCGTGCTTGACGGCTGTCCAGCCCCAATCGTCTATGCCGCCCCGGCCCCAGGTCACGTCCGGCTCAGCGTCGGCCGGGACAATCGCTTGCACGGCCGGACTCGTGCTGGCAACCGGGCTGCTGAGGTTCGGCATCGGTCGCTCCCTTCGTCGGATGTGCCCTGATCTACCGGGCGTAATTCGAGGATTGCCGACGCCTTGGTTATTGACCAAGCTGCAATTCTTGGGCTGATGCCTCGCCCCCACCTGCCACCACACCTTGTGCCTCGCCAGCCCAAGACGGTGCTCGGCTGGTCGATGCAGAAGCAGCGCATGGTGCATGGCTGGACCGGCAAGCAAGTAGCGGAGGCATTCGGTTGCAGCGCCAGCCATATCTCCCGCGTGGAGCAAGGCAGCAAGCCAAGCCGAGAGCTGGTGCAGTTCTACGAGGACACGTTTGAGGCCGACGGCTTGCTGCTGAGTTTGTTCGAGGTAGCCGAGCACGCCCCCGAGCAGGAACGCCGAAGGGCTGGCAGCAAACGCCCCAGGCTCACCCGAGCCGTAGCCGGCGATGTCTCAACCTTCATCGGCGACACCGTGCCGCATGGCAGCCTTATGGAACCGGGTCAGGTGTTCGAGCAGACCTGGCGGGTGCGTAACAGCGGCACGGTGTCGTGGCACGGGCGAAAGCTGGAACGGCAAGGCCCGCTGACCGGCCCCGGCCTGATTACGTCTCTACGTTTTGTTGACATACCGGACACCGAGCATGGCGAGGTCGCCGAGGTCACGGCTCTACTGAAGGCGCCGAGCTACGACTGCTCCTCGATCGCCTACTTCAAGATGGTGGACGCAGACGGGTCGCTCTGCTTTCCGGACACCTATCAGTTGGGGCTGGATGTGCTGGTGCGGGTGGAGGGGCAGCGGCCGGATGGCAGATAGTGAGAGACGCCTCTTGAGGACCATCTATGTTGAGATGGAACCTTGAAGGTCCGACATCAGCAGCAATAAGGAGGTTTGCTCATGTCTACCGAGTCCCTACTGCCAGCGCCGCACGTCAGCGTTCCAGTCGCACGGACCATGAACGAACTCGCTGAGCATCGAATGCTTGCGCCAGCCCGAAGCGCCGGCATCGAACTTCAGTTCCTTGGGATCACCCATCCCCCCGTGCATGAACAGGAACACAAGCTGCCCTCCGGTATATGGAAGTTCGTCGATCACGTCAATGATCCTACGGCTCGCGAATTTGGCGGCAAGATCCCGATCCCCCAAGCAAAGATCGCTGAGCTGGTACAGCTGCGCGACGCGTGCGTTTGCCCTCAACACCTTTGGATCGTCCACCAGATGCCTCACGGGTATCAGCCAGGTGAGCCAACGCCACAGCTGGTTCCGGTGCCGCGTGAGCTTCGCGAGAAGGACGAGCGGCTACAGGTAGGGCTCACGGCGGCGACCCGACTGTTCGTCAAGGGCGCCGCCGTGACGCTTGCGGCTGCCGCTGCGCCCGGCGCGGCGATCTTGAGCGCGGGCGCCGGAGCCCTGGTGGGGCTTGATCCAGTGATTCTTGGTGGCGTAGAGCACCCGACACTTCCGCTCTTTGCCTGGTGTGCGCTCGCGCAGTGGGACTGGGAGTAGCTCCCCAGACCGCTAATGAATACGAACGACCTCACACCGCGCCCCAGCGATGGCTCAGCGCTTGACTCGCTGCTCGAAAAAGTAACCCCGTATGAGAAGGTCGGCGCGGTTATCCCGTTCGATCTCCTGCAATTTGGGCTTTTCGGCAGCGTCATCACCGTCATTACCGGCCTACTGGCGCTCGCCATGCCAGGGGCCGATGCAATCCGCAGCAGCGACTTTTACTTGCTGCTTGGAGGTGCGGTGGCGAGTCTCGTCACCCTTACGCGCGCCTTGGCTGGGCCAGCCATTATTTTCGGGGGCGCACTGCTTGTTGTCGACGCCGTATTGATGACGGTAAGAACATCCGCTCGCTGGCGTTCCGTCATCGTGCTGCAAGCGGCTGCCGGGGGGTTGGGCGGCGTACTCGCCACGGCGTTCCTTGCACTCGTCATCCTGAACCTCGTCATCTGGATTGCACTGGCTGCGCTTGTGCTTATGGCAATAGGAGCACTACTGGCCATGCTAGCTGGAGGTAGCTAGAGCAAGGGACACACTCCTTTACTCACCCTCCCGTTCATGTAGCTCTCGAAGATCCTGCAACATTTGGCCAAAGCTGCGTTCAACTTCCCCTGGCAATACAGCAAAGAGGGCATCTGCCTCCATATCCTCAAAGGGGTGCTCACCGTAGGTTTCTTCATAGTCAGCTTCCCACGCACTTAGTTGACTAACCACCGCGACATAGTCCTGCGGCCTTCTATCCGGTCGTAGTGCAAGTGGTGGCACATCCGCCCCGGCCGCAACTCTAAAAGTGTAATTACGCGCGATATCAGTGAGCCGACGGCGGATCGCTTGGCCTTCTAGTTCTTCAGTCCGTGCCGGATCAAAGATGCCGTCACCACTGGTCAAACCAAGTCGATCCGGAGCTATAGCGTCATCAACGCCATCCTGCCATGCGTGGGCTCGCCGTACTTCACTGACAATGAGGCCCTTGAAAGCTTCTGTGATCGGCGCTGAGGCAGCCAGTTCCGCAACACGCTCACCAAGGAGGATATTCTCTTCTGAGGCCATGCGTGCATCAATATCTTCGGTACTGCGCGTGGTTGCTAGGACACTCCCGAGGGCGTCGCCCGCTTCTTGTGCATTCTTCGCCGCAGCGATGTTTTCAACAGGCGTAAAATCTAGAGTCAGTAGCTCGATGAGCTGCTGCTTCGGCGTGGCATCAGACGGCGTGCTTTCATGCATATATATATGTGATCACAGCGCCCGGCGACATGCTGTGATAATTCTCACGCCGAGTAAGGCATGAACGACAAGCCTGACAGGAGGACGCCGAAGGTAATCGCGGCAGTTGGAGTCGTAGCGCTTCTCCTCGGCGTTCTTGTCGTGCTGAACCACGGGGACGGTGATAGCCGCTCGGCAAGGACTTATACGGGGCCGAAGCTACCCATTGAAACGCCCCAGGAAAAGGCCGCGGCAGGGGCGGTAGCGGAACATGGGACAGCTGAAGCCAGGATCGCAAGCCTGTCATTCAAGTGCATCGAGAGATACGTCTGTCACGTCTATCCGTTGGGCAGACCCTTGCCTCTGTTTATTGATGGAATGGACGAACGGCTCGTGGCCTACCTAGAAGAGCACGGCTACACCGACTCATGGCACGACAACGCCGGTGCGGTTCATGGACAGGCGATCGGGCCTGATCGCAATACGGCGGACGGTCAGGCGGAACTTGATCACTACGTTGCGTCGTATCGATACGGCACCGAACTGCCGATCGGCACGGGATTGATCTATGAACCACCGGAAGACATTGTTGGACAAGCATCAGGGCCGTATCTTCAGAGTCGGCCGCCGGGCAAATTATGGAAAATTACGTGGCAGCTCAAGGATCAGTCGGGAGAGATGGCCCGAGAACTTGCGTTCTCGATACCCGTGAAGAACTGCGAATACGAAGGAACGACAGGCTACTGCTCAAAAGTCAGCCACTATGAGCTTGATGAAGCGAACAACGGCCAGACGAACAGTAATGAATACTCGGCGGCGTTTTATCAGAAGCCGCCGCTGTTTCAGTACTGAAAGCGGCGGCTTCTGGGCCTATGAGCGATCAGACGGCGTCCCGCGCCAGAGCTAGCACTGTCTATGTTCGAGGCTGTGACGTGCTGCCCACTGCTCCCGTCACCCCACCACCAAGCGCCGGTTGCAGTGGCAACAGCAGCGCGCGATGTTGCTGACCCCGGTTTGCAGGCTGGCCGAGCTGGGCCGCTGAAAACGGCAGAGGTTGGAGCCCCGCCAGTCGGCTGCCAAGTGATCTTGACGGCCGGGCGCACGTCGATGTGATGCTTCCTATCGAAGTCGCCGTAGGCATCGGCTGGTGAGCACAGGTGCGCTGCGCGCAGCACGACAGCGCCGCGCTTGGCCTGGTTTGTGGTAATCGACGTACTGAGGCCGTTGGCGCTCCATTGCAGCGTCTGGCGTACGCCGTACGGCTCCAGCTTCTGCTGGAAGATCGTGACCTTGCGCTTGCCGAGGCCGTCGCAGCCGGCCAGCGGAGGGAGCGCGAAGCGGATTTCGTAGTGGTTGTCGTTCGGCACGTTGTACGTCCGGTATTGCCCGGCTAGAACCGACGGACGGCTGAGCGCCGCCGCCTGACAGGCTTCGGCAGCGCTGCTTCCGGCAGCGTCGCCGCTGACTGGCAGCGCTAGCAGGGCCAGCATGATCGGCACCATGCAGCGCATGACTCGACGTCTTGAAGAAGCATGCGGCATCAGCTAGCGGCTAACGGCCGAGCGCCACGCTTGCGGTCGCGCTGACGACGGCTCCCCCGCTCGGCACAAACGTTGCCTTGGCCGTCAGCTTCAGCCGCCTGGCGTGCTTGAGCTGCCGCCTGCCTGCCGCTGTCAACCTGAGCTTGAGCTGACCCGCGCCCGCTCTTGCGAACGTCAGTTTGCCCGAGGCCACCAGCACCGGCTTGACGTGCTTGGCCAGCTTGGCTCCCTTCGGCACGAAGTACCAGCTCAAACTCAGGGTGCCCGCCTCCGGCGCTGTGAACGGCAATGTCAGTCCGCCATGCTTGAGCAGCGCACCTATCCCGGCCGCTTTGCCCGACGGCGCGAGCTGCCGTCTCAGCAGAGCCATGATCTGAGCCGAGCTGATGCTGGGTTTAGTGACGGCCGGAACACCACCGTCGCCAGTCGGTGAGCCGCCGCCGGTCGTGGTCGGCAGCGGTGAGCCTGCCGCCTGGACGACCGCCGACGGGCTCGAGACGGCCGGCGTGCTGCTGCCTTCGCCATTGCTGGCAGTCTCGGCGACACGGATTGTTGAACCGACATCGGCTGCGGTCAGCGGGTACGTCTGCGCCGTCGCTCCCGAGATAGCCACGCAGCCATTTCCGGCAGCGTCGCAGCGCTGCCACTGGTAGGCGAAGCCGGTCGGTTTGTTCGTCCAGCCGCCGTGAGCCTCACTGAGCGTTTGTCCCGGCGCCGCCGTCCCGGTGATCGTCGGCGGTTCGGGTTCATCTTCAAAGGCCGTTGGCACGGCCGGGAGCGCCGTGGCCGTGATCGTCTTGGTAGCCCCCGCGAGGTTCAAGTTGATCCGGTACGAGTAGACCTTGAGGGAAGGGCCAGCAGACGTATCGACGCACTCGGCGGTAGCGGTGCTGCCGTTTGCGACGTTGCTGAAGCCGCCTGTCAAGCTGCCCGTGGTGGATAGCAGCGTGTAGACCTGACCGATCGGCGGCGGCGGGCATTTGTTGGTTTCGACCACTTGGAAGCTCGACAGGCGCAGGGCCGCACCACCCAGATTGATCGGCCCGGATGAGACGAACTGGTCATAGTCGGTGCCGGGCGTACCCCCGGCCGAGTCGATCAGGAAGCCGAGCGAGCTGCCGCTGTCGAGTGTCAGCCCGGCTGCGCTGCCATTGATGCCGATCCGCGAGCTGGTGGCGACAATGGGGCCAATCTCTGAGCCGGTCAAGCCGACCTCGCTATTGATCGCTTTGATCGGCCCGATCGGGCCGTTGCCGACCAGGGTGATGCCTTTGACGGTCAAGCTCTTGCCGTCGCTGCCGTTGAGACCCCCCGGCAGGAAGAGGAAGCTTTTGTAGAGGACTTCGATCGGTTCCCCTTCGCTATTGCTGGCCGAGACGACCGTATCGCTGCCATTGACCGTCACGTTGCCGATCTCGTCGTCCGGGCCGGTGTTTTCAAAGAAGCTGCCGAACGCCAGTTGCGCAAGGGTGTTGAGGTTGATTGTCAGGTCGGCGCTGGCTCCCGTGAGCTGACCCTGAAAGCTGATGAGATCCTCGGGCGGATTGAGGCCGGTTGATGAGGGTGCCGACACGTTCCACGTTTGACTGGCGCTCAGCGCGAGCGGCGCCGTGATGTTGGTGGAGAAGATCGGCGGGTGCTGGCTGGCCGTGAAGCTCAGCCCGCCGCTGCCGAGCGTCAGAGCGTTGCCGCTCAGCCCGAAGCCCGAGCCGTTGTCCACGGCCAGGTGTTCGACGCTGACGCCGCTCAAGTCGTTGTGGCTGCTTGACGGCGCAGGGAAGGTCAGGGTGCCGATCGAGGCCCCCGAACTCGGCGCAACACCGCCCAACCAGTTGGCGGCGTTCGACCAGTCGCCCGGCATTGATGCTGCGCCGCCGCTCCAAGTGAAGTCGGCGGCTTG
>Ga0193716_1002246_pt1 | contig 10988 bp, 10 predicted proteins | sample U2c1metaG_FD_145901 | JGI IMG/M metagenome (GOLD analysis project Ga0193716, IMG submission 145901) | Soil microbial communities from a riparian zone of the East river system, Colorado, United States - U2c1 | ecosystem: Environmental > Terrestrial > Soil > Riparian zone | place: USA: East River...
AGCGCCGACGTTTCGACTGCGTATTTCACGCATGTCGGTCCAGAGTTTCATCGCATGCCAGGCCAACATTTCAGTTGATGTCGGTCCGAGATTTCACGGCATGCCGGTCCAAGACGACGCGGGCCGGAGGATCGTGTCCGAAAGTTCTTTCGGCGTCAATGATTGTTGATACTGAACAGTGCTGAGCCCCGTCGTCGGGCATCAAGCATCTGTTCGGCTATCGATCGCGATCAGACGGAGACGCGGTCTGCCGCCGTCGGCGGCAGAAGTGCTGGGATTTTCGATGGGGTTACAAAGCGGCGACGACATTAGAAGCCGTAGGAGCCGAGATCTCAAGGCACCCGCTACCTTCGTATCCCCAGAGATACGTTGTTTGGAACGTGCGGATGTCGTGGCGATCTGTCTGCGGCGATCGTAGCTGGGCGGTGGGTCGATCCAGACGGCCTCGGCAGAGGTCGTCTGGATCTCGGACAGATGCACAGCTTCAGTTCTTCCGACTGGGCAAGGTGCCGTTCAACGCAATAATCCGGCGCACCGAGTCGCCGTCTGGTTCGAGTTTATAGGCGTTGTGGACGATCCTATCGCAAATGGCGTCGGCCAACGTAGGATTGCCGAACGTGCCGTGCCAGTCCTTGACCTTCAGTTGGCTCGTGACGACGGTGCATCGCTTGTTGTAACGGTCATCGAGGATGTCGAGCAGATCGCGCGTGAGTCGGTCAGTGAAGTCAACGACGCCGACATCGTCCAACACCAGCACATCGGTTCTCGCGAGCTGCTTCAACAAGCCGGATCGGCGTTGCAAAGCATGGGCTTTGGCGAGCTCTTCGGCGAGTTTCGACATGCGGTAGCAGCGCACGCTGTATTCGGCGCGGCAGGCCGCATGGGCGAGCGCGGAACTCAGATAGCTTTTTCCGATTCCGGTCGGACCGGTGATTAGGATGTTGAGCCGTCGCTTCAGCCACCCCATTTCGCACACCGTCGCGAGGGTGAGCGGATCGAACTCGCGCGGCAGATGCCGATCGATATCCTCGATGCAGGCATCGGGGATTGGGAGTTTAGCCCAGCTCAGTCGCTTGGCGAGGCTGACATTGGCGCGCGCGGCAATTTCGTTTTGGATCATGAGGTTGACCCGTTCCTCGAAGCGCAAGCCCGCATGTTCGCGGGCCTCCATTTGTTGCCGCACGGAGTCGGCCATCCCATGTAGACGAAGGGCCTGTAGTTGTTGGATCAGAGTTTCGATAATCATGGCGAGAGAGTTCCTTCGGAAGAGTGTTAGTGGGCTTTTTTGCTGGCGTAGAAGTCAGCGCCGCGCACATTCTCGTGCTGCAGTCCGGCAGTGGACGATGGACTGAGATGGCGCGCCGGCACGGTGTGCATGCCCTGGCGCAGCAGATCACGCACCGCATGGTAGTTGTAGATTTCCAACTGCAGCGCCGCGCCACAGGCGGCCTCGAGCGCCGCGTAGCTGAAGTCCTGAGCGAGGCGCAGGATGCCGCGCGATCCGCGGATCGTCTCGTCCAAATGGCGCTTTGCGAGCATCTGCTTGGTCAGCACCGCCACCGTATTCGGGCCGATCCGCGCGGCTTGCTCCATCAGTTTGTCGATCCCGAGCGCCAGATACGCCTGATGCTCGGCCGGCCGGTGAGCGGCAATCGTGCGCCGCTGCCAAGGTCGCTCCACGCGGATATGCGCGGCGATCGGCTTGCCGCGCTGGAAGATTTCAACCATCCGCGGGCCCACCCGCACATCCATTTTCTGGCCAATCAGGGTATAGGGTACCGAGTAGTACCCCTTGAGCACCTGAACATGGTAATCCGGGTACACGCGCACACCGTCGTGCCATTCGGCGTATTGATAGCGCCGCTTCGGCAACGCCTGCGCAGCCGGCCGCTCGTATTGCTCGAACAAGCTATTGCGTGAGCCTTCGCGCTTCTGGAAAGGTTCCGCATTGATGTCGGTGACGATCGACTTGATCGCGACATTCAAGTCGGCAAGCGAGAAGAACACCTGGTCGCGCAGCGCGCCCAAGACGCGCCTCTGCGCGATGAGTACTCCGCCCTCGACCCCGGCTTTATCCCGGGGTTTTTTCGCACGTGCAGGTAGGATGGCGAGCGAGTACCGTTCGGCAAAATCGCAATATTCGCGGTTTTTCAGCGGATCGTACCGGCAGACCTTGATCACCGCCGTCTTGCAATTATCTGGCACCACCGCCGCCGGTGCACACCCAAACGCTTCCAGCGCGTTGACGTGCGCCTCCAGCCAGTCCTTGGTATCCTGCGACTTCGTCGCTTCGGAGTACATCTTGCTGCTGAACGCCCACACAGCGACAAATAGTTGGGCCGCGGTGATCTCCCCCGTATGCCGATCGACGAACTGCGCGGGATCCCCGCTATAGTCGACCAGTAATTTGTCGCCGGGAACGTGCTCGAGGGTCAGGGTCGCCTCGGCACCCAGGCTCTTGCGCCAGCGGCGAAAGTGAACGCAGAACGCCGTGTATTTCAAGCCGTTCGGGTTCTGCGCCCGGTACTCTTTCCACAGCTGCCGGCGAGTGACGTGCGGACGCGCCAGCTCCCGCAACACCCGATCAAAATCGGGTTCCGGCATCACGACCGCCTTGGCCTTCGATGGATATAGCTTCGCCTGAAGCGCCAGCTCGTCCAGGTCTTCCGGCAGTGGCCAGCCGACGCCGGCGCGGCGCGCCCGTTGTAAACACTCCTGCACCGTTGAGCGCGAGCAGTTCACGCTGGCGGCGATCTTCCGCTGCTTGTGCCCCTCGGCCTGCAGCCTCAAAACCTCGCGAATCTTTACCATGGGTAACCTCTCTTGCGACATCGACGCTCACCTTCTTCACGTAAAAAGGGGCGACGATATCGGAGTTACCCGCGTCAGAATCTACCGGCTTGGTTCTCCGTGAAATCCTGGCCGGCTTGACGTGAAATCTTGGACCGACATGCCGTGAAATCCCGGACCGGCATCACGTGAAATGTTGGACCGGCATACGGTGAAATCCCGGACCGGCATGGCGTGAAATACGCATGTATGCGTCGGCGACCCGCGGCTTCAAGAGCGGCGGCACCAATTGGGCCGCGACCAACACAGCCGCGCTCGAGTTCGGTCCCGAGCAGATTTGGTCCTATGAGGCGGGCGTCAAGAGCGATTGGTTCGACCGCCGCATGCGTGTGAACGTCAGTGCCTTCAAATACGACTACAAGGACCTTCAGGTGCAGTCGCTGATTGGGGCAGGCGTCGTCGCCATCGGCAATGCCGCTACGGCGAACGTGAAGGGCCTCGAGATTGAGACCAGCGGCAAGCCGATACCCGATCTGCTGCTGACGGCGAATCTCGCTCTGCTCGACGCCCGCTACGGGCGATTCGCCGCGTCGAGCGTACCGAGTGTGCTGGCCCCCTATGTATCGGCTTCGTCGCGCTTTACTGCATCACCCACGGCGCCCACCTACGATGCCAGCGGCAACCGCTTGAACGCCGCTCCCAGATCTTCCGTGTCCACTTCCGCGCAATATAACCATGAGATCGGCCGAGGGAAGGCGTTTATCCGCGGTGAATACTATTGGCAGGACCGTGTGTACTATGACCCCACCAATGCACCCATCGTGAGCCAGAAGCCCTACAGTTTGGTGAACCTGTCCTTCGGCTATATCAGTGATTCCCGCTGGGATTTCCGGGTCATCGCAAAGAACGTCGCCGATACGCATTATCTGATTTCGATCGCGGCAAACGGGGTGGCGCCGGCCGGACTTCCCGGCGACCCGCGGACAGTTGTTCTTCAAGTGAGCAAGAGCTTGTGATTGCGATTGTTGAATCGCCATCGTGCGCCCTATATTCGAAAGCGATATTTATTTGGGCCGCTCACTCAGCCCTCGAAACCGAATAGTTTGCGCGGATTCTCCACTAGAATGCGCCGACGTGCCGCCTCGTCCGGAGCCCAATCGGACAGCAAATTCAGAAGAGCGCCGGTATCTCTACCGCCTTCCGGAATATGCGGCCAATCGCTGCCCCAGATCACGCGATCGGGAGCCGCTTCGATGATGGCGCGGGCCATGGGCTTCAGACGTTCGAAGTTCCCGTCCTTGGCAAGGCGATAAGGCGCTGACAGCTTGATCCATCCGCGTCCTTTGCGGATCACGTCCAGTAGACGGTCGAAGTCGGTATCCGTGAGTCCGTCGCTCTCGAGCATGTACCCCATGTGGTCAATGACGAAGTCAGCGTCCAATCCGGCAAGGAAGGGCAGCAGATCGCGCACCACCCATCCGGGGGTATAGAACTGTACATGCCAGCCGATTGCGCGCGTCCGCCGCACGCTGTGATCGATGTAGGCGATGATATCGGCGGTGCGCCACGCCGAACGCAGAAATAAGTCCAGCCGAAGCGCACGGACACCGCGCGCGTGCATCGCATGAAGTTCCCGCTCAGTGCTGTTCTCTTCCACCATGGCGACGCCGCGTGCGTGCGGCCCGGCCGCGCTCAGCGCATCGAGCATGCAGCTATTGTCGGTGCCGTAATAGCTTGGCTGAACTATCACGAAACGCTGCAATGCCAGTACCTCGGTCATGCGTTGCAGCTTTTCAAGGCCGCCATCCGGAAGTGTGTAGTGGGGCGTGGCGACACTCGGATACGTCGCCGCCGCTTCGAACACGTGAACATGAGAGTCGCATGCGCCCGCCGGCATGGGAAATGCGGGGCGTGTGAGCGTGCTGGGATCGCACATCGGCTTGGAAGTTAGAATCGTTGACGACATAATTGTGTGGTCTTTGGGAATTGAGTGAGGCGAGCGCCCGGCAAAATTGCGCGCACGGCCTAGCGCGCGGGATAGGTGACGTCGGTAAATCCCGGAATGAACACCTCTGCCGGACGGTTACCGCATTCCCACAGCCGATCGGCGATATACGTAACCGCGTTGACCAGTAGTTGAGTCGGGTCCTCCATCGTGAATCGCAATCGTGCGATCGCGCCGAAGCGGTCGTCCGGCGAGCGGAGCTGCGGCATTTGATGGATGGTCTTGTGCATCGCTGGGTCGGCGTGTAGCTCCTGAGGAACGGCTGCCTCGAACGCCGGATAGCCTACGAACATGAGCCGTGAGAGTTCGGCTGAGGCCCGTGTATTGCACCAGATATCGCGATATTCCGCGTTGAGCGCCCGCAAATGATCGGCGTCCCGGATGTCCGCCAATACGAAGGGGGGGGCAAGCGGTGCGACATAGACGCGCTCCTGCGAAAGCCGCTGATTCGACACCTTCCACATGATATGACACATGTTGTTTGTTGCCCAGGAGAGCCCGGCTGTCGCTCGACCGATGCGACCGCAGAGCAGCACCATCAGGCGCTCCCATTCGAGATTCTGAGCGCTCAGCCAACCGATCATGCGATGAGCGATATCAAGGAATGCCAGGGCGAAGGTTGCCACCATCATGTCATTGATGGAGACCGGAACAGCCGCGGAACCTTTCGGGTCGAGATAGTGCTCGAGCAAGTAGTCAAAATTCATGCGCGATTCGTCCGCGAGGCCGGCGAGGAGAAACGACTTGGTGACGGCGCAGCTGTAGTCGATCATATCGACAATCTTCGATTCGTAGCCGGTCAGCGCCGGTACGGCAATGTCGTTTTGCCAGAGTTCCGTTGTGTTGATTCGCCGAGTTTTATCGATCTGGGCGATCAGTCGCTGTGCATCCGATCGCCACGCGGGGTCTTCGAGTTCGCGCAACCGAATTATCCACGCGACAGCCGGGCCGAGATGGGAAATACTCGTCAGTTCAATGAATCCTCGCGTCGAATAACGGAAGCTCTCGACGACCGGCGGTCGGCCGGATCCCGGAAACAGTACGACGTCGGAGCCCGTGACAACCAGCATCGGATCGGCGTCGCTCAGTCGGACCATGCGATTCGTCAGATGTTTTGCAATGCTGTCGGGGTCGCCCGTATAGCTCTTGAAGAGCGCCGAGAATTCATCATGAGGGCTGTAGGTCACATCTATCTCCGCGTTCCAGATGCATGTCGATGAGTGTTTTTGCTTTTCATGCTTCAGCCGTCGCTTCAACCATCGAAGCGATAAATCACGGTGTCCTCGCGGAAGCGAATATCACGGCTGAGGCTGTTGGCAACGGCAAGGTACGACCGCCCGTCCGCAGTGAACACGGCAGCGTCGGTACCGCCGGATGTCGGGAACTCTTCGACCACCGTCAATCTCCCGTCCTGCCACCGATAAATGCGTGAGGTGAGATCGGTCTTGGGCGCAGCCTGGGTACCCTCTATGAAGTTGATCTGGACGAGATAGAGTCCCCGTTCGGTGCGCGTCAAGGCGAACTCTCGCGTACCCGGGCCGCCGAGCGATTGGTGCGGCTCAAACCGATCGCCGCTCCATCGGTAGAGAAGCGACTCCCCAGTCAAGTTGGCAAAGGCAAGCCAACCCTGTCCGTCTGCTCGAAAGAAATGGAAGGCACGGCCGCCGGTCGGCGAAAATTCTTGAAATGGCGAAAACGATGCTCCATTCCAAATCAGCAATTTCGACGGTCTTACGTGATCGGCATAGGCGAGCAACCGCCTTCCGTCCACCTCAAAGAAGTCCCAGTTATAGCCCCATTGACCGTCGAGAGTCTGAAATTCGGCGAATTGCGTGCCATCCCACTCAAAGAGACACGAGCGCCTGGGGTTTCGAGCCTCCACCCCTTCCATGACTACACCCTGCGCAAGCGCTAGAAAGTAGCGACCATCGAAGGAAAAAAAGTGCCATTGCTTCGCAGCAAAGGTCGGAAAGCTCTGGAAGCTTTCCCATGTGTCTGCCGCGCGCCGGTAGACCACCGAGGCCGTGTTCAGATCATACGGCCCGGCGCCGGTCCGAACGCTGGCGGTGGCGAGGAATTCCGCGCCGCCGATCCGAAAGAAAGCGGCATCTTCACCGCCGGGCACCCGTAATCCTGTGTCGCCGACGAAGCGACCGGCGACCCAGCGATAGAGCAACATATCGACATCGCTGTTGCCGCCGTTCATGCGCGCCGGAGCATCCGGGAGATCGACCGCGAGCTGCGGAACCGCCAGTCGTAGCTCCGCACCCGCGGTGAACGCCAGTACGGCTCTCGCGCCCGACGTGGCGAGGCGTTGATGCTCGACGAGCAGACCGCCGCCGATCGAGTTTAATGTTGAGCGCTCATAGGAGGTCGTCATCACTTCTTCCCCACTGGGCTTCGCCCCCGCTTGGTCGATTATAAGCGTTCGATAGCTGTTGTTCCCGATCCAACTGATCGATTCTCCGCGTGTTCGCGCCTTGCGCCCGGCCTCGCGCCCGACAGCCTTTGCGCAAGCCGGCCGAGTCTGCCGCAAAGAGCTGCCTCGGCACTATCGTGATACGTCCAATTTATACCGAGTTCGGGCCACCTGCCGGCCACTGACCGCGACCGCTGACCGCGACCACTGACTGACTACCACTGACTACGACCACCGACTGACTACCACTGACTACCACTGACTACGATGTCAAATTGGGTACTTTCCGCGGGCCATTGCTGCCGCAGCTGGCCCAGGGCGTCAACGTCTCTCATACTCCGTCGATTCGGTTTGGCGGCTTGACGCGTATTGCGTGTGCGCACTCGCGATTGGTTGCTAGGCACCGTGTTTTCCCAAGGGTCGACCCGAGTTCTGACGAGGCGCACATGCCGCGGGCGCTGAGAATATATCATCTGCGGCGTCTTCACATATGGATGCTGTGTGCGCGCAAGACTGCAGAGAATCGAACAGGTATCCGCGTACGGAGTTTTCGTTTCCCCGAGGACGGCGAGGGCGTCGACGGAGTCGCGGGATCCCTTGTCGATGTTGGGTGCGCGTCTGATCTGATCCCGGGGGACGCGCGCTGATCGCAATCTCAGGGCAGCGTAAGCCGTTTCGTTTCGGCGATGGCGCGCGTGATCTCCCAGAGTCTCGCCGCCTGAGCGGAGTCCATCGCGAGCCTCTCCGGCCGATACCGTTTCGGCGCACGCAAAACCGCGCCGTCGGCATCCTTGATGGATGCCTGCGTCAGCAGGCGCACGGCATTTTCCGCCGACACTTCAGGGCGCGCGCCGAAGGCACCCATGAGCCGCATGACGAGCGGCATCGATGGATCGGACATGGCCTTGGTTTTGGTCGAGCCGACGCACGACGCGGCGATGGTCACGGGTTTTCCCTGCCAGCGCTTGGTGGCCTCCTGGATTTGCAAGAAGCCCAATAAGTGCGGGCCGAGTATCGACTTGAAGAACGACCACTTGCGCTGTTTGAACTGCAGATCGTCGAGATCCGGCATGAACGACAGGGGGACATTGCCGGCGATGTGCACGATCCGGCCGTCGCCGGACGCCGCGAGACGGTCCACGAGCAGCCGGTTCAATGCGGCCCTCGCAAAGTATTGGAGGGCGAATGAGAGCTCCAGGCCGTCGGTGGTCAGTTGTTTGCCTTTGAATGCCGCCATCGCGGTATGCATGACGCCATGCAGCTGCGGCTTCCAGGCGCGCACGGCATCGGCGACGGCGGCGATTCCGGTTATCGTCGACAGATCGCCCGCGAGAAATTCCGCCGACGCCGCTCCGGCCGCCTTGATCGAAGCAACCGCGGCTTCACCCGCTTCGCGGCCGCGGCCGACGATCAGGATCGAGGCCCCCCTGCGGCCGAGTTCGATGGCAGCGGCGCGGCCGATACCGGTCGAGCCGCCGAAGAAGACCAGATTTGCACCGGTGACGGATCGTTCAGCGTTCATTGAATTTGCCTCATTTGACGGTAAAAGTGGGCGCGGTCACGCTCCATTGGTCGGCTCCCGAAAGTTGCGTTCGTAGCGACAATAGCAAGGCTTCGGGCACTACGCCACAGAAAACCGACTGATCAGTCGGTTTTGTTGTAAGAGCGTTCGCGATTTTGCAGAGGTCATTCGTGCCAACCGAATGAACGCAGAGATGCCTCAACAATGAGGACGTCTTCGAAACCCGGGTCTAGCCGTCTCGCGCAACAATTAGTGTCGATTGCGAGCTCACGAACGTCTTAACACCGGGAGCACTCGACCGCGCGGGATGACGTACGATGAAACTCAACAGCTGGCAACGATACCGAGCGCATGGTACACGCCGAGGCGCGTTGGTCTGCGCCGCCCTCATCCTCGCGTCCTTCGCGTTAGCGCTGCACGCGGACGAGATCATGAAGCGCTTCGACATCAAAGCCCAGCCGCTGGCGCAGGCGCTGATGGCCTTTGGCGCGCAGTCCGGCGCTATCGTGATGGCGCCGACGGAACTCACGAGCGGCAAGTCGTCGATGCCGGTGAGCGGGCAGCTGACGTTCTCGGAGGCCTTGACCCGGATGCTCAGAGGAACCGGACTTCGATTCGAGATGACCGCCGAGGGGACCGTCGTTATCGCACGAGAGCCCCCGCCACGGACTTGACATAGGATTGCGCTCGAATTGCAACGCCCTTCAATGAGCTTGCGCCCGAATCTCGCTGTGGTATGGTTCGACCGCGTGGATGACACCGTACGATCTGCTGTGTTAGAGGGAACCGAGTCGGCGAGACCGCAGCTCGACTCCCGCCTCAACGCGCTCTACGCTCGGCATTGGGGCGAGCTGTGCAACTACGTCAAGAAGCAGTTCGGCGCCGGGCCACCCTATCCCGAGGACGTCGCGCAGGAAGCGTTTATCAAGTTCGCCTCGCTCGAGAAATGCCATGAGATTGACAATCCGCGCGCCTACCTATATCGCACCGCCCACAATGTGCTGATCGATGAGCAACGACGCCTCGCGTTGCGAGGTGCGGCGGGCTCGGAGGCGAAAGCTTTTGCGTTGAGTGACGATCGGACGCCGGAGCGTGTCCTGGTGGGCAGGGAACAGCTGGACGTCCTGACTCGGGCCCTCCTTGCCATGCCGGATGTAAGGCGCCGCTCGTTTCTGCTCAATCGCTTGCACGGCCTCTCGTGTGTTGCCATTGCGCGGATGACGGGGTATTCGGAGTCCGCGGTGAAAAAACATCTGCGTCTTGCGATGATCGATCTGGAGGCCGCTCTTACCGCGGCCGAGCGCGCAGGGCCGTTGACATGACGATCACAGCGGAAGGGGAGGAGGACATCAAAGCTGCTGCGTGCGATTGGCTGCTGCGCTTGTCGCTCGAGTCAACCACCCCCGATGATCGCGCCCGCTTCATGGCATGGTGTGCCGAGGATCCGCGACATGGCGCGGCGTATCGGCGCTTCCAGTCCATCTGGCAGAACTCTGCGAATTTGCAGGAGCTGAGGCCACTCGCCTCCCTCGAGGCTGCGCCAGATCGGTGGCCACGGCGGGCGGTGGCGACATTACGAGCTCAACCGGTCATCTGGAGCGCGCGAGTCGGTATTGCGGCAGCGATCAGTGTTTTCGGCGTATGGATGCTGATGGCACCGACGCACTACGCGACCGGCATCGGGCAAACCCGCGAGATCCGGCTATCCGATGGCAGCGAAGTGACCTTGGGCGCCCGCTCCTCGCTCGACGTTGCCTTTCGCACCGAGGAGAGACGCGTGGCCCTGACGGCGGGTGAAGCGTTCTTTTCGGTGACGAAGAACCCGGCACGCCCCTTCATCGTCGTCGTCGGCGATAAGCAGGTGCGAGTCGTCGGAACGAAGTTCGAGGTCTGGCGCGATGTCTCGGCGATGCGAGTGTCGGTGATTGAGGGCGTCGTCGAAGTCATGCAGCCTGCCACCGCTCTGAGTGCTTCCGGGCCACCGCGCCGGCTGCGCCTGCCGGCCGAAACTGCGTATCCCGCGACCGTGTCCGTCCCGCAAACGGCGGTGCCCCCGTCACCGTCCGTGATCGCGCGGGCCGGGCCGGTGCTTATGACCGCGGGACAACAGGTGACCGCCGAGCTGCGCGGCGCGATCGAAGATCCCGAGGCGATGCCTCGCGGCGAGCCGGCCGCCTGGCGGCACGGACGTCTCGTGTATCTGGATGCGCCATTGCGCGAAATTGTTGCCGATGCCAACCGATATTCGCGCG
>Ga0193716_1002248_pt1 | contig 10984 bp, 10 predicted proteins | sample U2c1metaG_FD_145901 | JGI IMG/M metagenome (GOLD analysis project Ga0193716, IMG submission 145901) | Soil microbial communities from a riparian zone of the East river system, Colorado, United States - U2c1 | ecosystem: Environmental > Terrestrial > Soil > Riparian zone | place: USA: East River...
CATTCCAGATCGATCCGACGAACCCACAGTCGAGCTCTCTGATGCCGAACCGCCGCGGTCCCGCCCCCAGAAATTTCGTGGCGATTCCCTTCGGCACTGATCCAGCGGAGGCATTCAAGCAGGCGTTCACGCAACTCGCTCGCAAGGCAGGCAAGACGCCGCCGGACATCGAGATCTCGAAGGTGCAGGAGCTTCCACTCCAGGGCGGCAAGAACTACATGTTCTACGGCCATATGGATTTCCACGACAGCACGGGCAAGCAGTATCTCTGCGGCCAGATGATCAACACGATGCCGCTGCAGATGGGCACGTGGCAGATGACGCTGTTCGTGTTGTACGGCCCCGAGCAGGCGATGGCCGATGAAGCGGGCACCATCGCAGCCATTTTTCCGAGCTGGAGTCGCGATAACAAGCGCGTCAACTCGATGGCGAACGACGAGATGCGGCGCTCCATCGCGGAGACGGTTCGGACTGGGCAAATCGTCGACAAGTACATCGACGATTCGAACCGTTCGACAGCGGCGATGTCCGACTATCTACGCAATGAGACTGTCCTCGTAGACACTCGCACGGGAGCGCACGCACGAACGTCGGACGACCTGGCGGGAGCGTTGATCGACGCAAATCCCAATCGCTTCGAAGTCGTTCCCCAAAGCGGCTTGATCAGGGGGCTCGACTATTAGTCGAGGTGGTCGCCCGCCGCCCGCACTAACGCCGACACCTCGCATGCTCTACATCGTCATCGAGCGCTTTCATGACGGAAACGCCATTCCCGTCTATCGACGCTTTCGCGACCGAGGGCGGCTCGCGTCAGACGAGCTCCGATATGTCGCTAGTTGGGTCACGACAGACCTGAAGCGCTGCTACCAGATCATGGAGTGCGATGACCGCGCGCTGCTCGACGCGTGGATTGCGCAGTGGAGCGATCTCGTCGACTTCGAAGTGGAGAGCGTGATGACGTCTGCCGAGGCGGTGGCGAAGATCACGCCTTCGCTCTGATCTGATCGAGCTTCGGTGACCAATCGCGTTGGCGGCGCCCACGAGGCATCAACAATTGGATACGGATTGAACGGATTGAACGGAAACGACTCCTTTACGTAGTCATCCGTTCAATCCGTGCCTTTCATCCGCTTTTTATCCGTATCCAAATTGTTAACGCTTGTGTTCCCGTGCGGCAGTTCGAACGCTACGCCCCCGCCGCCTCCACCAACGCCTGCACCTCGCGCACGCGTGGCGCGATGATCGGCGAGTCCTCGATCGACCCACTGATCGCATCGAGCGTCTTGAGCCCATTGCCGGTGATGCACAACACGACCTCATCGTCGGCACCGAAGCGCCCCTGATCGGCCAGCGCGAGCGCGCCCGCGAGCGTCGCGCCGCCAGCGGTCTCCGTGAAGATGCCCGCCGTCTCCGCGAGCAGCCGAATCGCCGCCACGATCGCGTCGTCGCTCACCGCCGCGCTCCAACCGCCCGTGCCGCGCATCGCGCGCGCCGCGAACACGCCGTCCGCCGGATTCCCAATCGCGATCGACTTCGCGATCGTATTCGGCACCTGCGGAACAATCGTCTCTCCGCCGCTCTCGACGAGCGTCGTGATCGGCGAGCACCCCGACGCCTGCGCGCCATACAACCTCGGCACCTCACCGTCCACGAGCCCCGCATCGCGAATCTCGCCGAACGCCTTGTGCAGCTTCGTGAGCAACGAGCCACCCGCCATCGGCGTGATCACCGCCGTCGGAAAGCGCCACCCCAACTGCTCAGCGATCTCGAACCCCATCGTCTTCGAGCCCTCACCATAGTAGCCGCGCAAATTCACGTTCACGATTCCCCATCCGAATCGATCGGCGAGCTGCGCGCACAGACGGTTCACGTCGTCGTAGTGCCCGCGCACGCGAACGAGGTGAGGGCCGTAGACGGCGGTGCCCAGCACCTTCGCCTGCTCGAGATTGTCGGGGATGAAGATCCACGCGGGAAGCCCCGCGCGCGCCGCCTGCGCGGCGACGGCATTCGCGAGATTCCCCGTCGACGCGCAGCCGATGGTGTCGAGTCCGAGCGCGCTCGCGGCGTTGATCGCCGACGCGACGACGCGATCCTTGAACGAAAGCGACGGATGCGACACCGCATCGTTCTTGATCCAGAGCCGCGCGACGCCGAGCCTGTCGGCGAGTCGCGGTGCTTCGACCAGCGGCGTGAAGCCGGTGTCCTGCGAAAGCGTGGGCGTTCCCTCGAATGGAAGCCACTCGCGATACCTCCACATCGACGGTGCACGCGTAGCGATCTCCGCGCGGCTCGGCAGCCGGCGCGTTGCCGGATACATCGGCTCGAGCGGCCCGAGGCACGATCCGCAAATCGCCTCCGGTGCTGCATCGAACTCTGCGCCGCACACCTTGCAGTGCTGCGGGAGCGCGCGCAGCGACGACGACGGACCGACGGCACCGCGTGCCGGAAGCTCTACTGTGTGCATGTATGAGATCAGTACTTTGGTGTTGAGGGGTCGACGTCGTCGCTCCAGCGCGTGATGCCGCCGGCGAGGTTCCAGACTTTCCGAAAGCCGGACGCCTGCAATTGCTGCACGGCTTTCGCGCTACGTCCGCCCGCCTTGCAATGCACGACGATGTCGCGCGCGCTGTCGAGCGTCGACAGCTCGTTCACGAGAGTGCCGAGCGGAATGAGTCGCGCGCCGGGAATGCGCGCGATGTCCCACTCGTGCGTCTCGCGCACATCGATGAGATCGAAGTCGTCGCCGCGCGCGATGCGGGCCGCGAGCTGCACCGGAGAGATCTCCGGAACCGCGCTCTGCGCCGCCGCGTCATCGGCTGCGGCCTGGCGCACGCCGCAGAACTCTTCGTAGTCGATGAGCTCCGTGATCTCGTGCGTCCCGCACGCGGGACACGTGGGATCCTTGCGCAAGTTCAGCGTGCGGAAACGCATGCGGAGCGCATCCACGAGCAGCAACCGCCCGGCGAGGCTTTCGCCGATGCCGAGGATGAGCTTGAGCGCCTCGGTGGTCTGGATCGTCCCGATGATCCCGGGGAGCACGCCCAACACACCGCCCTCGGCGCAACTCGGCACGAGGCCCGGAGGTGGCGGCTCGCGGAAGAGGCAGCGATAGCACGGCGCATCCGCCGTCGCGAAAACAGATGCCTGTCCTTCGAAGCGATAGATGCTGCCGTACACATTCGGCTTTCCAAGCAGCACGCACGCGTCGTTGACGAGATAGCGCGTCTGGAAGTTGTCGGTGCCGTCGACGACGATGTCGTACGTGCTGATGATCTCGAGCGCGTTGCGCGACGTGAGCGGCGTCTCGTGCGCCTCCACCTTCACGTTGGGGTTCAAGTCCTCGATGCGATCGCGCGCGGAGTCGAGCTTGCGCCTGCCGATCGCGCTCGTGCCGTGCAGCACCTGGCGCTGAAGATTCGTGGCGTCGACGACGTCGAAGTCCACGAGCCCGAGCGTGCCGACGCCTGCGGCCGAGAGATACAGCGCCGCCGGCGAGCCGAGCCCGCCCACGCCCACGAGGAGCACGCGAGCATTCTTGAGCTTCTTCTGCCCCTCGAGCCCCACATCGGGGAGAATGAGATGCCGGCTGTAGCGGAAGATCTCCTCGTTGGAGAGCTCGGCCGGCGATGTTGCGGTCGTCGTCATTGGATCAGCCTCCGGCAATGGCGGGGACGATGGTGAGCTCATCACCGTCTTTCACCGGCGACTGAAAGCTGCCGGTGAAGCGGATGTCCTCGTCGTTCAGATAGAAGGTGACGAACGCGTATGGGTCGCCCTGTTCGTCGCGCAGGCGCGGCGCGAGGTCGGGATAACGGCCCGCGATGTTCGCGACGACCTCACCGACCGTGTTGCCTTCGCTCTCGAGCGTGCCGCTGTCGGCGAGCCGGGCAAGAACCGTGGGAAGAAAAAGTGTGACAGCCATACGACCTCTATGCGAAAGATGAAATGCGTGAGCGACGTTGTGTTACGAAGCGACTTCGATGCGTGGACGAGTCGCCGCGCTTAGCTCGGCCGCGTCCTCGTCATCGATTGGATAGCAGTGTTCCGGCGCCGGGAAGCGCGAGGCGCGCACGTCAGCGGCGTACGCGCGAATCGCCTGCTCGGTCGCTGCGCCCACCTCGGCGTAGCGACGCACGAAGCGCGGCGCGATGTCCCCGACGAAGGAGCCGAGCACGTCGTGCGCGATGACGAGCTGCCCGTCGACGTGCGGACCGGCGCCAATGCCGTACACGAGCAGATCCACGCGCTCGCGAATGAACAGCGCCGTCTCCGCCGGGATCGCCTCGAGCAACACTGCGAACGCGCCAGCCTCCTGCAGCGCGAGCGTGTCCTCGAGCAGCAACTGCGCGGCGGCGAGCGTCTTCCCCTGCACGCGATAGCCGCCGAGCTGGCCGAGCGACTGCGGCGTGAGTCCGAGGTGACCCATTACCGCGATGCCGGCATCGGCGATCGCGCGAACACGCGGCGCGACGCGGCGCCCGCCCTCGATCTTCACGGCGCCGCAGCCGGCCGCGACGAACGCGCCCGCGTTGAGAATCGCGCGCGCGTTCGACACCTGATATGAGAGGAAGGGCATGTCGCCGACGACGAGGGTGCGCTTCGCGCCGCGACACACCGCGCGCGTGAACACGAGCATCTCGTCCATCGTGATCGACGTCGTGTTCTCGTGACCGAGCATCGTCATCGCAGCGGAGTCGCCGACGAGGAGCACGTCGGCCCCAGCGCGATCGGCGAAGACCGCGGTGGGATAGTCGTACGCGGTGATCCATACGGCGGGCTCGCCGCGCTGGCGGAGCGCCGTGAGCGTAGCCGTGGTGACTCGGCGGGTGGGAGCGGCGGCGACTGACATATGGTGCCCTAGCTCTTGAGAGAAGTGAAGCATTCGTGCACGAGCGTCAGCGCGCGATCGAGATCCGCGCGACCGGTGGCGAACGAGAGTCGCAGATGTCCTTCGCCGCCGGCGCCGAACGCGGTACCGGGCAACAGCGCGACGCTGTAGTCGTTGAGCAGCTTGGAGGCGAGCTGCGCGACGGTGATGCCGGCGGCTTCGGTCGCGGCGGAGACGTTTGGGAAAGCGTAGAACGCGCCGGCGGGTGCATCGATGCGAACGCCTGGAATGGCGGAGAGACGCTCGGAGATGAGCTGGCGACGCGCGGCGAACTCGTTGATCATCGAGTGGAGCGGCTCCTGCGTCCCGGTGAGCGCGGCGATGCCTGCGCGCTGCACGAACGCAGGGACGCACGCGTGATCGTTGAGTGCGAGCAGTGCGAAGCGCGCGGCCAGCGGAGTGGGGACGAGGCCGTAGCCGAGCCGCCAGCCGGTCATCGCGTAGGCCTTGGAGAATCCGTCGACGAGAATGGTGCGCTCGCGCATGCCGGGGATCGTGAGGATCGACGGAACCGGTGGCGCGCCGTAGTTGAACGGGCGATAGATCTCGTCGACGACAACGATCAGATCGTTCGCCTCGGCGAGCTGCGCGAGCGCGGCGAGCCTGCCAGCGTCGATCACGCCGCCAGTGGGGTTCTGCGGCGTGTTGAGGAAGAGGATGCGCGTGCGCGAGGTGATCGAGGCGGCGATCGCGTCGACGTCGGGGACGAAGCCGTTCGAGCTGTCGAGGCGATACGTGATCGGGCGCGCGCCCGCGAAGCGCACCGCGGAGTCGTAGATCGGATAGGCGGGGTCGGGGATGAGTGCCTCATCTCCATTCTCGAGCAGCGCGAGCGCACAGTACAGCAGTATCGGCTTCGATCCCGGCGTGACGATGACGTCATCGGGAGCGGCGCTAATGCCGTGCGACGCGAGATGGTTCGCGATCGCGACGCGCAGCTCGAGGATGCCGCCCGCGGGTCCGTACTTCGTCTCGCCGTTCTGTAGCGCGCGCACGCCGGCTTCGACGATGTGCGGCGCCGTCGGGAAGTCGGGCTCACCGATTTCGAGATGGAGAATGCGACGCCCCGTCCGCTCCAGCGCACGCGCGCTCGCGAGCACCTCGAAGGCGCCTTCTCCTCGAAGGCCATCCATTCGCGAAGCGATCGGAAGCTGGATTGCGGTGGGGCTCACAGTGGTCATCGGCTCGACAGGTACGGATGCAAAAAATCCCGGGGGACGGGCCACCGGGAGGTTCGCGTTTTAGCATTTATTTAGCGTGGCTGCAATAGGCGGCAAATTACCACGAGGTCTTCAGTTGTGATTTCAGATTAGCATATCGCGTTCGTGCCGTCAAGGGAGCGCATTGCGATGAGCACGCTGCAGTGACATCTTGGCGCTCACGAGTAGCTCGGGCTCGCGTACACGGGCATAAGTCGTACTTGGAGGTCGCATGGCCGAGCCCGAGATCGTCCAACCGCAGGGAATGGAGCGCACGTTTTCGCGCGCGCACTACCTCTCGCCGGAGCTCTTCGCGCGCGAGAAAGAGCGCATCTTCGTGCGCGAGTGGTTCCAAGCGGGACGCGAGGAAGACGTCGCGACGCCAGGCAGCTATCTCGTCGTCGACGTCGCCGGCGAGAGTGTGCTCGTAGTGCGCACGCGCGAGGGCGCGCTCCGCGCCTACTATAATGTATGCCGGCACCGCGGCTGCCAGCTCGTGCTCACCGGCAACGACAGCGCCGGATGCGCGGCGGAGCTCGCGGGCTCGTTCGGCAGCGGGATCAAGTGCCCGTACCACGCGTGGACCTACACGCTCGACGGTGCGTTGCGCACGGCGCCGTATCTCGACGAGGGCGCAGGCATCCGCAAGGACGAGCTCTCGCTCCATCCCGTCGGCATCGAGACGTGGGGCGGATTCTTCTTTCTGAATCTCGAGCCGCGTGACGCCGAGTCGCGTGGCCACACGCTGCGCGGGCAGATCGGCGAGGCGGCGACGAGACTCGCGAACTATCCACTCGCGGATTTGCGCCGAGTGAAGCGCATCACCTACGAGGTCGCCGCGAACTGGAAGGTGATGCTCGAGAACTACAACGAGTGCTACCACTGCGCCGGCGTGCATCCGGAGCTGTGCAAGGTCGTGCCGTCGTTCAAGGTGCGCGGTGGATCGGAGCTCGATTGGGAGCGCGGGATCGAGCACGCCGAGGGTGCGTGGACGTTCACGCGCAGCGGCACGAGCACGCGCGACCCGTTTCCGGGGCTCAGCGACGACGAACGCGTGCGTCACAAGGGTGAGCTCATCTACCCGAACTTCATGATCAGCCTCTCCGCCGATCACGTCGCGGCCTTCACGGTATGGCCCAGGAGCGCGGAGCACACGACCATCGACTGCGACTTTCTCTTTCATCCGAACGAGATCGCGAAGCCCGGCTTCGATCCGTCGGACGCGATCGAGTTCTGGGATCTTGTGAATCGGCAAGATTGGGCGATCTGCGAGGGCGTGCAGCGAGGGATGCGGAGTCGCGTCTTCGAGTCGGGATTCTACGCGCCGATGGAAAGCTTCAGCCTCGACATTCGCCGGTATGTCGGCGAGCGCCTGAGCGGTGAGGGCAAGTGAAACCACAGTGAAGCGCGACTATGAGTACATCGTGCTTGGGCTCGGGGGACTCGGAAGCGGCGCAGCGTACTGGCTGTCACGCAAGGCGGGCGCGGAGGTGCTCGGCATCGAGCAGTTCGAGCTCGGGCACGTGCGCGGCGAGTCGCAGGATCACTCGCGGATCATTCGCCTCTCGTATCACACGCCGGCATACGTAAAGCTCGCGAAGCTCGCCTACGATGCGTGGCACACGCTGGAGCGGGAGAGCGGTGACCAGGTCGTGCTGAAGACGGGCGGCCTGGACTTCGCGAAACACGACACGAAGATCCCGCTCGACACGTATCGCAGCGCGATGGACGCGTGCCACGTGCACTATGAGGATCTCGACGCTGACGAGATCATGAAGCGATGGCCGCAATTCACGCTCAGCGACGACATCGAGGGGCTGTTCCAGGAGGAGAGCGGGATCGCGATGGCGGCGCGCGCGAACGAGGCGCATCGGAAGATGGCGCGCGCGAACGGCGCGACGCTCATCGACAACACGCCGGTCACGAACATCGTCACGAGCGGCAACGAGGTGACGGTCGAGACGTCAGAGGGGAACTTCACCTGCAAGAAGCTCGTGATCGCTGCCGGCCCGTGGTCGAACCGCGCCCTCGGCTACCTCGGCATGGAGCTCCCGCTCGAGGTCACGCGCGAGCAGGTGACGTACTTCGCGGCCAAGCACCCCGAAGACTTCGCGCCCGATCGATTTCCGGTGTGGATCTGGATGGACGATCCGTGCTTCTACGGATTCCCGACGTTTGGCGAGGCGGGGCCCAAGGCAGCGCAGGACGCGGGCGGCAAGCCGACGACGGCGGACACGCGCGACTTCGAGGTCGAGCCGGAGAACCTGCGCGGCGTCGAGGAGTTTCTCTCGCGCTACATCCCTGGCGCGCTGGGGCCGATCATCTACACGAAGACCTGCCTCTACACGCTGACGCCGGATCGGGATTTCGTGATCGACACGATGCCGGGGCACGACAACGTCGTCGTCGCGATCGGCGCGGGACACGCCTTCAAGTTCGCATCGCAGATCGGGCGGCTGCTCTCCGAGCTCGCGATCGACGGCAAGTCGACGATCGATCTCGCGCCCTTCACGCTCGACCGTCCGCTGCTCACGATGAAGAATCCCCCGCGCAACTACATGCAGTGACGGCGATCGCGGAAGCGTCACCGGAGGAAACGCGGCCCGTGGCGCTCAAGCGGGCGATGGGCTTCCGCGATCTGATCTTCTTCTATCTCGTCACGGGATTTAGCGTACGCTGGATCGCGCCGGCTGCGGCAGCGGGTCCGAGCTCCGTCGTCATCTGGATCATGTGCGCGCTCGTGTTCTACCTGCCGATGATGTTTACGGTGCTCGAGCTTTCGTCGCGCTATCCGGAGGAAGGTGGATTGTATGCCTGGACGCGGCATGCGTTCGGCGAGTTTCCCGGGTACCTGTCGGGGTATTGCTACTGGACATCGAATCTCCCGTACTTCCCGGCGCTGTTTTATTTCACGGCGGCAAACGCGCTATACGTGTTCGGCCATCGCTTCGATGCGCTGCAGACGAGTCAACCGTACTTCATCATCTTTTCACTGATCGCGCTGGCGGTAGCGGCTGGACTCAACGTCGTCGGTCTGAACATCGGGAAGTGGCTTCACAACGCCGGCGCGGTCGGACTCTGGGTGCCCGGGATCGTGCTCGTGGCGATGGGAATCATCGCCGCGATGAACTACGGCTCGGCGACGTCGTTCACCCCGCATTCGTTCATTCCCAGCACGCATCTCAAGGACATCATCTTCTGGTCGACGATCGCTTTTTCGCTCAGCGGCCTCGAAAGCGCCTCCATGCTCGGAGACGAGATCGACGATGCGCGAAAAAACATTCCGCGTGCGCTCAAGATCTCCTGTGTGCTCGTCGTCATTCTCAACGTCGCCGCGACCATCGCGATGATGCTGGCGCTGCCGCCGAAAGAGATTCAGAACATGCAGGGATTCATCAATGCGATCACGATGGTGGCGACGAAGCTCGGCATTCCATGGATCGCGATCGGAATCGCGCTGCTTATCACGGTTGGCGGGTTGGGGCAGGGGGGTGCTTGGTTCGCAGCGGCGGGGCGTCTCCCGTTCGTGATCGGCATCGACAAGCGTCTTCCGCCGGCATTCGCGAAAATCCATCCGAAATGGGGAACGCCGCACATCTCGCTGCTCGTGCAGGCGGCATTTGCCGCAGTGTTCATTTTTGCAGGGCAGGCCGGGACTTCGGTGGCGGGCGCCTACAACGTGTTGGTGAGCATGTCGGTGATCGCGTACTTCATTCCGTACCTGCTGATGTTTGCCGCGATGATCAAGCTGCAGAGCAAGCCCGCGGGGCCGGAAGTCATTCGCGTTCCGGGCGGCACGCCCGTCGCAATCGCGCTCGCCTCTGTTGGCTTCGCGACGACTACGATTTCGATCGGGCTCGCGATGCTTCCGGCGGACGACGAGCCGAACAAGCCTCTCGCGGTCATTAAGATCGTGGGGCTCACTGCGGCGTTGGTCGGACTCGGCTTGGCGTTGTACGTTCTGGGCAATCGAACCAAATAGGGTCGGCGAGATCCGCACATCACCAGCGCAGGAGTAGTCACGATGAAGATTCTCGTAGTGGGTGGAACCGGAACCGTCGGCTCCGAAGTGGTGCGTCAGTTGAAGGGCCGCGGTGTCGACACCTCTGTGCTCACGCGCTCCGCCGAGCATGCGAAGAAGTTGCCGGCTGGCGTCAGCGGAGTGGTGGGCGATCTCATGGATCCATCCACGCTCGGTGTGTTCAAGGGCTTCGAAGCGGTCTTTCTGCTCAATCCGGTGAGCACGACTGAGGTGTTCGAGGGGCTGCTCGGTGTGAACGCGGCGCGCGATGGCGGCGCGAAGCGCATCGTCTATCTCTCGGTGCATCATCTCGATCGGGCGCCGCACCTCCCGCACTTCGGTGGGAAGATCGGAGTCGAGGCCGCGGTGATGAAATCGGGGATGGAGTGGACAATCGTTCGCCCGAACAACTTCTACCAGAACGACATCTGGTTCAAAGAGGCGATGCTGAACTACGGCGTGTATCCGCAGCCGATTGGCGGCGCCGGCCTCTCACGCGTGGATGTGCGAGACATCGGCGAGGTCGCGGCGCTCGCGCTCACGACCGCGGGGCACAACGGCAAGATCTACAATCTCGTGGGGCCGGAGTTGGTGACGGGCGAGAGCACTGCAGCCGAGTGGTCGCGAGCGCTTGGCAAGCCGGTGAAGTACGCGGGCGATGATCTCGACGCGTGGGAGGCGCAGCAGCAGGCGTATCTCCCGCCGTCGATGTTGTACGACTTCAAGCACATGTACGCGTTCTTCCAGAAGGAAGGGCTCAAGGCCACCCCAGCGGACATCGCGACGCAGACCAAGCTGCTCGGCCACGCCCCGCGGAGCTTTGCGGCGTATGCGAAGGAGATGGCGGGGGAGTGGAAGGGGTGAGGTGGTAAGGTG
>Ga0193716_1002251_pt1 | contig 10978 bp, 10 predicted proteins | sample U2c1metaG_FD_145901 | JGI IMG/M metagenome (GOLD analysis project Ga0193716, IMG submission 145901) | Soil microbial communities from a riparian zone of the East river system, Colorado, United States - U2c1 | ecosystem: Environmental > Terrestrial > Soil > Riparian zone | place: USA: East River...
TCCGGGGACGTGGCCGAGACCATCCCTGACATCGAGTGGGCGCCCACCGTGCTCAGGGAGAATTTCGCGAAGGTCGTGTGGGTGCCGGGCAACCACGAGCTGTGGACCACGCCCAACGACCCGATGACCATCCGCGGCCTCGAGCGGTACGACGCGCTGGTGGCCGTGTGCCGGCGGATCGACGTCCTCACGCCGGAGGATCCGTTCCCGACCTGGCAGGGGCCGGACGGGCCGGTCACCGTGGCGCCGCTGTTCGTCGGCTACGACTACACGTTCCGGCCGGCGGGGTGCGAGACCAAGGAGCAGGGCCTCGCGTACGCGCACGAGACCGGCGTGGTGTGCACCGACGAGTACATGCTGCACCCGGACCCGTACCCCACCCGCGACGACTGGTGCCGCGCCCGGGTGGCGGAGTCGACGCGCCGGCTGGACGAGTGCGACCCAGCCGTCCCGATCGTCATGGTCAACCACTATCCACTGGTACGCGAGCCGACGCGGGTGCTGCGCTACCCGGAGTTCGCGCAGTGGTGCGGCACCGAGCTGACCGCCGACTGGCACACCCGCTACCGCACCGCCGCGATGGTCTACGGCCACCTGCACATTCCGCGCAGCACCGTGTACGACGGGGTCCCCTTCGAGGAGGTCTCATTGGGCTACCCACGCGAGTGGCAGCCCAGGAAACGCCCACCAGGACTGCCCCGCCGCATCCTGTGACACTGGCATGCCCTGAATTCATGTCGCGCACGATGCATCCCGTAGAGTTGGTTTCCGCAGGTCAGGGACGTTCGCGGCGGTTTCCTTCTGCCCTGAAGGACCCTTTCAGGGCGTTGAGTGATGCTGTTGACGAATTCGCACGGTGGCCGGCGGTGCATGCCTCGAAAGGCCCGTATGAGACGTCCAGCGTCCCGAACGGACCGCTAGGCAGCGAGCCGCGCAGTTCGCCAACAGCATCGCTGAGTGCCCTGCGGGCCGGGCGGTCTCAAGTCGAGTAGTGGCGGCATCGCGAGTTCACGTCGCGAAGGGCGCTGTTGTGACAGTGACGGGTGCCCTGAAGGGCCCCTTCAGGGCGTTGAGCGCCCCGAAGGGGCCCTTCAGGGCACCGGACGACGTCCCGTATGAGCCCTTCGCGTGGCCGAGCAGATCTTCCATTCGCCCCGAACGCGTGATCACCTCGTACGGCACCGCGGTGTCGGACAGCGCGCCGCCCAGCATATCGAGGTGGTGGCCGCTGGCGAGGCGATGCTCGCGCCGACCGTGACGCGGCGGCTGATCGCGGAGTCCAGTCGCCGCCCGGAGCCCGCGACCGGGCACAACTCGTGATCGCAGCCTACGAGTCGGGACTCGTTGCCCCCGCTTGATAACGTCACCCGGTGCCCGTTACCGCCGACGACATCGCGATCGCTGTGCGGCTGTCCGTCGAGACCCTCGCCGACGCGCCGGACGACTGGGAGCAGCCGGCCGGGGCACTGACGTGGACCTGCTGGGAGACCACCGAGCACATCGCCGACAGTCTCTTCTACTACGCGGCGCAGATCGGCCGCACCCCGCCGCCAGAGCCGGGTCCCGCGCCGTTCACGTGGATCGCGCAGCGCGAGGGCGGCCCCGGCGGCTCGGTGTTCGCCGACCGCGCCGCAGGTCCGACCGGGCTGCTCCAGGTCGTCGACGCGTGCGGCGCGCTGCTGACGTCGGTCGTGCGGACGACCGCGCCAACGGCCCTCGCCCACCACGTGTTCGGCCTCGGCGACCCGCGGGGCTTCGCCGCCATGGGGATCGTCGAGGTGCTGGTGCACACCCACGACGTCACCGTGGGGCTCGGGCTGCCGTGGCACCCGCCCACCGCGCTCTGCGCGCGGGTGCTGGCCCGGTTGTTCCCCGACGTCACGGGAAACGGTGACGCGTGGGCGACGCTGCTGTGGGCGACCGGCCGGGCCGACCTGCCCGACCGGCCACACCGGGACGAGTGGCGCTGGCACAGCGCGCCGCTGGAGCCGTACCACCTACCCGACCCAGCCCCGCACCCCCGTTTTGAATGACCCTCTTTGAATAGGGCACAGTGCGTCCTCGTGGAACACGACGACACCGCTGTGGACAGTATCCGTCGCATGGCCGGGCTGGCGACGCCGATGGCTCTGCGAGTCGCGGTGACCCTGAACCTGCCGGACCGGCTGTTCGGTGACGGCGCCGCCGCCGATCAGCTCGCGGTCGAGCTCGACGTGTCACCCCTCGCGCTCAACCTGCTGCTGGGCCACCTCACGACGCTCGGCGTCGTCGAACGGACCGCCACCGGCTACCGGACCACCGAGTACGGCGCGAACCTTCGCGCCGATGCCGGAAACGGCCTGAACAACCTCCTGCACCAGGACTCCGCCGGCGGCCGCGCCGAGATGGCGTTCGTCGAGCTCGCCCACAGCATCGCCACCGGCCAGGCGGCCTACGCACACCGCTACGGTCTGGACTTCTGGGCCGACCTCGCCGAACATCCCCACCTCCGGAAGACGTTCGACCGGCAGATGACCCATCGGTTCCAGGAGCAGATCCCGCGGTTCGTCGCTGGTTTCGACTGGTCCCGGTTCGCCACCGTCGTCGATGTCGGCGGCGGCCAGGGCAGCCTGCTCGCCGCGATCCTGACGACCCACCCCGGGATGCGCGGCCAGCTCGTCGATCTCGAAGCCACCGCGGCCGACGCGAGGCAGACCTTCAGCGCGCACAACCTCGACGACCGAACCGACGTGACCGTGGGCAGCTTCTTCGACCCGCTCCCAGCGGGGGCAGACGCCTATCTGTTGTTCGACATCCTCCACGACTGGGACGACGAGCACGCCAACCGCATCCTGGCCCGTTGCGTCGAGGCCGCCCGCCCGGCCGGCCGCGTCCTCGTCATCGAAGCGGTGGGCGGACTGCGCGCCAGAAGCGAGATGGACCTGCTCATGCTCGTCTTGTTCGGCGGCCGCGAGCGCCGGCTCGACGAGTTCCGCACGCTCGCCGCCGCACATGGACTGGTCCTCGACACCGTGACCACCCTGACCGACCAACGCTGCCTTCTCGAGTTCCAGTTCGCTACAGGTGTCTGACTCAGACAGGCCGCCGCGCGACCCGGTATGCCACCGGGCCGGCGAGTAACACCGTCGCCAACAACAGGATTCCGGTCTCGGTCCACTGGAACCGCCAGTACCGATCGGCCGGCTGGAAGTACATGACGGGCGTGTAGCCGGCGTCGGCGACACAGCTCAGGTAGCTCGACCGGTCCTCGTTCAGGCATTCCGGCACCCGGTCACCGTCCACCTCGACGCCGGCGGACGACACGAACGCGGAACCCGTCAGGTACGTGCCGACTCCCGGCAGCGGACCTTCGATCACCTGCCGCACCGGGTCCGCGTAGCTCTCCCGCGCCTGGAAGATCCCGATCATCACGAGCACGAACACCGCGATGGTCACCGCGAGGGCCGGCAGGATCTTCTTGAGCAACCCACCCGCCGCGGTGCCGAGCATGAACGCGAACAGCCACCACATGCCCACGACGACGCCGGTGGAGCCGAACATCGCCGAGTCACCGAACTTGTCGGCGAACCGCGTGCCGTCGAACGTGGACAGCCACGCGTTCACCATCGCGCCGACCGCGAGGCCGGCGAGCGTCACCGCGAGGCCGAGCCAACCGAGCTTCGCCACCAGCCACCGGCGCCGTGTCACCGACTGCGTCCACGCGAGCCGGTGCGTGCCGCGCTCGAACTCCCGCGCCAGCACCGGCGCACCCCAGAACAGCCCGATCAACAGCGGCATGATCGGCAGCCAGCTCAGGTACGTGTACACGGGCTCGAACCGCCCGCCGAGCACGTCCGTGAGCCGGTCCCCCGCCACCCCGGCCGCGGCGGACGCGTTGCCGAGCCCGTGCACCAGCAGAAAGCCGCCGAGCGCCACCATCATCGCGACCGTGATCAGCACCTGTGCTCTGTGCTGCCGCCACGTCAACCACACCATGTCGTGTCATCTCCCTCGAAAGTCAGTCGCGCGTGACCCGGAACCAGGCGATGCCGCCGAGCGCGACCGCGGCGGCGAACAGCAGGCCCGCCTCGGTCCACTGGAAGAGCCAGTACCGATCGGCTGGCTGGTACTCCGCGAACCACCGGTATCCGTTGTCCCGCATGCATTTCAGGTAGTCGTTCTCTTGTTCGGCACAGGTCCACTCCGCGCCGCCGGCGAGTGCGACGCCATCGCGGTCGACCCAGCCGGCGGCGACCATGAGCGCACCCACCGGCAGCCGGGCCTCCGCGCCGGGCGGCGTGTTGATCGACCACGGCTCGCCGCGCACGACCGGCGCGGCGTCCTCGACCCGCACCGGGGTCGCGTAGTGCAGCCGCGCCTGCGAGGTGAACATCCCTACGTAGACGGTGAAGAACACCACGAGCGTCACCGCCATCGCCGGCAGCAGCGCTCGGGTGAGCGCACCGGCCACGGTGCCGAGCGCGAACGCGAACAGCCACCACGCGGCGGGCGCCACCCCGGTCACCACGAACAGGTCCAGGTTCGCGAGCCCGGCAGAGGACCGCAGCTCGGCGAACTCGCCGGCCCAGAGGCCCATGATCGCGCCGAACGCCAACCCGGCGAGCGTCACCGTCGCACCGAGCCCGACGAGCTTGACCCCCAGCCAACCCCGGCGGGACACCGTCTGTGTCCACGCGAGCCGGTGCGTGCCGCGCTCGTACTCCCGCGCCAGCAACGGCGTGCCCCAGAACAGTCCGACCAGCGCGGGCAACGCGGCCGTCCAGATCAGCAGCGTCGACACCTGGCCGAACTGCTTGCCCAGTACGGCTTTGCGGCCATCGGTGCCGGCCGCGAACGCGTCCGCGAGGCCGGCCGTGCGCATTCCGTGCGCCAACAGCAGCCCACCCGCGACGAGCAGGAACCCGACCACCACCAGCACCTGCACGCGGTGCTGACGCCACGTCAACCACACCATCGCCCGGTCCTCCCCTCAGGCTCTGGCCAGCACGGGCCGTGGCAGCGACGCGGCTTCCGGGCGGCGCAGGTACGCGAGCACCAGCTCCTCGAGACCGACGCCCCGCACCGTCCACTTGGGATCGAGCGACAGGGCGGCCGCGCCGGTGCGGGCGAGCAGCGTCGCCTGGCGGTCGGTCCTGCTGTCGTCCACTGTGGAGACCCGCGCGGCGACGCCGTCGGCGAGCTCGGCGGGTCCGGTCAGCAGCCGGTGCTCGGCGAGCAGTTCCTCGATGTCGCCGGAGACCTGCACGCGGCCGCGGTTGAGCACCACCAGCCAGTCACAGGTGTTCTCCAGGTCGGACACCACGTGCGAGGACAGCACGACGGTCATCCCGGTCTCGGCCACGGCGGCCATCAGCCCACGCATGACCTCGTGGCGTGCCAACGGGTCCAGGTTCGCGAGCGGCTCGTCGAGCACGAGCAGGTCGGGCTGCTTGGCGAGCGCGACGGTCAGCGCGACCTGCGCCTGCTGGCCGCCGGACAGCTTGCCCACCTTGCGGTCCAGCGGGATCTCCAGCTCCGCGAGCCGCCGCTCGCCGAGCTCCTGGTCCCACCTCGGGTTGAGGTGGCGGCCGAAGCGCAGCATGTCGGCGACCGTGAAGCCGTCGTAGAGCGGTTTGTCCTGCGCGAGGAACGCGACCCGCGCGAGCGTCGCCGCGGTGCCGCCCGTCTCGCCGAACGCGGAGACGGTCCCCGCGGTGGGCGTCAGCAGGCCGACCACCAGGTGCAGCAACGTGGTCTTGCCGGCGCCGTTCGGACCGACCAACGCGACCACCCGCCCAGCGGGGATCGACAGTGAACAGTCCTTCAACGCCCAGGTGCGCCGATACCTCTTACCAAGGCCGGTCGCTGTCAACAACGAGGTCATGCCGTGTCCTCCCCTACTCGAAACGAATCCAGCACCACCGCCGCGAACAGCGCCTCCAGGTCCTCGGAGTCGAGGCCCGCGGACCGGGCGTCGCGCACCCAGCCGGACAGCGAGTCGCGCAGCCGTGCGTGGTCGACGAACGAAGCGCCGCCGAGCGTGCGCTGCACGAACGTGCCAAGCCCCGGCCGGCCCGCGACGAGTCCCTCGCGTTCCAGCTCCCGGTACGCCTTCAGCACCGTGTTCGGGTTGATCGCCAACTTGTCCACGACCTCCTTTGCCGTCGGCAGCCGGTCACCCGGCTGCAGGACCCCCAGGCGCAGCGCGTGCTTCACCTGGTGCACGAGCTGCAAGTACGTGGCGACGCCGGAGCCGCGATCAAGACGAAAGTCGATCACCAGCAACACCCTTTCACTAATGAAGTAGTGAAATAGTGGAGGGAGACGGAACCGTTGTCAACCCGCGTCCCGCTGTAACGTCGAAATGGCTCCTGCACCAGTGGTTGGCGACTACGCTGACGATCACCGTCGGGGGATGGCGCTGGGGTGTGCCGACTTGTGCCGACGTGGAGATGAGGGGTTCGGTGTTGATCGCCTTTTGGGGGTTGTCGTGAGCGCACCTACCGCGCCGCCGCCGGCACGCGTCGACCGGGCCGCGCCCGCCGGCCGGGTGGACGAGCTGCGTGAGCTGTCCAGGACCACGCCGGGCGTGCTGATCATGTTCACGGCCGGCCTCGTGCTGGTCAGCGTGCTGGTCGGGCTGTTCACCGCGGTCAGCGTGCAGAGCCGCGCGCAGTCGCTGGACGACCTGTCCGCCAGCAGCGGCCCGCTCTCGATCGCCGCGCAGGACATCTACCGGTCGCTCTCGGACGCCGACGCGACCGCGACGAGCGCGTTCCTCGCTGGCGGCCTCGAGGCGGCGGACGTCCGGGCGCGCTACGACGCGGATGTCGCGCAGGCCGAGTCCGCCCTCGCGGTGGCGGTCGCCGCCCGTGAGCCCGCGGACCTCGCCGATCCCACCGGACCGCTCGCGATCCTGTCCGGCAAGCTCTCCGTCTACACCGGGCTCGTGGAGACCGCGCGGGCCAACAACCACCAGGGCCTCCCGATCGGCGCCGCCTACCAGCTGCTGCCGGCCGCCGAGCAGCTCTACCGCGACGAGACCGCGCGGCTGGGTGACGACCAGGACAGCGCGGGCGCGCTGCCGATCGTCGAGGTGCTCCTCGGCCTGCTCGGGCTCGTCGTCCTGTTCTACGCGCAGCGGTACGTGCGGCGGCGCACCCGCAGGCGGCTCAACACCGGGCTGGCGATCGCCACCGGCGCGGCGCTGGTCTCCCTGCTGTGGGTGCTGATCGCGACGTTCGGCGTGATGGCGAACGTCGGCGCCAGCCGCGACGACGGCTCGGCACAGACCGACGTGCTCGCCAGGGCCAGGATCGCGACGCTGGCCGCGCGTGCCGACGAGACGCTCACGCTCGTGGCCAGAGGCAGCGGCGCGGAGTTCGAGGCGCACTACGCGAAGGTCCGCGACCAGCTCACCGGCGACGGCGGTCTGCTCGGCCAGGCGAGCGGCCTCGCGACCGACGACACGGTGTCCGGCAAGATCAGCGCCGCGAACACCGGCCTCGGTGACTGGCACAAGGTCCACGTCGAGATCAGGAAGCTGGACGACGCGGGCGACTACGCGAAGGCCGTGCAGCTCGCGATCGGTCCGCAGGACGAGGGCGCCGCCGTCCGGTTCGACCAGGTCGACGCGAACCTGCGCGAGGCCATCGCCGCCACGACCGCCACGTTCGACGACGAGGTTTCGCAGGCCTCCAACGCGCTCACCGGCACCGTCATCGGCGTGATCATCCTGGCGCTCGTGATGGCCGCGGGTTCGGTCGCCGGCATCTGGCAGCGACTCAAGGAGTACCGATGAGGGCACCGACCACCCGCCGCGCGGTCGCGTTGCTCGTCGCGGTCGTGCTGGCGTGCGCGGGATGTAGCGCGACCACCGACGCGGTCGGCGACCGCGCGACGCCGACCGGCGGCCCGCCATCGCCCGCCGGCGCCATCGAGGTGACCAGCCTGCCCGGCAGCGAGCAGGCCGACACGAGCTGCGACCCGACCGCGAGCCTGCGCCCGCAGGGCGCCCTGCCCGGCCCGAACGACCTGCCGCCCGGCTCGCCGATGGCCAAGATCCGCGGGCAGGGCAAGCTGATCGTGGGCGTCGACCAGAACACCTACAAGTTCGGCTTCCGCAACCCGATCACCGGTGAGCTGGAGGGCTTCGACCTGGACATGGCGCACCAGATCGCGGCGGCCATCTTCGGTGACGCCAACGCGATCCAGCTACGTGTCCTCACGTCCGCGCAACGCGTCGACGCGGTGAAGAACGGCGACGTGAACCTGGTCGTCCAGACCATGACCATCAACTGCGAGCGCCGCAAGGACGTCGAGTTCTCGACCGTGTACTACGAGTCCGGCCAGCGGGTGCTGGTGAAGAAGAACTCCGGCTTCACCGGCATCGACTCGCTCGGTGGCAAGAAGGTGTGCGCCGCCAAGGGGTCCACGTCGCTGCCCAACATCGTCAACTCCGCGTCCAAGCCGATCGGCGTCCAGGTGCCCAACTGGACCGACTGTCTCGTGATGCTGCAGCAGAACCAGATCGACGCGGTGTCCACCGACGACACGATCCTCGCCGGGCTCGCCGCGCAGGACCCGTTCACCGAGGTCGTCGGCAAGCCGATCAGCGCGGAGCCCTACGGCATGGCGATCCCCAAGGACCAGCCCGAGTTCGTGCGCTTCGTCAACGGTGTGCTGGAACGGATGCGGGCCGACGGCACCTGGGCGGCCATCTACAACAAGTGGCTGTCCGAGCTGCTCGGCCCGGCGCCGGCGCCGCCGCAGGCGCGGTACCGGGACTGAGCGCCGATGGGTGACGCCGTGCTGAGCAGGGAGGAGATCGACCGCGCCCTGGAGAAGGTGACCGACGACAACGACCGGATCGCCGAGTCGCTCGTGGCCATGGACGGCCACCCCGGCCACCAGCTCCTGCGCAACGCCGCCCTCGCCGGACTGACCGCGACGCGGTGGGCCGAGGCGAGCGCGGCGATGGCGACGCTGTGGGAGCAGTTCGCGCGCTACCGCGCTCTGGTCGACCGCGCCAAGGAGGTCCGCGCGCGCCGCGCCCGGCCAGGTGAGGATGAGCTGGCCGAGCTGACCGAGCTCCTGTCCGGCCAGGTCGTCGAGCTGGACTCCCAGGCGATCCCGATCGAGCACCGGGGGCTGACCGGGCCGTCGGAGGTGACCGAGCGGATCACCCTCACCGAGCTGCTTGCCCGCATGCGGGCCGCGTTCGACATGGTCACCGACGTGCTCGCGACCGCGGAGACCGCGTGGTCGACGGCGGTCGCGCGGCTGGACCCGCTCGACAAGCGCGTGCACGCGGTCTCGGTGCTCGCCGAGTCGGTCGCCTCGGGCGACCGGGACGTCACCGCCGAGGTCAACGGTCTGCGCCGCGGTCTCGACCGGACCCGCGAGCTGGTGCTCACCGACGTGCTGACCGCGCGTGCCACCGACGCGGTCAACGGCATCGTGCGTCAGCTCGACAAGCTCGAGTCGGACCTGTCCGAGCTCGCCCGCGTCCGCGACGAGTTCGGCGGCCGGCTCACCGCGCTCGAGTCGACGCTGTCCGACATCGAGGCGGCCGAGGCGACCGCGCGCCAGACCTACGCCGCGGTGCGCGACAAGATCGCGTCGCCAGGGCTGCCGGAGCCGAGCGGCCAGGCCTCCGCCGCGCTGCGCGCCAGGCTCGGCAGGCTGGTGGCACAACGGGAGTCGGTGAGCTGGGCACAGCTCGCACGCGAGGCCGACGAGCTGGACCGCGTCGCGTTCACCACGCTCGACGCGGCGCGCACCGCGCTGCGGGCGATCACCGGACTGCTCGACCGGCGCGCCGAGCTGCGTGGCCGGCTCGAGGCCTACCAGGTGAAGGCCGCCCGGCTCGGCCACGCCGAGGACCGGCCGCTCGAAGAGCTGCACACCGAGGCACACAACCTGCTGTTCACCGCACCGTGCGACCTGCCGGCCGCGACCCGTGCGCTCAACCGCTATCTCAAGGCGATCCAGGAGCGGGAACGGCCGTCGTCCCGCGAGGAGGGAACCGAATGACCCAGTGTCCCCGGGCCGGCTGTGGCGGCGCCATCGACGAGGACGGGTTCTGTGACACCTGTGGCCTCGAGGCGCCCGCCGGCGCGGTCGCGACCACGCCGGACTCCGGCCGTGGCGCGGCCGCCGCACCCGTCAGCGCGCCCACTGGCAAGTGTCCCCGGGCCGACTGCGACGGCGGCACCATCGACGAGGACGGGTTCTGCGACTCCTGTGGCCGCGAGGCCCCGGCAGGTGCCGTCGCGGCGGCACCGCACGACGACGGTCCCGTCAGCACGCGCACCGGCACCATCCGCACCGGCAGCACCGCGACCGGCTGGACCGCGTCGACCGGCGCGGTGACCAGCAGCTCACGGCGCGGCTCGGCCCGCTCCGCCACCCGAGGCCTGCTCGGCGCCGGGCTGGTCGAGGTGCCCAAGGTGCCCTACCGCGACCCGAAGACGGCCGTGCTGACCGACCCGAAGGTGCCGGAGAGCAAGCGGTTCTGCAGCCACTGCGGCGCGAAGGTCGGCCGGGGCAAGGACGGCCAGGCGGGTCGCACGGAGGGCTTCTGCACCTCGTGCCGACACCACTTCTCCTTCTCCCCCAAGCTGTCCGCCGGCGAGGTGCTGCACGACCAGTACAAGGTGCTCGGCTGCCTCGCGCACGGCGGGCTCGGCTGGATCTACCTCGCGGTCGACACCGCCGTCGCCGACCGCTGGGTGGTGCTGAAGGGTCTGCTGGACTCCGGGGACGCGGACGCGATGGCCGCGGCCGTCGCCGAGCGGCGGTTCCTCGCCGAGGTCGAGCACCCGAACATCGTCAAGATCCACAACTTCGTGCAGCACACCGATCCCCAGACGGGCAGCGCCGTCGGGTACATCGTGATGGAGTACGTCGGCGGCCAGTCGCTGCGGCAGCTCGCGCTCGCGCACCACCGCGAGACAAAGCGCGTCGAGCCGCTGCCGACCGGGCACGTGCTCGCGTA
>Ga0193716_1002252_pt1 | contig 10969 bp, 8 predicted proteins | sample U2c1metaG_FD_145901 | JGI IMG/M metagenome (GOLD analysis project Ga0193716, IMG submission 145901) | Soil microbial communities from a riparian zone of the East river system, Colorado, United States - U2c1 | ecosystem: Environmental > Terrestrial > Soil > Riparian zone | place: USA: East River...
TGGCGCCGTGGCGTGTGCGGCCCCTCGCGCATGTCCTACTACACCGGCCGCTACATGTTCAGCCACGGCGCCACCTGGAACCGCGTGCCGCTGTCCCTGCGCGAAAAGACGATCGGCGATTTCCTGCGGCCCGCCGGCATCCGCGTGGCGTTGGCCGGCAAGACTCATGTGCTGCCCGACCTCGAAGGCCTGCAGCGCTACGGTATCGAGGGCGACACGGCGCTGGCGGCGTTGATGGGCGCCGGCCGTTTCGAGGAGATCGACCGCTACGACGGCCATTCGCCGCCGGGTGCCGAAAGCGGCTATCCCGATTACCTGCGGGCGCACGGCTACCTCTCCGACGATCCGTGGAGCGACTATGTCATCGCCGCCGACGGCCCCGATGGCAAAAAGCTTTCGGGATGGCACATGCGCAACGCGCGCCTGCCGGCGCGGGTGGCCGAAGAGCATTCCGAGACCGCCTATATGACGCGCGAGGCCATGCGCTTCGTCGAGGAGATGGGCGAGAAGCCGTGGTTCCTGCATCTCAGCTACGTGAAGCCGCATTGGCCCTACATGGCGCCCGCGCCTTATCACGCGCTCTACGGTCCCGAGGATTGCCTGCCCCTTAATCGCACCGAGTCCGAGCTGGCCGACCAGCATGCCGTGCTTGCCGCCTATCGCCAGCACGAGGAATCGGTGTCGTTCCAGCGCCCCGATGCCGCCGCCACCGTGCGACCGACTTACATGGGGCTGATCGGCCAGATCGACGACTGGCTCGGCCGCCTGTTCGCGCATCTGAAGAAGCTCGGCCGCTTCGACGACACGCTGATTGTCTTCACCGCCGACCATGGCGATTTCCTCGGCGACCATTGGCTGGGCGAGAAGGAGATTTTCTACGAAGAGGCGGTCCGGGTGCCGTTCATCGTCTATGACCCCGACCCGGCGGCCGATGCCACGCGCGGCACGATCGACGAGCGTTTCGTCGAGGCGATCGACGTGGTGCCGACCGCGCTGGGAGCGCTCGGCCTGCCGGGACAGGAGCATCTGGTCGAAGGTCGCTCCTTGCTGCCGCTGCTGCGCGGCACGGCGGGCGAGACCTGGCGCGACGCCGTCTTCTCCGAGCTCGATTATTCCTTCCGCGAGGCGCGCCTGATCCTGGAGCGCCGTCCCGACGAATGCCGCGCCACGATGGTCCGCACCGACCGCTGGAAATACGTGTGGTGGCAGGATTTCCGCCCGATGCTCTTCGACCTCGCCAACGACCCGCGCGAGCTGCAGGATCTCGGCGCCTCCGATGCGCATTCGGCCGTCCGCCGCGAAATGGAAGAGCGCCTCGCAGCATGGCTCCGCCTGCGCAAGACCCGCGTCACCGTCGACAATCCCTACGTCGCCGCCCGCACCGCCACCCACAAAAAGCACGGCATCTTTTTCGGCGTCTGGTGAAGACGCCCGCTATGCCGCCTGAAGGCAGGGCTGTCGCATGTGGTTTTGCCGGGAAGACCGACGCCGCTAACCAACCACCTCACCCTGAGGAGCGGCCGCAGGCCGCGTCTCGAAGGGTAGGCTTCACACACCGCGCTTGTTGCCGACCCTTCGAGACGGCGCTTCGCGCCTCCTCAGGGTGAGGTAATTGTATGAATGCGATAGCCCTACGCCTGTAGGGGCGCGTGCAGCCTGGTGCCGCGCACGATGATGCCGCCGCGGTCGCCGGGGACGACCGATCCGTAGCGCTGGGCGAAGACCTCCGGCAGAGGCCGTGCATTGGGCGCCGAGATCCACAGCCGCAGGAGGTGCCGGCGCCGTTCCGGCTCGGGCCAGTCCACGAAGCCGGTGCGGTCGTGCAGCATGGTGTGGTTGTGCACGAGCTGGACGTCGCCCGGCTTGAACTCCATGAACATGTGCAAGGCCGGATCGTTGGCCAGCGAATCGAACAGGTCGAGCGCCTCGACATGCGCCGGCGTGAGCCGTGGCGCATCGGGGAGGCGTTGAGCCGAGTCGACATATTGGCGCTGGTAGATCGCGGTGAGCTTGCCTTCGTACCAGTTGAAGACCGGGATTTCGAAATAGGGTTTCTGGCCCTCCGGCACTTCGCCGCGCCGGTCGGTGGCGATCGGCTTGAAGAGAAGCTCCAGCAGATCGGGCCGGCGCCGGCGCATCTCGTTGAAGATCGTGGTCGAGCTCACGAGCGCCGACAGGCCGCCCGATTGCGCGGTCTTGAGGCACAGGAGACCCACGATATCGCAGGAATCGGTGTGGTAGGTCTGACGTACGCTGGTCTGGTAGATGCGGACGTTGGGATCGTCGACATCGAGGCCGAGATCCTGCACGTGGCCCAGCACATGGCCCTTGCCGTTCTGCGAGCGCGCACTGCCGAAATGCGTGCCGAGGCCGAAAAAGGCCGTGGCCGCCTGGCGCATCGTCCAGCGTTCGACCGGCAGGCCGCGCAACAGCACGAAGCCGATGCCGCCCAGCACCTCGTCGGCCACCCGCGCCTTGAGCCTGGGCCCGAGCGTCGGCAGGGGAAAATCCGCTGATGTGAGGGCTGCAATATCGGCTTCGCGCGCCGCCAGCGGCAAGCTCGCGGCTTCGATTTCGGCGACCTCCGAAGGCTCGAGCGGCATCAACCACTCTGACGAACGCGTCATCTGCGGGCCGTACCAGGCGGCGCGGCCGGCCTGCTCGGGCGGAAGGTCGAAGGTCAAGGCGTTTCCCAGGGAAACCGCGGGGCGAACAGATCCTCGCTCATCGACTGGCGGAAGCTCTCGGTGGCGTTGACGAGTGCCGCACGAATGCCGGGCTCGAGCGCACTATGACCGGCATCCGGCACCACGACGTAACGGGCCTCGGGCCAGGCGCGGGCCAGCGCGTCGGCGGTGACCGGCGGGCAGACGATGTCGTAGCGGCCCTGCACGATCGTGCAGGACAGGCCGCGCAGGCGGTCGAGTTCGGCCCAGGGCCAGCCTTCGGGCACGAAAGTGTGATTGACGAAATAGTGGGCCTCGATGCGCGACAGCGCGAGGGCGAAGCCGCCATGATCGGAATCGAAGGGCGCGCGGGCTGTCGGATAGAGCGTCGAACAGGCGGCCTCGTAGCGGCTCCAGGCGCGTGCCGCCGGCCGGTGCAGGTCGGGATTGCGATCGGTCAGGCGACTGTAATAGGCGGCGAGCAGATCCTGCCGCTCATGGGCCGGCATATTCTCGGCGAAGTCGCGCCATGCTTCGGGAAATATCGTGCGCATGCCATGCAGGAACCAATCGATCTCGGATTGCGAGCCGAGAAAGATGCCGCGCAAGATGAAGCCCATCACCCGGCCCGGGTGGCGCAGCCCATATGCAAGCGCGAGCGTGCTGCCCCAGGAGCCACCGAACAACAGCCAGCGGTTGACGCCGAGATGGAGGCGCAGCCGCTCCATGTCGGCCACCAGGTGATCCGTGGTGTTGTCGCGCAGCTCGCCCAGCGGCACGGAGCGGCCGCAACCGCGCTGGTCGAACACGATGATGCGGTAGAATTGCGGATCGAAGAAACGGCGATGGACCGGGGCGGAACCGGCGCCCGGGCCGCCATGCAGGAACAGGGCCGGCACGCCTTCGGGATTGCCGCTCTGCTCCCAATAGATCGTATGGCGTCCATCAACGGACAGCATCCCGCTGGCGTAAGGCGACGCCTCGGGAAAGAGGTCGGAACGAAGTGGGGTCTCGGAGCGCGGCATGACAGTTTCCGTCTGCATCACTGCCACACCGCGGGCGTTCATGCCAGCCCCGCGGCGATTGCGCCGGCCTGCGGCGATTGCCGATGCCGGCGGGCTGCGTCTAAGGTCCTGATGTGATTTTCCGGTATCTTCTTACGCTCCTGGCGCTGCTGCTGGCCGCAGCCTGCGCGCCGGCCGGCGTGCCGCCGCAAACGGCATCCGCGGGCGCCCAGGGTGGCAGCGCGTCGACTTCGGCCCGCCCGGCCGCGTTGCCGCCCGATATCGAGAAGGCGGTCGGGCCGGCCTATCCATCGGCGGCGCTGCAAGCCTATGTCGACCGCGTCGGCCACAAGCTGACGACCGACGCCAAACTGCACGGCAGTTACCGTTTCTACGTGCTCGATCAGCCGCTGGCCAACGCCCACGCGCTGCCCTCGGGCTATGTCTTCGTGACTCGGGGCCTGCTCGCCTTGCTCGACGACGAGGCGGAACTCGCGGCGGCATTCGCACATGAGCTTGGCCATCTCGCCCAGGGCCATGCCACCCAGCGCGAACGCCAGAGGCAGAGTGCCATCAATACCGCGGTCGAAGCCGCACGCGTCACCGGCTCGATCGCAGTCGGCCGCTCGGTCGCGCACGATCAGCTTCTGGCCTTGCGCGCCTATTCGCGCGAGCAGGAGCTCGAGGCCGACCGCGCCGGCGTGGGCTACATCGTGCAGGCCGGCTATCGCGGCGACGCCATGAGCAGCCTGATCGACAAGCTGCAGCGTCAATCGCGGCTGGATGCTTTGTTTTTCAACCAGACACCGGAGACGGCCTCACGACGCAGCGCGCTGTCGACCCATCCCGCGCCGGACGAGCGATTGGTCGCGCTGCGCGGTGTCGTAGCCGCGTCGCGCGGATCTCCCGCGCGCCCCGACGACGACGCTGCCCGCGCGGCTTACTTCGCGCAGATCGACGGCATGTCGGTCGACGACGCACCCGAAGAAGGCTTCGTGCGCGGCCTGGCCTTCCTCCATCCCACGCTCAAATTCGCTTTTCGGGCGCCGCCGGGCTTTCGCCTGTTCAACGACAGCGACGGCGTGCTCGCCGTCGCGCAAGACGGCGCGGTGATGTATTTCTCCTGCCAGGCGGGCCAGATTCCGGGCACCCTCGTCGACTGGATGCGCGACCAGGTGAAGCCCACGCCGACCGACATCCAATCGGCCCAGATCGGCGGCGCCGAGGCCGCCATCGGCGCGCGGCCGCGCGGAGCGGATACGGGGCTGAGCCAGGTGCGGTATGTCGTCATCCGGCGCGACACCGGAGTCTGCTACTTCAACCTGGTGAGCGACGGCCCCAATCGGGACCGGCGGATCGAGACGATGGTCGCGGCCGCCCACAGCTTCCACTCCCTGTCCGACGCCGAGGCTGCGGCGCTTCGGCCCTATCGCGTGCACGTTCTGTCGCAGGGCGGCACCACGCCGGCCCAGCTCGCCGCGCGCCTGCCCTACCCCGATTTCAAGATGGACCGCCTGCTGACCTTGAACGGCGTCGACGATGCAGCCGAGCTGGCACAACGGCGCGTGGTGAAGACCGTCGAGCCTTGATCATTTCTTCCAGACCGCGAGCCTCCGGCTCGCTCATGAGCGAGCCGGAGGCTCGCGGTCTGGAAGAATCTACTCCGCCGCGATGCGCGCCGGCGGCGCGGCCGGCACGAGTCTTTCGATGGCGCCCACCGTCGCCTTGCGCGGATCCAGGAAGCTGTCCCAATAGTCGATGGAGGCCTTGACCGGCTCCATGATGCGGGGCTTGCGGGCACCTTCGGCGGGAAACTCCTCCATGCCGAAACTGTATTCGACCGTTATGCCGTCGGGATCGAGGAAATACAGGAACATGCTGCCGGACGGCGGATGGCGCCCCGGGCCGTTGACGATCGGCACCTGCGCCTTGTTGAAGCGCGAGATGCCGCGGCCGATATCGTCGACCTCCGTCACCATGAAATTCACGTGGTGCAGCATCGCCTCGCTGGCTTTGCCGAGGCCGACGCCATGGTGATAGGGGTTGGGGTGGCAGCGCATGAAGCAGATCGCACCCTCGATCATGTCCGACACCCGGAAGCCCAGGACATCGGTATAGAAGCGGCAGGCCGCGTCGAACTCGGGCACCTTGAGCACGAAATGTCCGAGCCGCTGGATCTTCGCGACCGTCGGCACGAAGGGCTGCCCCCCGAACTGGCTCATATTGGCGTAGAATTCGTAGGTTGAGCCGGTGAACGGCTCGGTGATGCGGAAGGCGCCGGGTCCCAGCCGCAGCAGCTTGCGCTCGGCCGCGGATACTTCCGTCACTGCGATGCCGTTGTCGGCCAGCCGGCGCGCCAAGGCGGCGAGCGCCGCCTCGCTCCGCATCTCGAAGCCGGCGCGCTTCAGGCCGGGTTTGTCGGAGCGGTAAAGCGCCAGCGTGTGGTGGTCCTCGCTGCAGCGCAGGAAGGCCACGCCGCCGTCGCCCTCGCCGCTATACTGCAGCCCGACCCGCTGCTCGTAAAACTCCCGCGACTTCTGCACGTCAGTGACGTTGAGCGCGATGTAACCCAGCTTCTCATAGCCTTCCATGGCGTTCTCCTCTTTTATCCTTTGCTGGGAGCGCGCCACTGCGGCGCATTCACATGCGCCTGAAGTGGCGCTCATGATCATGATGCGCCACTGGAGTGGCGCGCTCCCAGCCATGACTCACAGAATGATGCTGATCTTGCCTTGCGGACGCAGGGCGTCAACGTCCAGCACGGCCTTCTTGCTTCGGATACGCAGGCCCACGCCGTTGTTCACCAGCAAATACTCCGCGTGCCCGGGATAGATGTTGGTCACTTCCATGCGGCTGCGGAAGACCACGAAATTGCAAGAGACCGGCACGACGCCATCCTTGCCCTCGCCCACCACGACATTGGTGGTCATGTGACGGGTCTGCGAGCGCGGCACTTCGGCATGCGCGTTCTTCTTGAGCAGCCGCTTGGCGCGCTCCTCCAGCCGGTGCCGGTCGTCGTAGATCAGGAACAACGACGTGCCCGGCTTGCCTTCGGGATCGTCGGTCGCCGGGATCAGGTATTCGCCGTCGTCGGTGAACAGCGCCGCCCACTCCTCGAGCTTCCACGCGTCGAGAAGGCCGGCTTCCTTGATCAGGAAGTCCTCGGCGTCGGAACGGGTGAGAACCACGCTCATGGTCCGGTCAGCTCGACGGAGGAATCGCCCGACACGAGCTGCCGCCATCGCCGCCAGAAGGTGCGCATCTGCAGCTCGTCGGTCTTGGTCGGCGCATTGCTCAGCATGCCGCGCGAGATGTCGTTGTAGGGCGCGGATTCCGCATTGGCGTAGCCGCGCTGGCAGAGCTCGAGCATCTCGACATCGTCCGGCGAGGCGAAGCCCGCCGGCCCGAGGAACTCGACGAAATTGCGCAGCCGGCGATCGCGCGATGTCGTGCTCTCGCCTTTGGGCGCGATGCACCAGGCGTTCACTTCCATGTAATCCGGCCGCACCGGATAGAAGGTCCGGACCGTCGTTGCCATCACGTCGTTGACCACCAGGTTGGGGAAGATGATCAGGTTGCGGTCGCCGTTGGCCACGACGTTGCCCCGCTCCGGGCCGAGCCGCTCCATGATCCCGCGCTGGATCTCCTCGACCTCGGCTTTGGCCTCCTCGCCCCAGCCCGGCGCCCACCGCGCATAGGGGCGGCCCCACGGCAGCAGCCCGATCGATTCCGAGACGGCGTGCCCATTGCCGAGATTCTTGACCCAGCCCTTGGAATTCATGTTGACGCCGGTGAAGGTCGCCTTGTCGCGCGACCGCAGGTAATCGAAGTAGGTCGCGTGCGTGGGCACGCCGTGATAGCCGTCGACGCTGTTCTCCTGCAGCAGCTTCCAGTTCGCGGCGACGCAGTAATCCTGGCTACCGGTGACGATCTCCATGCCATCGGAGCCCTGGTCGGCGACATAGCCGAGATAGTCCCCGGCCCCCGCCAGGTAATCGACCAGCGGCACCGCGTTGCGGTCGAAGCAGACGAAGACGAAGCCGCGGAACTCCTCCATCCGCTCGACATGGACGAGGTCGAGCTTGCAGTCGTCGGTGGCGTCCGGCGGCAGCGCCTCGCGGCCAGGCATGCCGATGAAGCGTCCGCGCTCGTCGAACGTCCAGGCATGGTAGCCGCAGGTGAAGGCGCGCTTGTTGCCGGCCCGCTCGCGGCAGACCAGGGCGCCGCGATGGGCGCAGGTGTTGTAGAGCGCGTTCAACTGGCCATCGCGGTCGCGCGTGAAGAGCAAAGGCCGGCCGCCGACGCGCCGCGAGACGAAGCTGCCCGCCGCCGGGACCTCGGACACATGGCCGAGATAGAGCCAGCATTTGGAGAACACGCGCTTGCGTTCCAGGGCGAGAATCTCGTCGTCGACGAAGACCTGGCGATTGACCTTGAACCGGGCGCCGCGGCGATCGTCGATGATCAAGCCGGCAAGCTCCTGCGGCGAAGACGTCTGCTCCCTCATGTCCCTGCTCCTGGCGCTGTCGGTCGTTTGATCGGCCAAATTCGAATGGTTGGACCATTATGAATCCACGAAAGCGTGACGCTTGCAAATGGCCAATTGCGCAACCGGCATTCGGAATTGGGCGTGTTGGTTCGATGTTCGGACCATCGATGTGCGCCTCACGCTCAGCCGGCTACGGCCTGCTATTGCCCAAGCGGTTTCACGGCACCGTCACCCTCGATTCCCATCGTGTGGGCTGTGATGCCTGCCGAGTAGAGACCAGAATCGTCGGTTCGGGCCGATCGGGCTTATGGTGGGTCGATCATGAGCGACTTGCCGATCCTCGCCTTACGCCGCGAAGCCCCACACCAGATAGGTGAACTCCTCGCGAGCCTTTCGCGAGGCCTCGCGAAGAATGGCCCAAAAGTCAGTGGGAGCAGCCTTTTGTCAGAATGCTCGCGAGAAAATCTAAAATTTGTTTTCCTCGCGAGGCAGTTGCGGAGGGGACATGGGAAAGTGCGAACAGAAGCCCATGCCTACGGCATCCCAGACTTCCCACCCCGCCGGGAAGCGATGGGACACCAGGGCCGGAAGTCGGCCTTGCCCGAATGGCTGTCCGGCCGGCGGCGCGCTGCCGATGCAGAATCCACTACGCGCCCCTTCGAACGTAATGCGCTCGAGGACGCCGCCGGCGGCGTCTCCCGGCTGGAGTCCGCCGCTCCCCTATTGCGGCTTCACGCCAGCATTGGCGATCATCTCGCTGATGATCGGCAATTCGCTGCGGATGGTCTCGTCCATCTCCGCCGGCGTGCTGGCGACCATTTTCCAGCCCAGTGCCCCCACGAAGCGCTCGGCGAAGGCCGGCTGCTTCATGATGTCCCGAACGTCGGCGCTGATCTTCTCGACCAGGGCGGGCGGCGTTCCTGCAGGTGCTGCAAGGCCGAACCAGATGAAGGCCTGGAGCTCGGGGAAGCCCGCTTCGGTCGTCGTCGGCACGTCGGGGAACAGCGCGGACCGCGACTTCGCCGCGATCGCCAGGGCCTTCAGCTTCCTGGCCTGGAGCTGCTGGCCGGCGACACCGCTGCTGCCGACGGAGAGTTGAATTTCGTTGGCGACCAGGGCGTTCAGCACCGGGGCAACGCCCTTGTAGGGCACGCCGAGAAAAGTGGTGCCGGTCTTCTTGTTCAGCGTCTCGTAGAGCAATTGCGGCGGGCTGCCGTCGCCCCATGTTCCGTAAGCGAACGCCCCGGGCTTCTGCCGCTCGGCCGCCACCAGTTCACCCAGGCTGTTCGGCTTCATCTCGGCATTGGCCAGCACGAACTGCTCGGCACGCGCCAGCAGGGAGATATTGGCGAAACTGGTGTCGGGATTGTAGGGCAGGTTCTTGAAGGCGAACCGGTTGGAGAGGTAGATCTGGTCGGTCACCGCGAACCAGGTGTAGCCGTCAGGAGCCGCGTTCGCGACGCTCTCGGCCGCGATCAGGCCGCTGGCGCCGGGACGGTTGTCCACCACCACCGCCTTGCCCCAGCGTTCCGTCAATTGCTGGGCGATGCCGCGGATGAGCACGTCGAGCCCGCCGCCCGGCGTCACGCCGATCACGATCTTGACCCCCTTGTCGGGGTAGCTTTGCGCCTGCGTCGGCGTGGCTGCTGCCAACAAGAGGCCCAGAATGGCAGAGCCCTGCAAAATCGGCTTCAACACGTTTCGTTTCCTGTCCCGGAGCTGCGAGAGTCATTGCATCGCTCTCGTCGTTGCTACCTGGAGTATTGGTCCAACCATTGGAAGCCGTCAACCGACGGCGCGCGCCGCGAACTCCCGCGCCACCCAGTCGAGGAAGACCCGCACGCGCGGCGAGAGCTGGCGGTTGCGCGGATAGAGCAGCGAGACCGGCATCGGCGAAGGCGGACAATCCGCCAGCACCTGCACGAGCGTGCCGCGCGCGAGGTCGGCCGCCACGTGGAAGCGGGGCACCTGCACGAGCCCGAGCCCGAGCCGGGCGGTCGCAAGATAACTCTCCGTGCCGGTTACCGAAATCGTCGCGGGCAGCGTGATGGTACGCGGCGTGTCACCGATGACGAACTCCATGGGACGCAGGCTGCCGGTGGTCAGGGAGCGCAGCCCGATCATGCGATGGCCGTCGAGCGCGTCGATGTTGGTCGGCACGCCCAAGCGATCGAGATAGTCGGGCGATGCACAGGTCAGCCTGACGAGCATGGTGACCCGCCGGGCGACCATGTCGCTGTCCGGAAGGTTTCCGAACCGCAGGACGCAATCGACCCCTTCGCGGATGATGTCGATCCATCGTTCGCTCTCGCTCATGCTGAGCTCGATGTCCGGATACTCGGCGAAAAAACCCGGCAGGCCCGGCAACAGAAAATGACGCGCCAAGGTGCCTTGCACCTCCACACGCAACAAGCCCCGGGGCTTGGTCCCCCCGAATGCGCCCTCCGCGTCCTCGATCTCAGCGATCAGCGCAAGACAGCGCCGGTGGTAGGCCTCGCCATCGAGCGTCGGGCCGACATGCCGCGTCGTCCGCTCGAGGAGCCGCACCCCGAGCCGCGCCTCCAGCTGCTTGACCGCATCCGTCACCGTCGAGCGCGGCAAGCCGAGATCGCCCGCGGCGAGGGTGAAGCTGCGTCGCTCCACGACCCGTGTGAAGACGCGCATGGCATCGAACCTGTCCATTGTTCGCTATTTCCGGATTGTGATGCCGATCTATGCAGGATTATGCGGCAAAGGAAAGGGCCTATTTCTCCCTCACCGCAAGCGGATATCCCGCAGCGAACGATGAGGAGACTGAACATGGCCCAGGG
>Ga0193716_1002255_pt1 | contig 10968 bp, 6 predicted proteins | sample U2c1metaG_FD_145901 | JGI IMG/M metagenome (GOLD analysis project Ga0193716, IMG submission 145901) | Soil microbial communities from a riparian zone of the East river system, Colorado, United States - U2c1 | ecosystem: Environmental > Terrestrial > Soil > Riparian zone | place: USA: East River...
ATTTTACCGGAGACTCCCTGTGGCTGGACCTGTTGTTGCACCTCGAAGACCGCCGTCACGGGCGAGAACCCGTTTTGCGGGTCCGAGATGCGAAAGATAGATTTGGCGGCAATGCTACTGAAGACCCCGTCGACGTTCGGAAATGGCAAATCCACCCGGATCGACCCGTTCGTGGCGCCGTCATCGTCGCCGGGAACATTCGGGTTGCGCACGCCGCCAATGAGGGGCAGTTGGCCGTCCGTAACTCTGAAGCTAGAAGTAAGCCCTTCGCCGGCATCTACCGCGCCGTTGCTATTCAGGTCGACGAATCGCTCCACCAATACGGTCTTTCCCGAGGCGAGGCCGGAGATCGTCAGTGAAACTTTGCCGACGTAATCGGTCATGACCAGGGGTGGGCTTACGGTGAGAGACGCGGCAAAGAGATTGGTCGCTACCGAGACAAGGCCGATGAGAACCGTGGCCGTTACGTTAGCTGCGTGTTTCATTTTAGTTGAAGGGAATTGCCCATGTGGGATGGGTGCCCGGGCATTTACTAAGGATTTCGCGGGAGAACGTCGAGGTTATTTCTCTGACAACTGAACGATGCCGGTCCAATCTTCCTGGCGGCCGTTCGCTTCCAAGTCAGTAAGCTTCCGCAAATAGAATTCTGAAGGACCATCTGAGCCGCCGCGTGCGTCGCGAGTGCGATTCATGTACTCGCGGGCAACCTTGAATTCGCCGGCGCGGAAGACAGTCAACCCCTTCTCAAAGATCTCGATCCAGCGCTTCTCGCCAGACTCGTCGTCGCAGCGGCAGAGCAGTTCGTGAATAATGACGCTATGCGTCTTTCCCGCCACGCGAAATTCTCCAAGCTGCCGGGTAATGAAACCATCGCCGAGCTGTTGCCGGACGGCATCGGAGATGAGCACCTGGGTGCTCAAATATTTGTTCAACGACTCCAGTCGTGAAGCAAAGTTCACGGCGTCGCCAACCATGGTGTAATCGAAGCGATAAGAGGAACCGAGGTTTCCGGCGACTACTTTGCCGCTGTGAATACCAATCCGGGTCCGCAAGGTCTTGCCGCGCACCTCGAGTTCCGAAAGGCAGCGCAAGTCACAGGCCGCTTCCGCGGCGCGCTTCGCATGCTGCGGCTCATCGATGGGCGCCCCCCAGGCGGCGAAGACGGCGTCGCCGATATACTTAATGATGGTTCCCTTGTTATCGAGAATGCACTTCGTTGTTTGTCCAAAGTACGAGGTAAGAATTCCCGATACTTCTTCAGGATCAAGGTTCTCGGACATCGCGGTGAAACTCTCCAGGTCGGTAAAGATCACCGTCACATCGACCAGCTTTCCGCCCGGCTTTAGATCGAAATCCGAGTCGGCGATTTTGTCGGCCATCTCCGGCGACAAATAGAAACCAAAGGCGCGGCGCAGCTCTTTGCGCCGGCGCGATTCGAGAAGGTACTGAGAGCCGACCGACCAGGCCAGCCCGATTGGCATTTGGACCGCGGCCGGCACGATCCAATCGAACCAGACGTGCTGATGCCAGACGCACCAGAACGCCAGGGCCGTGATTGCGAACGAAGCGATCACGGTGGAGAGCACCGCGAAAAAAGGTCGCACGCTCGCCATGAGACCAGCTCCCAGGCCCGCCAGGATGATGATCAATATTTCCTGACTTTCCGCAAGGCGGGTGAGCCATTCGCCGCGCAGCAAGTTCAGAAGAACGGTCGCGTGAATTTCGAGGCCCAGGGTGAATTGATGGGCGCCCCGCGAATAGGGCGTTCCGAATTCTTCACGACTCGCGGCGAGGTAGCCGACCGCCGAGCGTCCGCCAACCATGACGATCTTGTTGTTGAAGAACCCGGGAGGCACGCCCTGAGGGTCTAGCGCCTGAGCCAGGTTAATGGAGGAGAAGGTGTTCCTTGGTCCGTAGTAATTGATCCAACGTTGGACTTTCGCTTCCCGCGGCTCGCGGGTGGCCGGAGCGCCCAGCACTTCCGCTGCTTTCCAAGTCCCGGTCGGAATCTCACTGGTGCCCGGATACAATTGCCGCACGGCATAGTCGGCATCCACCGGCTTAAAGACCATGAGGCCCCAACCGGCCGCCGCTTTGCGAAGGAGCTTGATCGGGGCAAGGATCCGCTCCTGTTTCACTCCGCTCATCGGTTGAATGGTCTCGACCCCGCCACCGAGAATGACTTTGCCGGAACTTTGCAGGGCGTTCGCAAAAGCTTCGTCTTTGGCGGGGTCGACCGATGGCGTGTCGAAAATAATGTCGTAGACGATGAGACGTGCGCCCTCCTTTGTCAGGCGCTCGAGGAGCGGCACGTGCAAGCTGCGATTCCAGACGTCATCGAGCGGCTGGTTTAATTGCTTGGCGGATTCTTCATCCAGGTAAACAAGGACGATTTCATGTGTGTCCAGCGTTGCTCGCCAGACAATGGGCAGATCGAAGCTCGTCCGCGTTAATGTTTCGCCGAACGAGTAACGCAGGCAAGCGAATCCGACGGCGATCGCAAGCAGGCAACCACTAGCGATCGTCAGCGCGCGAACGAAACGCTTGGCGCCGCGACGCTCCATCAGAAATTAAAACGGACCCGGGCGACCAGGGTCCGCTCGCGAGGCAGCTCGTTGTAGTAATTGAGCGGATTCAATTTGTAGTCCTGGTCCGTCAGGTTAAGGAACCCGAGCGTAACTTCGCCGAAGTTTCGCCGGAATCGATAGCCGAGATAAGCGTTCACTTGAAAGATATCGTCGCCCGGGATGTCGGGCGAATAACCGACGTTACTCTGCCGCGCCCAATATCCCTCGACTCGGGCAAAAAATCCGGAGCGATGGTTATAGAGCGCGAACACTTGTCCTTGATGCAGAGTCGCCTTCTCGAGATGGTCCGCGCCCGGCGCCACGGCAGTAGGTATCTCCGAAAAAATCGTCCGCAGGCGGGAGTGGGTGAACTGGTACCGCGCGCCGAACGACCACTCATCGCCTACTAACTGATTGAAGGTCGCAAGCAAACCTTGCTCCTCATAATGCAATTTCTGCAGAGTGGATGACGACACGATCGGCGGAACGATCCCCCCGAAAGGGCCGAGGAACGCATCGAACGTCCCGACGGTGCGATCCACATCGGACTGCAAGAACGTCGCCTGGAGACCGAGATACGTGCCGGTAGCGAACCGGTCCTCGATCAGGAGCCCCGCGGTATCGTAGGTCGGCGCCGCGACCGATCCGACCACGGATTCCGAGATGATGCTGCGGAAGACCTGATTGAACCCGGCGACTTGGTTCGGCTCTAGTCCGACACTTTGATCGAAGCTTACGCCGCCTAGCGATTGGGTGTAGGCGCCGCGCACAAATAGGTTACCGAATGGATTCCAAATTACCCCGGCTTTTGGCGAGAGCCGATCCCGCGTATCTTCGCCCCCCACGATTGGAGCGTTCCGGTAGTTAGTGGGAAACTTAAGGCGGTCGTAACTCAATCCACCCGTAAAAGAAAGACTCCGAAAAACACGCCAGGTGTCATAGACGTAGTAGCTTTGGCGGTCGAGCGAAGTATTAAAATCGTGCGCGGCAGGTGGAACATTGAAGAACGCGGTGGCAAACGGCGGAGGGTTATCCAGGCGATCGCTCGTATGGAATTCACCCGATTGAAACCGGGCACCAAAGACCAGAGTGTTGCGGTTTGTCTCCCAGATCTGATTCAACTCGCCGGTGTAAGTGGTAAAGGTGTTGTGGTAGGCGAGATCGAGCGGAAGAACAAAAGTGTCGGTCACCGCGCCAGTGCTGTTGCGCAGGAAGATCGGCGACCGGCTCACATTTGGCAGGGAGCCTGAGAGAAGAAATGCATCAATGTCGGCATCCTTGTTGTGCTGGGAGAAAAAGATCTCGTCCGCGAGGCGCCCGGCGAGAAGGAGAGTATGAATCCCGGGCGCCCACTCGTGATGGTAGCCGGCCAGGATGATGGCGGGTTGTTGCAGTTCGCGAAAATGCAGCCCGGGCGCGGCGTTTTGCTGATCGTAATACTGGAGAAGATCGCCCTGCCGGACATCCTGATATTTCGTTTGGAGAAAAACAGTGTCCTGCGGAGTGAGCTGGAGTTTTACCTGGCCATAGGTCTCGGAGCGCGTGATCTCGTTGTTCGGCCGGCGGCCGTTGTCATATTGGAATTCGGAATCGATCGAGTAGCTGATGTTTCCAAAGATTCCGAATTGCGAAGCGGTTTCGCGAATCTCACCGGTGCTGAAGTAAGTAGTAGTAGAACTAATGCCGAACCGGTCGGCCTCGAATAGCTTCGAGTATTCCTGCTCCGAAACATATTGCGACAGGGGGCCGCCGCCCACCGGGGACAGCAGGTTAGCGAGCAGGAGCTCGTTGAACCACGGCGTCTCGTAACGAAGATTGATCCGCTTCGGGTCGCGCAACGCATTGTAGCTATTCGCCAGGAATAAATGGGAAGATGCGGTCGAGTAGTCGGCATCCACGCCCCGGGTCGCTTCGCGGACGCTTACCTCTTCCATCCCGTCTGCTTGATAAATGGCCGCCAGGTTTGCGCTTCGCACCGCCCGGTCCTGGTCGAGCAGAAACTGCGAACGATAAACACGCCGGTTGTCGTTTAGCTCCTGCGATTTTTCAAGGTCGCGCACTGCTTCGTTGATCCGGCTGTCCTGTTTGTTTTCGATTGCAGAATAGATCCAGGGAGTGGGATCGCGTGGGTCGAGCGTCTTCGCGCGGTCAAATTCCAGCCTCGCCTTCGGCTCGTTGCCAACATTGCTGAAAGCCTTGCCGAGATAGCTGTGAAAAAAAGCCCGGTTCGGCTCGAGCGCGGCGGCCACCTGGAGATCGCGGCGGCCGTCTTCATCCTTGCCCTGCCGGATCAGGCAAAGCCCGCGGCCGAGCCAGGCGTTGCCCAGCGCGCCATCTATCGCCATCGCGTTTTCAAACGCGCCTTTGGCCTGATTGATCTTGTTTTCCGCGCTAAACAAAAAACCGAGGAGCGCATGCGCCGCCGGGTTGCGCGGGGACAACTGCACGCCTTTCTCCAGGGCCGCCTTGGCCTGGGGCACGCGACCGAAACTGAAATGCAATTCCGCCACGCGCGTCCAGGCAAAGCCGAATTCCGGGTCGATCTCCGTGGCGTTCTGGGCGGCTTGGAGCGCGCCCGGAAGATTTGCCTGCGATTGGAGATAATAAGATTCCGCGATCCAATCACTCGCGGTATGCGGCGGATTCGAATCGGGCCGCGGCTTCAAAGTGACGGCCGCGATCAAGGTCAGCAACGCCTGCCGGCCAGGCGCTCCTGGGCTGGCAGCGTTGAGCAGTTGCCTGGCTTTGTTTACCTGGCCGACGGCCAGGAGCAAACCAGCATGATAAACCTTGTCGGCATTCGAACCGGAGCGAGTTCGATGTCCATAAGCCGCGAGTGCGGCGAGGAGATCGCCCTCATTGTAAGCAGTGATCGATGCGTTGGCGCGGCGCGAATAACCCAATTCCTTTAGATCGAGCACGCCCGGATAGTAGAGGCACCATTGGATGACATTGATTGCGTCCAACACGGCCGTTTTTCGCGGCCGGCCGCCTACATCCACTTTTGCCTGTTCCCCATTTGTGAGCAGCAGCGAGCCCTGCGCGTTGGATAACTCTACCTCGCCATCGAGCATGGTCACAGTCGTGCTTCCATTTGCCGCCACTACTACTACGAACTCAGTACCGCGGATGGCACCGTTAGCCGCCGGAGTTTGGATCCGCATCTCGCGCGAGTTCTCCCGGCTGAAAAAGTAGCTGGTGCCCTCCTGGACGTTGAGTCCAGGTTTGCCGGTCGCCGTCGCGGGAGGTGTGATTTCGCTGGTAGTCAGTTCGCCGATCCGCAAGATGCTTAAGTCCGTCATTCGGACTGTGGCGCGGCTATCTTCTCCAGTTCGCACCTTATCTCCTATCGCCAACGGCTGACCAACGGTGGCAGCGATCCAGGCAGCACTGCCCTTGGTCTCGACATTAACGATGTTTTCCTTGCTCAACAGTTCCGCGGTGCCGCCAGTTTCTGCAATCGCGGTCCGACAAATCAGGCCGCCCGTAACAAGGAAAAGAAGAGCGGTCTTGCCCACAAACGCGATAAAGTTATGAAATAACCAGCCTGCCGAGAATAGGAAGTCCAGCTGCGAAGGAGCACGTGCCTTTAGCTTGTGACTTTATCAATGGCGAACGTTGCTGGGTTTGCGTCATTGCAAGCCATAGACCTCCACTAATGCGACTCCCGTAGCGCTACCTTTCCCGCGGACGATCCCAGTATATGCGCCCGGACTTAAAGTCGCGACGATCGCAGACTCGCGATTGTCTGTTGGCTGCACCGTCGTATCGATGATCTGTTGCTCCTGGGTGGATCGCCAGTCATCGTTCGATAGGATCGTTGCACCGCTGCTATCGTGTAATTCGAGAATGGTATCCTGGAGGGCGCCCGGGAGAATCCCGTTTAAGGACGGACCAATCGCGCGCACGATTACTTTGCTGGCGGCTCCCGAAATAATGAAACCACCGATCATCACACTGTCGCCACCCAGGACGGTGCCCCGGGTCGAAATCTGTGCGAGTTGCGCCTTGCTGGAGGTATCCAGACTTGCCGTGCCCAGGTCATACAGTTCCACGACCGCGATGCCCGTGGTGTCGCCGCTCCCGGCCACGACGGCCGTGTAATTGCCCGGGGTCAGGGTCGCGACGATAGCCGACTCGCGGTTATCGGTAGGCGGAATGGTCGTGGCGATGATCTCGTTTTCCTGGCTGTCCCTCCAGTTATCGTTTGAGCCCAGAGTCGACGCTCCATCATGCAGCTCCAGGGTCGGATCCTGGAGCGCACCCGGAAGCGGCAACGAAGGTCCAATGGCACGGATGATCACCTTCTTCGGAGCGTTCCCCGTAATGATGAATCCGGCGATCAAGACGTTATTGCCGGTGCCCACCGCCAGCCGAGTCGCGATATTGACGGCGCCGGTGGGCGCGAGGAAGAAGTTGAGAGGAATCGTGGAAGTGCCGTGGGAGTTCGTCGCGAAAATCTGGACGTTGCTGACGATGCCGCCGGAGAGAGTAATATGGTCTGGCGATTCGGCGTGGCCTGGACGGTTGGCGGTGAAAGTCCCAGAGATTACCCCGGTCTGGGCATTAAAGAACAACCCATTAGGCAGAGTGCCAACGAGCGTATAGGTAGTTACATCCGATGGATCGGAAGTAGCGGGTGCAACGATCGTGTAACTAAAGGCCTGGGCCGGCGTAAGTGAAGCCGAGTTGGAGCTGATAATAACCGGTATCGCGGGATCAGCCGTAAAGGTTAGCTGTAGAATTGAAGTATTCGTGGAAGCGCCATCCGTTACGGTGAGGGTTACTGCCGTACTGCCCTCGGAGATTGGAGTCCCGGAAATCACGCCTGTGACCGCATCAAACGTGAGTCCCGCCGGGAGGCCGCTGACCGCGAGCCTTGTTGCCGCGCTACCGCCGCTGGTGATTACTTGGAATGTGAAGGCGCTTCCAGTCCGGCCAGTCGCAGCGGTGCTGCTCACAATCGCCAGCCCGGACGGAGGTTGGACGGTAAGAGTCAGAGTCGCATTGGTCGTACCACCGGAATTCGAAGCGCTCAAACCGATCTGAAATGTGCCCGCCGATGTCGGTGTCCCCACAATCGCGGAGAGAGCGCTGTTGAAGGCCAGTCAGGAGGAAGGTTGGCGACGCCAAGGGACGTGGCACCATTGGCTTGGAATTGATAAACGAGCTGTTGGTCGATCACAGTCGATGCGGTCAAAGGACTTGTGATCACTGGAGGCGCGGCAACACCGACCCGGATGGTCGCGTTGCCGGCGTCGGCCACATAGAGTTTCCCGGTCCCGTCCACCGCGATACCAGTCAGTTCTCTGAAGCGGACAGCACTGCCGATGCCATCGCTAGTACCAGCGGTGAGAGGGAGTCCGGCGAGCGTACTTACGACGCCAGATGGGGTAATTTTGCGCACAGTGGAGTTGTCCGAATCCGCCACATAAGCGTTGCCAGCACCGTCTGCAGCTATGCCCTCCGGTTGTTGGAATCGCGCCGCGCTGCCCGTGCCATCAGTGGTGCCTCCAACGTTGTTAAACCCGGCAAGCGTGGTTACGACGCCGGTCGGGGTAATCTTACGTATCGTGTTGTCAACGTCCGCCACATACACGTTGCCTGCGCTATCAACCGCGACCCCGTATGGACTGTTGAAGCGCGCGGCGCTGCCGGTGCCGTCAACATGGTCGCGGTTGCCGGCGAGCCCGGCAAGGGTGCTAACGTTGCCGCCAGGCGTGATCTTCCGGATCGTGTAGTTGTTTTGATCAGCGACATAAACATTGCCGACGCCGTCGACGGCGAGGCCTAGAGGTTGTTGGAACCGCGCGACGCTGCCGGTGCCATCCGCGCTGCCTTGAGTATTGAACGACCCCGCGAGCGTACTCACGGTTCCGGAAGGGGTGATCTTACGAATAGTCCCTAGATTTTCGGCAACATAAACATTGCCCGCGCTGTCCACCGCGACGCCAGTGGGTGCGCAAAATTGCGCCGCGGTCCCGTTACCATTGGCGGGTCCGCAGGTACCGCTCCCCGCAAATGTGCTCACTACGCCAGAGGACGTAATCTTGCGGATGGTGTGTGCAACGAAGTCGGAAACATAGACATTGCCGGCTCCATCCACAGCCACATATTTCGGCTGAATGAAGCGGGCGTTTGTGCCAGTTCCATCATTGGTGCCTTGAGACCCAGCCAGCCCCGCGAAGGTGGTAAAGGAATACGGCTCGTAGTTTGATTGAGCTGAAGTCGTGGGCGCCGCCGCCCAAAAGGTGAGGCCGGCGAGCATGAGTCGAGTGATGTATTTCATTGGGACGTTGTTGGGAAGTGTAAGCGTAAGGAGCCTAGGCTCGTTTTTATTGAGTGGTGTGGGTGCTTAGGCGGAAGAATCAAAAAGTTCTTACGGAGTTTCCGAAGTTTCAGGTAGTCCCCAAAAACAATGATTCTGCTATCTCGAAAATCCTATACCCTGCCAGGAGCAGCGTGAGCGTTTGGCGAGATTGGCCGTTGCCTCTCATACGCATCAAGCCGCTCCGAAACGCATAGGCCACCAGGCCGGCGACGTTGCGGACTTTAAGCTTCGACAGAAGTCTGGCGCGGTGTGTCTCCACCGTGCCCACGCCGATGTAAAGTTTCGCCGCAATCTCCTTGCTGCTGTTCCCGTGCGCGATGAGCTTGAGGACCTCCTTCTCGCGCGGGCTCAGCGGGATGACGGGTGCGGCTGGTCGGCTATGGCTGTCGGTGCCGCTGGAATCTGCCAGGGCCGGGCCGCTCTTCGCTCGGAAAAAATGCTCGCCAGTGCTGACGCGCTGGACGGCTTCGATGAATTCATCCCACGTGTCTGTTTTCTCGACGAAGCCATCCGCGCCGCTCCGTAAGGCTTTAGCCACGCAATCATCGGTGGCAAAAGCAGTGCACAACAGGATGCGCGTCATTGGAGAATGGTTTCTGATCTGCGGCACGGCCTCGATGCCGCTCATATCCGGTAAATGGATGTCGAGAATCAGAAGGTCGGGCGCGAGTTCTTTGCACGCCGCAATCGCCGTCGCGGCATCGCCTTTTTCGGCGACGACTTTATAGCGGCCCTCCTGCCGCGCCAGCATTCCGCTGATGAGTTCCCGCATGAAGCGGTGGTCATCGACGATCACGATGGAGATCGGCCGCGCATCTGCTTCCGCCGTACCCGGCTTCCGGGCTGAGGCGGGTTTTGGAGTTCTCCGTGTGATCACGTAAGAGTGTCGCAGGTCTGTGACCGCGCCGTCCATACTCAAAACTGAGTATGGACATAGAGTTTTTCCTCGCGCCACGTGCTTCCCCAAGATACTTAGACGCCAGCGAAAAATGGCACGTCGACTCAAACATCACGACTTGGTCGCACTCTCCGAGAGCGTTCGAATTCTGTATCAGAGTTCTAATCTAGAGGACTTCCCGAGTCAGGTTTTTGCAGCCGCTGTCTCACGGCGTCAGAATCCCGCTTCTCTTCAAGGAGAAGGTTGCCGGTGCCATCTCGCTCCCGCGAAACCAGAATGATTCTCAGCCGTGCAGCTCATTGCCCTCGGACTCACGCCGCGAGAAGCAGACGTTCTCCTCTGGGTCGCACGTGGCAAGACCACTGGCGAGATACGGTCATTCTTGACGCGAAACCGCCGACCATCAGCAAGCACGTTGATCACATCTACCAGAAGCTCGGCGTTGAGAATCGGACGTCGGCAGCTGCCTTCGTCTCGGGATTCTGAGCGACGATCGGTGGCGAACAGAGCCCCGCATTCGGGCTGTTTTCGGGCGTCGGGGCCGCGGCAATCTGAGAAATCGGAAGCCCGGTCACAACGGCAACGATGATGTTCCGCACTTTCGCAAAGCTATCCGAGCTGCGGTGAAACCGGCAAGCATCGAGGCGACCCGCTTCGCCTTGGGGCGGCAACGCAATCGGCGGTCGCGGTTTTCCCGACGGGAAGCGAGTTGGAGACGCCTAACGGACTTAGCGCAGCTGCGGTTATTTCAAAGGCCACAAGGCGTGTAAAGATTATTCCATCCGAGCACGCGCGGTTGACGCGGAGAAACGGGCGGGTCTATTCCGATGGTGGCGAGCGATATCACACTTTACAGTCGGGCCTGGTGTTCCTGGTGCATGGATGCAAAGGAATATCTGACCGAGCGCGGCTATGAGTTTACCGAAATCGATGTCGGTAAAGACCGCGAAGCCTACGACGATATGCGGGAGTTATCCGACCAGACCTATGTGCCGACCCTCGTCGCGGGGGACGAGGTGCTCGCCAATTTCGATACTGAGCAGCTGGAGAAATTTCTGAACCAGCACGGAATCGAACCTTAATGCTGTTTGGCCTTTTTCTTACGATGGGTGTCGCTGTCCTCAGCGTCGCCCTGCGCAGCTTCCAGACTTCCTTCGCGCAAAAGGCCGGCG
>Ga0193716_1002257_pt1 | contig 10967 bp, 8 predicted proteins | sample U2c1metaG_FD_145901 | JGI IMG/M metagenome (GOLD analysis project Ga0193716, IMG submission 145901) | Soil microbial communities from a riparian zone of the East river system, Colorado, United States - U2c1 | ecosystem: Environmental > Terrestrial > Soil > Riparian zone | place: USA: East River...
CTGCGGCGGTCCGCTGCGTCAGCGGCGTCGTGGAGCTGGTGATGAGCTGCGAGCCGGCGTTCGACTACCACCGCGAGGCCGCCACCTGGGAGTACTCGGCGGGAGCGTACGGCGAGGCCATCGCACGGGCAGGCAAGAATCCGGAGGCGCACCCCACGCTGCGGCTGACCACCAACCTGCGCGTCGGCCTCGAAGGGCACGAAGCGCGGGCCCGCACCCGGCTCAACGAGGGCGACAACGTCTTCGTCGCACTCAGCTGGTCAAAGCACCCGGCACCGCAGACCTTCGAGGAAGCCTCCGAGAAGATGTGGAAGACCAGCGAGTCGTGGCGACAGTGGATCAACATCGGCGACTTCCCCGACCATCCGTGGCGGGCCTACCTTCAGCGCAGCGCACTGACGCTCAAGGGGCTCACCTACTCCCCGACCGGCGCACTGCTGGCGGCCAGCACCACGTCGCTTCCGGAAACCCCTCAGGGCGAACGCAACTGGGACTACCGCTACGCATGGGTGCGTGACTCCACGTTCGCACTCTGGGGTCTGTACACGTTGGGCCTGGACCGTGAGGCCGACGACTTCTTCGCGTTCATCGCCGACGTGTCCGGCGCCAACAACGGTGAGCGCCATCCACTTCAGGTGATGTACGGCGTCGGCGGGGAACGCACCCTCGTAGAAGAGGAGTTGAACCACCTCTCCGGCTACGACAACTCCCGGCCGGTGCGAATTGGCAACGGCGCGTTCGACCAGATGCAGCACGACATCTGGGGCACCATGCTCGACTCGGTGTACTTGCACGCCAAGTCGCGTGAGCAGATCCCGGAGATGCTGTGGCCCGTGCTCAAGAACCAGGTCGAGGAGGCCATCAAGCACTGGCGCGAACCCGACCGCGGCATCTGGGAGGTACGCGGCGAGCCGCAGCACTTCACCTCCAGCAAGGTGATGTGTTGGGTGGCCCTTGATCGCGGCTCGAAACTGGCCGAACTGCAGGGCGAGAAGAGCTACGCCCAGCAGTGGCGGGCGATCGCCGAGGAGATCAAGGCCGACATCCTGGCCCACGGCGTCGATGCTCGCGGCGCGCTGACCCAGCGCTACGGCCACGACGCGCTCGATGCCTCGCTGCTGCTCGTCCCCCTCGTGCGGTTCCTGCCATCCGACGATCCGCGCGTGCGTGCGACGGTGCTGGCGATCGCCGACGAGCTCACCGAGGACGGACTGGTGCTGCGCTACCGCACCGAGGAGACCGACGACGGGCTCCAGGGCGAAGAGGGCTCGTTCACCATCTGCTCGTTCTGGCTGGTGTCGGCACTCGTCGAGATCGGTGAGATCAGCAGGGCCAAGCACCTCTGCGAGCGGCTGCTGTCCTTCGCCAGCCCGCTGCACCTCTACGCCGAGGAGATCGAGCCGCGCACCGGACGCCACCTCGGCAACTTCCCGCAGGCATTCACCCACCTGGCCCTGATCAACGCCGTGGTGCACGTGATCCGGGCCGAGGAGGAGGCCGACAGCACCGGCGTGTTCCAGCCGGCCAACGCACCGACCTAGAGGTCAGCTGCCGACGGCGCGCAACAAGGGCCGGTCGAACCGCTAACCACGCTGACCTCAGCGAATCACGTCGATTGACGACACCTCCGGATCTTTCATCTGCTCTCTCTCAACGTTGGTGGCATTCCGCGCCGCTACCCCGGCGTTTCGGCTCGGTTCACGTGTCGCGCCACGAGAACTCGCGTATCCGCAGCCGAGTGCGGTCGCCCTCCGGCGTACGGGCCTGCCCGAGCGACTGTGCACACGCCTCACGGTGCCCAAACAGTGCCGGCGGGACGATGGTGAACGTACGAGTTCGGGCTTTGATCGCAGACGGACAACTTCCGGCAGATATCCGCTCCGCTGTGCTCAAGGCGAGCACACATATGAGCAGTCAGACGAGAGATTGGAGAACAGTATGACAACGCAGCGCACCATAATCCGCAGGGCGGCAACAGCTCTGGTCGGCGCAGCGGCGATCGTGGTATTGCCATTGACCGCTGTGGCCGGGGTGGCCAATGCCGATCGGGGAATTGGATGGGGCGCCCCCGGGCCAGGGATCCTGCCAGGACCCGGGCTTGGCGGCTTCGGCGGTCCCGCGTCCGGGCTGGGCCTCCTGCCCGGCGCGGGCCTAGGACTGCCCGGCATAGGGCTCGGTGGCGTCGGCGGCCCGGGTTCGGGGTTGGGCGTATTTCCCGGCATTGGCATCGGCCTACCTGGACCCGGAGTTTTCTAACCTCGGTGAACGTCGAGCGTGCCGCGCCAGCCTTACCCGGGCGCGGCACGCTCGATCCCACTCGATTCCCAGGCGGCCAGCACCGGCATCGCATGTCCGGGCTGGCCTCACGGCGCCCAAACGGGACTAGCAGGCACGATGGGGATATGCGAGTTCTGGTGGTCGAAGACGAACAACTGTTGGCCGACGCCATCGCTGCCGGGCTGCGCCGCCACGCCGTGGCCGTGGATGTGGTTTACGACGGTGCAGCGGCGCTCGAGCGCGCGGCCGTGAACGACTACGACGTGGTTATCTTGGATCGCGACCTACCCGCGATCTCCGGCGACGTAGTGTGCACCAGCATCGCCGAGTCCGGCAGCGCCACCCGGATCCTGATGCTGACAGCAGCTACCGCAGTCGCCGAGCGGGTAACTGGCCTCGGCCTTGGGGCTGACGATTATCTGACCAAGCCGTTTGCGTTCGCCGAGTTGGTGGCGCGGGTGCAGGCCCTCGGGAGGCGAGCGCGCCCGGCCGACCCGACGGCCTTGGAGCGCGGCGGTATCCGGCTCGATCCCCACAGGCGCACGGTAACCCGTAACGACGTACCGGTTCCGTTGTCCCGCAAGGAGTTCGCCGTACTCGCCGAACTGCTGCGCGCTGATGGCGGGGTGGTCTCCGCAGAGTACCTTCTTGAGAAGGCGTGGGACGAACACATCGACCCGTTCACCGGGGTGGTTCGCTATACGATCATGATGGTGCGCCGCAAGCTAGGTGACCCGCCGGTGATCGAGACCGAACCCGGCGTCGGATATTGCATCCGATGAGCCTGCAGGGGCGATCGACCATTCGGCTGCGTCTCACCGTGCTGTATGCCGGCGCGTTCTTTCTGGCCGGCGCCGTACTCATCGCATTGATGTACTTCTATCTCCAGCAGTCACTGACGAACCGCCCCGGCAGCGCCGCTCAGGGCGCAGTGAAGCAGTTCCTGGGTGAGCGGGGACTGCGCAACACGCCGGTGGTCGACAGTCTGTTCAAAGCGATCGGCGCCCAGGCCGAGCAGGAGCGCCGAGACACATTGCAGGGAATGCTGATGTGGTCGCTGGTCTCGCTTGGCGCGGTCGGTGTCGCTGCCGGCGGCTTCGGCTGGCTGCTCGCTGGGCGTGCGTTGCAGCCGCTACACCAGATCACCGCGACGGCGCGCCGGGTGGCCGAGCGCAACCTGCACGAACGGATCGCGCTCGACGGACCCGACGATGAGATCAAGGATCTGGCGGACACTTTCGACGCGATGCTGGAGCGGCTGGACCGCGCATTCGACGGTCAACGCCGCTTCGTAGCCAACGCGTCACACGAACTCCGCACGCCACTGGCCATCAACCGCACCCTTGTCGAGGTCGCGCTCGACGATCCGGCGGTGCCCGATTCGACCCGAAGACTCGGCGCCACCCTGCTCGAAGTCAACCAACGCCATGAACGCCTCATCGACGGCTTGCTGGTGCTCGCCAGCAGTGAACAGCGGTTGGAGGAGCGCTCCTGCGTCGATCTCGCCGACATCGCTCAACGTGCCATCATCACCGCCGGCGGCGAGGCTCACCGGGTGGGAATCGACATCCGGTCCAATCTCACGATCACGTTCGTCACCGGCGATCCCAACCTCCTCGAACGCCTCGCCCAAAACCTCGTCGACAACGCCGTGCGCTACAACATCGCCGCAAGAGGCTGGGTCAGCGTTACTGTCACTGATCACAACGGATCCGCCCAATTGACCGTCGAGAACACCGGACCCCTCGTCGCGGCCTTCGAACTGGACGGGCTATTCGAGCCCTTCCGCCGATCGGCCTCAGGCAACCGGATGACCGATGCCGGCCCGGCCGCCAGCACTCGCGGCGCCGGTCTCGGCTTGTCGATCGTGCGCTCGGTCGCCATCGCGCACGGTGGGAACGTCCGTGCCGTAGCGCGGCCCGACGGCGGACTCACCGTCACGGTCACACTGCCAATGAGTCAGTAGCCATGGCAGGAGTCGGCGATTCGCCCTAGCATCTGGATCTTCTCCTGCCCCTCCGGCGTACCGCTCTTCTCGTCAATCTTCGCCCGCCATTGCGGATTCGCGTCCAGACGTTCCTGAAGCCGTTGCTTCCGCTGATCGACGGGTAACGCGATGAAGCTCTGCAGCTTGGCTTGGGCGTCCGGGCGTTGGTCGAGCTGAGCGGCGAGGTCCGGCGCTTCCACCCGCAGCGCGGCAACGATCTGCGCATAACCACACGAGGTCTGGATCAGCGGGCCGTCACCCGGTTCGGCCCACGCGATTCCCGCCGAGGACAACAGCGAGGCGGCCGCAAGCAGACCGCCGAACGCAGCGACCACCCCAACCCGTGATGAAACTGTCATAGCGCCTAACCCTTTCGCGAACCTCCGGAGCCGCAGACAGCGACCTCAACACCAGTCCAGCAGACACTGTGTTTGCGCGACGCTAGGGAACGCCACAGCAGGTCGAAGACTCTCGGGGCTGCGTCCACATGGCTCGAGAACAGCCGGAGGGAAGTGCTCGCTCATCTCTGCGCGTTCGCCCGCCTAGCCGTAATCAACCCCGTGCAGGGATCCGTGCCGAGGAGGAGGCCGACAGCACCGGTCGTGTTCCAGCCGGCCAATGCGCCGACCTAGGAGTCAGCCGACGGCGCGCAACCGCACGTCGGCGAACGGTCGCTCGGCCGACGGGCTCCACTGCAGGTGGAAGTCCACGACGAGCGGGGCGGGCACGGCCAGTGCGACGGGAGTGAGTCGACTGTTGGCGTCGTCGCGAGCGACACCGGTGATCACCCGTCCCCCGAAGCCGTCACCGCGGGCAGGCACCTTTGCGGTGACCGTAACCGAGTAGACGCCGGGGTCGGGCCGCAGGTAGACCTCCCCGCCGGGCTCGCAAACGGACTGCTCCACACCGTCCGCGTCGAGCACTGAGGCTCCCGAGACCGACAGCGCGGCAGCATCATTGGCGTGCAGCCGAAGCGGGCCCACCAGGCCGCCCTCCACGATGGCCGCCGCTGCCGATAGTTCCGGCGCCACCGCGTGATGGCCCGCCCAACGGGCGCCCGCCAACAGGTAGTCGTAAAGGTGCACGACGCGGTCGGGGTTGCGATGGTGGCCGACGCCCTCGAGCCAAAACGTCACCTCGCCCAGCTCAACGCCACCCTCCGTTACGACGCGGTAATGCCGAAAGCCCTGTCCGGGGCGGCCGGGAAGGTGCTGGGAGAGCGTGCTACCCGCACCGAGCCCCTTCCGATACCTGCCGGGCCCGGTCACGTTCAGGCTCGACGAGGCGACGTCGCGCCACGTGGAACCGTCCTTGGATTTCTGCAGCCGCAGCGACGCCGCCTTTCTTGAAGTGATGTCCGTCGACGCGATGTCGACCGTGTAACCACCCAACTGATATGCGCCGTCGAACTCGAAGGCGACGACGTCCACACCCCGCCGCACCGCGATGGGCACGTTTCTCGGCCGGTTGTCCAACCGCATGTCGTTGGTGAAGAACCAGATCGCCGCCTGCGTGGCCGCAATGGCCTCGTGCTCGGCGATGTTGGACGAACCCAAAGGGTGGCCTGCCGCGCGCAGTCGACGGCTCAGCTCCGCGGTGCCGATGGTCGGAAACGAGTTGCGAAGGATCCAGTCGATCTCGGCCTCGCGGGCACGGGCGCACAGATTGGTCACCGCCGCCCAGGTTGCCGCACGGTAGTGCGACGGCCGCGACGGTGCGAGTCCGCTGAAGTCGAGTGAATAGGCCTCGACGTTGGGATTCAGCCTGATCAGATCGGTCCGAGCGACCACACCGTCGGTGAAGACCAGGGTGTCCACTGTGTGCGAGTAGGTGCCACCGCGGTACCTGGTCAAGCGGCTGAGCTCACCGCCACCTGCCCGTTCGTGTCGACGGACGGCGACCGGTGCGTGGATGCGCTCGGAGAGGGTGTGACTGGTCATCGGATTGACTTTCTGAAAGTTGATCGCGCGAGACCTCACCGCCGAACAGGCGGGCGTCAACGCAGAAGAACTGGGGCGTCAGAAAATCAACAACAACAACAGCCCGAAGGCACCAAGAAGCGCGCGAAACCACTTCGCAGCGTCGGTGCGGACTGTTGCATGCCGTCAACGATACGGGAAGGCGGGCATCTGGCAAAGAGTGCCTTTACCTCACGGCGCGCGGTAACCCTTTTCAGCCGATGGTTCAGCCCTATCCTTGGCCAGAGAGGCACGCCGCGGTGCTCTCTTGAGCGTCCTCTTCAGACCCCAGGAGGTACTTCATGACTTCGGCCCAGAACGAGTCACAGGCACTCGGCGATCTCGCCGCACGGCAGCTTGCCAACGCCACCAAGACCGTTCCCCAGCTCTCGACGATCACGCCCCGTTTCCTGTTGCACCTGCTGAGCTGGGTTCCGGTCGAAGCAGGTATCTACCGGGTGAACCGGGTCGTCAATGCCGACCGGGTCGCGATCCACGCCGAGGAGGACGGCACGGCCGCGGACGAGCCACTTCCACAGACCTACGTGGACTACGAGACCAGCCCAAGGGAGTACACGCTGCGGTCGATCTCGACGCTGCTCGACGTGCACACCCGGGTCTCCGACCTCTACTCCAGCCCGCATGATCAGGTGACCCAACAGCTCCGTCTCACCATCGAGACCATCAAGGAGCGCCAGGAGTCCGAGCTGATCAACAACCCGGAGTACGGGTTGTTGTCGCAAGCGACCCCCGAGCAGACCATTCAGACCCTTGGCGGCCCGCCCACCCCCGACGACCTGGATTCGCTGATCACCAAGGTGTGGAAGACGCCGGGCTTCATCCTGACCCACCCGCTGGGTGTTGCCGCGTTCGGTCGCGAAGCCACCCGCCGTGGCGTGCCGCCGGTCGTGGTCAGCCTGTTCGGTGCGCAGTTCATCACCTGGCGGGGCATCCCGATCGTGCCATCTGACAAGGTTCCCGTCGAGGACGGCAAGACCAAGTTCATCCTGGTGCGCACGGGCGAGGAGCGCCAAGGCGTCGTCGGCTTGTTCCAGCCAGGACTGGTCGGCGAGCAGGCGCCCGGTTTGTCGGTGCGGTTCACCGGCATCAACCGCAACGCGATCGCGTCCTATCTGGTCACCCTGTACTCGTCGTTGGCCGTGCTGACCGACGACGCGCTCGCGGTGCTCGAGGACGTGGCGGTGGGCCAGTTCCATGAGTACAAGTGAGTACCGCTCGGTAGATGCTGAAAGCGACCTGCCAATCGGTGCTTCGGAACTCGCCGCACTGGCCAACCAGCTGTTCGCCACCAGCTTCAGACCGGGCCCAGACAGTCCCCCACTGACGGCGCCGGTGGCGCCGCGCGGCTCGGCGCCGGACGCCACGGCCGCGACGTCGGCGGGTGCCGCTGCGGTGGGCGCCGCGAATCCGCTGACGCCCGTCGCGTTCACACCGGCTCGCGACGTCTACGTACCGGCGCCGAGTTCACCTGCACCGGACGGCATTCCGCAGACCGTGCCGGTTGCTCCGCGCGGCTCGGTGCCAGACACGACGGCCGCGCCGTCGGCCGGCTACACCGTGGGCAGCGCGCTCGACCCGTATGCGGTGCCGACCTCTGGCATCGTGTCGACGGTGCCAGGGGTGTTGGCGGGCTCCCCACCTACGGCCCCGGTGGCGCCGCGTGGGTCAGCACCCAGCTGGCCTTCCTCAGCGCCGTCGGTCGCCGATCTGGGCTGGACGGGCGCGCCTGCCGCGGCGCCCGAAGGCTCGGCTTCCACAGGCGATGAGGCCAACTACTACTTCCTGTCGGGGCCGCCGAACACCGTATCCGCGGAACCGGTGCCGCAGCTGCCCGACAATCACGAGGTATTCGACGTCAACGCGGTGCGGGCAGACTTCCCGATCCTGCGCGAGACCGTCAACGGCAAGCCGCTGATCTGGTTCGACAACGCAGCGACGACGCAGAAGCCCCAGGCGGTGATCGATCGGCTGGCGTACTTCTACGCCCACGAGAACTCGAACATCCACCGCGCCGCACACGAACTGGCTGCTCGGGCGACCGACGCCTACGAGGAGGCGCGCGACACTGTTCGACGCTTCATCGGAGCATCGAAGACCGAGGAGATCATCTTCGTCCGCGGCACCACCGAGGCCATCAACCTGGTGGCCTATGCGTGGGGCGGCAAGTACCTCGGCCCAGGTGACGAGATCGTCATCACTCACCTGGAGCACCACGCCAATATCGTTCCGTGGCAGATGCTTTCGCAGCAGACCGGTGCGATTCTCAAGGTGGCACCGGTCGACGACGCAGGCAATTTGCTGCTCTCGGAGTTCGAAGATCTGCTGGGTCCGAAGACCAAACTCGTTGCCGCGACGCATGTCTCCAATGCACTCGGCACCGTGACACCGGCCAAGAAGATCGTCGAACTGGGTCACCGCTACGGCGCCCGGGTCCTGATCGACGCCGCGCAGTCCATCCCGCACATGCCGATCGACGTGCAGGACCTCGGAGCCGACTTCCTGGTGTTCTCCGGACACAAGATCGTCGGCCCCACCGGCATTGGCGTGCTGTACGGGCGCGAAGACGCCCTGGCGGAGACACCGCCGTGGCAGGGCGGCGGAAACATGATCGCCGACGTGACGCTGGAGCGTTCGCTTTACCAGGGTCCGCCGAACAAATTCGAGGCAGGCACCGGCAACATCGCCGACGCCGTTGGTCTCGGCGAGGCGCTGCGCTACGTCGAGCGGGTCGGCATCGAGCGCATCGCTGCCTACGAACACGCTCTGCTCGACTACGCCACACCACGGCTGGCCGAGATTCCTGGCGTGCGGCTCGTCGGCACCGCGGAGGAGAAGGCCAGCGTGTTGTCGTTCGTGTTGGCAGGCCACGAACCGCTCGAGGTCGGCAAGGCGCTCAACGCAGAAGGCATCGCGGTGCGGGCGGGACACCATTGCGCCCAACCGATCCTGCGGCGACTGGGCCTCGAGGCCACGGTGCGGCCATCGTTCGCCTTCTACAACACCTTCGACGAGATCGACGTCTTCATCGATGCGGTACGCCGCATTGCCGAGGGTGGCATAAGCCGAGCCTGACTTTCAGGATCATCGTGTTTCCGTCGTGTGAAGTGTCCGCGGCGGCCGTATCGACTGTCACACGAGCAGCGTCAGAGATACGGCGACGATGAGTCCCAGCACCGAGACACCCACCAGGTAAATTTCGCGGCGAGATGTAATCCGCTGTGGGAGCGGACGAAGACTAAGCATTCGGTGCCGTCGCACGCCAATGAGGTACGCGGACAAGGCCGTAACAGCCGCGAAGCCGGCCAGGGCCAGCGGGACTGCCCCGCGGACGAGAGAAAAGTCCTTCACCAGCAGCACAACACCGTTGGCCAGAAGCGCCAACGAGGTACGCGTCCAGGCTAGCGCCGTACGTTCAGCTTGAAGGCCCCTGCGCCACGATGTGCCTGATTCGACGCTGGTCAACCGATCACCGCCGTGCTAATCACGAAACCGAGTACAACGAGGCCCAATCCAAAAAGCCCAACCCCCAGATAAACCGGCGTGGGGTGACGAGGTAACGGCAGACCACGGCGCATAGCGCGATCGACCTGCTGCCATCGCCACAGGCCCACCCCTGCGGTGAGGGCAGCAAGCACGGCGAGCACCGCACCCAGGACGTGCCGCGCGCCTGGCACGCCCAGTTCAGGCAGAAGTTGTATGACTGCGACGGCAGCGGCCAGCAGGCCAAGCGCAGTACGCTGCCAGGCAAGGAATGTCCGCTCGTTGGCGAGGGTGAACCGATAATCGGGCTCGAACTCCCCGCCGATACCGTCACCGGGCGAACCGGCGGAATCCTCATGCTCATCAGACACGCGGCACCTCAGCTACAAACGGTCCGTGCCGATCTCGACACCGATCCATACGGAGTCCAAACATACGGCTCCAACTACGCCGATCGCATGGTCACTTCGTTGAACACTTCGTCACGACGCTTCTGTTCAGCCTCGAGGACTCCGCTTCCCGGGTACGAGGTGACGCGCTTCTGCACACGAGGCGACTCACCGCGGCTGCGCCGTGTCCACGTCGCTGTTGCGCGGCGCGGGAGTGCGACGCCAGCACAGCACCGTCACGGCGGCGATGAACACGATCAACGACGTCCAGTCGTTCAGACGCAGTCCGAGGATGTGGTTCGCGTGGTCGACGCGCAGTGCCTCGACAGCTCCGCGACCCAGGGTGTATGCGGCGACGTATAGAGCGAACAGTTTGCCGCGGGGGAGCTTGAAGCGCCGGTCCGCCCACAGCAGCAGCACGGCGACGGCGATATCCCAGAGGGATTCGTAAAGGAACGTGGGGTGATAGAGGCCGATCGTCGGCGTATCGACCGGTCGGTGTGCGGGGTCGATCTGCAACGCCCACGGCAGCGTCGTCGGCCGACCGTAGAGTTCCTGGTTGAAGTAGTTGCCCCAGCGTCCGATCGCTTGGGCCAACACCAGTCCCGGGGCAAGTGCGTCGCCGAAGTCCAGCAGGTTGATCCCCCGACGCCGGCAACCGATCCAGGCCCCCACCGCGCCGAGCGCCACCGCCCCCCAAATACCGAGGCCGCCGTCCCAGATATAGAACGCCTGCACTGGATTGCGTCCCGGTAAGAAGTACAGTTCGGGATCGGTCAGCACGTGGTAGATCCGCCCACCCGCTATGCCGAACGGCACCGCCCACAGCGCGACGTCGAGTACGTCATCGGGGTT
>Ga0193716_1002259_pt1 | contig 10964 bp, 11 predicted proteins | sample U2c1metaG_FD_145901 | JGI IMG/M metagenome (GOLD analysis project Ga0193716, IMG submission 145901) | Soil microbial communities from a riparian zone of the East river system, Colorado, United States - U2c1 | ecosystem: Environmental > Terrestrial > Soil > Riparian zone | place: USA: East River...
CTCGCACGCTACGAGGAAACAGTTAGCGTCGTCGGCCCAGTTGGGGCCGCCGTCAAGCGTGGAGCCGACCGTAAGACCGGGCCTCGCCCGGCAGGTGGCCGTGAAGCGCGGAAGGGACGCAGTCGCAAGGCTGCCGAACAACCCCGAGACGGGGTGCAAGTCGCGTGACCACTAATGATCACTCACTTGCAACGGATGAGTAAGGTGATCCCATGTTGAAGAGGTCGGTGATCGCCGCGGTGAGTGCCATCGGGGCGGCCGTGCTCCTTGCGGTCCCAGCGGGCGCCGACCCCGGCGACAATCCTTGCGAATTCTCGGTCAGCTTCATCTGTAGGTTCGTCCCGATCGCGCCCGACCTCGAGGGCGACATCGATCTCACTCAGCAGCAGCCGCCGGTGGATCCAGCCGCGCCACCACCGGAGCCACCGCCCCCGGCGGACGTACCGCCCCCGGCGGACATCTGCGCGAACGGGTGTATTTAGAGCCAGGTGTCGGCGGTGGTGGTGGTGATGAACGCCTCGAGGTCATCGCGCCACTGCGCGGGCGTGGTCTTGTCCGGCTCGATGCCGGTGTACTCGCCGCGGTAGAACAGCAGCGGCCTTGGCTTCTTCTTCGGAATCTCGGACAGCGAGTGCACCGCCCCGAAGACCACGAAGTGATCGCCACCGTCGTGCACCGAGTTCACCGCGCAGTCGATGTGCGCGAGCGTGCCGTCGATCACCGGTGAGCCGAGCGCAGAAGGGCTCCAGTCGATTCCGCCGAACTTGTCGGGCTCCTTGGAGCCGAACCGGGCCGAGACGTCCTTCTGATTCTCGTGCAGAACGTTGACGCAGAACTTGCCGCTGGCTTCGATTGCCTGCCATGACCGCGACACCTTGGTCGGGCAGAACAACACCAGCGGCGGATCGAGCGACAGCGCCGCGAACGACTGGCAGGCGAATCCGATGGGCACGTCGTCGTGCACCGTCGTGATGATGGTGATGCCCGTGCAGAACTGGCCAAGCACGTGGCGGAACGTGCGCGGGTCGATCGGCTCAGGCATACCGGACTACTTGAAGCCGATGGTGAAGTCGTGACCCCACAGGCTGACCGCGGTGCTCTCCCGCGCGACCCAGTCCTCGTCCTCGACTTCGAGTCCTTCGCAACCGAATTCGATGTCGAAGCCGCCAGGGGTCTTCATGTAGAACGACAGCATCTTGTCGTTGACGTGGCGGCCGAGCGTGGCCGACATCGGCACCTTGCGCCGCAGCGCACGGTCGAGGCACAGGCCGACGTCGTCGTTGTTGCCCACCTCCAGCATCAGGTGGACGATGCCGCTTGGGGTCTCACCCGGCATGAACGCGAGGCTGTGATGACGCGGGTTGACGCCGAAGAAGCGCAGCCAGGCCGGAGGACCGTCGGCGGGGCGTCCCACCAGCTGCGGTGGCAGCCGCATCGAGTCGCGCAGCTTGAAGCCGAGTACGTCGCGGTAGAAGTGCAGCGACTCGATGTCGTCCTTCGTGGTCAGCACCACGTGGCCGAGACCCTGCTCCTCGGTGACGAACTTGTGCCCGTACGGGCTCACGACGCGGCGGTGTTCCAGCGCGGCGCCATGGAACACCTCGAGGGTGTTGCCGGAGGGGTCGTCGAACCTGATCATCTCGTCGACCCGGCGTTCGGCGAGTTCCGCGGCCGTGGCCTCCTTGTACGGCGTGCCCTCGATGTCGAGCCGATTGCGGATGTCCTGCAGTTCCGCGGCATTGGCTGTCTCCCAGCCGGATTGGATCAGGCGGTCGTGCTCACCGGGGACGATGATCAGACGGGCAGGAAACTCGTCCATCCGCAGGTACAACGCACCGTCGGTCGTGCCCTTGCCCTCGACCATGCCGAGCACCTTGAGGCCGTACTCGCGCCAGGCCCCCACGTCGGTGGACTCGATGCGCAGGTAGCCCAGGGACTTCATGCTCATGATCAGGCCCCCTTGGATCCGCTCAAGAAATCGGCGGTCAGTTTGTTGAATTCCTCGAACTTCTCCAGCTGAGCCCAGTGCCCGCACTGGCCGAACACGTGAAGTTGCACGCGGGGGATCTGCTTGAGTGCCACCAGGGCGCCGTCGAGCGGGTTGACCCGATCCTCCCTGCCCCAGATCAGCAGTACCGGCTGGCGCAGTTTGTACACCTCGCGCCACATCATGCCGAGCTCGAAGTCAGGGCCTGCGAACGACTTTCCCATCGCCTTGGCGGCGGCAAGCGATTCGGGCTGGCTGGCGATGGCGAGCCGTTCGTCGATCAGCTCTGGCGTGACGAGCTTCTGGTCGAAGACCATGATGCGCAGGAATTTCTCCATGTTCTCGCGCGTGGGATCGACGGTGAACTTGCCGAGCAGTTTGACGCCCTCGGTCGGGTCGGGCGCGAACAGGTTCACGCTCAGTCCGCCGGGGCCCATCAACACCAGCCGGCCGGCACGTTTCGGGTTGTCGAGGGCGAACCGCACCGCGGTGCCTCCGCCGAGCGAATTACCGACCAGCGCAGCGCGTTCGATGCCGAGATGGTCGAACAGGTTCAGCAGTGCGGTGGCGCTGTAGCGGTTGTACTGCTCGTGTTCGGTGTGCTTGTCGGAGTGCCCGTAGCCGGGCTGGTCGACGGCGAGCACGTGAAAGTGCTGCGCCAGCACCGCGATGTTGCGCGAGAAGTTCGACCAGCTCGACGCGCCGGGTCCGCCGCCGTGCAGCAACACCACCGTGTCGCCGTTGCCGACGCCCGCTTCGTGGTAGTGCAGGCGCATGTCCTCGCGGACCTGCGCGTAGCGCGAGGTGGATTCGAAGGTGATCTCTTCTTGAACTGCAGTCATCAGACCATCGTGTCCTGGGGCGGCAGCCCGAATTCGTTGTTGCCGAAGATGAGGTAGGCGCGCTCCGGCTCGTTGGCGGCGTGCACGCGCCCGGCGTGGGCATCACGCCAGAACCGTTGCACGGGAGCGTCGTTGTTCAGTGCGGTGGCACCCGACGCTTCGAAGAGCCGGTCGACGGACGAGATCGAGCGGGCGGTGGCGCGCACCTGGTCGCGACGCGCGCGGGCACGCAACTCGAACGGAATCTCCTTGTCCGCCTTGAGCAACGCGTACTCGTCGCTGACGTTGCCGATCAGCTGGCGCCACGCGGCGTCGATGTCGCTGGCCGCCTCCGCGATGCGGACCTTCGCGAACGGATCGTCCTTGGACTTCTCCCCCGCGAACGCGGCGCGCACGCGCTTGCCCTGGTGTTCGACGTGGGCGGCGTAGGCGCCGTAGGCCATGCCGACGATCGGTGCCGAAATGGTCGTGGGATGGATGGTGCCCCACGGCATCTTGTACACCGGGTCGGTGTTGTTCTGCAGGCCACCGGCAGTGCGGTCGTTCATCGACTTGTAGGACAGGAACCGGTGCGACGGCACGAACACGTCCTTGACCACCACGGTGTTGCTACCGGTACCGCGAAGGCCGACCACGTGCCAGACATCGTCGATGCGGTACTCGGTGCGGGGGATCAGGAAGCTGCCGAAGTCGACGGGACGGCCGTCCTTGATGACCGGACCACCGAGGAAGGCCCACGTGGCGTGATCGCAGCCCGATGACCAGTTCCACGAGCCGCTGACGAGGTAGCCGCCGTCGACCACGATGCCTGCGCCCATCGGGGCGTAGGACGACGAGATGCGGACGGTCGGGTCGTCGCCCCAGACCTCGTCCTGAGCCTTCTGGTCGAACAGCGCAAGGTGCCAGTTGTGCACGCCGAGGATCGAGGCGACCCAACCGGTGGAGCCGCATGCGCTGCCCAGCCGGCGCACCGCCTCGTAGAAGACGGCGGGGTCGCAGTGCAGTCCACCCCACTGTTCGGGCTGCAGCAGTTTGAAGAAACCGACCTCGTCGAGCTCGGCGACGGTCTCGTCGGGAAGCTTGCGCAGATCCTCCGTGGCCTGAGCGCGCTTGCTGATGAGCGGCAACAAATCATCGATGCCATCTAGGACGGACTGCACGTCACGTTGTTCAATGGACGTCACTGGTTTGCCTCCAGGATTGCGGGGCTGATGCACGAACTAGTCAGAAGATTAGAACACGTTACGATTTGTGTCGAGTAAGGCAATCCCACGGTCGCTAGACCTGCGGAAGAGCATTTTTGTAACGTGTTCTAGTTCTGAGGCGCAAGTACGACGAGAGGAAGTACGGACTGTGACGGACGAGCCGCTCGGCAGCCATGTGCTCGAGCTGCAGGTGGCAGATGTCATCGACGAGACCGCCGACGCGCGTTCACTGGTCTTCAAGGTTCCCGACGGACCAGACGCCCCGCCGATCCCGGCCGACCGGTTGCGCTACGCGCCAGGCCAGTTCCTCACCCTTCGGGTGCCAAGCGACCGCACCGGCTCGGTGGCCCGCTGCTACTCGCTGTGCAGCTCGCCGTTCACCGGCGACCCACTGACGGTCACCGTCAAGCGCACGGTCGGCGGCTACGCATCGAACTGGCTGTGCGACAACGCCCACCCCGGCATGAAGATCCACGTGCTGGCGCCGTCGGGGACGTTCGTGCCCAAGACGCTGGACACCGACTTCCTGCTGCTGGCCGCGGGCAGCGGCATCACCCCGATGATGGCGATCCTCAAGTCGGCGCTGTCCGAGGGCAGCGGCAAGGTCGCGTTGATCTACGCCAATCGCGACGAGAAGTCGGTGATCTTCGCCGCGGCATTGCGCGATCTCGCGGCCAAGTACCCCGACCGCCTGACAGTCGTGCACTGGCTCGAGACCGTTCAGGGGCTGCCGACCGCGGTGGCGCTCGGCGGTCTGGTCGGGCAGTACCTGGGCCGGGACGCCTTCGTGTGCGGCCCTGGCCCGTTCATGGCCGGCGCCGAGGAAGCCCTCAAAACGGCAGGTGCGGCACCGGAGCGGGTGCACATCGAGGTCTTCAAATCGCTGGAGTCCGACCCGTTCGCCGCAGTGGTGATCGAGGAAGACGACAGCGACGAGGGGCCTGCAACGGCGGTCGTGACGCTGGACGGTGAGACCCACGAGGTCAGCTGGCCGCGCAACGCCAAGCTCCTCGACGTGCTGCTCGACAAGGGTCTGGACGCACCGTTCTCCTGCCGCGAGGGGCACTGCGGTGCGTGCGCGGTGCTGGTCAAATCCGGCACCGTCGACATGCACGTCAACGACGTGCTCGAACAGTCCGATCTGGACGAGGGTTTGATCCTCGCCTGCCAATCCCACCCGACATCGGATTCGGTCGAAGTCACCTACGACGAATAGGACGCGGGCTAACATTCGCCGGACCTGAAGAGGGAGCACCATGAAACGGTTTGCCTGCGCTGCCGCGCTGATCTCGGCGACGTGGCTCGCCATGGCCCTCGTCGCGCCGACGGCCGTGTCCTCGGCCGCGGAGAACTCCGCCACCGCGTCGATCCCCATCGACGACGTGACCACGCTGGAGATCCACACCACCGCCAACTGCGTGAAGGCCGACAACCAGTGCTACTTCACGTCGGCAGCGAACCTGCTGACGCCCGACGGTCCGACCGGTTTCCCTGCCCAGTTCTACGCCAAGCAGAACACCACGCTGCGGTCGATGAACAAGTTGGTCTACCTGGACTCCGACTTCGATGCCCCCAACACCAGGATGTTCAAATCCACTGGGCCGGTTGAGTTCAGCACCGTGTACTTCGACGGCGGACCGCCCGAGAAGTTCACCCTGCACGGCAACACCCGCACCACCGACTGGTCCACCGGCCAGCCGAAGACCGACGCCGACTACATCGTCTGCTCGTACATCCAGGTGGTGTACGCGAACGTCAACCTGACCTCGCCGAGCGCCTGCGCGCAGACCACCTATTAGCGCGGCAGGCCGAGGAGCCGTTCGCCTGCGACGGTGAGCAGGATCTGTTCGGTGCCACCCGCGATGGACAGGCATCTGGTGTTGAGGAAGTACCGCACGTCGGGCGAATCGACGATCCCGGATCCGGCGTAGGACTCCATGATGATCTCGGCGAGCGACTGCCGGTAACGCACGCCGATCAGCTTGCGCACACTCGACGGCGCACCCGGATCATGGCCGCCCAGAGCCATCTTCGCGATCAGCTGATCCAGGAGCGAGCCCACCTGAGCCGCAACGATCAGAACGCCGAGCTGGTCAAGTTCGGCGACATCGAGGTCACGCCCCTCGACGATTTCGAGTAGATGTTCCATGCCCTTGTCGAGGGCACCACCGGAGGCCATGGCGATCCGCTCGTTGGCCAGCGTGGTGCGCGCCAGCGGCCAGCCGCCGTTGACCTGCCCGACCACCATCTCGTCGGGCACGAACACGTCGTCGAAGAACACCTCGTTGAAGAGGTTGTCGCCGGTGATCTCGCGCAGCGGCCGGATGTCGATGCCCTCAGACTTCATGTCGACCAGGAAGTACGTGATGCCCTTGTGTTTTGGAGCGTCTGGATCGGTCCTGGCGAGACACACACCCCACTGGGCCCAATCGGCCCGCGACGTCCATACTTTCTGCCCGGTGAGAAGCCAACCACCTTCAGCGCGAACGGCTTTCATCCGCAGCGAGGCAAGATCGGAACCTGCGCCCGGCTCACTGAACAGCTGGCACCAGAACACCTCGCCGGTCAACGTGGGAGGTACGAAGCGTTCGATCTGCTCCGGGGTTCCGTGCTCGAGAATCGTTGGCGCAGCCCACCATCCGATGACCAGGTCGGGGCGCGCGACACCCGCCGCGGCGAGCTCCTGGTCGATCACCAACTGCTCGGCCGGGGTGGCGGCGCGCCCGTACGGCTTCGGCCAGTGCGGCGCCAGCAGCCCCGTCTCGGCAAGTGCCACCCGCCACTTGTCTTCGGTCAGGGCCGCGATGTCGGCGACGGTGGTCGCGATCTCGGGTCGAATGTCCTCGGCGCCAACGACGTCGACGTGCAATTGCCTGCGCACGCCTGTCCGGGTCAGCTCCGCGCTGCGCCGCAGCCAATGCGACTTGCCGCCGAGGAACTGTGCAAGGGCGTAGGCACGGCGCATGTAGAGATGCGCATCGTGCTCCCAGGTGATGCCGATGCCGCCGAGCACCTGGATGCAGTCGCGCGCGTTGACCTTTGCCGCTTCGATGCCGATGACAGCAGCGACCGCAACGGCGATCGACAGCTGCAGTTCGTCCTTGTCGGTGACGGCGCCCGCCGCGTCTGCGGCAGCGACCCGGATCTGCTCGGAACGCAGCAGCATCTCGGCGCACATGTGCTTGACCGCCTGGAAGCTGCCGATCGGCTTGCCGAACTGCTCGCGAACCTTCGCGTACTCGGTCGCCGTCTCGAGCATCCAGCGCGCCAGCCCGGCGGCCTCGGCGGCCATCACGGTTGCGGCCAGGTCGACGACGCGCTGATACGCCAGATCGAGCGTGGCGGCCGGCGCCGACGACAGCGTGACGCGAGCCAGCGGGCGCGAGAAGTCGGTGGCGGTCAATGCCTCGACCGTCACGCCGTCGGCGGTGGCGTCGACCAGAACCCACTTGTCACCGGCGGGCAGGATCAACACGCCATCGGCCAACCCGCCCAAGACGAACTCGGCAGTGCCCGTCGCGGTGCCCGATTCGTAGCCGATGTCGGAGCGCAGCGCGACGCCCGCGGTTCGTTCGCCCGAGGCCAACGCTTCGAGAAGCCTCTCGTCGGTGATGACCAGGGTGGCCAGCGCGGTCGTCGCGACCGGGCCAGGCACCAGCGCGGCGGCCGCCTCGTCGATCATCAGGCAGAGGTCTTCGACGCTTCCGCCTGCACCGCCCAGTTCCTCGGGCATGGCGACGCCGAAGATCCCAAGTCGCGCCAGGCCCTGGTACGGGGCCCGCCACGCGTCGGGGTCGCCCTGCTCGACCGCACGGGCGGCCGAAACCGAGTCCGAAGACGCGGCCCAGCTACGGACCATGTCGCGCACGGCAAACTCTTCGTCAGTGACGGTGGCGGATGCAGCAGGCATCTCCGGCCTCCTAGCCTTGGGCGAGAACGCGATGCTTCTCACTAGAACGTGTTCTAATGGTGCCAGCGTTCTGACGTCAAGTCGACCGCCATTACAGCAGGACACGTGGGTGTCCCGGGGGCACGGAGGTGGGAAATCAGAGTTCGGCATGCGTATCGTTTTCACCCAGTGCGCAATCTGAAGGAGCTGACCGCCGCATGTCCGGGTCTTCTCAGCCAGCAGTTAACACCCCGGGTTCGGGGTCCGATTCGGCCGCCAGCCCGCGTCAGGTGATGAACGTGGCCGTTCTTGCTGAATCCGAACTCGGATCCGAGGCTCAACGCGAGCGTCGAAAGCGCATCCTCGACGCCACCCTCGCCATCGCCTCCAAGGGTGGTTACGAGGCAGTTCAGATGCGTGCAGTGGCCGAACGCGCGGATGTCGCGGTTGGCACGCTGTACCGCTACTTCCCGTCGAAGGTGCACCTTCTGGTGTCCGCTCTCGGCCGGGAGTTCGAGCGCATCGATGCCAAGACCGACCGTGCTTCCCTCTCGGGCGGCACTCCCTATCAGCGACTCAACATCATGGTCAGCAAGCTCAACCGCTCCATGCAACGCAACCCCCTGCTGACCGAGGCCATGACGCGTGCGTTCGTGTTCGCCGACGCCTCGGCCGCCGGTGAGGTTGATCACGTCGGCAAGTTGATGGACTCGATGTTCGCCCGCGCCATGAGCGAGGGCGAGCCGACCGAGGACCAGTTCCACATCGCCCGCGTGATCTCCGACGTGTGGCTATCGAACCTGCTGGCCTGGCTAACTCGGCGCGCCTCGGCCACCGACGTCAGCAAGCGACTGGACCTCGCGATGCGGCTACTCATCGGCGATGGGGAACACCCTAAGATTTGACCGGTGCGACTCCCGGTAGATCTCGTCCACGCGCTCGACGGCGCCGCCGCGACCGCACACCTGCTCGTCGCCTCTGACTTCGACGGCACCCTCGCACCGATCGTCTCCAACCCCGCCGACGCCCGTCCGCTACCCGCCGCTGCCAAGGCGTTGCTCGCGCTGGCCGGGCTACCGTCGACCACCGTCGCGTTGGTCTCCGGGCGCGCCCTGAGCACGTTGCGCGAGTTGTCGTCGATGCCGCCGCCGGTGCATCTGGTCGGGAGCCACGGCGCCGAGTTCGACACCGGGTTCGCGCACGACATCGACCAGGAACTACTGGACCGGATCATCGCCGAACTGACGGCGATCGCCGCGAACCGACCCGGCGTGACCGTCGAACCAAAGCTCGCCAGTGTCGCGCTGCACGTGCGCAATGCCAGCGCGGGCGATGGCTCGGACGCGCTGGACGCGGCGCGGGCCGCCGCACGAGCGTGGGACGCCGAGGTCACCGCGGGCAAGGCCGTGCTGGAGTTCGCGGTCATCTCGACCGACAAGGGTGAGGCGATCGACATCATCCGCGACCGGGACGGCGCGACGGCCGTGGTGTTCTTCGGCGACGACGTCACCGACGAGAAGGCGTTCCGGCGGATGCGGATGAGCGACGTCGGGGTGAAGGTCGGGCCCGGCGACACGTTGGCGGGATATCGGGTGGAATCCCCAGAGGACGTCGCGACCGCGCTGACCTACCTGTTCGAGCAGCGGCGTTAGACCGGCCCGGACGTCCGGCCGCGCACCACTTCCGTGTCGAGCACCTCGACCACCGGCAGGCCGGAACGCGGCGGGTTGTGCAGTAGTCGGCCTGCGTGCCTGCCCTTCTCGACGCTGGGTTGCTTCACCGTCGTCAACCCGCGGGCCAATGCGTCGGGGATGCCATCGAACCCGGTCACCGTCATCTGGCCGGGTACGTAGATGCCGCGCGCCCGCAGATAGTCCATCGCCGAGAGCGCCAATACGTCGGCGGTGCACATCAGCGCGGTGATCCGCGGATTGGCTTCCAGTGCCACCTCGGCGGCTGCCCCGCCCGACGTCGGGAGGTGCTCGTAGCTCTCCACCACGGTCAGGGATTCTGGATCCAGCCCGGCGGCGCGCATCGCGTCGTGGACGCCGTTGATGCGTTCGCGCTGGACGTGGAAGTGCGGGCTGTCGACCCGCTCCGGATCGGCCACCGCAGGGCCGGCTGCACTGTGCGGCCAGTCGCGCCCAAGCCGCATCGTCAACAGCCCGATCTCGCGATGCCCTAGACCAACCACGTGCTCGGCCATGGCCCGCATCGCCGCGCGGTCGTCGATACCGACCCGGGATGCGCCGGGCAGGTCCTTGGGTTGGTCCACGACCACCGTGGGCAGGGCGCGCTGCGCGACCACCGGCAGATACGGGTCGTCGTCGGAGGCGGCGTACACGATGAAGCCGTCGACGCCGGCGGAGAGGACGGCAGCCGTGCCGTGATCCACGGTGCGGTTGGGCCCGACGGCGACGAGCAGTAGGCCCTGCCCGGCTTCCTCGCACGACTCGGCGAGACCGGCGACGAAGTCCATCGCCGCTGGATCGCTGAACGAGTAGTTGAGCGGTTGGGTGATCACCAGGCCGACGGCCCCCGCCCGCCGGGTGCGCAGCGAGCGCGCCACCGGATCGGGCCCGGCGTAACCCAACCGCTTGGCGGTCGCCAGCACACGGTCGCGCAGGTCGGCCGAGAGTTGATCCGGCCGGTTGTACGCGTTGGAGATCGTGGTGCGCGAAACCTTCAGCTCGGCGGCCAACGAGGCCAGAGTCGCCCTACGTCGCGGAGCGGGACCTCTGGACATGCTCTGTGACGTTAGCCGATCGAATCGATACTGCCCGGTAACCGTGCGTCAGAGGCCACGCTTGCGGCCGAAGGACGTCGTGCCGTTGCGGCGCAGCATCGCGAGAGTGGTGGCGATGCGTCCGCGATCGAGGTCGGGTTCGAGGCCCGCGCCGACACGATGCAATTGATCGGTGTGCCAGGAGAGTTCGAGAAGGCCGTCGAACGATTTGATGTCGATCAACCGCCCGAGCACACCGCGCATTCCGGCACGCACCTGATGTTGGGTGAGCGTCTCGGCGCGACCGGCAAGGATT
>Ga0193716_1002261_pt1 | contig 10955 bp, 12 predicted proteins | sample U2c1metaG_FD_145901 | JGI IMG/M metagenome (GOLD analysis project Ga0193716, IMG submission 145901) | Soil microbial communities from a riparian zone of the East river system, Colorado, United States - U2c1 | ecosystem: Environmental > Terrestrial > Soil > Riparian zone | place: USA: East River...
CGTCTCGGTGTTGGGAAGCCTGTTGCTCCTCTGGATGCTCGTCGTTTTTCATCCCACGCCGATTACGGTGCGTTCGCCGGACACGCCGCGACCCGTAAATGCACGGCTATTGCTGCTCTCGCTGGCGCTGTACGGACCGTTTGTGGTCTTGATCGAATGGCATCAACCTCTCCTGGGCGCCGCGGTCGTGCTCGTCTGTTATCTCCTTATTTTTCCCGCGGTAGTGCGGCAGATCGACTGGGTCTTGCTTCTGGTGTTTATCCTGATGTTTCTCGATCTGCGCCTGGTCGCCAACCTCGCTATCATTCAGAAAGGGATGCAGCACATTGGGCTCAGCGTCCCGACGCGCCTCTTCCTGGTTGGCGTGGTGGCATCGCAACTGATCAGCAATGTGCCCGCTGCCATTCTGCTCGCGAACTATTCCTCCGACTGGCTGCTGATCGCCTACGCGGTCACGGTCGGCGGGTTTGGTCTCGTGGCGGGGTCACTGGCGAATCTCATCGCCCTACGCTTAGCGCAGGAGCCGCGATTATGGCTTCGGTTTCATGGCTATTCGGTGCCGTTCTTGCTGCTCAGCGGCACGCTCGTCTATGGCTGGCTCTGCTGGAGGGAGACGATTGCGTTGTTCTGAGGACGCACTGAACGAATGCTCGACAAGAGTGAGAAGATCTGCCCGACTAACACCATCTCAGCCTCTAGAACCTGCGCGCGCTTATTGGCTGAACTTTTCTTGGCCGATGTCTTTACAGACGTCGCGCGTTTCTTGCCGTCTATCTTGCGTCGGCGCTCCACTGGAGTCTCGCGCGGATGGGAGATCGACAACCCAAAACTACCAACGCGAACTTCGAGAAGTCTCCGCCAAGAAGTTGAATGTAATGAAGCCAAACAAGGCCTGGACTGTCGAAGCCTCGACACTGTCGAGAGGCGCGTCGAACGGCCGACACTTTATCCAGCGGTCGCGATCTGAGCAGTCTAAAATTTTTCTTGCATTCAATCACTTCTCACGCCCTTGACTTAAACCTAACTCTGGCAGGTCTTTTGCGCATCGCTTCGCACAGACACAAACAGCGCGGCATCTTTTCAGGATTGGAAGCCAGCTAGTAGCCTCATCCAGCGCATAGATGCTGGCGCGCGGCGTTTCATCCTCCTGATGGAATTTCAACCGGTATACGGCGGGGCAGTGTCAGCAATATAAAAGCTCTCGCGAACTACCCGAAAATCGAGAAGGAGTAGATAACACCATGGCCAAGAAAAAAGTTGCGGACTTACTTGTGGATACTCTTGCTGGCGCAGACGAGAGCAACTTTCGATAGAAAGATCTCAACTCGCGCAATTATTTGCGTTCGTCGAAAATAACAAGCAGCGAAAGGAGATCCGTATGTATTTACAGCGTCTAGCTATCGGGGTTGTCGCCGCTACTTTGGTGGCGGGTTCGACTGTTGCGTTCGGCCAATCGGCCGGTACCAAGAAACCCCTCGCCAAGATGACCTGCGAGGATTTTATCGGCATCGAGGACACGTTTAAGCCCAAGGTTGTGTACTGGGCTGTCGCCTATGGCCAGGGCGGTAAGCCCGAGAGTGCCGGCATTAATGTCGACGGAACGGAAAAGATGATTCCGGTCCTTATCGAAGCGTGTAAAAAGGCACCGAAGGAGTCTTTCTGGGAGAAGGTGAAGGGCGAGGTTAAGAAGCTCGAGAAGAAGTTGTGATTGCCGATAAACAGTGATCAGTCAGCGGTGACGATTGTCGAGATGCGAGTACCGGAACGCTGGCAGTCATCTCGGCTGGGTTGGCTCTAAGCCGGCAACCCGGTGGCATGTCCGTGGATTCAGTGCTGTGTTGGCTCCATGCAGGCCAATTGGGGCAATCCCCCTCGGTCTTCGACGGGCAATTGGAGACCGCAGACCGTGAAACTTCGATGTGAAAAAGGAGGTAACTATGAGAGTGAGATATTTTTTGGCATGGCTCTCGTTGAGCGTCTTGCTCTCCGCGTGCGCGACGATCCGCGGCGGAGGCGACGTCGACCAAGGAAGGCAAGCGCTGTTTGAGGGCGACTACAAAGCCGCGCTCGGCTATTTTCAGGCTGCCGAGCAGGCAGACCCCAACTACATATACGGCACCGAACTACGGGAGGGAGTGTTGAGCTATCTCGGGAGAGCCCAATACCTCAACGGGAACTATGCGCAAGCGCGTCAGACTTTGGAGAAAGCGCTTTCCCAGCACAAGAGCGGCAATGTCGCGCGGCTGTACCTTGGCCTTACGTTTTATCGTCTAGGGGACCAAAAGTCGGCACTGACGAATATCCAAGCCGGTATGAACGGAATTAGTAACTTCCTTAATTATATAACCGAGACCTTTCGATTTTCGTTTGGAAAAGACTGGGATACGCGCGGAGAAATCCGGTCGGGCATAAAAAGCGATCTCGCCATGATCGCCAGCGGAAATATCGACTGGAAAAAACTCATTGCTGATGGAGAGTCGCTAGGGATACGCATTGAACGAGAGCCAGACTTAGTGCGCCTGCAAGAAGAAGACCGACCCCGGTAGCTTGATCTAACCGTGGAAGGGTATTCGGGCGGGGAAAAGTTCAGCGTCATGCTGTCGCCCGTGCTGCCGTACCGTAGTGTTGACGATCCTTCACGTTTCGGGGGGCCGGCATGAATGACGGAAAACAAATTTTGCTGGCACTTTTGGCTTGCCTCGCCGTGCTGATGATCCTGGTGATCATTACTTACGCGGGCGCGGCAAATACATCATCGACGACGACCGCGCCTCAGCCGCCGATTCCCAAGGCGGGCCCATTGGCCCAGCCGAGATCGCCTCAACAGGTGGGTCTTCCGACCGATCAGACACGGGCGGCAATACCGCCGGACAATCCGCAAACGCGTGAGAAAATCGCTCTTGGCCAAAAGCTCTTCTTCGATGGTCGTTTGTCCAAAGATGGGACCGTCGCATGCGCCAGTTGCCACAACCCGGACCGCGCATTCACAGATGGGAAGCCAACTTCTATTGGTGTCCACGGCCGCGTCGGCCAAAGAAACGCGCCGACTATTCTGAACGCGCTCTACAATAAGACGCAGTTCTGGGATGGCCGGGTAAACACGCTGGAGGATCAAGCGGCGCTGCCTATGGTCAATTCGATCGAGATGGGCCAGCCGAATCTGAATGCTGCGGTTACCCGCATCGCGGCAGTCGACGAGTACCAGCAAGCGTTCAGCCAAGTATTTGGTCGCCCGACCAGCGGCCCGGATATCCTGCGTGCGATTGCGTCCTACGAACGTAGCCTGGTTTCGTTCAATTCTCCCTTCGATCGTTTCATCGCCGGTGACAAGAACGCTATCGATGATGCGGCCAAGCGCGGCTGGGATCTCTTTAACACCCGTGCTCGGTGCAATAAATGCCATGCGCTGACGGAGACCAAGCAAGACGTCACATTGTTTACGGACAATGACTTTCATAACATCGGCATCGGCATCATCCGGCACAACGTCGTAGCGCTGGCGCGACAGGCCGAGCAGTTGGTTAATTCCGGGGACACCGCGGCCATCGATCGGGCAGCGCTGCAGACAGACATGAGCGCTCTAGGGCGCTTCCTCATCACCAAAAAAGAGTCCGATATCGCGTCATTCAAAACGCCGGGGCTCCGCAACCTCTTGGTCACAGGGCCTTACTTTCACGACGGTTCGCAGGAAACTCTTTGGGATGTCATCGATCACTACAATAAAGGCGCTGGATTGCAAAACCCGTACTTGGACGAAGACATTCAGCCACTGGCGCTGAAGGAGAACGAGATCGACCATCTAGTTGCGTTTCTCGCGTCGCTCACAAGCGACGATTATAAGAAACAGGGGGTGAAAGAACTGGCGCGCCAGCGCGCGCTTTCACGCACACAACGACCACAGCGTGACACGGCACGCGCCTTTGGTCCGAAACCGACTCAGCCCAAGCCGCCGCGACTGTAAACATCGCCAAATTGTGAAAAGTGGCCGTTCATCCTTCGACAAAGCATGTCCTGAGCGGAAGGAGGTGAGAAAATGAAATGTCGTAAAAAACTGGCAAAGGAAGGAGGTGAGAAAATGAAACGCACTCAATTATATTCGTCGCTGCTGCTTTTGTTAGGAGTTCTAGGTTACACGCCCATTGCAGCGCCAGCTCAGGCGCCGCAAGTGAAGGGCGTTAAACCGGGTGTCATTGCAGCCATACCCCTAAATAAGGAGGGCGCTTTCTGTCACTTGCGGTTCCCCGCAATACAGGGGCGCACTTTGGGTACGGATAAGCCGCAGCTAAAGCCCGCCACAACGGGAGACATCGTCGATTACTACGGCGCGTGCGACCATGACCCATTGGGTCAGGAAGAAATCGCACGGCAAAAAGAGCTGCAGGCAGAACGTAAGGCTAACGATTATTAAACAGTGGCTATAGGAAGTGGAGGGCAGAGGCCCCTCCACTTCCACATGTCAGGGCGCAGCTCGGTATTGGCCGGTGTGAAAGGGCGTGAACCGCACATCGGCAGGGTAGATTAAACCACCTAACATGCCATCCTCGAACCGCCTCACGCATCGTGTGAGGCAATGTGAGGGCATGGCGAACATCCAAGAGTCAAAATCATGGTACAGATACAACACCAGCGATCGTCTCTTATGGTCTAGCGCCGGCGGCGCGGATAGCAGTGGATGGGACGCAGGCGCGGGCAGTTCGCCTTTGTGCAGAGAGATTTCGGACGGTCTCAAGTTTTCCAGAACGACTGGATTCAAGTGTCGTGGAGCCTCGACACATGTCGACGGCGCGTGGAAACCTCGACACTTTCTTCAGCGGTCGCGATTTTAGCAATCTGAATTTTCCGGTATTCTTTCACTTTTCACGATCTTGGTTCAAAGCCGACCTTGGCAGGTCTTTTGCGGATGCACGAGAAGGCAAGTTCGAAGTCTGCTGAGTGCAGCGGCGGAAGCCAAAACCAAGGCAAAAAAAAGGGTAATTAACCATGAGATTAATATATTTTCCGGCGTGGCTCTTAGTCACTGTTTTGCTCTCTGCCTGTGCATCCGTCCAGAGCGCGGGCGACATTGCTCAAGGAAGACAAGCTCTGTTCGAGGGCAACAACCAAGCCGCCCTCGGGTATTTTCAGGCTGCGGTGCAAGTCGATCCCAATTACAAATACGGCACCGAATTGCAGGAGGGAACTTTGAGCTTTCTCGGCAGAGCTCAATACCTGAACGGCGACTATGCCCGAGCGCGGTCGACGTTGGAAAAAGCGCTGGCTCAGCACAAGGAGGACAATGTCGCGCGGCTCTACCTCGGGCTTACCCTGGCTCGACAAGCCGAGACCCAGAAGAGTTTGCAAGATATCGATGCGGGCATGGAAGGAATTTATGACTTTCTCGACTACCAAACCGGCAGCTTCAGGTTCTCGTTTGTAAGAAATTGGGATCCAGGACGAGACATACGCTCCGCGATTGAAAGCGATCGCGCGATGATCGCGAGCGGGAAAATCGACTGGCCGGCACTTATTGCCGATGGAGAATGGATCGCGATGCAGACTGAACGAGAACCGGACCTGCGTCTCAAGCCGACCGTGCACGATTAGTGCGACAGCAAGAACATCAACGACACAGGTTCCGCTAACCGATCTAAAAGAGGTAACCAGGATGAAGCTCAGCGGAGAGGTTCGCTGTGGAGAGGGCGCGCGGCGGGTTTTTTTGCGCGTGATATCTGGTCGGAATCGCCCCAGATCAGGAAGCGCACGGCGTTGGTCGAAGATTGAAGAAAGGAACTGTGCCGCAATGGCGAAAACCAAGACCGAATTGCGCGAATGGATATCGAGCGGCTTTACCCGCGTCGAGGACGTGGCCTATGTCGGCCTCGGTCTGGTGCTTGCTGTAAGCGCTCTGGCTTTGCTTGTCGTCGTGGCGATTTCGTTGGTAGAAGCGATCCTGTCAGCTAACCTGCCGGTAAAGATTGTTAGACTGCTTGATCAAAGTCTGCTCATTTTGATGATCGTCGAAATCCTCTATACCTTGCAAGTCTCTTTCCGCGAGCACACCCTGGTCGCGGAGCCTTTTCTCATCGTCGGCCTCATCGCCGCCATTCGCCGCGTGCTCATCCTAACCGCAGAGTTCTCAAAACCTGCTGAAATCGGTGAAGCCGCATTCCACAACGTGATGTTCGAGCTGGGTCTTTTGACGGCTTTAATCCTTGCCCTGGTATTCTCACTTTCCCTGATGAAACGGCAACACATCGCCTCCACCGATCGCCTATGAAGGGTGGTTCATCCGACGCTGGCAGAGATCTTTCTTGTCGCGCCAGATTGGCAATGGCTTAAGTCCATAAGAAAACCGGGACCACGCTGTTGATCCACCGAACAGTGTGCAAGATCGCTGCGACCGATTGCGGACCCAAGTCGCGATCGTGCGCTCGAAACTTAAGTGCAGCTGCGCGCGGTTGGAACGCCGTCTGTTGAGACGTTCTGTTTGGGCCAACAGCCGGGAGTCGAGCTGGCGGCTAATTTTTTGTCTTTCCATCGGAGCAGACCCTGGCGCAAGTATTCTGGATGCAACTGAAGAAGGTCGCAAATGTTCACAAAGGAAAAAACCCAATCGCCATCCCGCTCCATTATCCATTCTTCCGCATTGCGGAACAACCGCTGTCGCTTCCCGCTTTGCGCCATGACATTGACCTGATAGCAGTCAATGGCGTCTTTCATGACCGCTAACAGGAGTCTCTTTTCCGGCTCCAGGATCGTTTTTCTGCGAAGTGCGTCAAAATAGTTCGCCGCCAAACTTGTATCCGGTTCAAACAGCGAGGAGATTTTCTCTTCGACTTCGATAGAACTAGGTTGCACGGCAGATTTTGAATTGTAAGCTTTCGATGCCATGACTTTCTCCTCCCCGGCGCACGAGTTCGTTTGAAAATCGTTGATCCAAGTCTGCCAGGAAAACCTATCGACGCTGAGCCAACGAGTTTCTCTTTGTGCCGGTGCCGTTTGCGCCGTACCCAGCGACTATCGCAAGTCGCACCTGCTCAATCTTTGGCACAGTCACTCGAGCCAATAAGGTTGTTCCGATCAGGAACAGCGTCGCTAAAAATAGCATTTCACTCATGATTGGAGACCTCTCTGTTTTTTCTTGATGCAGGGGAACGATGGCAATGATCATGCCATCGCGGTTCACCTTTTTTAGTATTTTACAAATCAAGCGAATCGGGCGGTAAAACAGGTGGTCGCCCAAGCACCTTAGCCGAACCGCACCTAGTGACCGTGTCGACTTATCGGCACATGTCGAAGTAACGACGATAGGAGAAAACGAGTCCTTCATGATTCAAGGACAAGTCGAGGGCGCCTGTGAATCGAGTTACCGTAGACAAAGCAATATTCCCGGACTCCACGGATTGGCACTTTGATAATACGATTGCAGTCCTTACCAGGCTACATAGGTTCACGTGAGCACCGTCTGCGCGCGCCGCAAAGATCACATTGGATAGACGGTAGGGTATAAGTCGAACTCCATTCGGCGGCGCGTTACTTATTCGTCAATATCGCGGCAGTGCTCCAGAACACTACCTCCTGAAGTAAAAGCCTATCATTCGACATCTGTCGAGTATAAGGCAGCATTTTTTCGTCACCCGGAACTGCGAATCGCGCTGCGGGAGCACGACAATTTCCGAACTCCCGCTATTCATAAGCGTTTCTCGGCACCGAAGGTGCTTGGCATGTCGATTGCGCATAGTAGCTTTCAACAATAAAGAAAAGAAAGGAGGTGAATCAAAATGAAAACCACAAAATCACTTTTGGCCGGTCTGATTTTTCTGAGTAGCGTAACGGCGAGTGTGACAGCTTTTGCTGCCGACGGCGTTGTTGAAAGGGACCCGTTTGTAGCAGGGAGCTACTGTAATCAGAAGTTTGAGGCGATGGAAGAACAGAGCTTGGATACCAATGATCCAGTTCTCAAAAATCACGATATTATTGACTTCTACGGAGATTGTAACGAATCTCCAGTCGGACAAGATCAGGTGCAAGAGCAGAAGCTTGACCTGCAACACCGCTTCGTGATCGATTTCGAAAGCGAATAATGCTGTAACGGTTAGAAGGAGGGGGAGTAGTATCCCCCTCCTTCACACCGTTGTCTCGAGTCACCCAACCATTCCTGTAAATTTCGCAGAACGATAAGCGACCACAACATCGGATGCTCGGATGCAGTGACTTAGGTTGGACCCGAGTCATCAATCAACGGGCTCATGTTGAATCTGCCGATCATTGAGGTTGATGAAAATAATAAAGATATTGTGATTCACAGAGAAGTCATCTGGAACTGAGTTGCCGCGCTTCGCCGTAAATGAGAACCGTTATGTCATTCAAACATAAAATTTTCCTGGCTACCTTCCTGTTGTTTTTCTTTTCGCTCATTCCTTTCGTAATGCTCTGGCTTGCAGCTCATGCGAAGGTCTAGCTCGGTCAGAATGCCAGGTTTTCCTGACATCGCGGCAAGCTTGGAGCGCCGGCGGAACGATTTGGTGTCGGTATAGCGATGCAATTCTTCGACTCCGGTCGGCCCGCAAAAATGGGGGAACAGCGGAGTTCGAACGTAGTATCGAAGCTGTGGTGTCGAGATCTTGTGGCAGTGACTGCAGGACGCCACTAGAGGGCTAACCTAGACCAGAGTCTGCGATTCATTCTTCGGTTCGGTCCGGAGTCAATTATCTTTCCAGAGCGAAGAACTAGTTTAATAAGAACGGAACTCGCTCTGCTTTCCCTTCGACGGAGAGCCAATCGCCTCTTTACCTCCCATGGCACACGCCTTGCCAAAATCCCGAACGAATAAGATTCGAAATGAAATTCATTATGGGCATTCCCAATCAAGCGCACGTAGAACGCGGTAGGCTCTCATGCTGAAACAAAACAAAACATTTTTTACTGATCTGTGGAGCTTAACGCGTCCTTACTGGTTTTCCGAGGAGCGCTGGACCGCCCGCAGCTTGCTCGCGGTTGTCATCGCGCTCAATCTCGCGCTCGTGTATATCCGCGTGCTCATCAATCTGTGGAACAATGATTTCTACAACACCTTGCAAAATCTCGATCCGTCCGGCTTCTACCGACAGTTGATGCGCTTCGCGCTACTTGCCGCAAGCCATATCGTCGTCGCCGTCTACCAACTGTATCTCAATCAAATGCTGCAGATTCGCTGGCGGCGCTGGCTCACTAATAACTATGTCGGCGCCTGGCTCGGCAATCGCACTTTCTACCGCATGCAGCTAACGGACTCCGCTACGGACAATCCCGATCAGCGCATTGCCGATGACCTGGCGCTGTTCTGTGACCAAACATTGACTCTCGCGCTTGGGCTGTTGTCGGCCGTGGTCACGCTGGGTTCATTCATCGCTATTCTTTGGGGTCTGTCGGGCGCGTTTCCCATTAGCATCGGCGGGCATACCGTGAGCATTCCCGGATATATGGTGTGGTTCGCGCTCGCCTATGCACTCGTGGGCACCTGGCTCACTCACATCATTGGCCGGCCCCTGATCGGACTCAATTTTCACCAGCAGAAGTTCGAGGCCAACTTTCGTTTTGCACTGGTGCGCATCCGCGAGCATGCCGAGGGCATTGCCCTGTACCGCGGCGAAGCCGATGAAATGCGCCATTTGACGGCGAGCTTTGGCGACGTCGTGCGTAACTGGTGGGCGATCATGAAGCGCCAGAAGCGGCTCACCTGGTTCCAGTCTGGGTACGGTCAGACGGCGATTATTTTTCCGTTCGTGGTCGCCGCGCCGCACTATTTCACGAAGACCATCCAGCTTGGTGGTTTGATGCAAACCGTTTCGGCCTTCGGGCAGGTACAAGATGCCCTCTCGTGGTTTGTCAGGGCCTACGTCGATCTTGCAGAATGGCGCGCGACCGTTGATCGGCTCACAACCTTTCACAATGACACCGAGCGTGCCCGGCTTGCTGCGCAGGATGGATCCGGCATTCAGGTCACGAACGTCGCGCAACCGAACTTTGCAGTCCAAGGCCTCAGTGTTGCGCTACCGAACGCCCGCGCGCTCCTTGCGCCTACCGATATCACGCTAAGCCCGCGCAGTTCTGTGCTCATGAACGGACCATCGGGCTCGGGGAAAAGCACGCTGTTCCGCGCGTTCGCCGGTATCTGGCCGTTCGGCAGCGGCACGGTTCACTGGCCCGATGCCGCTCGCGTGTTATTCTTGCCGCAGAAACCTTACCTTGGCGTCGGCAAGCTGCGCGATCAGCTGACCTATCCAGCTCAAAGCGACTCGTTTTCTGACGCTATTCTCCACTGCGCGCTGCTTGATTGCGGGTTGCCTCAATTAGCGCAGCGCTTGGACGAGGAACAGAATTGGGCGCAAGTGCTCTCCGGCGGCGAACAGCAGCGCGTCGCGTTTGCGCGCGCGCTGCTTTACAAACCGCAGTGGCTGTTTATGGATGAGGCCACCGCCTCGCTCGACGATGCCAGCGAGACGCGTCTCTACACTCTGCTACGCGAACGCCTGCCAGATACCTGCATTGTCAGTACCGGCCACCATCCAAACCTCGGGAAGTTTCATGCGCGGCGATTACGGCTCGAACACGATCCGGCGGGTCTCGGGCATCTGACCGAGGAACTGAGCGACCGGGCCCGATCCTCTATGGCATCGTGAAAACGCTGAAACGACGGAGCAGGGAGCACGGAGCACGGAGCAGGGAGCACGGAGCACGGAGCAGGGAGCACGGAGTAAGTGCTAGCGTTTTACGATCGAGGGGGCATGCCTATCATTGCGCTTTTCGCTGCGCAGCCGCCGTTGAACTCGCGGCACGGTGGGTGGTGCTCCAATGTCAGGAGTTCAACGGGATAAGGGCGAGGCATCGCCTTGACTGAACTGACAGCCCGACCATCGGTCAAAAGACCGCCTTACACCGATCAACCGCAGAGCGGGCCCAAAGCACTCGATCTTGGGCATTGAATTCTTTCTTCG
>Ga0193716_1002262_pt1 | contig 10955 bp, 10 predicted proteins | sample U2c1metaG_FD_145901 | JGI IMG/M metagenome (GOLD analysis project Ga0193716, IMG submission 145901) | Soil microbial communities from a riparian zone of the East river system, Colorado, United States - U2c1 | ecosystem: Environmental > Terrestrial > Soil > Riparian zone | place: USA: East River...
CATCTGCAGCGAACTGAAGGAACGGAACACCCCCGGGACCGGGGCCGCCTGCGCGCCGGGCACCGCATCCGATCCGGTGACCCTTGGCCTCACCGATCTCATCATGGGCGCGGCGCTCCCATGAACAGGGGGACGGTGCGTGCGACCGGTGGTCTCCTCGCCGTCATGGCGATCGCCATGACGCAAGGCTGTTCCCTGGATCCGACCCGGCTTCCGGTGCCCGGGTCCTACGTCGCGGGAAACAAGTACACCCTCGACATCGAGTTCTCCAGCGTGCTGAACTTGCCCGCCAGGGCGAAGGTGGACTCCGGCGGAGTGCAGATCGGCGTCCTGGACCGCGTGGAACTCGTCGGCAGCACTGCCGTTGCCCACGTCGACATCTCCGCCGACGTGAAACTGCCGCAGGACACCAGGGCCGAACTGCGTCAGGCCACCATTCTCGGCGACACCTACATCGCGCTATTCACACCTACCAGTCCCTCGGCGGTCCCGCTGCACGACGGCGACACCATTCCGCTGCGCAACACCGTCCCTGCCGACAACGTCGAAGACGTGTTGAGGTCGGCATCGAACATCGTGTCCGGCGGCGAGCTCAGCACCCTGCAGGACACGGCGATCAACCTGAACAAGGCGTTCCCGAAGGACCCGGCCGAGCTGACCCGGATCCAGAAGAAGCTCGCGGGCGTCCTGCACGACCTGGCCGCCAACCAGGACACCATCGACGCAATCCTTTCCGGCGCAGAGAACATCAGCAACAGCCTGGCGGCCAACACCCAAACCTTCGATCGGCTGGTCACCGAGGGCCCTGGCAAGCTCGAAGGGCTCGGCAGCGTGACGTTGAACATCGTCCAGGCCATCATCGAGTTCGGCGTCCTCGGCAAGAACCTCGCACCGGTGTTGAACCCGATCACCCCCGACCTGATCCAGATCTTTTCCTACATGGGGCCATTCATCGCATCCGTCTCGACGGCCGACACCACGATCCCCGTGCTCTCGGACAAGCTGGTCGGGCTGATCCGCGACAAGCTCATCCCGTTCTTCGGGCGAGGTGGACCGAAGTTCACGGTGTCCGAGATCAATCTGCCTGGCATGGACCCCACCTCGAGGGCCAACCAGGTGATCGAGGCGATGCAGACGATGGGATTGCTGAAGTGAAGTTCAAACCCGGAGCCACGCTGGTGATCTTGCTGATCATGACCCTGGTCGGCGCGGCCTATATGTCGCTGGGAGTACTCGACGTCGGCCCGACCAAGAAGTTCACCAGGGTGACGTTGATGCTCGACAGCTCCGGCGGCCTGCTGCCGACGTCGCAGGTGACCATGCGGGGGATCAAGGTCGGGAAGGTCACCGGCATCCAAACCACGGCACGGGGTCTGGCCGTCTCGCTCGACCTCGACGGTGACTTCTCGGTTCCGATCGCCAGCCCGATCAGGGTCGAGAACCTCTCAGGAGCCGGTGAGCAGTACATCGACTTTCGGCCCGAACTCATTGCACCACCGTATCTTTCGAACGGATCGGTCATCCCGGCCGACCGCGTCGCGCCGACGGTGACGGTAAGCCAGCTACTGGCCCGCGCGGACGCGCTGATCTCCGCGCTCAACCCCGACGACGTTCGCACCATCGTCTCCAACGTATCGGCGGGGATCACCGACAACGACGACACCCTGGACTCGCTGGCCACCACGTCCGGATTGTTCGCCAAGATGGTGCAGGAGAACCGCGAGCTGCTGGCGACACTGTTCAGCAATGTCTCCACGCTGACTACCGGCCTCGGCGAGTTGAACACGGGGGCGGTGTTCAGCGAGACCGGCAAGATGCTGCCATCGGTGGTGCCACAGTTCATCCGTCTCATCCACGAGTTCGATGCGTTGTCGCACACCGGCAACGACCTCTTCGGCACCGACGAGGCGGTCGGCGACCTCGTCGGCAAGCTCGGGGTCTACGTCGACACCTTGGCCGTCCCGCTGAGCACCTTCGCCACGGTGCTCCAACCCGCGACCGCGCCGCTGCGCGGAGTCAAGGTCGACGCCGGGCACTGGCTGGACTTCTGGGAATCGACCTTCAGCGACGCAGGCGGCGTGCGCGTTCAGCTGACGGTCCCTGAGTGGAATCAACCATGAGGAGTGAATATGACGAATGACACGATGAACGAGGCCGACATGGCGACGGACGCAGACGATGTCAGCGAGGCGGCGGAAGCGGCAGACGCCGCCGACGAGGTCGCTGTAGTCGAGGACGAGGCCGTCGTCGAGGACGTGTCGACCAACCGGCTCAGGAGCCCCTGGATGTGGGTGTCCGCGGTGCTGCTGGCGGCGCTGATCGCGGCCGGCGGGTTCGGCTACTTCAAGTTCAAGGCCGCCACCGACGACCTCGCGGGCATGCGGCAGGCCGAGGCGGATCGCGCGACCGCGGCGCAGATGGCGAAGGACTATGCCATGAAGTCGCTGACGTACAGCTTCGAGGACCCGGACGCGTTCTTCACAACTGTCGAAGATGGTGTGTCGCAAGCACTCAAGGACAAGTACATCAACGCCTCCGACCTTCTCAAGGGAGTGATGTTGCAGGCGCAGGTCACCTCGACGGGTGAAGTGCTTGCGACCGAGGCGATCTCGCAGCCCGGCGGCGTCTACCAGGTGGTGGTGTCGGCCAGTCAGACCACGAGGAATCTGCAGAACCCCGAACCCCGGGTGTCGATCATCCTGCTGCAGATCACCGTCAACAAGGTTGGCGACACCTGGCAGATCTCCGACATCGGCCCCAAGACCGGCAGCCAGGCGGCGAACGCGGAGCAGGTCCCGACTCCCAAGCCGGGCACGGCACCCGTCCCGCCCGCGCCTGCGCCGCCCAAGCGTTAGGCCGGGGGAGACCAATCACATGTCGAGTACGAGGGTTCCGCCATCTGCGCGGTCGACGCAGATCAACATCTCCGTCGGTTCCTTCTTCGACATTCGGTCCCCGTAGGCCACGGGCTGCCCCGCGAGGACGCGCACCTTGCACGTTCCGCAGAATCCCTGCTGACACGAGTACGCGACGGCAGGTCTTGCCGCGCGAATGGTCTCCAGCGCAGTCCGGTCCGCCGCCACGCGGAGTACCTCACCACCTGCGCCGAGCTGAACGTCGAACGGCACACCGTCGACGATGGGAGGCGCCGCAAACCGTTCATAGTGCAGCGGTACCCCGTGTTGTTGCGCCACCGCCGAGCGAACGACGTCGAGCATCAAACTTGGCCCGCAACAGTAGATTGCGGCATCGGGAGTGTGCTGAGGCAGCAGGTCGGCGATCGAAGGGAGCCCGTGCTCCTCGTCGGTGCGAACGGTTACCCGGTCGTCGTAGCGGGACAGCTCGTCGAGGAACGGCATCGAGTGTCTGCTGCGACCGGCGTACACCATCGTCCACGGCACGTACGCGGCCTCGGCCGCCCGGATCATCGGCAGGATTGGTGTGATCCCGATACCGCCTGCGACGAAGTGCATCCGGCCCTCGCCGGTTCCGTCGGCGGCCAACGCGAGCGGGAAGGCATTCACCGGGCCGGTGATGACCAGTTGATCGCCGACCTGAACGGAATCGTGCACCTCGATGGAGCCGCCGCCGCCATCTCGGATGCGCCGCACGGCGATTCGGTACGTCCCGTCGCTGGGATCGCCGGACAGCGAGTACTGCCGGATCCGCCCGGAGGGCAGGTGCACGTTCACGTGAGCACCTGGGGTCCAGGCAGGCAAGGGCGCGCCAGAGGGGTCGCCAAGGCGCAGGCTCGTGACGTCGCCGTCGGACGTCTCGACCCTGCGGTCCATCACGGTCAGCCGCAGCGAGCGGTCGACCAGAACCGGGGGTGGCAACTGCCGCAGTACCCGGCCCATGATCTTGATCGCAGGCGCCATGAGTTTGGCGGCGACCACGATAGTGGGAGCTCGGTTGAAACGGCCGTAGATGTCCGGTGGGACGGCGCCGCTATCGGGTTCGCGCACTGTCAGCCAGCCGCCCGCTTCACTGCTGGGGAGCGAGCGAGGTACGCAACGGCCTGTGCCGTGTTGCCGACCTCTTCAGGGGTGAAGGACGGGCGCAGGTAACTCCAGGCCGAGAAGATGGCCTTGGCGCCAGGCAGGGTGCCGCGCCGGCTTGCTCGTAGCCACTCGACGAACAGTCGTGCCATGCCGTAGTTCGGCAGCGAGGGATCCTGGCGGACTATGTATTTGGTGTTCCGCAGGAAGATGTAGAGGATGAGGAACGGCGTCGGCGTGATCATGAGATTGCGGTGGAAGTACCCCACGCCGAAGTACGTGGCGACGTCGTGAGCCACCGACCGGTGCTCGACTTCTTCTGCGCCGTGCCATCTGAACAGGTCGGTCATCACGGAGTCGGCACCGAGGCCGTCGAGATCGGCGTTGAGTACCCAATCACCCAACACCGCGGTCATGTGCTCGACCGCCGCGATCAACGCCAGTTGCTCGATCAGTAGCCGATAGCGGGCTCGCGGCTTGAGTTTCGGCTTGACGGCAGTGAGTTGTGCGGAAAAGTATTCGAGCTGCCGAACGACGGGGCGGGGGTCGATGCCGTGGCGCCCGAGGAACTCCGGCAACACGCGGTCGTGCGCCTGCGAGTGCACCGCCTCCTGCCCGATGAAGCCGAGCATCGCCTCGCGCAGTTTGGCATCCTTCACGTACGGCAGCGCCTCGGTGAAGCCCTCGACGAACATCTCCTCCCCGATGGGGAGCACGAGGTTGAACGAGGAGATGAAGTGCGAGGCGATCGGCTCGTTCGGGATCCAGTGCAGCGGAGCGTCACTGACGTCGAAGTGGACGTTGCGCGCGTGTAGTGCGAGTTCTTCGGAGGACGTGGTGTTCGGCGCGGGATGCGTCGCAGTCATCGAATGCTCCGTTCATATCGTGGTGAGGGGTTATCCAAGGGAGGCTTTGGCGGCGGCCAGGCGCCCGAGCGCCGGGGCGAACCTGCTGAACCGATACTGTAGGTGGGCTTCGGGTGTCACGGGGACGACCGCCTTGCCCTTCTTGACCGCCTTGACGATCTGCTTGGCGACCTTGTCAGGGCCGTAGCGGCGCATCTTGTAGGCGCGGTCCACTGCCGCAAGCTTTTTCGCAGCCTCGGCGTCGGACAGCCCCGAGACCACGCTGGTGGACACGATGTTGGTTGCCACGATGCCGGGGCAGATGGTGCTGACACCGATTCCCCTGGATACCAGCTCGGCCCGCAGGCAGTCGGAGAACATGAACACCGCGGACTTACTCGTCGCGTACGCCGTAAAGCCTTGTTGCGGTGTGTAGGCGGCCATGCTCGACAAGTTCACGATGTGACCGCCGAGCCCGCGGTTGGCCATCTTCGGCCCGAACGCGCGGCATCCGTTGATCACGCCGTAGAGGTTGATGTCGAGTACCCGCTTGAAGTCCTCGGACGGCGTCGCGAAGAAGCGCCCCGCCTGGCCGACGCCTGCGTTGTTGATCAGGATGTCGGGGATCCCATGTGCGGCTTGGACTTCGTCGGCGTGCGCGATGACGGCCTGCTCGTCGGCGACGTTCAACTGGTAGGCGTGGGCGGTGCCGCCGGCTTCGGCGATCAGCGCTGCGGTCTCCTTGGCCGAGGCCAGGTTGACGTCGGAGACCACGACCTCGGCGCCGTCGCGGGCGAACGCAAGGGCGGTCTCGCGCCCGATGCCGCTGCCGCCGCCGGTGATGACGAGCAGTTGGTCCTCGAAAGGCCGTTGCTGCTTTCCCATTTGGGCGCGTCGCAAGCTTCGCGCCGGCGGCAGGCCCTCCGTGGCGTCGATGAGTTCGGTCGTTGCGGTGGCGAGCATCTCGGGATGCGAGAACGGCAGCCAGTGCCCACCCTTGACGACGCGCCGCCACACCGCCGGTGCCCAGTTCAGCGCATCGGCGTAGCTGGCTTGGCGAACTGCGGGGTCACGGGTCCCGACGATCACCTGCACGGGGACGCGGGTGAACCGCTCGCGCGAATCCAGGATGGCGGGGACGTTGGCCCGGTAAATTCGCAGGCCGTTTCCGATGTCCCTTCCGAAGGTGGGGGCGAGCGAGACATCCTCTGGCGCTGCGCCTTCCGTGCGCGAGAGCAACGTGCGCCAGCGGTTGCCATTCATCGTCAACGCGAACATGGCCTTCGGGAGCCACGGAAGCATGAAGTAGAACATGTAGCCGAGCGAGCCGAACTGGGCCAGCACCAACGCCAGATTCTTCGGGGTGGGTCGCGACAACCGGTCGCGCGCCCACGCGCCCAGGTGCGCGACGTTCGGGCCCGATACCGACGTGAACGACGCGATCTTGCGCTGTGCCCATTCGTCGCACACCGCTTCCCACATCGCGACGCTGCCCCAGTCGTGCGCGAGCACGTGGACCGGCTTGTCGGGGCTGACCGCATCGATCACGGCCATGTAGTCACTGGCCAACTCCGCAAGGGCGAAGTCCTGGTAACTCTTCGGGTTGGTGGACTTGCCGTGGCCGCGATTGTCGACGGAAACGACGTGGAAGCGCTCGGTGAGGAATGGCGTCACACCGTCCCACAGGTGGTGCGAGTCGGGCCAGCCGTGCAACAGCAGGATGGTCTCGCCCGATGGATTGCCTTGCTCGTAGACCGCGATCGCGACATCGCCGTTGCGGACGATGCGCTCGGTGACGTCGGCGGCCTGCGGCGCGCCGACGTCCCGCGGGCTCGTAGTGTCTCGTACCGGACTCATACTCGTGCTCCCCTCAGGCCAAGTCTGCGTACCGGCAGTACGCGCTACAGCAGGTATCGTGTACCGCTGGTACCGCGGTGTCAACAAGCGTAATGTGCGCCACATGCGCTGGCCGATCCCACTTGCGGCGGTGGTATCGATCGTTGTCGCAGGTAGCACGTGTCCGGCCGCGGCGGCCGACAGCGATATGCCGCCATGCCCGCAATCGGCCGCGGTGATCAACCCCGCCACCCCGCAGGGGCATCAGAACTGCCGACTGCACTCCGGCGACCGGATGGGCCTGGACTTCGACGTCGACTACTGGGCAGCCGACGCAGCGGCGCCACCGATGGCAGCCAAGGTCACCGTGACCGACGGCTCGGGCACGGTCGTTCAGACGATCAACGAGATGCTGGAGCCGTCCAGCCCGGCGCCAGTCGGGCTCGACGATCTCGATGGGGACGGCCGAGACGAGGTCATCATCCCAATGGGCCGGACCCGTTTCAACGGCAGCGCCAACACCCGGTTCTCGGTGTGGCGGGCAGTCGGGGACGGCACCCACTTCGAACGAACCCAGATGGTGGGTCAGGCCGTCTATCCCAGCGGTGACGGCTACCTCGTGGTCAACGGCGGCGCACTCACCAGCCGGGACCTCGACTTCTACATACCGACCGGCGCCGGGTTCACGCTCGTCGTGTCGTTGACCATCGAACCCGAACAGGTCGAGCCGGGCACCGGCCGGGTGATCACGCTGAGCTGTCGCGCCCACCAGCAGCAGGGCCTCGGGAGCATCGACATGGACGTGCACCAGGCGGAGCAGACATTCTGCGCATCCCCGGCCGCGATGGCGATATGGCCTGACGCACAACGGGTTTCGATCTAAGAGTCTTCCAGTGCCAGCTGCATGTACACGATCACCGCGTCGGCGTCATCCCAGTCCGCCGTCTCGGAACCAGAGAACGCAGGCACGTTGGCGAACCCGAACGACCGATACAGCGCCTGGGCCTCGGTCATGAACGTTGCGGTTTCCAGGCGTGCCGACCGGTAGCCGAGTTCACGGGCATCGTCGAGCAGCCGTTGCAGAATTCGGCGCCCGATCCCGTGGCCCTGATGTTGGGGCACCACCTACATCCGCTTGATCTCGGCGATGTGGTCGTCCACCGGTTTCAGCGCACCCACACCGGCCATCGCGTCATCGACTCGCGCAACATAGAGCCTGCCCCTTGGTCCGAGCAGTTTGGGCGCCTCGGCGCGGAACAGAGCCCGGTGCCTCGAGTAACGGCTCGATCAGCGGGACGGTCTCTTCGCTTGCCAGCCCGATGTCGACCCGGCTCATCCGTGGCTGATGCGCAGCAATTCGGCCACGCTGGTCAACTTCACCCGCGGCCTGCCGAGGCTCTCCCCGGTCGAACGCTCATGGTCGTCGATCAGCTTCCAGTGGTCGTCGGTGACCAGTTTCGGTTGGCGCGACAACAGCCATTCGACGAGTTCCTCGGAGTGCCCGTCACCGAAGTCGGCCACGGCTCCCGCGGCGAGATCGGCGGTGAGCGTGTCGACGGTCTCCTGCGAGTCCTTCTTGTTGCTGCCGATGACGCCCGACGGACCCCGCTTGATCCACCCGACGACGTACTCGTTGCGCCTGCCGTCGACCCTGCCGTCGGTATGCGGGATCGTTCCTGCCCGTTCGTCGAACGGCAGTCCGGGCGTCGGCACGCCCCGGTACCCGACCGCGCGGACCACCAGCTGGGCCGGCAGCTCCTCCCGGTCGCCGGAGTCCTTGGCGACCACCCGTCCGTCGTCGTCGACCAGTTCGTTGCGGCCAAGCACGATCGACTCCACCCGACCGTCGCCCTTGATCTCGATCGGCGACGTGCGGAACCGGAACACGATGCGCCGCTTGGCACCTCGAGGCTCCCGCTCGGAGTACCCGCGGAGCACCTTGACGTTCTGCTTGACGGACTTGGACGCGACCTCGAGGTCGGCGTCGGTGATGGAGGCGAAGTCCGCGGGGTCGACGATCACGTCGACGTCGGCCATCGCCTCCAAGTCGGCCAGCTCCCGCAGCTCGAGGGTGGTCCACGTGGCCTGTAGCGGGCCGCGGCGGCCGATGACCACGACCTCCTCGACACCGCGGGCGTGCAGCAGGTCAAGGGCGTGCGTGGCGATGTCGGTGACGGCCAGCAGGTCGGGATCGCTGACCAGGATGCGCGCCACGTCGAGTGCGACGTTGCCGTTGCCGACCACGATCGCGCGACCGGTCGAGAGGTCGGGCGTCATCTCCTCGAAGTGCGGGTGCGCGTTGTACCAACCGACGAAGTCGACCGCAGCGACACTGCCCGTCAGCTCCTCGCCGGGAATGTTCAGCGGACGGTCGGACTGGGCGCCGACCGCGTAGATCACCGCGTCGTAGCGTTCACCGAGTTCGTCGGCCTGCACGTGCTCGCCGACCGCGATGTTGCCGAAGAAGCGGAACCGGGGATCGGCGCCCGTCTTCTCGAACTGGGCGCTGATGGTCTTGATCTTCGGGTGATCGGGCGCGACGCCGGAGCGGACCAAACCCCAGGGGGTCGGCAGCATCTCCAGCATGTCGACGCGCACGTCCGCGTCATCGGTCGAGTCGGCGAACTTCAGTAGTGATGCGGCAGCAAAGTAACCCGAAGGTCCTGAGCCGACGATCGCCACATGGTAAGGGCGCATGCTTCAGCTTTCTGTAAGCCGTATGTCCTGTACCTGGGGCGCGCAAGGGGCTGTCGCGACGTCCCGGGCTGAGTACGAATCCGATGCTAAACCTGGTTGGCCGTTCCAGGGGGAAGGGATGGCTCAGGGGTAAGGGATGAAAGGGATCCACGTCGCGGTCGGTACTGTGATTTCCCGTGGATCCCGACCGTTTGGCCGACATTGCAGCCCTCGACACCACCTTGACCACGGTGGAGCGAGTGCTCGATGTCGACGGTCTGCGCGCGCGCATCGAAAAGCTCGAACAAGACGCGTCTGATCCCAACCTCTGGGATGACCAGACGCGCGCCCAGAAGGTCACCAGCGACCTCTCCCATACGCAGAGTGAGCTGCGCCGAGTCGAAGAACTGCGGCAACGGCTCGACGACCTGCCTGTGCTCTACGAGATGGCGGCCGAAGAGGACGGTGCCGGCGCCGAAGCTGCGCTGGCCGAGGCCGACGCCGAGTTCAAGTCGCTTGGCGAGGATCTTGAGGCGATAGAGGTCCGCACGCTGCTGTCGGGGGAGTACGACGAACGCGAGGCGGTCGTCACCATCCGATCGGGTGCAGGCGGCGTCGACGCGGCCGACTGGGCCGAGATGTTGATGCGGATGTACGTCCGGTGGGCCGAGAAGCACAACTACGGCGTCGAGGTGTTCGACACGTCCTATGCCGAAGAGGCGGGCATCAAGAGCGCGACGTTCGCGGTGCACGCGCCGTTCGCCTATGGCACGCTGTCGGTCGAGCAGGGCACCCACCGACTGGTGCGGATCAGCCCGTTCGACAACCAGAGCAGGCGCCAGACGTCGTTCGCCGACGTCGAGGTGCTTCCGGTGGTCGAGACCACCGACCACATCGAGATTCCGGAAGGTGACCTGCGCGTCGACGTCTACCGATCGAGCGGCCCCGGCGGTCAGTCCGTGAACACCACCGACTCCGCCGTTCGACTCACCCACATTCCCACCGGTATCGTCGTGACTTGCCAGAACGAGAAGTCGCAGTTGCAGAACAAGGTTGCGGCAATGCGCGTGTTGCAGGCAAAGTTGTTGGAACGCAAGCGTTTAGAAGAGCGTGCCGAGATGGACGCGCTCAAGGGCGATGGCGGCAGTTCATGGGGAAACCAGATGCGTTCCTACGTATTGCAGCCCTACCAGATGGTCAAAGACCTACGCACCGACTACGAGGTCGGAAATCCGACCGCGGTGCTCGACGGAGACATCGACGGATTCCTAGAAGCAGGAATCCGTTGGCGCAATAGGAAAGATGACGACTAGCTACCAAGCGATCGTATGGGCCCAAAGCTGGCACGACTTCTGGCGGGGCGGTATTGGCGAGTGGATTCTCACCCGAGGGCTGAAGATCGCCATGATCATCATCTTCTCGCTGCTGGCCGCCCGCTTGATCACCTGGTCCGCGCACAAGATCACAAATCGCATCGATGCCGACTTCCGGGACAGCGACCAGCTGGTGCGCACCGAAAGCGCCAAGCACCGCCAGGCGGTTGCCTCGGTCATCTCCTGGGTGTCGATCGCGATCCTGTTCGTGATGGTGGCGGAGATCG
>Ga0193716_1002264_pt1 | contig 10946 bp, 10 predicted proteins | sample U2c1metaG_FD_145901 | JGI IMG/M metagenome (GOLD analysis project Ga0193716, IMG submission 145901) | Soil microbial communities from a riparian zone of the East river system, Colorado, United States - U2c1 | ecosystem: Environmental > Terrestrial > Soil > Riparian zone | place: USA: East River...
GGCATCCCAGGCAAGCAGATTCCGCGCGGATCGGTTGAGCGGGATTGTTTAACCTGCCTGGGATGCCTCCCGAGGCGCCGCGAAATTGCAAAAGAATCGCCCTCCCTTGCCCTCATGCAAAGATAAATAACGCTTCCTTATACCACGTCCCTGCATGTGCCGGTGTAAAAAAGGCGATTCTCTGTTTCTTCGATCGAACTAAGGCAACACTACATCGTTTTGGCCTCGCCATTGGGGAACGGACAACTCTCGATCAAATGATTCTGAATCGCATAGAAAGTGAGTTGGGCGTTGGTTCGCAACTGCATCTTGTCTAAGATCCGGGAGCGATGCGTGCTAATGGTTTTTTGGCTCAGGCAAAGCTCGCGGGCGATTTCGCTGACCGTCTTTCCCGAGGCGATCATGCAAAATATTTGATACTCGCGGTCGGACAGTGTTTCATGGGGTGGTAAATGCGTATCGGTCGATAAATCGCCGGCAATTTTCTCGGCGAGGCTTGGGCTTACATATTTGCCTCCCGCGCAAACTTTTCGCACGGCGTTAATCAACTGATCCGAAGCGGCTTGTTTATTCAAATAGCCCGCCGCCCCCGCCTTCAACACCCTAGAACCGAATTGCTCTTCCGGATAGACGCTCAGGACGAGCACCGGAGTTCGAGGGTATTGTCGGCGCAGATCCGAGAGCACATCGAGTCCGCCCCGGCCGGGCATACTGATGTCTAAAAGCACCACATCGCAAGCGGTTTTGTGGAGTTTATCCAGCAACTCGTTTCCGCTTGCGGCTTCTGCGACGATCCCCATATCGCTTTCTTCCGCGAGGATTCCCTTGAGGCCTCGACGCAGTGCGGGATGGTCATCGGCAATAATTACTTGAATCATCGTTCGCTCCTTTCTTATGATTGGCTAGGAAATTGTTTACGATCGCGCTTCCGAAAACCCTAACGAGTTTTGAAACCAGTCCATAACGCTTTCCGCTTTCTCACGGTGAAGCTCAGCGTGTCGTAGCATGGGGTCTCCTTGGAGATGGCGCTGATGATAATCGCCTGGCCGGTTGCGATGACTTCACCCGGAATATTTTGGCCTATCTTAAGATGACGTTCTCCTGACGGATGCTTTTCGTAAGGATGCTTCGATTCAAGTGTCGTAGGACTAGGGGTTCTGTAAACCTAGCCATTTTGAGTTGCCCAAGCAATATCGTGCTTAATAAATGATTTCTGTCTAAAATTGAACAATTTAAGAGAAAATTTCGCACCCCTCCAACGGAAGGTTTTGCTGAGATTTGCGGGGAACGCCCTCGGCGGTTTTAATACGTTGAATTGTCATCTCTCATCGCCCAGGAGTTAAATTGCCTGAAGGATGAAAGAAATCGACTTCGAGCGGTTCTCAATAAGATGGCGAAGGCGTCGAATAAATTCGGGCTCGCACCGGAGACAAAAACGGCTACGGCCGGTTTTCTTGATCCTGTAGGCAATTTTTGACTATCAGCGGGGTGTCGGATCTATGGAGAAAAGGTTGTTTAGGACAAGCGTAACCATGTTGCTGTAACGCCGCGAGCGACAACTGGGAGTGGAAGTTTGACCCATTTTCTCTGCAGAGATCAAGCCCAGGCTGGATAAATTGGCGGGTCGCTGAGTTGGTCTGGCAAAAATTCTCTAGGAAGTTTTTGCTCACCCAGGCGTCGCGTTCACAAGCGCCTCCAGGTGACTGGTCCGGCGCGATTTAAATCCATGGACCGTCAAGATTCCCTCGTTTGTTGCCACAAAGGCGTATGTGGCTCAGAGAAAAATCGTCGTATAAATCGGAAGTTGCGCGGCGTTTCACTATTCGCGCGCATGCCTAGGACAAATTTGTAACGCCAAATTGTTAACGTCCGCGGGCGCATCGTTAATTTCTTGCCGCTCGAAGGATTTGTTGCGTCACCGTCAAATCGCCAACGATTGCGTGAATGTCTAATCACTTAGACCGATCCGGCAGTGTCAAATTGCCGATGGCATTGGGCTTGCGCTGTGACTTCACTTTCGGATCCAGGGTCGCAGCGTAATTGCAAACGCGCAAGGAGTATTGATGCAGCTAGATATCACGGGAAACTTGTCGGTGGCGCAAAGAAATGTCGATGATCTTGCGAACATACTGGTCGGGGCAAGCCCGCGCATACAATTCGCGCGCGGCCTGATCGCAAAACTCGCCGCGAACTATTCCACGGTGCTCATTACCGGCGAGAGCGGTACGGGTAAAGAACTTGCGGCGCGGGCGGTCCATGAATTGAGCGCACGCCAAGCTGGGCCTTTTGTTCCGGTGAATTGTGGCGCCATCCCCGAAGAATTGCTCGAGAGCGAGCTCTTCGGCCATGTGCGCGGCGCTTTTACCGGCGCGGTCAACGCGCGCCAGGGGCGCTTCCAACTCGCCAACGGCGGCACTCTTTTTCTCGACGAGATCGGCGAAATGAGTCCCAAACTTCAAGTTAAATTATTACGCGTGCTGCAGGACCGGCAAGTCGAACCAGTCGGTAGCGATCACGCGGTGCAAGTCGATGTTCGCGTTGTCGCGGCAACCAACCGGGACCTGCGGTTGGCGATGCACGAAGGTAAATTCCGCGAGGACCTTTTCTATCGGTTGAATGTGTTACCGCTCGACCTGCCATCCTTGCGCGAGCGCGACGGCGACATCCCATTGCTGATTCGGTATTTTTTCCACCGTCACGGCGCGCGCAAAGGCAAGATGGCGTTGCAGATCGAGAGCGCGGCGATGGCGGCGCTCGAACAATACGGCTGGCCGGGCAACGTACGCGAAGTGGAGAATTTGGTGGAGCGCCTGGTGGTTCTCGACGATGACGGGACCATCCATGTGAATGACCTTCCCGACTATGTCATCCACAATTCGGTGCCGCAGCACCAGCGCGCGACGCAAGTGGGTTTGCCGACGGAAGGGCTCGACTTGGACGGCATGCTGGAAAAAATCGAAAACGGTTTCATTGAGCAAGCACTGTTACGCGCGCGCGGCAACAAGACGATGGCGGCTGAACTGCTCCGGCTCAACCGGACCACCTTGATCGAACGCCTTCGCAAAAAGGGCATGCTCCAGAGCGCACGCAACGCTCCCGTGCGACCGGGGCACGTCGAAAAAATGACGGAAGAAAACCATTCTTTGACAGGTCCCCTATTCGCGCCGTGGAACACGCTGTCGCCGGTCCCTGTGGAAGTTTAAAAAGACCGCGAAATCACTGCTATGCATCGAATGGATCCATGGCATAGGGCTTGCTCAACGTTGGGAATATGACGCCCGGTCAATTGTCCAACGTGCTCGGGAGAACATCGATGCTACCGACAGTCGCAGATCCTCAGGAGAACATAGAATTTCTCAAAGGACTGATCGGCTGGTTCAATCAAAACAGCACCGACCTGATCGAGGAGTATCGCCGGCTCGAAGGGCGAGTCGATTACCTCAAGGCCCAGCTTGAGGTCAAGAACGAGGAACTACAAAGCAGTTTGCAAGCTCGCGAGGAAGCGCGCGCCTATTTGTTGTCGGTGCTCGAAAGTCTTAAAGGCGGCGTCATGGTGCTCGACGAGGAACTGCGCCCGACGTTCATTAACCAACGCTTGATCGAGCTTACCGGTGAGATCGATGATCGGCGGATGCTGCAATTGCTCGGCGAAAAACTAGCGGCGAGCCTGCGGCGTGGCGAACGAGAATTTTTACCGTTCGAATGCGAAAAGGTTTTGCAACGGCCGGATGGCGCCATGGTGCCGGTCCATTTCGCCGTTTCTGAAGTGGCCACCGGGCGACAAAGCCATTACGTGCTGGCATTTCAAGACATTTCGACTCTTAAGCGGCTTGAGACCGAGGCGGCGCGCACGCACCGCTTGGCCTCGCTCGGCATCATGGCTTCCGAGATCGCGCATCAGATCAAGAATCCCCTCGGCGGGATCGAGCTTTGCGCGTCTTTGCTCAAAGACAAAACCAAAGGCGACGCCAAACGCCTGGCCGGTGAAATTCAAAATGCCGTGAGGCGTATGTCGACGACCCTTTCCGAGCTGCTGGCGTTCGCGGCCGAGCCGACGATTTCATCGGACATTTTATCGATAGCGTCGCTGATGAAAGATTTGCTCGATGATTGCGCGGCGCTTTTCAACGACCCTTCGTGGTCTATCGCGGTTGAGATCGAGCCCGATTTGCCGCCGTTATGGGGCGATCGCGGTCTGCTTGCTCAGGCCTTGCTCAATCTGATCGTCAACGCCAAAGAAGCGATGCCGAAAGGTGGGCAAGTCAGCTTGAAGGCGCGATTGTCGCCGTTTTCAACCATCCGCGGCCTGATTCACAAAGCCGTTGAAATCGTCGTGCGCGATGAAGGCGCAGGCATCGCCGTGGAAAATCGCGAGCGGATCTTCGATCCATTTTTTACCACCAAGTCGCAAGGCACGGGACTGGGGCTGGCGTTCACGCATAAGATTATCAGCGCCCATGGCGGATCGATTGAAATTTCATCGACGCCCGACACGGGCAGTCAATTCACGGTTTGCTTAGCCGCAGCCGAGGAGCTTCGAGCCGCATGTTAAAGAAACTCGTCATCGCCGACGACGATCCAACGATGCGCGCCGCTCTGCGCGAGGCGCTGAGCGGCCTGGGTCACAATGTTAATTTGTTTCCCAACGGCGAGGAGGCGGAAGCCCACTTGCGTCAGTCGGACGCGGACCTGGTGGTCAGCGACGTACGCATGCCGGGACTGAGCGGTCTGGATCTATTGAAGCGCTTTCCGCAAATTCCTTTTATCCTGATCAGCGGTCACGCCACGGTGCCCGAGGCGGTCGAAGCGATGAAGATCGGCGCCTACGATTTTATTGTCAAGCCGTTCTCTCATCGCGAACTGCTCGCCGTCGTTGAAGCTGCCTTGCGGCGCAAGCCGTTGGAGGAACCGAGCGAGACCGTCGGCGCCAACGAATTTGTCACGGTCAATTCGCGCATGCGCGCATTTCTCGATTTCGCGCACCAGGTGGCCAAGTCGCACGCTTCGATCCTGATCCAAGGCGAAAGCGGCACCGGCAAGGAACTGCTGGCGCGCTATCTTCATGCCCACAGCCGGCGCCATGCCGGGCCATTCGTCGCGGTCAATTGCGCTGCCCTCCCCGAAGGACTCTTGGAATCAGAATTGTTCGGTTACGAACGCGGCGCCTTCACCGGCGCGGTTGCGAGCCGGATGGGAAAATTCGAGTCCGCCGATGGCGGCACTTTGTTGTTGGACGAGATCAGTGAAATGCCGCTGGCACTGCAAGCCAAACTGCTGCGTGTCTTGCAAGAGCGGGAAGTTGATCGAGTAGGGGGCAGAAAACCCTTGCCCATCGATATCCGAGTCGTTTCGACCACCAACCGCGATTTGCGCGAGATGATTCGCGGTGGAACTTTTCGCGAGGATTTGTTCTACCGATTGAACGTCGTGCCGCTCCGGCTCTTGCCGTTGCGCGAGCGTCTCGACGACGTCGACCCGCTGGCGCAGGCTTTCTTTAGCCGGCATGGCTATCCGGAATCGTCCCTGACTCAGCCCGCGCTCGATCACCTGAAGCAAAATTCCTGGCGCGGCAACGTGCGCGAACTTTTCAACGTGCTGGAAAGAGCTGCCATCATCGCTCAGGGCGGACCGATTGCCGCCGAACATCTGTTCCTCGATGACGAGCGGGAAAACTGGAGCGGGCCGACGATGCCCGATCGCCCGAAAATTGTCGGCGAGCCTACTCCGGCCGTCGACGGCGCAATCACGGAATCCTCTTTAAAAGAAAGCCAGAGCCACGGGTCCGTGCGCGCGATGGAAGAACAACTCATTCACCAAGCCCTCAAGCAAGCGAACAACAATCGCACCCTGGCGGCTAAGACGCTCGGCATCAGCGTGCGAACCTTGCGCAACAAACTGAAGCTTTATCGTGAGCGGGACTGCCTAATGGAGGCCTAAGATGGTCGGATTCAAGCTATTCAACTTTACCCATGAATTGCTCGCGTTGTCGCTGCGCACGCGCGCCGCGCGCCATGAAGTCTTGAGCGCCAACATCGCCAACGCCGACACTCCCGGTTATCGGCCGAAAGATCTCGATTTCAACGCGGTCATGAAATCAGCAGTCGAGGCCAGTTCAAATGGCAGCGCCCAGGATGGCAATCTAATGGCCCGGGCGTCCGCGGATATAGAATCGGCCATCTATGAACCAGAATATCCCAATAGTCGCCAGGGCGAGGATCGACTCGACGGCAACGCGGTCAGTCTCGACAGCCAAATGGCGTTGTTGACCGAGAATTCGCTGGGCTACGAAGCCAGCCTGACCTTTTTACAACGAGCGCTCGCCGGACTGCGTTTCGCGATCCGTGAAGGAAGAGGGTAGTCATGGACCTATTTAAAATTTTTTCCATCAGCGGTTCCGGTATGGCGGCACAGCGCAGCCGCATGACGGTCGTAGCGGGCAACCTGGCCAACACCGAGACTTCCCGTACGCCCGAAGGCGGCCCGTACAAGCGACGCGACGTGATCTTTCGCTCCGTGCCCGCCGCCGGAGAGTTTTCCGATCAGCTGGCCGATCTAGCGGACGGCTATGACGTTGTGCAAGGGGTCGAGGTCGTCGGCGTCAAGCAGAGCAGCCGGCCGCCGCGCCTGCTGTTCGACCCGAATCATCCAGACGCCAACGCCGACGGCTATGTTGCCCTGCCGGATATTAATCCGATGGAAGAAATGGTCGATATGATGTCGGCGGTGCGTTCTTACGAAGCCAATCTGTCCACCTACAACACGACCAAATCGTTGATCCGGCGCATTCTCGATATGGCGCGGAATTCTCAATGACCAAGATTAAGGAGAAGCGCTTGCGATGAGCATCATTAAAAACGTCGATCTGGTTTACCGTCCCACGCCGCTCGTCAAGACAAAATCGCTCGAAGAGCCGCAGAAGGGTGATTTCAACAACGTTCTGAAAAACGCCATGGGCGAAGTGGGTGAGTTGCAAGAAAAAGCCAACCAGGCGATGCAGCAGATGGTCGGCGAAGGCACGGGTGATTTACAAGAGACCATGATCGCGCTGGAAAAGGCCGATGTCTCGTTTCGCTTGATGATGCAAATACGCAACAAAGTCTTGGATGCCTATCAAGAAATCATGCGCATGCAGGTTTGACGTTCGGTGGTTTCCCAGTATGCGAACTCGATCTATTTAGCGGAGGCGAGCGCGATCATCCGTGCCTGAACAGTTGGAAAAATTTCTCGGCGACCTGAAGCAGATCGTTGCGCGTCTGTTGTCGTTTTTGTCGCCGCAACAGCAGCGTCTGGTTTTCATTGGCCTGCCGGTCTTTGGCGCGATCGCCTACGCGGGCTTTTTTGTCTTCGACCGGATGAACTATGGCCCGCTCTACACGAATCTGGCGCCCCAGGATGGCGCGGCGATCGTCAAAGAGCTCGAAGCCGACAAGATTCCCTACGCGATCACAGCAGGGGGCACGACCGTTGAAGTGCCGCGCGGGGTGATTTACCAAACCCGGCTAAAACTTGCCGGTAAAGGCATGCCCGCAGGGGGGAATGTCGGATTCGAGATTTTCGAGAAGACGCCGTTCGGCGTCAGCGAATTTACCCAACAGGTCAATTATCTGAGAGCGCTGCAAGGCGAACTTTCGCGGACCATTAATTCCCTCGCTGCCGTGCAGTCGAGCCGCATTCATTTGGCGATCCCCGCGCGTGCGAATTTTCTTGGCCCTGAAGAAAAGCCATCGGCGTCGGTGGTTGTCGATCTCAGGCCGGGCTATCGCCTGAGCCCTGACCAGGTGCAAGGGATTGTCAATCTTGTCGCCGGATCCGTGCCGAAATTGAGCAGCGACAAGGTGATTGTCATCGACAGCTCGGGACGACCGCTCAAGGAGATTGTGGCTGTGGCCCCTACCACCGAAGCCGAAAAGCTCAACGTCCTGAAGCTCAAACATGAAGAAGAGATGCAGCGCCGGATCGAAACCATGCTCGACCCGATCCTCGGGCCGGGCAAAGTCATCGTCCGCGCCAACGTTCAGGTCAACCTGCAAGAAACGCTGATGACCAAGGAAGAGTTCGATCCGGACAATAAAGTCGTGCGGAGCCAGCGCCTATCCAGCGACGATAGCGGTACCAAAGGCGGCGTGCCCGGCGTACAAGCCAACATTCCGGGCGGCGACGCGACCAAAGCCAAAGCCAACGCGACCAAAGGCAACGTCGATCCGACCAAAGCCAGCGCCGACAGCGAATCTAAACGGAGCAGCGAATCGACTACTTACGAAATTGGCCACACGACCAGCCGGATCATGGAGCCGCGCGGCAACATTCAGAAACTTTCAGTCGCCGTCTTGGTCGATGGCAAGTACGAAAAAGACAAATACATTGCCCGCACGACTGCGGAGATGGAGATAATCAAGGGCATGGTCAAGCGCGCCGTCGGCTTCGATAGCGACCGCGGCGATGAAATCGAAATCGCCAACGTGCCGTTTAAAGTCCAACCCGTCAGTCCGCTCGCACCGCTCGGCGCGCCGGAGCTCAAAGATATGCTGATGTCGCCGATGGGCATCGGTATCGGCGTAGGCGCCCTGCTGTTGATCGGCGGGGTGCTGTTCTTCGTAATGCGCGGCAAAAAGAAGCCGGCGGCGAGGGAGCCAACAACGGCGCAGACAGCGGCGGAGCGCGAAGCCGCGCCGAGCGTAGCGACGGTGCGGGAAGAGGTGGCTGCGGTGGCGCAGAAGATCGTAGTGGCGCAAGACCCGCGCAAAGAACAGCTTTCGCAGATTGCCCGTGACTATCACGACGCCACTGTGCATATCGTCAGGACGTGGCTCCAGGAGGAAGCGGCCAAGGCGCGGGCGGTAGGCGGCGGCAGCCCAACGATTAACTAGACTATGCAAAAGGACGACGGAAAAACGAAAATGAAACAAGTATTGGCGGGACCGGAGAAAGCGGCAATTTTTTTGGCATTGATCGGCGAGGATTTGGCCGGCGCGATCGCCGCGGAACTGCAAGAAAAGGAGTTGGTCATGTTGCGCCAGGGTGTGCACCGCATGGCGCAGATCGAAACCGAGCATATCGACGAGGTTTTCGAAGAGACCTGCCGGGTCGTAAAAAAGGCGAATATTTTCGCCGAAGGGACCAACGACTATTTGTTGCGAGTGTTAACCAAGGCGATGGGACCTGAAAAAGCAGGGGCCATTCTAGGCCGCATTTTTACGGAAGAGAGCGACGAATCCTACGGCATCGATACCTTGCATGAAATGGACGGCAAAACCTTGGCGCAATTTCTCCGGGCCGAGCAGCCCCAGACCATCGCGTTTATTCTTGCCCATCTCTATCCGGCCCATGCCGGGGAAGTGTTCTCGATGCTGTCGGAGGAAAAACAGACCGAAGTCGCTTTTCGCATCACCCGCCTGGGCGGCACTTCGCCAGGCGCGATCGAAGAAGTGAGCAAGATCTTACGGAACGAAGTGCGTCAGGTGCAGGGCAAGCAATTGGGTGGGGTTCGGCCGGTGGCGGAAATTATGAACTTTGTCGATAATGCCACAGAGGAACGGGTGATGACTGGATTGGGCGAGTACGAACCCGACTTGGCCGACCGCATTCGGCAACTGATGTTTACCTTCGAAGATCTCGCCAAAGTCGACGATCCGAGCATGCAGGTGCTGGTTCGGGAAATCGAAAAGGATAAATGGGTAATGGCGATGCGCACCGCCAGTCCGGGCCTGAAAAAGAAAATGTTCGGCAATATGTCGGATCGCGCCGGCGCGTTGTTAAAAGAAGAAATAGAAAACATGGGGCCGGTGCGTCTGCGCGACGTCGAGGCTACCCAGCGCGACATTCTCGATCGGGCGCGCCAGCTCGAGGCCGAAGGCAAAGTGCATCTCTCCGGCGGCAAGTCCAAGGAGGACGAGCTTGTCTAAACTGGTCGCCCGCGCCGGCGTGAAAAGCGCGGATGTCCGCGTTTACCCGGACCTGGACGACGACTCCGGCTCGGCCAAAGCCGTGCGGGTCGAAGCGGACGGCGAAACCTGCCGCGATTTTGAATTTGAGTCACTCGATGTCAGCGAAATCGCGCCCTGGCTGATACTCAACTCGGCCGACGAAAGAGCGCGGGAAATTTTGCACAATGCCACCGCCGAGGCGGAAACTCTGCGCCAAAAAGTGTTGCGTGAAAGCGCCGCGTCGGGGCGTGAAGAGGCGATGAAAGAGCTGATACCGTCGCTGGTGGCGTTTGCCGACGCGGGACAGTCGTTGATCGTGTTCGAGGAACAATTGATCGCGCGCTGCACCCCTCAGCTGGTTACTCTGGCTTTGGAAATCGCCGAAAAAATGACTCACAAGGCGGTCCAAGAAGATCCTGAGATCGTCGCTGGAGTGCTCGAACGAGCCCAGCACGAGGTGCTCGATGCCAAGCAGATCCGCATCTGTCTCCATCCTAAGGATTTTCAGGTGCTCAAAGATCTGCGGCCCGACCTGGTCAAGATTGGCAGTGAAGCCGGGCGCTCCGTCGAAGTTTTCGCGTCGGAAGACATCCCGCGCGGCGGCTGCCGCTTGGAAACGGAATCGGGCATCGTCGATGCCACCGTGCCGACCCAAATCGAGGAGATTCGTCGCCAACTGTTGGATACCGAGTTGTGATATCCAGCCCGGCAAGCTTGCCGGGCGTCGCAGAAGAGTTCCTTCCGGCTGCTCCATGCCAGAGAATTTACTCGAGCCGTATCGTGAGCGATTGAAAACGATCTCGCCGTTTCGCGTCGGCGGGACGGTTACCGAGATCACCGGGCTGCTGATCGTCAGCCGTGGTCCATGGCTGCCGGTGGGCGGGGTTTGCCACATTTATCCGTTAGGCAGCTTGCGTCCCGTGCTCGCCGAGGTCGTCGGCTTTCGCGACGAGCACACTTTGATGATGCCGCTCAACGACCTGCGAGGCATCGGTCCGGGCAGCAAGGTCGTGGCGCTGACTA
>Ga0193716_1002266_pt1 | contig 10944 bp, 12 predicted proteins | sample U2c1metaG_FD_145901 | JGI IMG/M metagenome (GOLD analysis project Ga0193716, IMG submission 145901) | Soil microbial communities from a riparian zone of the East river system, Colorado, United States - U2c1 | ecosystem: Environmental > Terrestrial > Soil > Riparian zone | place: USA: East River...
CGTCATTCGCGACCATGAGGACAACAAGCAGAACTTTGCCGGACCGCGCTTATTTGTACGCCTGGCTGCGCTAGAAATGCACCCGCTTGACACCAACGACCGCATGGAGCTGATCAAACAAAAGGCGGGACTGGGCTTTTGCAACATCACCAAGTGCTGCACCGAGGTCTGCCCGGAGCATATTCACATCACCGACAACGCGATCATCCCACTCAAAGAACGGCTGGTCGACCGCTACTACGATCCCATTGCAAAACTGCTCGGTCTGTTTTCTGCCAAGAGTAAATAAATAGGCGGCGCTCGGTATGGTAAAATCGAGCGCCGCCGTAAGTGGAATTCAGAAACTCTAGGAGAGAGCTAGATTTGCCGATGCGGTTAAATCGCCATCAAGATCGTTGCTTGCGGCGCATGTACATCTTCACCCAATAGTCATAAAGCGAGGCCACGGTGAACTGTTCGACGATGTTTTTTCTCAAGGCCGATTGATATTCGATCGTAACGTCTTGGCCCTCTTTCTTGACCGCTAACACCTGACCGCCCTTTTGATCGACATAGCCGCCGAGCGCCCGGAGAATTTCCGGCAGCGAGTGCGCCTCACTGCCAGCACCCTGTCCTCTGCGCTTCGACTGCTCCTCCGTATCGATCCGTTCGATGTCGGACTGCGAATAATGCAGCTCCAACACCCCGGAAGTAGCCTCGGGCCCGCGGGCCAGCTCAGCCTTTTGTCGGCGCAAGGCCTGCCAAGCGACACGCATTGAGAGTTCCGGCTCGGGAGATTGCTTTTCGGCTTTCTTCTGAGCGATCACATGAACCCCGGTGGATTCGATCGTCATTGAGAAAGATTCGACTTTTAGTGTTTCGAGCACTTGCCCGACCGGACGGAGCAGTTGGGCGTAGTTGGATAACTGAGTCATAAGAAAACGTTCTCAACCTGGAGTGGAGTAGCCGCCTCTATTTACGCTGGCACCTCCGCCTAACCTTTCAACAAACGCTTGGTACCTACAAATCGTATAGCATTGGGACGCCGTACTCGTCGAGGATTTTTTGCCCGCTCGCCGACAGATATTCAAGTAACATCTGCTCATCCCCAGCTAAGGTCACCAGTCGGCTAGCTTTCTGATCAAGCATGCCGCCAACGGCATGCACGGTCTGCGCGATAGTATGCGCATCGGCCATTTGCCCCGAGGTTCGGCGGTTTTCTTGATGCTCCGACTAGCAGCAGCGATAATCGTCCCGGATAGTCTGAGATTACGTAGCTTCGAAATGCGCGCCATCTCTAGGCAAGACGACTCGCGCGTTGGAGGTACATGCGCACCCAGAGGTCGTATAAGTCGGATGTTGCGAGGGTTTCCTGCATTCGGCTGCCTAACGAAGTTTCATACTCCACGGATAGAAAATCGCCAGCCCAGGAGATTCTCAGCAACCGGGCAAGTTTCTGCGTAAGGTAAGCACCAATACAGCGTAACAACTGTGACAGCCTAGATGGATCTGCCATATTGCTCGTTTCACCGCGTTTCGCCCGGCCTTCGATTTCCAGCCGTTCGACATCCTTTGGAGTGTAATTGAGTTCGATCCGGGAAGTCGCTGTTTCATTCTTGGCCTGTGGCGCGCTGGTCAACGTTGGTTCCTGGCTGACGATGTCACCCCGAGTCGAACGAAGATTCTCGGGGCTCACGCGCTGCGTCGTCGTGACCGAATCTTCGATCGCCGCGGCGCCGCGAATCAAAAACGCCTGACCAGCCGGCTCCATCTCGAAAGTTTGGACGTGGAGTGTTTCTAACGCCTGGCCTATCGCCCGTAGTGGTTGTGAGTAGTCCGCGATGTCGTACATCAAAACTCCTCGCCCGCAACGAATTTTTCAAATCGATCAGACAAAAGTCTCTTCGGCTCCAAACCGAATTTATACCTTGGTTTTTACTAATAAGTCATTAATTTGTCAATGCTTTCTATTTTATGCTCATCACTTACCGGGGGCATGATTTCGGTGCGACCCGCGCCAATGAATGACATTGGAAAATCACTCTAATACGGGGCAATAATCCGTCTTCGCGGAGTAAGGATCGCATGCTAATTTTTGCGCAATCTAAAGGCGTTGGCGACCTGCAGCGAACTCGGTTTTGTCGAGGTTTCCTCGGATGACGGCTCGACGACCGGATCCTGATCGACTTTCATTCCCGCGAGCTTAATTTTAAGCCGCAAGTTGTTGGCGCTATCGGCGTTGATAAGCGCTTGCTCCAGATTTATTTTACCTTCTTTGTACAAGGCAAACAGCGCCTGATCAAAAGTTTGCGAGCCCTCCTGCACGCCTTGCTCCATTCCTTCCTTAAGGGTGTCGATCTCACCCTTCTTAATCAAATCCTTGATACGCGGCGTATCGATGAGAACTTCTAAAGCGGGCGTTCGTTTGCCATCAACCGAGGGAATCAAACGCTGAGAAACAATCGCGCGTAGATTGAGTGAGAGCTGCATATAAATTTGCGGGTGACGCTCTATCGGAAAGAAATTCATGATGCGCTCGATCGCCTGGTTGGAGTTATTGGAGTGCAGCGTGCCCAGGCACAGATGGCCTGTTTCGGCAAACGTCATCGCCGCTTCCATGGTCTCTGTATCGCGGATTTCACCGATCAGAATCACGTCCGGTGCCTGCCGCAAGGTATTCTTCAGCGCGGCTTGAAAAGAATGAGTATCGAAGCCGACCTCGCGCTGCGTGACGATCGATAGTTTATGCCGGTGCACGAATTCGATCGGGTCCTCAATGGTAATGATATGACTCGCTTCGTTTGCGTTGCGATGGTCGACCATCGCCGCCAACGACGTCGACTTGCCGGAGCCGGTCGCGCCGACCACCAGCACCAGACCGCGCTTCGACATCACGATGTCTTTGAGAATATCCGGCAGGCCCAGATCGTTCAGCGATGCAATTTCAGCTTTGATGCGGCGAACTACCAAGCCGACGGAACCGCGTTGCTGAAAAATGTTGACGCGGAAACGAGACACACCCGGCAGCGACATCGCCATGTTCATTTCCATGGTTTCGGCGAATTCCCGTTGCTGCTTTTCGTTCATGATCGTCATCGCGATCCCGTGCACTTCTTCGGGCGTAAATAAGTGATCGCCGTCGGGTTTGATCTTGCCTTGAATGCGATACATCGGCGGCCGGTTCACGGTGAGATAGAGGTCCGACGCTTCGGTCTGCACCATGGTCTTAAAATATTCCTGTATGTCCACCAGCGCCGCTCCTGTGAAATACTCCAGAAGTAAAGGCTCAGGATCGGCCGCCCGCCGCGGCTACCGCCACAGCGCCGAAGAGGTTTGGGTTCATGCTCCTTGACAGCGCTTCTTCCTTCGTCACGATGCCGCGCGACACCAAGTTGATCAGCGCCATATCCATCGTCTGCATGCCGTCCTTTTGGCTGACTTGCATCGTACCGGGGATCTGATGGATTTTGCCTTCACGGATCAGGTTGCGCACCGCCGTAGTGCCGATCATGATCTCGAGCGCCGGCACCCGCCCCCCCGACTTTTTCTTAAGCAAGGTCTGTGTGATGACGGCCTCCACCGATTCGGCGAACTGCGAGCGAATCTGCGCCTGCTGTGCCGGTGGAAACACGTCGATGATACGGTCGACGGTTTTTGGCGCGCTCGAGGTATGCAAGGTTCCGAACACGATATGACCCGTTTCCGCCGCGGTGAGCGCCAATTGAACGGTTTCCAGATCACGCATTTCGCCAACCAGAATAATATCGGGATCTTCGCGCAATGCCGAACGCAAAGCGTTGGAAAACGATTGCGTGTGCGGCCCCAATTCGCGCTGGTTGACCAAGCATTTCTTGGACTGATGGACAAATTCGATGGGATCTTCGACGGTGAGGATATGACCTTCGAAGCTCGAATTCAGATAGTCGACCATCGCCGCCAGCGTCGTCGATTTACCGGACCCGGTCGGACCGGTAACTAGAATCAGCCCCTTTTCCTTTTCGCAGAGCTGTTTGAGGATCGGCGGCATACCCAGTTCTTCGAGAGTGAGAATTTTCGTCGGAATCGTCCGAAACACCGCGGCCTCGCCCTTGCGCTGCATGAAAACGTTCACACGAAACCGCGCCAGTGCACTCAACTCGAAGGAGAAATCGCATTCGTGGGTTTCCTCGAAGGTTTTCCGCTGGACGTCGCTCATGATGTCGTAAATAAGCGCGTGAACCTCCTCTTTGTTCATCGGCGGATAATCAAGCTTTTTGAGATCACCATTGATGCGCACCATCGGCGGCTCACCGGCACTCACATGACAGTCCGACGCCCCCTGCTCCACCCCAAAGGCCAATAACTCAGTGATATCCATGTTCGCAACTCCTTTTGAATATTCGCTAATTTTACTATATCGCTACGGAGGGCGGTAAAGATTCTTTGTCGGTACGCAGCAAAGCGGAGCGCAATATTTCGATACCAGACGAATGGCGCTCTCCAAAGCCCACTTTGACCATAAAAATCTTGATTTCTCTTTGAAAAGTCTATAGTTATGCAATGCTTGAGGGTAGACTAACGGTTGTGGAAATTGACAAAATTGCGCTTATAACCGGCGGCGGAACCGGTATCGGCAAAGCCATCGCTCTACAATTGGCCACAAATGGCGCCAAGGTAGCAATCGCATCCCGCGATCGTATGCACATCCAATCGGCCGTCGCCGAATTCACGGCACTGGGACTAGCGGCGATGCCTGTACAGATGGATGTGAGCAAAAAACACGATGTTAGCCGCGCCGTAGGTGAAATCGTCAGTCGCTGGGGAGCTATTCATATTTTAGTGAACAACGCCGGCATATCGGGACTCAGCATGATCGATGACCCGGGTGATAGTAAATGGTATGATATGATTAACACCAACCTGCACGGACTTTATCTCGTTACCAAGAGCGTTCTGGCGCACATGCCGAACCACAGCGGTGGTCGAGTCATCAATATTTCATCGGTGCTGGGCAAGTTTGGCGTCCCCGGCTATACCGCCTATTGCACAACTAAACATGGCATGATCGGCTTCAGCAGAGCGCTGGCGCTCGAAGTCGTCGACCGCGGCATCACGGTCAACACCATCTGTCCGGGCTGGGTTGAAACTGAAATGGCAGCGCTGGGGATCGCTGACACCGCAGCGCTGCAAGGAATTACTCCCGAGGAGTTTAGAGCGCAAGCAATCGCCGACGTGCCGATAAAGCGATTCATCGAAGCCCAAGAAGTCGCCGAACTTGTCGCCTACATTGCCTCGGATGCGGCTAAAGGCATTACTGGCCAGGCGCTCAATATTTGCGGCGGTCAAACCATGACGTGAGACCGGCGACGCGAGTCTATAGGGAAACGTGAGCACTGACAAAATCATTGTGCGCAATCCGGGGACGCTGCAGGTCGTCGGCGAATTGCCGGTCGCGCAAGCTGCGGATGTCGCGGCTGCCGTGGCGCGCGGGCGCGTCGCCCAGGCGATTTGGCGGCAGACCAGCTTCGCGCAACGCGCCCAAACCCTCTACCGGCTAAGAGACCTATTGCTCGACGAAGGCGAAAAACTCGCCGATATCTTGACCTCCGAAACCGGCCGGCCACGCGCCGAAGTTTATGGCAACGAGCTTTTTTACCTATGCGACGCGCTCGGCATGTGGGCGAAAAACACTGCGGCCTATCTTCGACCTGAAAAAATCCGGCCGAGCTTTCCGTTACTGAAAGTAAAAAAAGTTGCTTCTGTCTATCAACCGCGCGGCGTGATCGGCATCATCAGCCCGTGGAACTTCCCGCTAACCTTGACGCTCGGCGAAGCCATTCCCGCGCTTATGGCCGGCAATGCGGTCGTCATCAAACCTTCGGAATTGACGCCGCTGTCGGCGCTCTTCGGCGCTGAAATTGCCGCCAAAGCCGGCTTCCCGGAAAATCTTCTGCAAGTCGTTGTCGGGTACGGCGCCACCGCCGAAGCGCTCATCGATCACGCCGATATGATCGCCTTTACCGGCAGCGTGGAAACCGGCAAACGGGTGATGCGCCGGGCAGCGGAGCGCTTGGTGCCGGTTTCTCTGGAACTCGGCGGCAAAGATCCGATGATCGTGCTAAAAGACGCCGACCTCGATCGCGCCGCCGGCGCCTGTGTGTGGGGCGCGCTGATGAACTGCGGCCAGACTTGCACTTCGATCGAGCGCGTCTATGTCGAAGCACCCGTGTATGGGCAATTTGTCGATAAGATCGTTGCGCGCGTGCAAGCTATCCGCCAAGGTCCGAGCGAAAACGAGGTCGAGGTCGGCTGCTTGACCTCTGAAGCGCAACTCAAAAAGATTGAGACGCAGGTTGACGAAGCTCTAGCCAAAGGCGCAAAGGCATTGACCGGCGGGCGGCGCAATCCCAACCTGCCGGGATATTATTACGAGCCGACGGTTCTGGTCGACGCCGACCATTCCATGAAAGTCCTAACCGAAGAAACCTTCGGGCCGATCATTCCGATCGTTAAGGTCAACGATGCCGATGACGCGCTCCGCAAGGCGAATGACTCCCGCTACGGTCTGAGCGGATGCGTTTTCTCCCGCGACAAAGTACTTGCCCAACGGCTCGCCGAAGAAATGGACAATGGCTCGATCTCGATCAACGATAGCTTGGTAAGCTTTATCGTCACTGACGCGCCCATGGGCGGTCGCAAAGACAGCGGCTTCGGTTATCGCCACGGCGCCGCCGGGATACGCAAGTTTTGCCAGCAAAAAACCATAGTCACCGATCGCTTTGGACTCAAAGACGAGTTCCCCTGGTATCCGGCGACAAAAAAGAAATCCGCACAAATCCGCCACCTGCTCAACCTGCTCTGTCACACCGGTTGGAGTCATAAACTGCGCGCCCTCAAGGGACTGATGAAAGCCTAGCTGCTTGAACTCCCGGAATGATTCGACTAAGTAAAAGAGATATTCTAAGCGAGAAAGCGACCATAGGAGAATTTCATGGCCAAAGATCTACCTAGTTTTGTCGCCCAGGAAGGGGCGAAAAGAGAAGGCTCCGTTATCCGCGAGAAAAACTTCGTTGATGCCAACAATTACGAAACAGTCGCCTACTTGAAGCACCTCGACGTACGCAACGAACCGAAAATGGTTCTGTTCGAAAATGTGCCGGCACTGAATGGACAAAAATCTGAATTCGCGATGTTTTACAATCCCTGGGTCACGCGCCAGTACGTCGCCGATTCCCTGGATATGGGCGATATCAAATCACCGATGGACGTGAGCCTTGAAGTCGCCAGGCTCGAACAACAACAAGGCAAGGTCGAAGTCATCGCGCCCGAAAAAGCGCCGGTTAAGCAAGTCGTCCTGACCGGCGACAAGGCCGACCTCCGCGTGCTGCCCATGCCGATGCATCAAAAAGGCGATGCCGGCCCGTATCACACGATGACCTGCGCAATGAAGGGGCTCAACGCAGATTTCTACGATATTACTTTCACCAAGAATAAGTTTCATGACCCGAAACACATGAGCTTTTCGGCGCACAAGCATCACCATTTGGAAGCGATGGCTTGCGAATATGAAGAGAAGAACCTGCGCGCACCGGTGATCGTCATCCTAGGCCATCATCCAGCATTTTATCTCTCCTCCTGTGCGATGACCGCTATGGGCAACAACGACTATATGACTGCGTCGGCGTTTCTCAAGGAACCGCTGCGGGTCACGCCGTCGACCACCTGGGGCGACAAGTTTATGGTGCCGGCGGACGCCGAGGTGATTATCGAAGGTGAAATCCTTCCGGGAGTGCGCCAATCGCAGAATCCCTTCGGGGAAATCCTCGGTTACGCCCAGCCGAAAATGGACGTGCCGGTGATCGAAGTGACCGCGATCACGCACCGGCGCGGCGGCATCGTCGAAGACTTCTGGCCGGGCCACATGGACCACTGGAATCTCGGCAGCATTCCCAAAGAAGGCAGCACCTACAATGTCATCAAGAAAAATGTACCCGGTATCAAGGCCATCCATCTGCCGGCCTCGGGCTGCGGCCGTTGCATCTGCTACATCGCGATAAAGAAAGAATTCGAAAACGAGCCCAACAAGGCCGGCATGCAGGCCTTCGTTGAAATGCCAAATCTAAAATTGGCGGTCATCGTCGACGATGACATCGACCCCTTCAACGAGCGCGAAGTCATGTGGGCCGTCGCCACCCGCGTCCATTGGGACAAGGACATCGAGATCATCCGGGAGGTTCAAAGCTTCCGCGGCTGGCTGGGCGACACCGTCGCGATTATCGATGCCACCATACCGCTCAAATCGAAGGACGAATGGCCGGTGCGCAACGAAGTCGAGGCGGCCGCTTTCGAGCGCGTCGCGAAATTCTTCAAGTAAGAGGAACAGGGCATGGCGGACAAGATCAAGTTTATCTACAAAGCGACGTGAACCACCTGCAGGAAAGCAAGAAGTTTCTTGCAAGCCAAAAAAATCGACTTCGAAGAGCGAGAATACGGCAAGAACCCATTTACGGAAAAGGAGTTGCGGGAGATCATCGGTGATGATCCGATCGAGAGGTTTCTCAGCACCAGAACCTCGCTTTACAAGGAAAGAAACATGAAGCTCAAGCCGCCGTCCAAAGACGAGGCGATCAAGCTCATGCTCAAAGATCCGAACTTGCTCAAGCGCCCGGTGATCATCAAGGGGAAAAAGAAACTGACGGGCTTTGACGAAGCTGCAGTCAAGCAACTGCTCTAGCCAGGAATACCGATCCAGGATTTGTTTAAATCTCGCTAGTCTAAGAGTTGAGCCATGGCTGAAGAAACGCTTTCCGGTCTAAAACTGTTCAATCGCGGCAAAGTGCGGGACATCTATGACTTGGACGATAAGCTTCTGTTGGTCGCCAGCGACCGCATCTCCGCCTTCGACGTGATCCTGCCGACTCTAATTCCCGATAAGGGCAAAATACTGACGGCGCTGTCGGTCTACTGGTTCGAGGTGATCAAGGATATCCTCCCGAACCACTTGATCACCACCGACGTCGAAAAATTTCCTGCCGCGTGCCAACCGCACAAAGCTATGCTCGAAGGCCGCACCATGCTGGTCAAGAAAAGCATACCGGCGCCGGTGGAGTGCATTGTGCGCGGCTATCTGGTTGGCTCGGGTTGGAAAGATTACCAACTAACCGGCTCTGTCTGCGGCATCCCGCTACCGCAAGGATTGGTCGAAGCAGCGCGCTTGGATCAGCCGATCTTCACGCCATCGACCAAAGCGGCTGTCGGCGCCCACGACGTCAACATTACTTTCGATGAAATGGTGACCAAAGTCGGCAAGAATAGAGCCGAGAAGATGCGCGATGCCACCATCGCAATCTATAGCCGCGCAAGGGAGGTAGCCGAGAAAAAAGGCATCATCATCGCCGATACAAAATTCGAATTCGGCATCGAGGGCGACGACATCATCCTGATCGATGAGGTTCTCACTCCGGACTCCTCTCGCTTCTGGCCGATGGACGGCTACAAACCCGGCAAGACGCCGGACAGCTTCGATAAACAATTCGTTCGCGATTACCTTGTTAACTTACCCTGGGATATGAAATCGCCGCCACCGGAACTGCCGCCGGAGATCATCAGAAAAACCCAAGAGAAATATCTCGAAGCGTTCAAACGGCTGACCCACTGATCTGATTGCTTGCCTGCCGCTGCCGGCAAGGGCGCATTTCGACTACGTGCGTTGGCAACGCCGCAGCACTGTTTTTACCAATCTGCTCGCCTTTGTCTGGTCGTAGTCGTGCGGGATATGGACAAAGCCATACGGAATGTCGAGATCCTTAAGCCGGATGTGATCGAGCATTACATACATAGAAAAGTTACAGACGTAGTCCCCAGCGCTCGCTGACTTCCCTGCGTGATTTCCGACCTTTAGCGGCAAAGTTGTCTTGAGCCGCTGCGGTCCGTTCGATGAAATTGGCTTCGGCTTATTCTCCCGACGCGCCCGGCGGCGATTGATTGCCTGCGATTCCACGTCGATGCGCCGCCGTGCGCTCTGGCCCAGACCAAGAACCATATCGGGCTTGAATCGCAGCAATGCTTCGACAAATTGCGCCCGGTGAAAACGCGCGGGGAAGACAATCTTCTTCAAACCCGCTTGTCGCGGTAGCGACTTGATGATCCGCGCCGTAATGTTGTCGCGGAACTGCCGGTACGGGCCGAAGCCGTAAAGCAGAATGCGCTTGGGCTTGTTCATGAAAGAAAGATCTCAATGTTCAGCCGCCAAAATGCAACTGGCCGCCTCGGGGCGGCCAGTTGGCTGAACAGAATTGCGACTTGTTATTAATCTTTCGGCGCGGCTCGCAACACCGGACTCGGAGTTTCTCCCGAACCGCTCGAACCCACTTCATGATAAATCTTGGCGCCGGTTTGTTTGAATTCTTCGGCTTTCTCTTTCAGGCCGGCTGCCAACGCCGCCTGCTCGGTCACGCCGATCTGCGCCGCGTAATCACGCACGTCCTGGGTGATTTTCATCGAGCAGAAGTGCGGCCCGCACATGGAGCAGAAGTGCGCCACCTTGGCGCCTTGCGCCGGCAAGGTCTCGTCGTGAAATTCACGCGCGGTCTCCGGATCGAGGCTCAAGTTGAATTGGTCTTCCCAACGGAACTCGAAGCGCGCCTGGCTCAAGGCGTTGTCGCGCATCTGCGCGCCCGGATGTCCCTTGGCCAAGTCGGCGGCGTGAGCCGCGATCTTGTAAGCGATGACGCCGTCCTTCACGTCTTTCTTGTCCGGCAAGCCGAGATGCTCTTTTGGCGTCACGTAGCAAAGCATCGCCGTGCCATACCAGCCGATCATCGCCGCGCCGATGGCGCTGGTGATGTGATCGTAGCCGGGGGCGATATCGGTGGTCAGCGGGCCGAGTGTGTAGAAAGGCGCCTCGTGGCATACTTCCAATTGCTTGGTCATGTTCTCGTGAATCATATTCATCGGCACATGGCCCGGCCCTTCGATCATCACCTG
>Ga0193716_1002267_pt1 | contig 10933 bp, 8 predicted proteins | sample U2c1metaG_FD_145901 | JGI IMG/M metagenome (GOLD analysis project Ga0193716, IMG submission 145901) | Soil microbial communities from a riparian zone of the East river system, Colorado, United States - U2c1 | ecosystem: Environmental > Terrestrial > Soil > Riparian zone | place: USA: East River...
AGTACGGCAAGCGCTGGTTGTTGTGCAAGGGCGGTCCGGAACTCCTTTTCACGGAGAATGAAACGAATAACGCCCTGCTTTTTGGCGGGAAAAACCGTTCCTATGCCAAAGATGCTTTCCACGAATTTGTTATTCACGGAAACAAAGCGGCCGTCAATCCCGAAAAGATGGGCACGAAAATGGCTGCCTACTATCCGTCGGAAGTTGCCGCCGGACAATGCGTCACCCTGAAGTTGCGGCTCACGGATCTGGAACCGCTCGGGAACCTTCGTAGAGAATCCCGTCTGGTCGGGGCGATCACTTCACCCGGTCATGCCGAGCGCGGCAAGGATGTTCCCGCCGCGAATGATTTTGAAGACGGATTTGATGCGATGTTTGCTGAACGGAAAAAAGAAGCGGACGATTTTTACGCATCGCGAATTCCTGACGAGCTTTCAGCCGACGCCAAGAGCGTCATGCGGCAATCGCTGTCGGGGCTTCTGTGGTCCAAGCAGGTCTATAACTACGACGTGCGAACCTGGTTGGACGGCGATCCGGCAGGCGCGCCCCCTCCCAAAGAGCGCTTGCGGGGACGCAACAAGGATTGGGCGCATCTTTACAACGAAGACATCATCTCCATGCCGGACAAATGGGAATACCCCTGGTATGCCGCTTGGGATTTGGCGTTTCACTGCATACCGATCGCGCTGGTTGATCCGGATTTCGCCAAGGATCAGCTGATTCTGCTTTTGCGCGAATGGTATATGCATCCCAATGGACAGTTGCCCGCCTACGAATGGGCTTTTGGCGACGTCAATCCTCCGGTGCACGCGTGGGCCGCCTGGCGCGTTTACAAAATCGAGCGCCGCGTACGCGGCGTCGCGGACCGCGCCTTCCTCGAAAAGGTATTCCACAAGTTGCTCTTGAATTTTACCTGGTGGGTCAATCGCAAGGATCCTGACGGCGCGAATATTTTTCAGGGCGGATTTCTTGGGCTCGACAACATCGGAGTCTTTGACCGTTCCGCGCCGCTGCCCACTGGTGGGCAGCTTGAGCAATCGGACGGGACGAGCTGGATGGGCATGTACTGCCTCAACATGCTGGCTATCGCACTGGAACTCGCCAAAGAAGACCCCGCATATGAAGACGTGGCCAGCAAGTTTTTTGAACACTTCGTTTATATCGCGCGAGCCATGAATGATTTCGGTTCCGGAGGCCGGTCGCTTTGGGATGACGAAGACGGCTTTTACTATGACGTGCTCAGACTCCCATCGGGAGAAGAGCATTTCATGAAAATCCGCTCCATGGTCGGACTGATTCCGCTGTTCGCCGTCGAAACACTGGAACCGGAAATTGTCGACCGCCTTCCGGGATTCAAGCGGCGCATGCAATGGTTCATCGACAATCACCCGGACGTTCCGGAACATATCGAAATGACGCAAAGCTCGGCGCGCGGCGTGCGCCGGCTGCTCTCCCTGGTAAGTCGCAAGCAGCTCAAACGTGTTCTAAACCGGATGCTCGATGAAAACGAATTTCTTTCGCCGTATGGCGTCCGCGCGCTCTCCCGATTTCATAAAGACCACCCCTATGAATTGCATGTAAACGGCCAAGCAAATCGCGTTGAATATGAACCTGCGGAATCCTCCACCGGGTTGTTTGGAGGCAATTCCAACTGGCGGGGGCCGATATGGTTTCCGGTAAACTATCTGCTCGTTGAATCCCTGCAGAAATTCCACCATTACTATGGCGAAGACTTCAAGGTGGAATGTCCGACGCATTCCAATCAGAATGCCGATTTGTGGAACGTGGCAGCCGAAATTTCCCGCCGTCTGATCAAAATATTCGTTCGCGGCGAAGACGGACGGCGCGCTGTCGCCGGAGGAACGGAAATATTTCAAAGCGATCCTCATTGGCGGGACCTTTTGCAGTTCTATGAATACTTCCATGGCGACAACGGCGCAGGAATCGGCGCAAATCATCAGACGGGGTGGACGGGTTTGGTCGCCAAATTAATCGAGCAGAGCGGGGAATAGGCCTTGCTGCAACCCAGGAAGAAAACGCGGGAAGGCCGGGAATCCCGGCCTCGAGAAGACCGCTGCGCCGGACAAGCCGAAATAGAGTTCGGGCGGGAAGTTACCGGGGACTTGGTTGCCGGAGGATCCCGCGAATGGCTCGTAACGAACGGTATTGGCGGCTTTGCTTCGGGCACGGTCACCGGCAGCCAGTCGCGCCGCTATCACGGTCTGCTAGTCGCTGCGTTACAGCCTCCGGTCGGACGCACGTTTCTGGGTTCGGCAGTCGACGAAGTGGTGCGCTACGCAGGAGTGAGTTTTTCCCTGGCCACGCACAACTGGGCCAGCGGCGCAGTAGAACCGCGAGGCTTCGAGAGTAGCGAACGCTTTCGCCTGGAGGGCACCAAGCCGGTTTGGACCTATGCCCTGGCCGATGCGCTGCTTGAAAAATGTATCTGGATGCGTCAGGGAGAAAATACCAGTTACGTTCAGTACACGCTGCTGCGCAGCAATGGTCCAGTTGAAATTGAACTGAAGGTCCTGGTCAACTATCGCGATTTCCACTCTTCCACCCATGCTGGCGACTGGCGCATGCAGGTCACTGCGATCGAACGGGGTGTGATGGTTTGCCCATTTGCCGGCGCCACGCCTTTTTATCTCCGGAGTGCGGAAGCGTCCTGCGCGCCGCGACACGAATGGTACCGGGATTTTCACCTGCCGGAAGAGACGGCGCGCGGTCTCGATGACCGGGAAGATCATCTTTTGGCCGCCGTTTTCAGCGCAAAACTGGAGGCGCGTTCCAGCGTCTCGGTCGTGGTCTCAACCGAAGCCAGCACTTCGCTGGACGTGCAGACGGCCCGAACCGAACAAGCAAAGCATGAGGCAAACCTGCTGCACACCTGGCAAACGAAAAACAGTTTGCCGGCAGAAGAGGCTCCTTGCTGGCTTCGGCAGCTCGTGCTTGCTGCCGATCAATTTATTGTCAAGCGCAGTCTTGCCGAAGAGCCTGATGGACGCAGCATAATTGCCGGGTACCACTGGTTCGGCGATTGGGGCCGCGACACCATGATTGCGTTGCCCGGACTGACGCTCGCTACTGGTCGCGAAGAGCTTGCACGCCAGATCTTGCTGGCTTTTGCGCGCTATGTCGACGGCGGCATGCTTCCCAATGACTTTCCCAATAGCGGCGGGCGTCCTGAATACAATACGGTGGATGCCGCCTTGTGGTATTTCGAGGCCGTGCGCCAGTATTTTGACGCCACGCAAGATGCTGCTACGCTGCAGACGATTTTTCCAGTTCTTGCCGGCATCATCGATTCTCACGTCAAGGGCACGCGCTACAACATCCACGTCGACCCGGCAGATGCCTTACTTTTTGCAGGCGGGCCGGGCGTGCAGCTGACTTGGATGGATGTGAAAATCGGAGATCGGGTCGTGACGCCGCGCACCGGCAAGCCGGTCGAGATTAACGCATTGTGGATCAATGCGTTGCATACCATTTCCGCATTTGCCCGGTTGCTGGTCCGGCCCACCGAAGGGTATGAAAAACTGGCAGCCAAGGCGGCCAGGAATTTCCAGAAATACTGGAACGCGGATCGCCACTGCTGCTACGACGTCATCGACGTCCCGGGAGCTGGCCTCGACCCTGCTCTCCGGCCCAACCAGATATTCGCAGTTTCGCTTCCGGTAAGCCCGCTCACCGCCGAGCAGCAGAAGGCCGTGGTCGATGCCTGCTCGACGGATCTACTCACTTCCTACGGTTTGCGCAGTCTGGCCCCCGGAGAGCCAGACTATCAAGGCCACTACCGCGGAGGGCCACGGGAGCGCGACGCTGCCTATCATCAGGGCACTGTCTGGGGTTGGCTGCTGGGCCCGTTCGCCGAAGCCCATTTTCGCGTTTACAATGATCGCGCGGCCGCCTTGCGCTACCTCGAGCCGCTCGGCAAGCAAATCTATTCCGCAGGGCTGGGCACGCTGAGCGAGATTTTTGAGGGTGCTGCGCCGTTTCGGCCCGTCGGCTGTATTGCCCAGGCTTGGAGCGTTGGGGAAGTGTTGAGAGTCGTGAGCGCTTTAGGGCGAACTAGCGGCTCGGGCCGGGTCCCTGGCACAATTCCACCAGAACTTTAGAACCGGCGACGGATGGAACGAGGAAAAAGTTAACTCGCGTTCCGTCGGCGCCGCTTCTTGCTTGTGGATATACCGCGGCCACACCGAACGTCTCGCTAAGTATTTTTGTGGCGCGCTCCACATTTGCACACGGAAACTCCACCTGTTGCACGCCTTCTTGGAATTTTTCGAGGTAGCGGGCAATGGCGCCATTCCCGCCGGGTGAACGGGTCGTCAGCACATCCAGTGAGACTCCGTCCGGGAAGTGCAATTCAAATTCTTCTGCGTCCTGGTCGGGAGGCACCCGGGCTAGTCGCGGAGAGTCGTTGGCTTCTCGAATTCGCGCAAACACGTCCCGTCCGACTGCCAGTCCCACGGTGATAACGGGGTTAGGCGCAAACAAAAGCCCGGAAAGTTCTGCGTCGCTCCACCACTTCTGGGCAGCCCCATCGGCCAACGCCTTCCCGGCGCGATAAATTTCTCCTGCGGCAGATGCGCGCACGGAGAATTTCACCGAAGTAAGTTCAACGATGGCAAACGAAAGAGGACTAGACATGGCTTATGAAAGAATTGTAGCGTGGAGAGGAACCCAATTGTTGGAGCATGAAAGGGCCTGTACTCAGTCTGTACCTAAACTAACGTTCCCTTCATCTGAGTGATATGCCGAAACCAGTTCTATTCACGGTCGATGATGATCCTGAAGTTCTGCGCGCGATTGAGCGTGATTTGCGCGGGCGTTATGCAAATCGTTATCGCGTCATGCGCGCTGGTTCCGGGGCCGCCGCGCTGGCCACCCTGCGGGAACTAAAAACACGAAACAATCCCGTGGCACTTCTGCTGGCGGACCAACGCATGCCCCATATGGATGGCGTGCACTTCCTCAGCGAAGCCATGGAACTTCATCCGCAGGCCAAGCGGGCCCTGCTGACGGCCTACGCTGATACCAACGCCGCCATTGAAGCCATCAATGAGGCTCGAATTCACTATTATTTGATGAAGCCGTGGGATCCTCCCGAGGAAAAACTATTCCCGATCATCGATGACCTTCTTTTGGATTGGAATTCCGGTTATCGCGCCCCGTATGAAGGCATTCGCGTGCTGGGCACTCGCTGGTCGAACAGCTCCTACGAACTGCGCGATTTTATGGCGCGCAATCAGGTGCCGTACCAGTGGATTGATGTTGAGCTGGCACAAACAGATTCCGAAGTGCGCGGTTTGATCGATTCCCTGGGGCCGGAAGCGGAAACCCTGCCCATCATTCTATTTCCCGATGGCGAACGGTTGGCGGAGCCGCCGCTGCCGGCGGTAGCTGACAAACTGGGACTGCGCACCCATGCCCAGACCAATTTCTATGATCTGGCCATTGTAGGCGGCGGACCGGCCGGGCTGGCCGCCGCCGTCTATGGCGCCAGCGAAGGCCTGCGAACCGTCATGATTGAACGCGAAGCGCCCGGTGGACAGGCCGGACTGAGCTCGCGGATTGAAAATTATCTTGGGTTCCCTGCAGGACTTTCCGGAAGCGACTTGGCGCGTCGCGCCGTTGCGCAGGCGCGACGTTTCGGCGTCGAAATACTCTCTCCGCAAGAGGCCTTGGAAGTTCGCGTGGATGGTCCTTACCGGTACCTGAAGCTGGCCGATGGCTCGGAAATTTCCTGCAATGCCTTGCTGCTGGCCATGGGAGTTCAGTGGCGGAACCTCGACATACCGGGCGTCGACCGGCTGCAAGGCGCGGGCGTGTACTACGGCGGAGGCACTTCAGAAGCGTTGTCCTGTAAAGGCGAAACCGTCTACATCATCGGCGGAGCGAATTCGGCCGGGCAGGCGGCCATGCACTTTGCAAAGTATGCAGAGAAAGTTGTCATGGTGGTGCGGGGGCGCTCGCTGGCCGCTACCATGTCGCACTACCTGATTGAGCAAATCCAGAAGACTTCCAATATCGAAGTCTGGAATTGCGCGCAAGTCACCGCAGCACACGGAGAAACGCGCCTCACGGGGATCACCGTACAGCGCGAAGGGGTTGAAGAGCTGCAGGAATTTCCTGCCTCAAGTCTGTTTATTTTCATCGGTGCACTGCCGCGTACGGAGTGGCTGGGCGACCTGATCGAACGTGATGAGCGCGGCTTTATTATTTCCGGCCCTGATTTGATTCGCGACGGCAAAAGGCCCGCTTCCTGGACACTGGATCGCGACCCTGGCTTGCTCGAAACCAATGTTCCGGGCATATTCGTGGTCGGCGACGTGCGCCATGGTTCGGTGAAACGCGTGGCTTCCGGCGTGGGAGAGGGAGCCGTCGTCGTTCAGTTCATGCACCAGTATCTGGCCAAAGTTCAGTGATGCGAAAATCGGAGAGGATGCCTCAGGAATGACGGAAACTCCGGACCAATCACACCTGTCCGTTTTGATCGCGGATCTTCGAAAAGTCCCCGCGTTCGCAGATCAGCCGGAAGCCGATCTTGAATGGTTTATCTCGCAAAGCGAAGAGCGCCGTGTGGCAGCAGGTGAAATCTCCATCTATGAAGATGCTCCAGCCGACCGGATGATCGTGCTGCTCGAAGGGGAAGTCCGGGCGCGACGCGAGAGTGGGCCGGTCGACGGCCCCGTTTTCTCTGTGCGGGGAGGCAGCGTAACCGGTCTTCTTCCGTTTTCCAGAATGAAAACGTATACGGTCACCGGGCGCGCGGTGGTCCCCTCGCACGCGCTTTATTTTCCGGCAAGATGTTTCCCCGAACTTTTCCACCGCATGCCGGATTTAGCCGGTCGGCTGGTCAGTCTGCTGACCGATCGGGTGCGCGATTCGACTCGCATTGAGCAGCAATACGAAAAACTAGCCGCACTGGGAAAGTTGTCTGCAGGCCTGGCTCATGAATTGAACAACCCTTCCGCCGCGGCCCGCCGGTCCGCCGGCGCACTTCGCGAATGTTTGCAGCGCCTTCGCGATGCGGGACGATCATCGACGATCGGCCCGGATGATTGCGCTCTGCTCGCTAAACGGGAAGAAGAGATCCGCGCGGCCCTCCGGCCGGCGAATTTCAAGGACGAGTTTGCGCGCGTCGAGCGCGAGGAAGCGATTCAAACCTGGTTGGAAGCACGGGGCATTGAAGACGGATGGAAGCTGGCACCCCTGATCGCAGACGCCAATCTTTCCGACGCGCATCTGGAAAGTTTTGCACAGGTGTCTGGACCGTCGTTGGGCCCGGAACTCACCCGCTTTGCCACACTTCTCGAGATGGATCACATCGCCGAAGAGATGGAAGTCAGCACGTCGCGAATCTCTGACCTCATCAAAGCCATCAAGGAATATTCCTACATGGATCAGTCGCCATTGCAGGACGTGGACATCATAAAAAGCATCGAGACCACCCTGACCATCATGCATCACAAGTTGAAGCGCGGCATCGTGGTCACTCGCGACTACGCTCCCGATTTGCCGAAAGTGATGGCCAACGGCAGCGAACTCAATCAGGTCTGGACCAATCTGATTGACAATGCCGCCGACGCCATGAAAGATAAAGGCACACTCATTGTGCGGGCCGTTCGCGACAACGACTACGTACTCGTTGAAATTGCGGACACCGGCCCCGGCATTCCTCCGGAAATACAATCGCGAATCTATGAACCTTTTTTTACGACCAAAGGGGTAGGACAAGGTACCGGACTGGGGCTCGATGTGGTGTACCGGATCATGAAGCAAATGCGCGGACTGATCACGGTGAAATCAGTGCCCGGCGATACCCGCTTTCAAATTCGTATTCCGATACAAGGCGCTGAGCCGGCCAAAGGAGCCTGAGATGGCTGAAGTTTGCACACATATTGCGCATATTAAGCGCGTGAAGGCGAAGTCCAAAGGCTGCGAAGAGTGCCTGAAGATGGGCGACACCTGGGTGCACTTGCGCCTTTGCCTGGAGTGTGGCCATGTCGGGTGCTGCGACTCATCCAAGAACAAACATGCCACCAAGCACTTTCACGCGACCAAGCATCCGGTCGTGCAATCGATGGAACCCGGCGAAAGCTGGATGTGGTGTTACGTGGACGAAGTCATGTTTGAAGATTGACGGGCTAGTTTTTTTTCCTGGCGGGTTTGGCAGGAAACGCCAGGGAGGCAACCAGGGCTGTCGCCAGCATTCCGGCCACAATTCCCAGTGAAACCTGTACCGGCACGTGAATCCAGGGTTCCGCGATCATCTTCCCGCCGATAAACAGCAAAACAAAGGCCAGGCCCGCATCGAGAAAACGTAACCGGTCCAGAACCCCCGCCAGCAAAAAGAACAGCGCGCGCAGCCCAAGAATTGCGAAAACATTGGACGTGTAAACGATAAACGCGTCGTGCGTGATGCCAAAGATTGCCGGAATGGAATCCACCGCCAACGTCACGTCGGTAATCTCGACGACCAGCAGGACCAGGAAAAGCGGAGTCGCGAAAAGCTTGCCGGCCTGCCGGACAAAGAAATTATGGCCGTGGTAGTCCTTGGTTACCCGAAGATGCTTGCTCGCAAAACGAAATAAAGGGTTTTTCTCCGGGTGGGCATCTTCTTTGTTGAGGAAAAGCATGTGCACGCCCGCATAAACCAGAAAGGCTCCGAAGACGTACATAATCCACGAGAACCGTTCCACCAGCGCCGCTCCTGCGGCGATCATGATGGCCCGCATGATCAGCGCGCCCAGGATTCCCCACTCCAGAATGCGGTGTTGGACGCGGTCATCGACGGAGAACGCGCGAAAGATCACCAGAAACAGGAAGAGGTTGTCGACACTCAGCGCTTTTTCAATCAGATAGCCAGTAAAAAACTCCAGTGCGGGCTGGCGCCCAAAATAGTGCATGACGCCCAGGCCAAAAATAATACTCAAGGCAACCCAGATCACACTCCAGATGCCCGCTTCGCGCACGGATATCTTATGCGCTGTGCGATGGAAAACCTTCAAATCGAGCACAATCGCGATAATTACGAATAGGTTGAAGAACAGCCAAAGCAGAGGAGTGCCCATGATTTCGTCGCTTCCGCGTCTACTGCGCGGAGGCCGCCCGCGCATCTGTGGCGTTCAGATTGGTAAGATCGAGGCGCGTGGTCTGCCCGGCCTGAATCGCAATGGCCACATCCCAACGCACGCGCGCATCTCCGGCGTCGGCGTTCAGGTTCAGCGTGCTGATCCAATAGTCGCCCGGCGGGATTCCATTGATTCGCGCATGGCCGTCAAGGTCGGTATCCACTTTTGTCACTAAATATTTCGTCTGGGCCACATCAGGAGACAGCCGCTGAATTCTCCTTCTATGTTCACTCTCGAGTTTTGCCCACTTGCGCTGTGGATTCACGCCGTCCAGTTCCAGTTCCATGCCATTCACGGTTTCCGGATGTGCCTGAATGAACTTTTTCAGCGCTGTCAGATATTCTTTCTGCTGTCTTTCGTATTTCTCCGGATGCGCAGTCTTGTCGGCATCGGCATATTTCGGTTTCGGAATTCCGTTGGTTACTCCGCCGCTGTTCGAACGCTGATAGGCCAACAGAAATTCCGGCACGTTAATTACGTCGTCCGGGGTCACGGCCTTGTCGAATCCCGGCAGCGTCAAATCCATGATGTCATGGGTTTTCAGCCAGGTTCTCAGTTCGGTGGAAAGTTTCAGGTCGTCTATGAATTTATCGCGCGGCACCAGCATGTCCCCGCTTTCTACTTCCTTGCAGACGTCCGCATAGCTTTTCCGTAAAACGTAAAAGGTAAATTGGCGCACCGGCTCGGGCCGTGCAGCCGTAGGCGTTATGCGGGCTGAAAACTCCAGTGCTCCGCTCGCTGGCGATTGCGCAAAGGCTGCGCTGGCCATCAGCAGGGAACAGGCCAAGCCAAGAATCGGGGTGTTCTTGTAAGTTAGGTTCATGCCCGCAATCCTAGCAGAATCAGGGGTTGGTTCTTCCAGCGATTTCATCGCTGAATTCGTACGAGCCATCCCTCCGCACGCTCACGCGGGGCAGCTGATGCGTCCGCTCAAAAAAATCATAGCCCACCTTCAAATTCTTCCAAAATTCAAGCAATCCGTCCTGCCCTTGGTGGGTTGCGGCGAGAGTAGCGAGTCCCGGTCCGTTCAGTCGTGCCGGAAATATTGCAATCGGCAAGTGCCGCCCCCCACGGTCGCGAACCAGTACCGCCAACCAGAATACTTCCTTGATTCCATCATCGGTAATCGGAAGACAGCCAATCGTGACGCAGTTTCCGTGCAGGAAAATATCTCCTCCCGGATTCTCGCGGGAACCCAAAATACGGTCGGAGGCATTGGGATAGCTTACGTGCAGGCTCAGATAGAAATTACTCTGGGGATTCAACCAATCCAGTTCGTAGAATCCCTCGGGAACCTGCACGTCGCCGAAACGCCGTTTCGGTCCCAGGGTTCCAGATGTCGCGCAGATTTTGTAGGTGTGCACCAGCGTGTACGGTTCGCCCGATTTTCCCGCTGCCCACAATTCCAGATCCCCTTCTTTTTTGAATGCTCGCAGCAGGATCGCGTGCGGCGGGAAGCGAACCTTCTTTTCTGCAAAGCGTTTTCGCAGCAACCCGTCTTTCTCCTTTTCCGCAGTGCGCACGCGGGGAAAGCGTGATTGCTCGGCACGGAACGATGCCCGGTCCGTGGGCAGGGCCGGGAAGGGGAGTGCCAGCCAAAAAGCTGCCGCAAGCAAGAGCGATTGCATCGCAAGAGTTCGCTGACACGAGGCACGGACTTGTCCCGGAGCATGCGCGATGATATTTCACCTCCGCTCAAAACAGCCGAAAAACCGTCTCGATCGCAATCCAACGCCGAACGGCGCGGCCGTTCCGGTCCCGGGCTGGATGGAAGCACCATCCGGCAATGGTGT
>Ga0193716_1002268_pt1 | contig 10926 bp, 12 predicted proteins | sample U2c1metaG_FD_145901 | JGI IMG/M metagenome (GOLD analysis project Ga0193716, IMG submission 145901) | Soil microbial communities from a riparian zone of the East river system, Colorado, United States - U2c1 | ecosystem: Environmental > Terrestrial > Soil > Riparian zone | place: USA: East River...
ATCACGGGGCCGGCCTGGTCCAGATGCGCATGCGCATTCTTCCAGTCGCCCATGCCCGCTTCGGTCATGCCGCGCCAGAAGGCGGCGTGGCGGTCGGCATCGAAGCTCGGCCCGCCCAGGTCGTTATGGGCGTCGCGATAGCGCCCCATCATATATTCGGCCGCGGCCCGCATGGTGACCAGCTGGGGGTCGCCCGTCAGCGCCGGATCGCCGGCCTGCAGCAAATTCAGCAGGCCCATCGCTTCGGCGGCGAAGCCGTTGGCAAGATAGAAGCGCGCCAGGGTCAGCCGCGCCGCACTGATCTTCTGTGCATTGGCATGGGCCGTCACCTGCATGAGCTTGCGTTCGGTGGCCAGGAAACTGCCGCCGCTGGCCTGGCCCCAATGGGCGAAATCCAGATAGGACGGTCCCTCGCCGGGATGGGCCAGGGCGGATGGGCTTTGCGCCACCGGCATCTGCGGCGGCGTCAGGGCAAGGCCGTAAGGACGCGAGATGGAAACGCGCGAGGCGTCAACCGTCACCTGCAGATCGTCGGCATAGGGGATGATCACCAGGCCGCTGGAGGTCGGCAGGGCGGCGAAGTCGGCAAAGCTGCGCAGGATCGGCACGCCGCGGCCCGGCTGCGCCGGGATTACGGTGAGCAGATCGCCGCCGGCGGGATCCATCAACTTGAAGGCATGGTCCGCGGCTGGCAGCAAGGTGGAAAGCGACGCGCGGCGGGAATCGAACTGGTTGCGGGCAAAGCCGATCACCACAGGTGCCGGCGCGACGGTGGGCGCGATTTCCACTTCCATGTCGCGGCCCAGGCCGCGTGCCGCGATCTCCGCCGGTGCCTTGAGGGTGATGCGCAGGATGCCCAAGCCGTTGCTGGTGACCGCTTCCATCCCGGCAGCGAAATCGCCCAGCGAGGCTTTCAGATTGTGGGCGTCGAAGTTCGGCGCGTTCTCCAGCACCACCCAGGCGGTGAGGCCGCGCACAAACACGGCGGCGGCGCGTCCGCCCGCGCCCTTGAAGGTGATGACCACGCCGTCACGGGTGCGCTTGGCGTCTGCCACAGGAACGATATCCGCCGCAGGAGCGGGCGCGGCCTGTGCCGGCGCGGGCGCAGCCGCAGGCGGCGGCGTGACCGGTTTGGCGTCTGCTGTCTTGACCTCGGGCTTGGCGGGCACCGGGGGTTTGACCTCTGCCGGCTTGGGCTTGTTCTTGTCGGCCAGTTGCTGGGCTGTTTGCGCGATGGCCTGGGCCTGCGCCGTGCTGGCGCCAAGCTTGGTGACGACAGGCGCGGCTGGCGCAGGCGCAGGCGGCGCCGCGGCGATCGGCGCCGTGGCGGCAATCTTGGTGATAGCGGGTTTGGCGGTGCCCGGCGGCGCATAGGCGGTGCCGTCCGTCTTAGGCGCCAGAATATCGAGCACGACATGATTGCCGTCTTTGAAATCGTGATAGCCGGAATCGGAATCGGTCTGGAATTCGAAAATGGTGGACTGGCCGTCAATGCGCCAGGTCGCGTTCTTCACCCAGGGCGGCGCGAAGCGCGCGATCGCGGAGACATCGGCGCGCACCGGCGTGTTGAACTTGACCATCATTTTCCCGGCGCCGGGAAACACCTGGTAGGAAACATCCTTGGGCCAGTCGAACACCAGGCGGGTGAATTTCTCATAGGCGCCGGTGCGCAGCTTGATTTCCGGCAGGCTCGCGACATCCACCGGCTTGGCGACCGGTTTGGACGGGGCGACCAGGTCGGGCATGGCGCCGGCGAAGTTGGTGGGCGCAAGATCCACCACGGCACGTCCGCCGATCTGGCTGACATGAAGCTTGACCGGCGTGGTCAGCACGAAGCGCAAGGTCTTGCCGTCGGCATCGGCATGTCCGCTGGTGATGGCGCGCGGCATGGCAGCGACGATGGTCGCCGGATCGATCGCGGTCTTGTCGCTGAAGCTGATGGCCAGCACGCCGCCGGTGGTGGTGGCGCTGATTTTCGCAGGCGTGGCGCCGGACAGGTTGAAGCTCAACCGGCCGTAGCCGTCCTGGACCGCGCCGGTCACGCTGTCGGCCGCCCACGCAGGTGCAGTGGCGCTGAGTGCCACGGCCAGTGCGATGTTGCGGACGGTACGGATCACCAGGGTTCCCCTTTGCGACTTCATACTGGCGGGGCGGCGTTAACCTGCGGTTAAGCGTAATTGATTCAACCCAGAATCAATCCCGATTTCGCGCTATCCCTTTGGTTTATCTGATGTTTCTGGCGCGATTGCGGTGGCGGGCGCAGGCGTGGGCGTTGCCGCCGGCGGCGTGGAAGCGGTGGGCGTTGCCGCGGGCGACGCGACCGCGGTGGCCGTGGTCACCGGCGCTTTGGCCGGGGTCGCGGCAGCGGTCTGGTCTGCCGGCGGGGCGGCAGGCTTGCGGCGGCGAGGCTTGGCGGCAGGGGTGGCCGGGGCCGTGGGCTGCGCGGCTGCGGCGGGCGCCGTGGTCGGTGCCGTCGTGGGGATGGAGGCGACCTGCACCGGCGCGGGCGCGGCGGCGGCAGCCTGAACCGGAGCCACCACGGGCGCGGGAACAGGCGCCACGGCATCGGCGGTTTGCGGCAAGGTCAGTTTGCCCGCCAGCTTCACGGTCAGGGTCTTGGCATTGTCCGCATTCATGTTGGCCAGCACCTGGGCCAGGATGTCGGACTTCATGTCATGCGCCACCGGGATCAGCACATCGTCCGGCAGGTTGTTGAAGATGCGGGCCGCGTCCTTGGCCTTCATGGTGGAATAGGTCTTCACCAGCGACGCGATCTGCGCCTTCTGGGCATCGTCGCGCTGAACCAGCAGGGCGGTCATCTGGGCCTGCAGCTGCTTGAGCTGGGAAATCTTGGCGTCCACGCGCTGTTCGGCGGCGGCGATCATGTTGGCCTGGGTGTTCAGCTGTGCGTCGCGCGCATCCAGTTCGCGGCGGCGCTTGCTCAGGCTGTTGATGACGTCGACCTGGCTGGCGCTGGCGATCTGGTCGTCTTCGCCGCCGGCAAAATCCTTGCGGGTGGAAGCCGGCTCGCCTGTCAGCGCCGCAACCTGGCCGCTGACCTGCGCATAGGCGTCATGCACCAGATCGGTGGTCTTCAGCGCCAGGACAACGGCGCCCAGAACCACCACGCTGGGAAGCAGGCGGGCAAAACGGCTCTTCCTCGAACTGGAGAAGGTCATTATTGCATGGCCCTTTCCAGGCGGCTGAGGATCGAGGTCGAGGGCAGCGGCATGTCGGGAATTTCGCGCGCAACGCGCGGGCTGGCGGCGGCGCCTTCCATGCGCTGGGCGATGCGTTCGCCCGACGTGGTCAGCACCGACAGCTCGTCGATATGCAAGCGGGCGCGCTTGAGCCGTTCATCCAGCGTCTGGGCGGCTTCACCCGCGGCCGCCTTCAACGCGCGCAAGCTCGCGCCCGCACCGGAAATTGCCATGTTGAGTTCGCCGATGGTGCGCGACAGGCCTTCCTGGCCCCGACGCACCGCGGCCAGGCGGCGCTCCAGGATCACGCAATAGACCAGCGTGAAGGCCAGCAGCACTTCCAGCGACAGTTCCAGATAGAAGGTCAGATCGGTCGGAATGGTCACGGCGATATCTTTCTAAAAGCGTTGAAATTAAAGGGCGCGGGACGCATCAGTGCGTTCGATGGCTTCGTCCACCCGCACCGCCACGGAAGAGCCGACGCGGCCCATCCGTCCGGTCAGCAGCGGCACGCCGCGGCAGCGCAATTCGATCTTGGAGTCGGGACCGGCGCCCAGCATCATGGTCTGGCCGACCTGCAGGTTCATCACCTGGTTCAGCGGCATGGTCTGTTCGTCGAGAATGGCTTCGATGTCCACCTTGGTGGACCAGAGTTCGGTCGCCAGATGGCTTTCCCAGATCGAGTCGCGACCGAATTTTTCGCCCATGAACTGCTGCAGCAGCAGCTTGCGGATGGGCTCCAGGGTGGCATAGGGCAGCAGCAGTTCGGTGCGCCCACCGCGGTCTTCCATGTCGATGCGCAGCTTGACCAGGATGGCGGCGTTGGCAGGACGCGCGATGGCGGCAAAACGCGGATTGGTTTCCAGGCGGTCGAGGGTGAAATTGACCGGCGCCAGGGGTTCGAAGGCAGCGCACATGTCCTGCATGATCACTTCGATCATGCGCTGGACCAGGGTGCGTTCGATGGTGGTGTAGGGGCGGCCCTCGATGCGCATGGCGCTGGAGCCGCGGCGGCCGCCCAGCAGCACGTCCACGATGGAATAGATCAGGTTGGAATCCACCGTGAACAGCCCGTAATTGTCGAGCTCCTCGGCGTGAAACACCGCCAGGATTGCGGGCAGGGGAATGGAGTTGAGGTAGTCGCCGAAACGGATCGAGGTGATCGAATCCAGGCTGACTTCGACGTTGTCGCTGGTGAAATTGCGCAAGGAGGTGGTCATCAGCCGCACCAGGCGGTCGAAGACGATTTCCAGCATCGGCAGGCGTTCATAGGACACCAGCGCCGAATTGATGATGGCGCGGACACCGGACTTGTCCTGCATCTGATCGGAATTGACGTCAAAACCCAGCAGGGAGTCGATTTCGTCCTGGTTCAGCACCCGTTCGGCGGCGCTGCTCCCCACATCGGGCGCGCTTTCAAAGGTCGCGGACGCAGGCGCGACGGCGTCGTCTGTCGCGGGGGTCGGGGTTTCGTCGGCCATGGTCTGGTCCTTGATTCTGGTACGGTTGCCGCGGATCGCTGCGGCTACTGGACGATCATTTCCTTGAGCAGCACGTCGCGCACCTTGTAGGGCGCCGCTGCGACATTGACCCGGCGCAGCAATTCTTCCTTCAGGCGCAGCACGCCGGCACTGCCCTTGAGGTCGTCCAGACGCAATTCGCGCAAATAAGCCTGAAACTGGTCGGTGATGCGCGGCATCAGCGGCGTCATCGCGGCCTTCTGGGCCTCGTCTTCCAGTTCCAGCGACACGCCCAGCTTGAGATAGGCGGGGGTACCGTCACTGCTCTGGATATTGACCAGGATGTCCTGCATGTCGCTGAAGGCGACCTTGGGCGGGGTCAAAGGCACTTCGTCGGCCTTGGCCTCCTGCGTCTTGTCGCTCTTCTTAAAGAGGAAGAAGTAGGCGCCCGCGCCGCCGCCGCCGACCACAAGCAGTAGTGCCGGCACGGCGATGATCAGCATCTTCTTGGTGAGGAACCTGCCAAGGCCCTTCTTCGGTGCGGCTTCCGCGCCTTCGCCGTCGGGCTTTTCGCCGTCGGCATCGGCTTCGGGAGCTTTTTCTTTCTTGGCCATGGAATTCTTCCAGCCCTTTTCTTTGCAGGGCCCACCCTAGGCAAACGTGGTTAAGGAGTGGTTCAAATTGCCGGGTGGGTGCAGGAGGGCCCGGCAAATTTTTCCGCATGTCGCGCGGGTGCCTCGGAAAACCCAACAAAACCAGGCATTTTTGGCTGGCACAACGGCTGCACTGCTCTGGCACGACGGACCAGAAAGGATCCGGAAGGTGCCATGGATAATTCACTTCTCGTTAGTCTTTCGCAGCAGCTCGCCGCTTACCGGGCGATGGACGTGATCGCGAACAATCTCGCGAACGTCTCCACCCCCGGTTTCAAGCGCGAAGCCGCCAAATTCGAAGAATACATCACCCACATGCGTCCCGCCGAGGGCCAGACCGGTGCACAGAACGTCAGCTTCGTGAAAGACGCCGGCGTGATGCGCGATGTCAGCCAGGGCAATGTCGAGCAGACCGGCGCGCCTTATGATGTCGCCATCGCTGGCAAGGGTTATTTCGCGGTCCAGACTCCCGCCGGCCTGCGCTATACCCGCGACGGTCACTTCAGCCTCGACAACAACGGCAATCTGGTGACCACCCAGGGTTATCAGGTGCAGGGTGACGGCGGCGCCATCACCATCACGCCCAATGACGGTGACATCAATATTGCGCCCGACGGCACCATCTCCAGCGTGGTTCGCGGCGTCGGCAACCAGATCGCCAAGCTGAAAGTGGTGGACTTCGCCGATCCGGCCGCCATGACCAAGCAGGGCGCCAATCTTCTCTCCACCAACCAGGCCCCGACCGCGCCCGCCACCGTCAATCTGCGCCAGGGCGCGCTGGAAGCTTCCAACGTCCAGCCGGTGATCGAGATCAGCCATATGATCGAAGTGATGCGCGCCTATGAGGCGACCGCCACCTTGAGCAAATCCCAGGAAGACATGATGCGCCAGGCTATCGACAAGCTTGGCCAGATGCCCAGTTAAGGAGACACGATAATGCGCGCCCTTTCCATCGCCTCGACCGGCATGCTCGCCCAGCAGACCAACGTGGAAGTGATCGCCAATAATCTGGCGAACATGAACACCACCGCCTTCAAGCAGCAGCGCGCCGAGTTCACCGACCTGCTGTACCAGAACATCCAGACGCCGGGATCGCAGACCTCCGACCAGGGCACCTATGCCCCCAACGGCATCCAGCTGGGCGCCGGTGTGCGAACCGCCGCCGTCTACCGGATCACCACCCAGGGCGATCTCAAGTCCACCAGCAATCCTTACGACGTTGCCATTCAGGGTTCGGGCTTCTTCCGCATCCAGCAGGCCGACGGCACGGACGCCTATTCTCGCTCGGGCAACTTCTCGCTGAGCCCCCAGGGCCAGCTGGTCACCCAGGACGGGTTGGTGGTGCAGCCGGGTATCGCAATTCCCGCCAACACGCTGTCGGTGGCGATCAACGCCCAGGGCCAGGTCAACGCCACAGTGGCGGGTAATTCCACGCCCCAGACCGTGGGCCAGCTGGAACTGACGCGCTTTCCCAATGAAGCGGGCCTGAACGCGGTGGGCAACAACCTCTATCTGGAAACGCCCGGTTCGGGATCGCCCCAGGCCGGCGTGCCCGGTTCGACCGGCTACGGCACCATCCAGCAGGGCTTCCTGGAAACCTCCAACGTCAATTCGGTGGACGAGATCACGGCGCTGATCACCGCCCAGCGCGCCTATGAAATGAATTCCAAGGTTGTCTCCGCGGCGGACCAGATGCTGCAGAAGACCGCCCAGTTGGGGGCCTAAGATGACACGCAAATTCCTCATCATCCTGGGTGTTTTCGCGGTGATCCCGGCGCTGCTGCTGCTGGCGGGCTCTGCCTTTGCCAGCACGGTGCGCATCGTGGTGCCGGCGCACGATATCGCCCGCGGCGACACCATCGGCGAATCCGACTTGACCTATGCCACGGTGGACGGCGCGGCCCTGATGTCCGGCGTCCCCACCAAGATGGAAGAGGTCAAGGGCATGCAGGCCCGCCGCGTGCTCAGCGCCGGCCAGGCATTTCGCGGCGATGACGTGCGCCGCCCCATCGTCGTTACCAAGGGCCAGACCGTGACCATGCAGTTCTCCGTTCCCGGTGTGGAGCTGAGCGCCATGGGCCGCGCCATGAGCGAGGGCGGCATGGGCGACATCGTCACTGTCCAGAATCCGGTTTCCTACCGCATGGTGTCCGCCGTCGTCGTGGCGCCCGGCACCGTGCGCGCTACCGGCGCTATCTCTTCGCCCCTCAACACTCTTGCTCGCCGATAATTTGGCCCGCCGATAGGATTTGCCATGCGTAACCCGCTCCTGAAAAAAATCTCCGCCGTCCTGATGATGGGCGTAGCACTGTCGGCCTGCTCGGCGGTGGACCGCATCGAGAATATCGGCGAAGCCCCGAAGCTTTCAGCGGTGGGAAATCCTGCCGGCCGGCAGATCGTGGCCGAGATCCCGCGTCCGGCCCCCATCACCCATATCGACAATTCGCTGTGGCAGCCGGGCTCGCAGAGCTTTTTCCATGACCCGCGCGCCATGCATATCGGCGACGTGATCACGGTCAATGTCTCGGTGACCGACACCGCCAAGCTGCAGAACACCACCTCGCGCAGCCGTACCAACAGCGAAAATGCCGGCATGACCAACCTGTTCGGCCTGGAAAAGGCATTGCCCAACAGCATGGACCCCACCAGCCTGGTCAAGATGGGCTCGGACAATTCCAATGTTGGCGCCGGTTCGATCCAGCGCGCGGAATCCATCAGCATGACCCTGGCGGCGCTGGTCGCCCAGGTGCTGCCCAACGGCAACCTGGTGATCGATGGTCATCAGCAGGTGCGGGTGAACAACGAACTGCGCGACATGCGGCTGTCGGGCATCGTGCGCCGCGAGGACATCACCCAGGACAATACTGTCAGCCTGTCGCAGATCGCCGAAGCCCGCGTCACCTATGGCGGCCAGGGCACGATGAGCGATGTGCAGCAGCCGCGCTATGGCTCGCAGCTGTTTGACATCGTGATGCCCTGGTAGGTTTGAATACAGTAGGGGAAAACAAAAGAGCCCGGTCGCAAGACCGGGCTCTTTTCATTTGCGATGGGCCGACGGCTAGTCGTCGCGATAAACTTTTTCGCGCCGTTCATGACGTTCCTGCGCCTCGATGGACAAGGTCGCGATGGGGCGCGCGTCCAGGCGCTTCAAGGAAATGGGCTCGCCGGTTTCTTCGCAGAAACCATAGGAGCCGTCCTCGATCCGGCGCAGCGCCGAGTCGATCTTGGCGATCAGCTTGCGCTGGCGGTCGCGGGTGCGAAGTTCCAGCTGGCGTTCGGCCTCGGTGGAGGCGCGGTCGGCGAGATCGGCATGCGGCACCGTCTCGGCCTGCAGGTTCTGGATGGTTTCGCGGCTTTCCTTGAGGATTTCGTCTTTCCAGAGATTGAGCTTGCGGCGGAAATATTCGCGCTGACGCTCATTCATGAAGGGCTCGTTGTCCGACGGCTTGTAGTCGGTGGAGACCTGGGTTGCCATGCATACTCCTTCGACACGGGGCGGAAAGACTCAGCAAAAACCCGCCCTGAGGGCCGGGGTTATAGCCGCGCCCCCAGCTTGCGGCAAACGATATTGCGCAAGCTGGTAAGCGGCGCACAGAAAATGACCAGCGGGAACTCCAAGCCCCGAGAATCCCGGCATTTTCCGCACCCATCCGGCCGGGTTCCGGGGTCGCAAAACTGTCCGCAAGACACCACCGCCGCGTCACAAAAAGTTTTTGGCCAGCTCCGAAACTCGCAGGCGCGAACTGCCTTTCCACCCCTATCGCAGCGCACAAACCCAAGGAGCTCTTCATGGACACGACCCAACCCCAACCGCCCGTTTCCCAGCTTGGCGAATCCCTGGCCCAGGCAGGCGAAAGCCACCGCGTTCTGATCCAGGAAATCACCGGCTTCGCCAAGGACGAAAGCCTGCGCTTTGTGAACCTGCGCCTGGAGCGCAATGGCGCGGCGCTGGACAAGCTGCAGAACTGTGCCGGCCTTCCCGGCCTGATCGGCGTGCAGCAGGAATGGCTGCGCGATTTCGTACAAGACTATATCGGCCAGAACATGCGCGTCGCCGGCGCCTTCCGCGGCCTGGCGCAGAATGCGATGGCCTCGGCCAGCGAAGCGGCGTCGGAAAATATCGACCGGACGCAGCATGAGGCCGGCGAGATGGTGCACAGCGCCGCTGAACAGACGGGCCAGATGGCGCAGGACGCCGACAGCTTCGGCCAGGAGCCGTTGCACTAGCATCTGGATTCGAAGCTGCGGGGCTCGGCTCTTGGCCGGGCCTCGCACTTTTTTAAAGTCCCCTGCCGGGGAGGCATCGAAACTCGGATAAACCGTAACGGGGCTGCGGCCCTACGCTGTCGCTAGGGCATTCGCGAAAAAGGCCGGTCCAATGGACCGGCCTTTTTGCGAATGGTTGCGGGGACAGGATTTGAACCTGTGACCTTCAGGTTATGAGCCTGACGAGCTACCGGGCTGCTCCACCCCGCGTCATGGTTCTGGAAAGTTTCCAGAAGGTGGGGGGATATAGGCCATGCCCCATCCCCTGTCCAGCCCGCTTTTCCACGCTTTTTCAGGCGTTGGCAGGGTTCACACCGCTTTAAGGGTGTCCAACCTAGAAGGGTTCCAGTTATCCGCCCTGGGGACATCGGCAAATGCTGCGTATCCATCACCTCGTCTTCGCGGCGGGGCTTTCGGCCCTCGCTTTCGCCCCGGCCGCATCAGCCCAGGACGCACCCTGGGACATGTTCGACGGCGGCAAGCTGCTGGCCACCGGCGGTGTCAGCCAGGTCGAAGGCGCAGGCGGCGGGGGCATTGCCAACTGGGCCATGATCACCGGCTATGGCACCCGCGACGGCATCGGCGCCAACATCCACTACACCGCTGTACCGCTGCCCGATTACAGCCTGCAAAGCACGGGCATTTCGGTCGGCCTGTTCGACCGGCTGGAGCTTTCCTACGCCTGGCAGGAGTTCGACACCCAAAACGTCGGCGCGGCGCTCGGCCTGGGCGCCGGGTTCAAGTTTCACCAGAACATTTTCGGCGCCAAGCTCAAGTTGGTCGGCGATGCTGTTTACGACCAGGACAGCTGGCTGCCCCAGATTTCCGTCGGGGTGCAGCACAAGGAGAACGACCGGGCTGCGATCATCGCCGCGGTGGGCGGCAAGGGCAGCATCGGCACCGATTATTATATCGCCGCCAGCAAGCTGTTCCTGGCCGAGAGCCTGTTGGTCAATCTCACCTTGCGCGAAACCAAGGCCAACCAGCTTGGCATCCTGGGTTTCGGCGGCGACAAGCACAATGACTACAGCAGCCAGTTCGAAGGCTCCGCCGCCTATCTGGTCAGTCGCCGGTTTGCGCTCGGTGCGGAACTGCGCACCAAGCCCAGCAATCTTTCAGTCGCCCATGAGGGCGCGGCCTGGGATCTGTTCGCGGCCTACTTCTTCAACAAGAACCTCTCTCTCACCGCCGCCTATGCCGATCTTGGCAATATCGTGATCAAGAACAATCAGCATGGCGCTTACCTGTCGCTGCAAGCCGGACTGTAGGAAGGATACAAGATGAAACTGCCGATCGCGCTTGGCCTGTTGATGCTGCTGGCGGCACCCGCGGCCGCCGCCGGGGACA
>Ga0193716_1002269_pt1 | contig 10917 bp, 5 predicted proteins | sample U2c1metaG_FD_145901 | JGI IMG/M metagenome (GOLD analysis project Ga0193716, IMG submission 145901) | Soil microbial communities from a riparian zone of the East river system, Colorado, United States - U2c1 | ecosystem: Environmental > Terrestrial > Soil > Riparian zone | place: USA: East River...
ACAGATAGCGGTACGGGCCACCGGTGACCCGCGCCGCGCCCGGCACGACGATGACCCTGGTGTTCCACTGCCAGCCCAAAGTGGCGATGCACCACCACCGCAAGCCTTGCGCGGCCACCGCGATGGCCAGCATCGACCAGCCGAGGACCGGGATGAAGGGACGGTGCAAGACGAGGACTTCGGCCAGGCAGGAGGCGAGCAGAGCGGTGTGCAGGACGACCATCACCGGGTAGTGGCCTGCCCCGAACTCCGAGCCGCCTCGGGCCTTGCTCGTCGCGAGGTTGCGTTGGGACACCACGAGTTCGGCAACGCGTTCGGCGGCCACCAACCCGATCAGGAGCACATAGGCGATCACGCGATCAGTGCCAACGCAGAAGGACGAGTTCGGAGCAGAAGCCCGGCCCCATCGCCATCAACACGCCGGGGCTTCCGCTGCGGGGGCGTTTGGCGATCGTGTCGCGCAATACATGCAACACCGACGCCGAGGAGAGGTTGCCCACCTCGCTGAGCGAACGCCAGGTCAGCTCGAGCGCATCATCGGCCAGTCCCAGTGTCGCAGTGATCGCCTCGATCACCTTGGGACCGCCGGGATGACTCACCCAGGCACCGACCTGATCGACGCTGAGGTCGTGGGCGGCAAGGAATTCGGTGACGTCGTCGCCCAGGTAACGTTCCACGACCTCGGGCACTTCACGACCAAGGACGATCCGGAATCCGGAGGCACCGATGTCCCATCCCATCGTCCGCAGCGAGTCGGGATAGAGGTGGCTACGCGAATCGAGTACGTCCGGCCCGCTGGCACCGATGGTGTCGGCACGCCGCGCGCCTGCCGCCACCACGGCGGCCGCTCCGTCGCCGAACAGCGATCCGGCGACGAGGTTGGCCCCGGATGGATCCGCCGTTTGAAGGCTGAGGGAACAGAGCTCGACCGCCACCAGCGCCGCGACGTCATCCGGCGCGCCGCGCAGATAGTCGTTCATCCGCGCCACTCCCGCAGCGCCCGCCACGCAGCCGAGGCCGAAGATCGGCACCCTGCGGACATCGGGGCGCAGGCCCACCCGCGCGGCGATGCGCGCATCCAGCGACGGCACCGCGACGCCGGTCACGGTCGTCGACATGATCAGATCGACGTCGCTCGGGCGCAGGCCTGCCTCGTCGAGCGCCCCCTGCAGCGCCGCGCACCCGAGTTCGGTTGCCTTGTCGATGAATACGTCGTTGGCCTCTCCGAAGTCTGCCAGCTTCGGATAGTCCTCCAGAGGGAGTACCAGGTGGCGGCTGGCGACCTTCGAGCTGGCGTGCAGGTGGCGGATCAGGGCCTCGTGCGGCGCGTTCACGGGCAGGTCGATCAGTTGCTGGGTGATCTCGGCTTGGGTGTAGCGATGCGGTGGCAGTGCACCATGTACTCCTGCGATGACACTTGTCTTGTCCATCTAACTAACACGATTCGGGGCGCCAGTTGGTTCGATCCCGCTCCGTCACGACGTGACGGGCGTCGTCGAGTTCCGTTCTGGGTTCGTCGTCGATCCCGATGCGCTGGTGCAGCCGTACCAACGGTTTTGGCGCCCACCAGACCCACCTGCCCAGGACGTGCATGAACGCCGGGACCAGCACCATTCGCACCAGCGTGGCATCGACGACCACGGCCAGCGTCAAGCCGAGCCCGAACAATCGCATGACCTGTGCCTGGGCCGCGATCAACGCCGCGAATGAGATCGACATCACGAGAGCGGCGGCAGTGATCACCCGTCCCGTGTGGGCCAGCCCGAGTGCGACGCTCTCGTCGTTGTCGGCGCGGGCCTGCGCAGCATCCGAGGCCCCCGACCGGGCGGATTCCGTTTTGACCCAGTACTCGCGGATCCGGGAGATCAGGAACACCTCGTAGTCCATCGACAGCCCGAAGGCAATGCAGAACAACAACACTGGCATGTTCGCCACCAGCGTTCCGGTGGACGTCGTTCCGAGCGCCCCCAGATGGCCGTCCTGAAAGACCCAGACGAGTGCGCCGAATGCTGCCGTCAGCGACAGCACGTTGAGCACCAGCGCCTTGAGCGGTAGCACCACGGACCCGGTCAGCATGAACAACAGCACGAACGTGATCACTGCGATCAGACCCAGCACCAGAGGCAGCCGCGACGTGATGGCATCGACACTGTCGCGGTTGGTCTGGGCGGTCCCGGCCAGTTCAACCGGTCTGTCGGCAGGCCCCGCCACTGCGTGCAGCCGGTCCAGCTGAGTCTCCGACGCCGCGGTGAACAGCGGCACCGCGGTGGAGACCGTGAGGAACGCACTCCCCTGCGCCTCACCGGTCGGCGCCGAAGGGGGTCCCACCCGGGCACCGCCGACGAACGTGCCCGTCGGCGCCGACACCAACGACACATCGGGAACCTTCGACAGGTCCGCCGCGTAGCGGTCCACGTCACTCGGTTCCAGACCGTTCGCATCGGGGATCACGACGGTCACTGCGGTGGCGGAGTCGTCGGCGAAGTCGTTCCTGAGTTCATCGCCAACCTGGTGCGCAGACGCCGACTTCGGCAGCACGCGGTCATCGGGGAATCCCCACTTGACCCCAAGGAACGGTGCGCCAAGTAGGACCAGGAGCGCGACCACGGCAAGTCCGATCGGGACGGACCGCCGCATGACGCTCTTGGTCCACCGGTACCAGAACTGTTGCTCGACGGGCGCAGCCACGGGGTCGGGCCGATTCAGCAGGCGCCGCGCCGGTCGGCGCACGTCCAGGGAATCCAGCCTGTCGCCGAGCAGCGCGATCGCCGCCGGTGCGACCACCAACGCGGCGAGTGCGGCGAACCCGACCGTGGCGACTCCCGCGTAGGCGAAGGACTTCAGGAAGTGCATCGGGAACACGATCATCGCCGCCATCGACAGCGCGACCGTCGTCGCGGAGAACAGCACGGTGCGGCCTGCCGTCATGACGGTGCGCACCAGCGCGTCGTCCGGCTTGGCACCGCCACCGAGCTCATCGCGGTAGCGGCTGATGATCAGCAGCGTGTAATCGATCGCGAGCGCAAGGCCCATCGCGGTCGCCAGATTGAGCGCGAAGATCGACACGTCGGTGCCCAAGGCGATGAACCGCAGCACCGACATCGACCCGAGAATCGCCATCGCGCCAACCGCGACCGGCAGCGCTGCGGCAATGAGCCCGCCGAACACCCAGACCAACACCAGGAAGCTGAACGGGATGGCGATGGCCTCCATCAGCAGCAGATCGCGCTGCGACTGCGCGGTGAGCTCCGCATTGACCATGGCTTCCCCGCCCGACCGCACCGTTATCGCACCGGGCTCGATCGGTGCGTCGGGCACCAGCTCATCGGACAGCGTCTGCGCGTACTTCATGGCGTCGTTCTCGCCGCCGGTGATGTCGGCGACGATCAGACCGATCTTCCCGTCCTTGCTGATCAAGTCGGCCGCAGCGCCTGCGGGGGCGGTCCACGCCGAGGTCACGTTCTTGGCGTGCGGCGATTCACTCAGCCGTCGAGCGATGTCGGTGCCGACGGCGCGGGCATCCGCGCTTGCCGCACCGTCTGGAGCGGCAACCGTGATGATCATCTGCATGTCGCCTCGGCCGAACTTGTCGGCCAGCACTTGCGTCGCCATGGCCGATTCCGAGGTCGGGTCCTGGAATCCGCTGGCGGACAGGCTCTTGGCCACGGGGATGCCGAAGATGGCGGCAGCCACCATCACGAGCGCGGCGATCGCAATGATCCTGCGGGGCGCGGCGATCGCCAGCTTTGCGATGCGGAACAGCAACCTTGCCTACCTTCCAAGGCCGTTCGGAGTACAACACTCGTAGTGATCACGATTTCGGGGGGCATTTGGTTCACCCCCACCCGCGGGCCTGGGACGGACGGTCGTTACGTCTGCTTCTCGTCGATGACGGTGTGGATGAAGCGCATCTTGTTCAGCACCGCGGGGGGCAGCACGAACGGGTAGATGTCCTCCTTGCCCATCGACCTGTTCACCATGTTCAGCCCCCATGCCAGCGGTAGCCACATCTCGATGATCGTGTCGAACCCGCTGGGGCCCAACGTGCGTCGCTCCAAGCTGGCCCCCGACGGGGCGAACCCGAACGCCGCCGACGTGTCGAGGGTGTCGCGGATGTGCAGGTAGTGCGCGAACGTCTCGGCCCAGTCCTCAGCGGGATGCATGCTGGCGTAGGAGGACACGAAGTTCTTCGCCCATCCCGGCGGGGCACCGTCGCGGTAGTGCCGGTCCAGCGCGGCCTGATAGTCGGCGTTCGGATCACCGAACAAGTCGGCGAAGCGCACGGCGTTGTCGGCCGACGGCCCGATCAGCCGATAGAAGTAGTAGTGCCCGATCTCGTGGCGGAAGTGGCCCAACAGTGTTCGGTACGGCTCGGCCATCGCGATCCGCAACTGCGCACGGTGCACGTCGTCACCCTCGGCGAGGTCAAGAGTGATGACGCCGTTGTGGTGCCCGGTGAAGACCTTCTCGGTCTCACTGGACAGCAGATCGAACGCGAGCCCGTAGTTCACGTCCTCGTCGCGGCCGACGATCGGCAGCTTCAGCTCGTGCAGTTCGACGATGAGCCGCCGCTTGGCCTTCTCCGCGTCCGCGAACGCCGACATGGCCTTGACGTCGCCGTCTGCGGGGCGGGTGCGGGTCAGCGCGCACGACGCGCACAGCTGCCCCGCAGGATACTTCTCGACCAGCCAGTTGCATTCGGCCAGATGAAGATTCGCGCAGAGCCGGTATTCGCGCTCGTCGACCGCGCCTGCGTGCTCGCTCTCCGGCCCTTGGGCGATGACCAGCAGCGCCATGTCGTCCAGCGAAAAACCGAGCGCACTGCCGCACGACAGACAAACGGAATTCTCGAACGCCAGCCGCTGTCCACAATTGGGACAGGTGAAGTCACGCACGAAGGACTCCGCCCTCGAACGGCGCAACGTCCACGGACACGTCGATCACACTCTTCTCCGAGTCGGTGTAGATGATTCCCCGCAACGGCGGCACGTCGGCGTAGTCGCGGCCGAAACCCACCACGATGTAGCGCTCGTCGACCATCTGGTCGTTGGTGGGATCGAGGCCAAGCCACTGGTTCTGCGGTGTCCAGACCGATGCCCACGCGTGCGTCGCGTCGACGCCGACCATGCGTTCCCTCCCCGGTGGCGGGTCCGTCGCGAGATACCCGGAAACGTAACTGGCGGCAAGACCGTTGGCGCGCAGACAGGCGATCGCCAGCCGCGCGAAATCCTGGCAAACCCCCTCGCGCGCATCGAGAACTTCGCCAACTTGCGTGGACACCGTCGTCGACCCCGAGCGGTAGGTGAAGTCCGAGTAGATCCTGGCGGTCAGGTCGCGCAGCACCTCGATCAAGGGCCGGCCCGGTTCGAAACTCGGTGCGGCGTAAGCGTGTACCTCGTCGGTGATCTCGGCAGGCTGCAGGTCGAGGGTGAACTCGACGGCCAGCGCCGCATCGGGTCCGACCGGGCGCGAGATCTCCCACGGCGCCTTCGCCGAACCGCTGCCGTACAACTCGGCAGGGGGCGGGTCCACGTCGACGATCGAGTGACTGGTGACCGACAGGATCCTGTGCCGTTCGGTGACGTGGAAGTACGAGCTGATGTTGCCGTACACGTCACGGCTCGTCGAACTGTCCGCGGCCTCGGGGTCGAGCACCAACTCGTGCGACAGGCAGCGTTGCCGTGGCAAGTCCCTTGGCGTCAGGAAGCCCCGGCCGTACGAGCTGGTGACGTCGTCGGAGTACTTGTACACGGTCCGGTGCGTCACCTCGTAGCTCCGGCCACCGCCCGCCGTCGGTCCATCGGTGAAGGTCACGGCATCACGCGTCGCTCATCGGGTCCCCACAGCGGCTGCATGCCGCCGGGCAGCGACAGATGGGTCGCGGTGATCAGACGCGACAACTCGCGCAGATCGGCGTGCATGCCACCGAGGAGCTCGGCAAGTTCGGCCCGTTTGCCTTCTGGCGTCACGGCTTCCATGTCGGCCGGGTCCAGCCGGCGCAGCCGCGCGGCGACCTCGTCGATCAACCGTTCCGGCTTCGTCGACCCCGACGACGAGGGCAGCGCCTTGAGGTCGGTGCGCAACCGCTCGAACTGATAGGCCAGCGACCGCGGGTTCTCCCCGTCGAACAGCACCAGGTCCGCCACCGCGGCCACACTGACCTTGCCAAGCATGCGCCTGCGGTAGATCACCGACGACTCGCAGGCCACCAGCGTCGACTCGGTAATCGTCTGCTCGGCACCGGGACTGCGCACGGTGGTGAGCGTGGCACTCAGTAGAGCCGTCAGCCAAATGCCCCGCTCGATGCGCTTGCCGATGTCCATCATGGTCCAGCCGACGTCCTGCACCATCGACTCGGCCGCGACCCCGGACAGGGCCAGCATGCCGGCGAGCGTCTGGCTGTGCGCGGTCGCCAGATAGGACTCGCCCTCGCTAGGCGATTCAGGCGGCCCACCCGAGTGCACGACTGCGCGCTCCACCGCGGCCAGCACCATCCAGGTGTCGTTGGACATCTGGTCGCGCACCGCGCGCGAGCTCAGACCGACGCGTTCGACCGACTGCGCCAGCGCGCCGGGGCGATGCCGGTCCGCGGTGAGCGACCAGAGCGTCGTCGGTGCGGTGGCCACCATCTCGGCGTCGTCGCCGTCGGCTCCCGTGGTGGTTCCGGTGATCGTGCCGAGCGCGGCCAGCAATACCGGCACGCACTCGCTGCCTGCGAGTTCCCTGCGGTACCGGAATTCGTGATAACGCTCACGGGTCACGGTGAGCAGCCGCGCCATGCTCTCCGCCCGTTCGGCGTAGCGACCGAGCCAGAAGAGATCGGACAGCACGCGGGGTGAGCTGACCGCGCGCGTCGGGCTCGGTGTCATCGCGGGCAGGTCCACGGACGGCGAAGGGATCCGCTCGGCCGTCACCCGGGCCGGCGTACGCACCCAGATGTCCTTGGCCGCAACGGTGTTCAGCTTGTAAGCCGCGTTGCCGGGGGCCAGCAGATAGCCGAGCCCACCGATCATCGGGGCAAACCCGCCCCGCTGCGCGACGGTGAACAGCCGCATGCCGACGCTGCCCGCCGACAACCCGCCGGGATTCAGGTCTGTCGGGGCCGACGAGAACTGCGGCAACTCCTGGCCCACCCATTGCCATGGCGTTGCACCGATCCGCGCGGCGAGATCCTTGCGCTGCGACGTCGACAGTGCGGGCCCGATGATCGTTTCACCGCCGGTCACCGGTTTGATCAGCAGCGTCGACAGGTGGGCCAGCAGATGCGACCGCTCCAAGTCGATGCCGCCCCAGTACGCAGGTGCGGTGTTCAGCAGCGGCTTCTCACCGAGCAGTAACTCGGCCAGTTCGGGCAGGAAGCGAAGCAGCCCTGGGCTTTCCAGGATGCCACTGCCGAGGGTGTTGACCACGGTCACTGCCCCACGACGCAAGACTTCGACCAGCCCGACGACGCCGAGTCGCGAGTCGGGGCGCAGGTCGAGTGGGTCGGCGTATTCGGCGTCGACGCGGCGCAGCACCACGTCGACGCGCTTGAGCGTGCCGAGCGAGCGCATCCACAGCTTGCCGTCGCGGACCACCAGGTCGGCGTTCTCCACCAATGGGAAGCCCAACACGCTCGCCAGGTACGCCTGGTCGAATGCCGTCTCGGAGTGGATGCCTGGACTGAGCACCACCACGACGGGTTCCTCGGCGGACTCGGGTGCGGCGTCGATCAGCGCCAGCCGCAGCGCCTGCGCCCACGGCGAGGCCGGCCGCGGCCCGATGCGCTCATAGAGGTCGGGAATGGCGTGCGCCACCACGCGGCGGTCGGCCATGGCGTAACCGGCCCCCGACGGCGCCTGCGTCCAGTCGGCATTCACCAGGAACTCGCCCGTCGCGGCGCGGCTGACGTCCCAGCCGTGCAGGAACAACTGATGGCGCCCTGGCACGTCGATGCCGCGGGCGGCCCGCACGTATCCGGGATGGCCGAACACCAGTGCCGGGGGCAGCGTGCCGCTGGTGATCGAACGGCGTGGCCCGTAGAGGTCGGCGAGCACGGCGTCGAGCAATCGGGAGCGCTGCACCAGACCGGACTCGAGGACGTCCCAGTCGGACGCCGAAATCAGCAGCGGCAACGCGTCGAGATGCCACGGGCCCGGCACCCCCGTGCCGTCGCCGTTGGTGATGGCATCGCCGTGGGGGTCGACCTGTACGAACGTAATGCCGTCGTTGTCGACGAGTCCTCGGACGACCGAGCGCAGCCGGTTCAGGCCGCCGCGACCGCGCTCCCCCACGCATTCGGCCAGGTCCTGCCAGGCAGGCCGGACGTTGCCTGCCGCGTCGACGAACTCGTCGTAGCCGGTGCCCGCCCCGCCGCGAACGTCGAACAACGGCTTCTGGGCGCGCGCGGCACGGTATCCGGCCAGCACGTCATCGCCGTCGATCACGGAAGGGGTCGGCTCGGGTGAGCCGCTCGCACGAAGCACCATCAACGCAGAACGGTACGCACCCGGCGCAGATCCAAGATCCCCGGCGCGCCCACATCGGTGCTTTGGCGGGCCTGCTTCTCGCGGATGTCGGACATGTCGACCTGACCCGGTGTGAATCCGGTCGCTTCGAAGCGTCTGCCGCGGCGGGACTCGGCTTCCACGGCGTTGACGGGTGGGTTGTCGTAGGACCGGCCGCCGGGATGGGACACGTGGTAGGTGCAGCCACCGCGCGACATTCCGGTGCCTGCGTCGATGAGTTCGAAGCGCAGTGGCCCATCGACCGTGATGGTCGGGTGCAGTGCGCTCGGCGGCTGCCAGGCGCGGTAACGCACCCCGCCGACCTGAACGTCGGAGTTGTCGGTGGCCAGTAGCGGGATGGGGTGGCCGTTGGCCGTGACGACGTAGCGGTGCCGGTCGGCGCCGATGAGCCGGACCTGGACGCGTTCCACCGACGAGTCGACGTAGCGGGCGGTACCGCCTGCCGTGGACTCCTCCCCGAGTACGTTCCACGGCTCGATGGCCCCGCGCAGCTCGATCTCGACGCCGTCGAACACCGCGGTGCCGATGCGCGGGAAGCGGAACTCGGTGAAGGGGTCCAGCCAACTGGTGTCGAAGTGAACGCCGTGCGTTCTCAGGTCGGCGGCGACATCGGCGATGTCATGAATCACGAAGTGCGGCAACAGGTATCGGCCGTGCAGGTTGGCGCCGTGCCGGATCAGCGGCGCGCGCAGCGGCTCGTCCCAGAACCACGACACCAAGGACCGCACCAGCAGCGACTGCACCATCGCCATCTGGAAGTGCGGGGGCATCTCGAAGCCACGCAACTCCAAGATGCCGAGGCGCCCACGCGGGCTGTCGGGGCTGTACAGCTTGTCGATGCAGAACTCGGCGCGGTGGGTGTTGCCGGTGATGTCGGTGAGCAGGTGGCGTAGCGCGCGGTCGGTCACCCACGGCTTGTCGCCGCCCGCAGCGGAGATCCTGGCGATCTCGGCGAACGCGATCTCCAGTTCGTAGAGCGAATCCGAGCGGCCCTCGTCGGCCCGGGGCGCTTGCGACGTAGTGCCGATGAAGCGGCCGGCGAACAGGTACGACAGCGCGGGGTGGCGCTGCCAGTAGGTGAGCATCGACACCAGCAGGTCGGGCCTGCGCAGCATTGGCGACTCGGCAGGAGTGATGCCGCCGAGCGTGATGTGGTTGCCGCCGCCGGTCCCGCCGTGCGTGCCGTCGAAGTCGAACGACTCGGTGGACAGCCGGGTCAGGCGCGCCTCCTCGTAGAGGGTCTCCAACTGCTGGCGCTGCTCGGCGAAACTGGCCGTCGGCGCGACGTTGACCTCGATGACACCGGGGTCGGGGGTGACGGACATCGTCACCAGGCGCGGGTCCGCGGGTGGTCCGTAGCCCTCGATGACCACCGGGCAGTTCGCCTTGGCGGCGGCCGCCTCGATCCTGCTCACGAGGTCGACGAAGTGCTCGAGTTCCTCTGTCGGTGGGAGGAACACGTACAGCAGGCCGTCTCGGACCTCGGCCACCATCGCGGTGACGGGCGCGCCGTCGGCCTCCTCCACCACGGCGGCCGGTTGCTTGGTCTTTGGTTCGATCAGGGCGCCGTGGCGCCTCGTCGGGTCGGCGTCGAACGACGGACGCGGCGGATGCCAGCTGATCGAGTCGAGCGGCAACCGCAGACCGGCAGGCGAGTCACCGTCGAGAAGGACGATGCGACCGCGACGCAGACGCCAGTCCGCGCTGGCCCACCCTGAGTCGTCGTCGCGCCGGTGCAGCGGCAACACGTAGGCGACGGGCTCGGCGACGGGCGTCTCGAGTTTGGCAAGCAGCCCTGCCCGTGCGTCGCTAGCGTCGGCCGCCAGATCGTCGCCCGACGCGACCGGTTCGCCCGCAGGTTGGCGCACCGACGTAGCCAGCCGGCTCAGGGCGTCCTCGTATGCAGGACGCACCTGGGTGGCGGGTAGCCCGAGGCCTGCGACGATCGCGTCGAGCAGGTGCCGTCCGGCGTCGGGTGCCACCTCGATCGTCTGCGACTCCGCCCACGGATCGGCCAGCAGTGCCTCGTTGGTCCACAACGGCGCGCCGTCGGCACGCCAGTACAGGCCGATCTGCCAGCGCGGCAACGGTTCTCCCGGGTACCACTTGCCCTGGCTGCGTTGCACCAGCCCCTGCGGAGCCCACTGCGCCTTGAGCCGGGCCGCGAGCGCCGAGGCCCTCTGCCGCTTGTGCGGCCCGTCGGCGTCGGTGGTCCACTCCGGGTCGACCTGGTTGTCGATGGACACGAACGTGGGCTCGCCGCCCACGGTGAGGCGCACGTCCCCTGCGGCAAGGCGGTCGTCGACCTGCGCGCCGAGCGCTTGGATGGCGTCCCACGCCGCGTCGGTGTAGGGCAGCGTCACCCGCGGATCCTCGTGCACGCGGGTCACGACGTTGGAGAAGTCGAGCT
>Ga0193716_1002270_pt1 | contig 10916 bp, 10 predicted proteins | sample U2c1metaG_FD_145901 | JGI IMG/M metagenome (GOLD analysis project Ga0193716, IMG submission 145901) | Soil microbial communities from a riparian zone of the East river system, Colorado, United States - U2c1 | ecosystem: Environmental > Terrestrial > Soil > Riparian zone | place: USA: East River...
TTTTTGCGTGTTGATCATCCCCGCACTTCGCGCAATCGCGGCGACCTTCCCTGTCCTGCAGAATCACCTTGCCGAGATTCGCAATGTGACTTCGTGTGCGTCGGTTCAGGCATTCATTCCGCCATCCACGGTAAGATTCGCCCCGGTGATGTACGAGGACTCCGGACCGGCGACAAACGCCACCATCGCGGCGATCTCATCCACACGCCCGTAACGATCGAGCGCTGTGGCGGCCTTCTGCGGCACCGCCCAATCACCCGAGGCGGGATTCAAATCCGTGTCGATCGGACCCGGCTGGACGTTGTTGACCGTGATGCCCCGGCTCCCTACCTCTCTGGACAGCGCTTGGGTGAACATCTTGACGGCTCCCTTCGTGGCCGCGTAGGGCACAAGCCCGGGCGCAACGGCACGCTCGCCCACTGCCGAACCGATCATGATGATGCGACCACCATCATTCATGTGCTTCAGCGCCGCCTGCGTCGCGGCGAATACGCCGCGGATGTTGATGTCGATCATGCGATCCATCTCCTCCAGCGTCGTCTCCTCGAATGTTTTCGGAAAGGCCGTGCCGGCGTTGTTCACAAGCACATCCAGTCGGCCGAAGGTCGCGACGGCCTTTTCGACCGCACCTTTAACGGCTTCGGCGTCGGCAGCGTCCGCCTGGATCGCGACAGCCTTTCCGCCGCCGAGCTCAATCGCTTTGACTACGGCCGCGGCCGCGCTGGCGTCCTTCGCGTACGTGATGGCCACGCTCGCTCCATCTGCGGCCAGACGCTTCGCGATCGCTGCGCCAATACCCCGGGAACCGCCGGTTACGAGTGCCACTTTACTGGCTAACTTAGACATGGTTCTCCTTTGCTTTTCTGTAAACAATCTACTCCACTGATTCAGCTGGCTGCGATCTCGCTCGACCCTGTCAGACTTTTGAACCATTTAGTTCTATATGATGGCGAATGTGTGGCGGAGGATGCAGAGATATTGAACTATTTAGTTCTTTATCGGATAATATGTGTATGGGGCGCCCGAAGAACTTTAGTCGAGAGGAAGTGCTGGAGAAGGCGATGCCTGTCTTCTGGACCCATGGATTTTCGGACACGAGTCTTCAGGACTTGGAACGAGCCACAGGTGTGAACAAGTCAGGACTGTACACGGAGTTCCGAGACAAGGAAGATCTTTTTGTAGCGTGCCTTCGGCACTATCTTGAGAGCCAAGAGAAGAGGGGGCTTCTCGCCAAGAAGCCTCTTGGCTGGAACAACGTCGAGAATTTTCTCAAGAATGGTCCGCTCAACAAGGGGGAACAGCAGGGATGTTTTTCCGTCAACTCGATGCGGGAGTTCGCTATCCTTCCGGATGAGGCTTATGGGGTCGTGACGAAGAATCGGGCGCTATTGGAGCGCCTTCTCGCCATGAACATCGAGGCGGAAAAGCCCAAGATGGCTCCTTCTGCAATTGCGGAGATGGTGCTGTCCTTCTTCTCCGGATTATGCATTGAGCGCAACCTTAAATCCGGCAAAGCCTCGTCAACCCGCAAGATCGAAAGCTTTATTACAGCCCTTCGCAGTCTCTAATCGAACGATTAGTCCCCTGAAGTCCAAGTGCAAGTCGGCTCGTCGGAAGCGAGTCGCGTAGCTCCCGGATGACGGACAAACCGGAAGTTATCCCGTTGTGCCCGAAAAGTCCGCTTTTGAGCAAGTTCACCTGGCCAGATGGTTCGGTGCGTCGAACTTGGTGAAAACCCCGTTTTAGAGAATTTGATTCAAGGCATTGCCGTTCTGAGGTGAGGCGGCGATGATGGTCGGGGGAGATGCAATGGAAGATAACCCGTTTATTGGCTGGAAGCTACGAGTCGGAGGGATCATCAGCATCATCTACCTACTCATTTTCGGACTGTTCGAGGCTTACAGCGCGGCTGCAACCGCTCTCGACAAAAATTTGGCGTTTCCGATTTGGGAACACTACCTAGGATGGGGACTCTTTGTTCTTCCTCTTATGCTCATTGCCAGCTTGTTTCTTTTGCACGCACGACGTTCAGGGCTTGGATTTTGGCTCGTCATACTGAACCTTTGTCTCTATTCAAGCTTCATGATCTTTGAGTCGATGGTCTACCGTGGGCAACCTGCATTGCGTCAGGCAGTGTGGGAGACCGGTGTGATCTGGGCAACGTTATTTGTTGCCGCGTTGCTCGCAGCCCTCTGTCTAAAGATCAAAGCTCAGGCTATCGGTCCCTAGTTCCCGCAAAGTCGGGTTTCCGGCAAGTTCGGGATATCCAGCACTGGAAGCGTCGAACTTGCCGAAATCCCCGTTTTGCGGAACTTACGAGTTACGCTTTGCCGCGACGTGCTGCTGCCATGATGGCCAGGACGAAACCAAGTGGGAGCAGAAGGATGCCACTGATCAATGGAATCATCGACCAACCGTGTACATTGACAAAGCTGAAGCCCATGACTTCAATCAATGTAATCACAACAATCGGGGAGATACAGGCCCCCTCCAATTGGAAACACCTGGAAACAGGCATCGTCCAGTACACTTCCCTTCATGTTCTTCCGCACCCTATTCCGCATAGCCGTCGTCACTGCCCTACTATCGCTTGCCGCCGCTTCCGGCCAGGAACCCAAGCTCATCAACGGTTACGAACCCAAGTGGTGGAAGGAAGCTGTCGTCTACCAAATCTATCCGCGCTCCTTCAAAGACTCGAATGGCGACGGTATCGGCGACCTGCCCGGCATCACCTCGAAGCTCGACTACCTCCAGAAGCTTGGTGTTAACGTTATCTGGCTCAGTCCCCATTTTGACTCGCCAAATGCAGACAACGGGTACGACATCCGCGACTACCGCAAAGTCATGAAGAAGTTCGGCGACATGGCCGACTTCGACACACTCCTCGCCGGTATCAAGCAGCGCCATATGCGCCTCATCATCGACCTCGTCGTCAACCACACTTCAGACGAGCACAAGTGGTTCGTCGAGTCCCGCAAATCAAAAGACAATCCTTACCGCGACTTCTATATCTGGCAGCCCGGCCACACCGCTCCCGACGGCACCCGCACCCCGCCTAACAACTACCCTTCCTACTTTTCCGGCTCTGCGTGGACTCTCGACCCCAAGAGCAACGAATACTACCTCCACTATTTTGCCGCCAAGCAGCCCGACCTCAACTGGGCCAATCCCAAGGTTCGCGAAGAGGTCTTCTCGCTAATGCGCTTCTGGCTCGATAAGGGCGTCTCCGGCTTCCGCATGGACGTCATCCCACTCATCTCGAAGCCCACCGGCATGCCCGACCTCACCCCCGAACAGCTCAAAACGCCGCCCAACGCCTACGCCAACGGCCCTCACCTCGCCGAGTACCTCCTCGAGATGAATCGCGAGGTCCTTTCCAAGTACGACGACATGTCCGTCGGCGAAGCCACCGGTACCACCCTCGCCCAGACCAACAACCTCGTCGACGACCGCCGCCATGAGCTCAACATGATCTTCAACTTTGACGCCATCAAGCTTGGCCGCTCCGACTTCGGCCTCAGCCAGCTTGGCGCCTGGTCCCTGCCCGAGCTTAAAGGCATCTACGACGCTCACGCCACAGTCCTCACCAAGCACGACTGGGACACCGTCTTCCTCTCCAACCACGACAACCCGCGCATCGTCTCCACATTCGGTGACGACTCCCCCGCCATGCGCGTCCCCTCCGCCAAGCTCTTTGAAACCATGATCCTCACCCTCCGCGGCACCCCCTTCCTCTATGAGGGCGACGAGCTCGGCATGACCGATTTCCCCTTCAAGACGCTCGCCGACTACGACGACATCGCCGTGAAGAACGCCTACAAGGCGCTGGTCGACACCGGCAAGATTTCCGCCTCCGCCTTCCTCGCCTCCCAGGCGAAGGTCTCCCGCGACAACGCCCGCACTCCCATGCAGTGGGACAGCTCACCCCAGGCCGGCTTCACCACCGGGAACCACCCGTGGCTTGCCGTCAACCCCAACTACAAGCAGATCAACGCCGCCCAGGAGGAGTCCGACCCCGCCTCCGTCCTCAACTACATGCGCGCCCTGATCGCTGTGCGTGCTCACACCCTCGCCTTCGTCTACGGCGACTTCGAAGACCTCGATCCCCAGCACCCCCACATCTTCGCCTACACCCGCACCCTCGGCAGCGAGAAGTACCTCATAGTTGAAAACTTTAGCTCAAGTCCGGTCGCCTACACGCTGCCGAACGGCCTCAAAGCGGCAAACCTCCTCCTCTCCGACATCCCTGGTTCCCATGAAGCCAACGTCTCTACTCTTAACCTGGCGCCATGGGAATCGCGCATCTATAAGCAGTAGCCAGGCTGTCACATGGCTCGGGCACTGGGATTGTGGTCCGGATGCTCCTCGGTTGGTGCCAGTAAGTCCCGCTGCAAACCTCCCGCAAAGTCCGGCTTTCGAGCAAGTTCACCGGGTCAGCTTCGATCACGAGTCGAACTTGGTCAAAACCCCGTTTATGAGGAACTACGTCAGTTCAAGGTATGGTGGCGATGGATTCGATCTGGATGTCGGATTCAAAAGTTCCTTTGATGCAGGCAGAAATAACATCTGAGAACTCATCGAGGAGAGCTTTGCCGTCCCCATCCCAATCGTTCTCTGCATAAAGAAGCAATCGGGTTTGGTCCCACTCACAACGCACGTTCTGGTGCCATTGCCGATGAGTGAACTCCTCGCTGATGTCGATTGCCGCTGCTGGGCCGAGTTCTGGCGGCACACCCTCACAGGCGAGAACTATTCGGTACATAGCACTCCTCATCTACAAGTGTACGGATTGATAGCTTTCACCACGTCACTTACTCTAGACGCACCGGGACGGCTCGATACGCCGCATGATGCGAAGCCCTTGATGCAGGTGGAGAAGAACAATGCTCTTGCGCGAGAGGTGAGGAAGCGCCCGGAATTTCTCTACCAACTACGAGAGCGGAATCTGCTTGTTTTGTTCTCAAACCCGTTGACTGGGTTGCATGAACGGTTCATTGTTATTGTGTGTAACGTCAGGCAGTCTTAGCGAGTTGTTTATGGACACCGAGATTAGCTTCATGCTGAATGGGAGATCGCGGACCATTACCACCGATCCCGATCGGCCATTGCTCGAAGTACTGCGCGAAGATTTGCAATTGACAGGGTCGAAGTTTGGTTGTGGTGAAGCGCAATGTCGCGCATGCACGGTGATGATCAATGGACAGAGCACACCGTCTTGCATTACCCCTGTGGGCGACGTAGGCGAGCAGAGCGTGCTGACAATTGAAGGCCTGGCTACTGACGGCAAGCTGCATCCCGTACAACAGGTATTTCTGGACGAGGGCGCGTTCCAGTGTGGTTATTGCACAGCAGGCATGATCATGGGTGTCACAGCAGTAATAAAGAACAATCCCAAAGCCACCGAAGCGGAGGTTCTTTCAGAACTTGAAAGACATATCTGTCGTTGCTGTAGCTATGCCGGGTATCGGAAGGCAGTTCGCCGGGTGTTGGCTGTGGCACAAGCGGAAAAGGCACGCATATGAAGCCTTACTCAATCGAAATTTCGTTGCCTGAGGATGAAGCAATTGATTTCAATGAGCTGTTGGAGTACGCGGATTATGATTTTGGACTGAGCCGCCGCTCGTTCGTGAAAGGACTGGGGGCTGGACTGCTGCTTGCTGTTTCTTATCCCGCGCTAACTCAAGAGAGCGGAAGGCGTAGCCAGGGAGGCTTTCTTGGCAGTGGGGCGCGCAATGTGGCGGCGCGTATCCACATCGGCAGCGATGGCAGGATAACGGTGATGGCGGGCAAGGTTGAGGGGGGCCAGGGCGCGCGCGCGGAGTTGGCGCAAGCAGCGGCGGAAGAATTAGGGGTGCCGGTTAGCCAGGTGCATATGATATTGGCCGATACTGGCCTGGTTCCCGATGATGGCATAACCGCAGGCAGCGGCAGCACGCCACGCACTGTTCCGGCAGTCCGACAAGGAGCGGCGGCTGCGAGAAATCTGCTGATCGACTGTGCCTGCGGGCAATGGAAGGTTGAACGAACCACACTTAAGATGCGAGATGGCAAGGTCTTCGACGCGGCTGGCAGGCGTTCTTTTACTTATGCCGATCTCGCCAACGATGCAGAGGCCGCGAAGCTATTCCAGCAAGCCATTCCATCCGATATCGAGCTGGCCTCGGTGAGTGAGTGGAAGGTGCTCGGGACGCCGGTTCTCCGGCCAAATGCGGGGAGCATCGTCACGGGCACGCACATATATCCGTCGGACGTCGTTCGGCCTGGAATGCTCTATGGCAAGATTCTGCGCGCACCAGCCTATGGTGCGAAGCTGGCCTCCGTTGATCTGGCTGCGGTGAAGGCAATGAAGGGTGTGACTGTCGTTCAGGATCGTTCTTTTATCGGTGTAGCTGCGCCAAATAGTTTCCGCGCGAAGGCTGCGCTGGTGGCTATCTCCGGTGCGGCGAAGTGGGAGGCCGCACCGCCACAGCCTTCGAGCAAGGATCTCTTCGATCACCTCAGGAAAAACGTCGAGGGCGGTGTGCCGCGAAATCCTTTTGCAGATGAAGTTGCTAAGGGAAAGACGATTCGCCAAACGTACCGCGTGCCTTACATTCAACACGCGCCTCTGGAACCGAGGGCAGCGGTGGCTGAGTGGAGCGAGGGGAGGCTCACCGTCTGGACGGGCTCGCAAAATCCTTTTGGAGTACGCAGCGAACTGGTGCGCACATTTCGTTTGCCTGAGGACCACGTGCGTGTTGTGATTCCCGACTTTGGCGGCGCGTTCGGGGGCAAACACACTGGAGAATATGCAGTGGAGGCGGCCCGTCTGGCCCGAGCTGCGAACAAACCCGTCTCGTTGCGCTGGACGCGCGAAGAAGAGTTTACATGGGCTTATTTTCGTCCTGCGGCGGTCATTGATACGGAAGCCAGTCTGAATGCTCAGGGCAAAATCGCCACTTGGCATTTCATTAACATCAACTCCGGTCCGAATGCGGTAGAGACACCTTATGTTGTTGGGAAAACACATTGCCAGTATTTGCCGTCCAAGCCGCCGTTGCGCCATGGTTCGTATCGCGGATTGGCCGCCACTGCTAACAATTTTGCGCGTGAAGTCTTCATGGATGAACTCGCCGCGGCTGCCGGGGCCGACCCGCTCGAATTCCGGTTAGGTCATCTGGAAAATCCCCGGTTGCGCGCTGTACTTGAAAAAGCCGCTACTGAGTTTCATTGGCAGGAACGGGCGAAGACGAAAGCTCCAGACGTTGGCATCGGCATGGCGTGCGGGACAGAAAAAGGTTCGTTTGTGGCGGCTTGTGTCGAAGTTGAGCTGGATCGAGCTCAGAATAGGCTCAAGGTTCGCCATGTTTGTGAAGCATTCGAGTGCGGTGCGATTGTGAACCCCGCTAATTTGCATGCCCAGGTTGAGGGAGCGATCATCATGGGGTTGGGCGCTGCCTTGCGTGAAGAGATGCAGTTTGAGGATGGGAAGATACTCAATGGCTCTTTCGGAAGATATCGCGTGCCGCGATTTGAGGATATGCCTGAGTTGGATATTCATTTGATAAATCGCCTGGATCTGGCTTCTGCCGGTGCGGGTGAGACGCCGATCATTGTTATTGCTCCGGCGATTGCCAACGCGGTTTTTCGGGCGACTGGCAGGAGCGTTCAGGCCATGCCCGTTAGCATTGCTGAAACGTAGCACTCTTATTAGGCGGAAGCCTAAAATTGTTGCGAATCGGCTGTTCTAAATTCGCCAACACTCGTGCTTCAGTATGGAATCATATGTCTTAGTTGCAACCCCACCTAGCGGTTCGAGCCGGGGATGTGGCTTCGCGACTGGATCTTGCAAAGTCATGATGATCCCTCCAAATTCTTATTTCGAATCTATTCGGGGAACACCCTCCGCCTCAAGGATGCGAAGGCGCTCTCCATTGTCGAGGGAGAGCAGAGGAATGGCGTCGAACTGATGATTCCTCTGAAGCGCCTGCATGAAATAGCTGGCCGTGGTCGTTGCAACGAGTGATGGGCACTTACTGAGGCGAGGTTTCGTCCAACTCCTGTATGCAGATGACCACTCTGTCGCGTATAGGACACATGTCAACGACGATGGCACATTTCGTCTTGAACATTGTACAAGACGGAGGGTATCTGCTCAAGGTACGCGCCGGGGATACAGCTTCCGATGCCCTCAAGAGGACTATTCAGACCTACGGAGAGCAAATCATGCCGATTGAGATAAGCGGTAACCTGACTGACTTAACCCTATCGATTGACGCGAAATAGAGTGTTGGCTTTCCAAGTATTCGGCGATCACCCGGAGTCGATCCCAAGCGTCATACAGGTATGGCCTATGTCCGCTGCCATCGGGAATACGGGATAGCCAGACTGCGCACTGAACATCATTATAGCGCCGTGCTGCTATCCTTCGGAGCCGTCTTGATGATCCCGCTCCCCGCAAACGCATGGCAGCACGACATGCCTGGCATGTCGGGAATGACCACAAACGGCACCAACCATGTATGTGACGATATGAGCGGCATGGACAACATGACCGTCATGGGCCAGAGCATGGCTGCCATGGCGAATCACATGTGCATCACTCCGCTGCGGCCAAAGCAGCCCGGCGACGAGCAGAAGGCAAAAGCCCTCGTAGCCGAAGTCAAGGCAACCATCGAGAAGTACAAAGACTACAAAAAAGCCTTGGCCGACCGCTACGTAATCGCCAACCCGAAGCTGGAGCAGCCCCAATACCACTTCAACAGCGAAGAGAATGTCCGCCTGGTCGACACTCAGTTCGATCCAACCAAACCATCATCGCTGCTCTACCGTCGCACTCCCACCCAACGCTACAAGCTCGAAGGAGTCATGTTCACCGCTCGCCGCGACGCAACCGAGGATGAGCTGAACCAGCGCATTCCCCTCAGCATCGCGCGCTGGCACCAGCACATAAACTTCTGCGCAGCCCCGGCCGAAAAGGTCAAGGAGTACCACGGCGACCACCCCAAATTCGGTATGTTCGGGTCGATCCATACCAAAGAAGCCTGCCAGGCCGAAGGCGGCACATTCTATCCCGTAATGTTTACCTGGATGATCCACGTCTTTCCCTATGAAGACAACATGAAAGATGTCTTCTCCATGAACGACGACGAAGCCCACGTCAATTGATCATGTGAGTCCAGCTGTCTGACTAACAGTTGTGTAGATCCTGCATCTTGCCCGTTTCTGATAGTCCACCGATTACTCCTTGACGATGCCAGCTACGTTGTCATGCAGCTTGTTCACCGTAGCCGCGTCGGCGTTGAGTTGCGCATTTTGCATGATGCGGATGGCGGCAGTGGCGCTGAAGGCGATCTCAGAGGACTGAACTGTAGCGGCTGCGCCAGGGGCCAGAGTTACACCAGCGTTCGCCAATCCTCCCTTAGTGCCCGCATATTGGACGACAGCGTTGCGCAGAATGTTTTTTGCGCTCTTTGACTGGAAGTAGATGCCATCCCAGAAGCCGGGAGCTCCTTCACCGCCGGTGAATGTAACAGACTTACCGAGAGCCCCTTCTGCAGAGAGAGAGCCATTCTGGTTTACGTTGATGCCAAAGCCCTCACGGAATTCGAGGCGCGCGCCGGGTTCAATCGTGAGGTTAGCCTGGATCTTTGGGCTGCCATCGAAGTAATAAGGCACGGCGAGAGCATGCCACGTGGCATCTTCTTCCACTTCGGAGTCGCTGAAGTGTACAAGAACGTGATTGTGCTGGTTCTGGGAGAAGGTGGTGGCCACATCGAGGACAGCGAGATCACCGGCCTTCACACTGAGCGGAGTGCCATCGTTCTCGAAGTGATTGGCTTCGAAGTGACTGAGCGTTCCGCGTTGCAGGACGTTGAGACCGTTGCCTGCGGCGTTTCGAATGGTGGTGTGGTCGATGGCGAGACGGGCGCCGACGCTGACCTGAACAGCACCATCATCGCTGCCGCCTTTGGGACCCGCATCTTCTACGGTGACGTAGCTGAGGTGATTCTTCGAGCTGTTGGAGTTGAACTTGATACCTGTCCAGAAACCGGGGGAGTGCTCTTTGCCGCGGAAGACGATAGGCTTTTCAGCCGTGCCGATGGCATTGAGCGAACCGCCGTTTTCAAGAGAAAGTGCGGAGCTTCCGCTGAAGAAGATGGTCGTGCCAGGATTGACCGTGATGGGTGCCTGGACGCTGGCGTAAGTCCTGATGATATAGCAAGGCTCAGACAGGGTGAGAGGGTCGCGGAACTGGGCGTTGGAGAGAGCGAGGCAGGGAGCCGGGGCTTTGTGAGGAGCTGCGTGAGATTTCTGTGGCGCGGCCAAGGCGAAAGCAAACGCGAAGAAGGAAAGAAGCATGGACCTGCCTTCAAGAGCTGGATTTGTTATAGCGCAGTTCAGCCTCCAATTATCTAACTGTTGAAGAAGATTTAGTTAGGTGGGAGATTAATTTGTCTGTATGTCAGCGGTACGGAGACGATTCAGACCGTTACGAATGTATGGTCCGACTGCAAGGGAAAAGTTTGGTTGAGAAGACAAGTCTGCGCAAATGTATTCGTCAATAAGGGCGAAGACGTTGTCAAGGGCAAAGATGTCCTTTCCGCTGCCTGAGCAACGTTCGAAGCCAGGGGTTTAGAGACCAGGGCTCGAGCGGATCCTCTTTGAATCACGTTCGGTGGAACGTTCTCCACCAACCATGATTCCTCTATTCGGACACCCAACCTGTGCTGGGTGCGAGAGCGCCTACTCAGTCTAACGGTCTGGCTTTCGCTGACCAGAATACATTTCAGGCTACCCTCGATGAGAGAACTTGCGGATACGGTGTCTGCGTGCGAAGTATCCAATACAACCGTATGCAAGCTTGCGTGCTGCTGCCACCTTGGCTACCGTGAAGTGCTTCTGATGGCAGCGATGTAGATATTCCTTGCGAAACA
>Ga0193716_1002271_pt1 | contig 10904 bp, 8 predicted proteins | sample U2c1metaG_FD_145901 | JGI IMG/M metagenome (GOLD analysis project Ga0193716, IMG submission 145901) | Soil microbial communities from a riparian zone of the East river system, Colorado, United States - U2c1 | ecosystem: Environmental > Terrestrial > Soil > Riparian zone | place: USA: East River...
CGACAATGAATATACCGGAACCAATCATCGAGCCAGCGACGATCATCGTCGAGTCGAAGAGTCCCAGGCTGCGGTTCAGCTTGCGATGCGTTTCTTCAGACTGGGATTGGGTCACTGGTTGCTTCACGCTCTCTTTGTGATTTTGGAACTTTCCAAAAGTACCCTCCATCCTCGCAAACTATAGATGGGGTCTTTTTCGAAGTTTAGCTTGCTTATCTGTATAGGACGAACCGGCTCTTTCATGTGGACTAAATCTGTGAGCTTCTGCTCGGCCTGGAGAACCGGTGTGACGAACGATCCATCGATTATGTTTGCACGAATTTGTTAATCAACCGGCTAGCGACGGCTGACTGCGGATACGGAGGAGATAGCATTGGAAGAAGCGTTGTCGCCTTGAGCCAGGAAAGAAAGGACGATCTGGTTAAACTTCTCAGAGTACTTGATATGGATGTTGTGTTTTCCTTCTGGGAAGGTATGGAGCTGGGATCCGGCGATGCCGCGATGTATAGCTGCAGGGTGCAATGACGGAACCAGGGGATCCTTGTCGCCATGAAGAATGAGAGTCGGGCATTGCACGAGAGGGAGGCGCGGCTGATAGATATCGCCACCAGCGCTGTAGAGTTCTTCGAGCCCGGCAATATATCTCTCCCAGAGCGCGTCGAGCGCGTCCCCATAGGTTTGCCGCATCGCTTCGGCGGCCCGCGGAGACCATGAAGAGATAGATCGGATAGCCTGAAAGGCAGTGAGTTCCTCATGAGTGATAAAGGAGTTTCCGCCCCAAAGGATGAGACGCTTTACGCATGATGGTTGCTGCGCGGCCATCAGGACGGCCATGTTCGCACCGTCGCTCCAGCCCATAACGGCGAAGCTCTCGTGACCCAGGGCCGACATAAGGGCAAGCATATCTTCTGCATCCCTTTGGTAGAAGCCGAGAGGATAGTCGCGTTCGGGAGGACGCGATTGTCCATAGCCTCGAGGATCTGGGGAGATGACCTGGTAGTGCTGGCCGAACCACGGAATTTGATAATGGAAGTCGCTTTCGCCTGTACCGAGAGCGCCGGGTAGAAGAAGGAGTGGCTCTCCGGCACCACAACTCTCGTAATGTATGGTGACATTCGGAAGTTCGACCTTAGGCATAAGATGTCATCGGCTCCGTTTAGCTAATAGCTGGTCGGCTGACTCCGCAAGCCAAGAATCTCGCGCGCCTGTGCCGGTGTTGCAACTGGGCGGTTGAGCTCGTTCGCAATGCGAACAGTCCGCTGGACGAGTTCGGCATTGCTCTTAGCTTTGCGTCCACGAGAATAATAGACGTTATCTTCGAGGCCAACGCGAACATGGCCCCCCATCAAGGTAGCCAGGGTAGTGAGTGGGAGCTGGTAGGGACCGATGGCGGAGCAGAGCCATAGCGCTCCTTCGGGGAACTCCTTGAGAAGCTGAAGTACATTCTCCACCGTTGGAAAGCTGCCGGTCTGGTAGCCCATGACAGTTTGAATCCAATACGGTTTTTGGAGGAGGTCGTTTTCGATAAGATACCTCACCACCCAGGCGCATCCCGGATGGTAGGTTTCAAGTTCGGGCTTGACTCCGCGCCGTTTCATTTCGGCGGCGAACTGGTGAATCTGACCGTAGGTAAACGGGATGCATTCGTCGATATCAAGCGCTTCCCGAGGGTTCGGCAGTGGCGCACGCCGCTCCTTTAGATTGAACTTGCTCATGTCTGGCGCGAGATTCAGCGAAGCAACCTCGGGATTCGCCTCCAGAGAGGAGAGTCGCTCCTGCATAGTCATCCCGGGACCACCGCCAGTGGTCGCATTGATGATGATCTCCGGGCAGCGTTGACGAATCTTCCGGAGTACCTCGCACCAGGGTGCGGCTTCGCGGGCACACTTGGTAAGATCCTCGGGATCGCGGGCATGAACGTGAACCATGCTGGCGCCGGCCTCGTAGGCGCCATGAACGGACTCTGCAATCTCATCTGCCGTCTCGGGGATGAACTCGTTAGCTTCCTTGCCCTGGATGCCACCATTGCATGCGACGCAAATGATAAGGGGAGGCATACCCACTCGTATTTTGTCCATGAAGTCAAAGCTGTTTGTATATCTGAAAACTTCTTGGGATGAGTAACTAAGCTCTTTTTCCGACATATGCTCACTTTTATAGAAGTTCGAGGCAAGTTAACTTTTACAGTTCAACAAGTTTTGGGGTGGCCAGCAAGCGAAATAGTACGAAACAATATTTCGCCTATCTAGGTAAAAAGCAGCATTAGAATCATTGGGTTATTTACAAACGCACCGATGATGCCGCTTCACAAAATTTATGTGAAGCAGTTTGCCACTAGCCCTCTTGTGGGTACCAAATTGTTTATCCAGAAGGAGCGCCCTGATGCGATCAGAGGGTGTTCCGCAGGTTGCTGTGACAGGAGTGCGCTTCGCTGCCCGATATAAGGAAAGTCACGTTCAGGCTCGTACGGGAGGTGGTCGCCCCGAAAAGAATCTTGCGTGTCAGCGAACTAAAGTGTAATCTCGCTTCAATAAACAACGAGTTAAATTAATGTTGTTCCTGCTCCGTTTATTCTTCTAAAAATGAAGATTGTCGTGTTGCATTCCTGACGTGTTTGGTTGGACGAGGAATGCACGCCACAAGAGATGTTGCCAGTTTTCGTTATCTCCCATTTCGGTATCGGCCATCATGAACGATGTAACTTCGCTATCAGCGGGCGCTCAGCATCCTAATGGACTTGGAGCGGCCCCTGACCGTCTGGATTCCTGGAAAGAGATCGCGAGCTATTTGAAGCGTGAGGTCCGAACAGTTCAACTCTGGGAGAAGAAGGAAGGGTTGCCGGTCCATCGTCACTTCCATAAAAACCTCGGAACCGTCTATGCATTTCGGTCTGAGATTGAACGATGGGGGCGACTGGTTTCGCGAAGGGACAGCAGGGGGAAGCAAGAGGCAGAGGTTCCGAGACCTTTACCTGTGGAATCGAAGGGGAACAACACCAGCCACATCAGGATTCAAGTGTCCGAGCTCGATAGTCGCTCCATCAGCCGAAAGCATTGGGCGCTGGGCAATGCCATACAAGACCAGACAGTTGCAGCGCTGGAGCAGCTGAATCCCGGACAACTGAGCATAGTCCCTCCTAGCGCCACAATGTCTGAGGTAAAGCTAAGAACCGCTGACTATGTATTGCGGTGGAACCTTCAGGAAGATGAAGCCGGGTTGGGAATAAGTGCTGCTCTGTTCTTTTCCGAGACCGAAACGCAGGCTTGGTCCAGTAAGTTCCGGTGCAACGTAACGAATTTTAAAGAGACGCCCACTTATATCGCGGGACAGATTGTCCAATGTCTTTGGCTGAAAGTTATCTCATCTCCATCGTATTCGCCAGTAGCGGGACGCCGGAGGAAGTCAGGCTCTCGTGAGGCTTACCTGAAAGGAAGATACTTCTGGAGCCAGCGAAACGAAGAGGGGCTGCGGAAAGCGATTCAGTGGTTCAAGTCGGCGATCGAGGAAGACCCGCAATTTCCGCTGCCTTACTCGGGATTGGCCGATTCATTGAACCTGCTCTCGTTTTATGAGATTGTTTCGCCATCGGAGGCTATACCAGTCGCGCGACAGGCTGCGTTGAAGGCGATCGAGCTTGATCCAACGCTTGCGGAAGCACACGCATCGCTGGCGGATATTCTGCTGCACTTTGATCGTGACTGGGAAGGCGCCGACAAAGAGTACCGACGTGCGATCCAATGCAATCCGGGCTACGCCCTTGGTTATCATTGGTATGCGAATTTGCTTGCGGCAAAGGGACAACACGAAGCTGCGCAGATTGCGATTATGCATGCGCTGGAGATCGACCCTGTGTCTCTGATAACGCAGGTGTGGGCCGGCGTAACCTCGCATCTGGCGCACCGGTTCGATCAAGCAATCAAACACTATAAGACCGCTCTTGAATTGAAGCCCGATTTCATATGGGCACACATGTATATGGCCCAGGCACTGGAACAGAAAGGGAAATATAAAGAGGCACTGCGGGAGTTTGAGACAACCCTCCTTCTCACGGGAGGGAGCAATTGCGTGCAGGCGATGAAGGCTCATGCGCATGCTGTAGCGGGAGACACTAGCTCGGCTCGTACCATCCTCGGCCAACTGAAGGGAACGCCTACACACAAGTGCATGCCTTCATACGATATCGCAGCGACCTACGCGGCACTCGGCGAGTCTGGCGAAGTAGTACGCTGGCTCAAGCGGGCGTGCAACGAACACAACATGAAACTTTTCACTTTGACACAGGATCCGCGCTTTGACCTGCTGCGCGATCGATCGGAATTTAGAGCGGTTGTCGAGCAGGTCGGACTGACTCAGTACAGCTCCCCGCCCCACACTGCATTATTCTGATGCTGCCGCTCGTAACTTCCGAGACAGTAAGGATAGGTCGTCAAACAATCGACTTTCCTTGTTAGTCTGCTTTGGGATTTGTAGCAATAGCGAGTGATGGCGACTCGGTCAACGTTCAACGTCGAAACTATCGGCTTTCCTTCAACAGTTCTGCACCGAATCTACTACAGCCTTTGCCAATGCACCTAAGACCTTTGGGAGTTGTACGGGTGAGTAGCATTGATTGCCCATTGCTCAAAAGTGCGGCGGGGGTGGTGTTTACGTCTCCCAGGATACCTCGCCATTGAATGAAGATCGATGACCGGATAAGGGTCACCGATCTGGCAAACTACCAGATGAACTTGGCGCTGACCTGGCCGATTCGACCGGGTGAAGCGTTAGTTACCTGGCCAAACTGGCTGCTGGCAAAATTACCGATCGGGTTGAGGAAGTTGGCGTGGTTGAAGAGGTTGAAGAATTCACCTCGAACAATAAAGGAGGTGCTCTCGGTAATCCTGGTGCTCTTGCCGAGCCCAGCGTCGGTATTGATAAGCCCAGGACCATGGAAGGGACGTGGGCCGGAGTTACCGATTTCGCCAAGATTCTCCGTCTTGTAAGCGCTCGCGTTGAAGTAAATGTGGTTGGGAGTGCTGCGCGGATTCGATTTGACGACAGGCCCTGCTACGTTCGGGAAGTCGAATCCATACCCGGTCAAGGCTATGTCTCCGGCTTGGGTGAAAGTGACGGGGAAGCCGGTAGCGAAGCGGCTGATTCCGCTGACGCTCCAACCCCTTGTGAGACGATTTGGCAAAGTGCTGAAGACTCGATTGAAAGGAATCGCCCAGGTGTAGCTGGCTACGAAGTTATGAGTGAGGTCGTAGGGCGAGAGTGCACGATTGTAGCGGAAGTCGGAAGTATTGAACGTCGTGGTCGCATTATCGATCGATTTCGAGTAAGTATATGCACCTAGAACAGTGACGTTCGCAGCCTTCCTCTCGACCGTGACCTGAACGGCATTGTAGTTCGAGCTTGAGATGTTGGTATTGAGGTGGACCTTACCGAACGCGACCACACCAAGTTTCTGGTTACCCATACCCTGGAGGGTTCCGTAAGTCTTGGATCCATCGGGGTTGGTGAACACCTGCTTCTCGGCATTGGGAGCACACTTCGGAGTAGCACCGATAGCGGCAAGTTGTAGGCACAGAGCTCCATTGCCTGGGTTAAGGTTCAAGTCCCCAGGCAGATGATGGCTTTGGGTTCCAACGTAAGCGAGCGTGAGCACGGTTGATTCAGATAGCTGCCTCTGGATGGAGAAGTTATAGTGCTCGGCGTAAGTGAGCTTGTTGTTGTTGGCAAAACCTGGGCCCACGATGGGCATGTATTGTGCGAAGCTGAGCGTTGCATTCGCAGGATCGCCAGCCTTCGGGGCGACGAACGGAAAGCGCTGAGTCTGCGAGGTGCCGTTAGAGCGGGTCCGGAAAGGCTCAGAGAAGCTGGTCGGTGCCAGGCTGGTCCAATACTGGCCCCAAGGCGCAGAGCCGATGACACCGAAGTTTCCGGAGTCTGCTGCACCAAGGTAGTAGATGCCATAGGCCGCGCGAATGCTGCTCATGCCTGGGCCGCCGAAGATCTTACCCAGAATTCCGGAGTTAGAGTTAGGAGAGTAGGCAACTCCGAGGCGTGGCGCGAACTTACCCCAGTAAGTGGGAGAGATAGACCGCGGAACGCCAGGATCCCCAGGCACCAAGTAGCCGAGCGGCGCGAGAGGAAAGAGCGTCGATTGCACGCCCGGAACGAACGTATTGAGCTGGCTGTATACGTCGTACCAGGGCACAGCGACATCCCATCGAACGCCAAGATTCAGGGTCAGGTTCGACTTTACCTTCCAGGAATCCTGGGCAAAGAGACCGCCGTAGCGGGCACGATTATCCAGGAGCTGTTCGCTGCACTGGGTATAGACCGAGGGTGCACCGATCAGGAAGTCGGCAAAATCGACACCCGTCTCCGCGTTGTTATTGAAGTTGAACTGCCCATTAGGAGCGCAAACGTTGCGGACATTCAGTTGGTAGTAACGATACTCGCCACCGGCACTGAGCGAGTGGTTTCTGAAAACCTTTTTGAAGGTGTCCGTGAGCATGTAATTGTTGTCGACCGACTTCATATTGGTAAGAGGATTGCCAACGCTGTAGTTGCTGAAGATGTTTGTTGGCATAGCCTCGGGATAACCGCTTGGCCCCGATTTGATGATGCCGAGAGTTCCGACGCCGGTAGCGAAGCCGAGACCGGAGAGAGTCGCCTTGTTGCCGGGACTACTCGTGTCAGGCTGAGCAGTGTTGATGGATGTACGGAAGAAAGTGGCACGAATCTCATTGACCATCGTTGCGCCTATGCTCCTTGTATTGCTCATCATGAACATCTGAGCGCGCGAAGGCGATGTTATAGCGAAGCCCGGGACCCCTCCTGCCTGAAATTGATTGAAGGCACTGGAATCATCGAAGTGATAGTAGAAGGACCAATTGCCTGTCTTTGCATTGGTGAAGTCGACACGCTGGCCAATCTTGTTATCTTTGACCGTATTGTTTGCACCGGAGCTTGCATAGGAAGCCGTACCGATGTTGGCCCGGGGAATGAAGGGAAGCTCGTTGACAGCGATGGGATCAAAAGCAGCGGCAGGAATGACACCGCCAGGAAATACGGCGCTGTATAGATCTCCGTTGTGAATGGTGCGTCCGAGGCGCTGAGATAGAACAGCGGCCCAGGCAGCTCCATTAACGGCCTTCGTCCCGAACGCCGCCGCGCTGAAGTTTCCGGCGCGCTGTGCATCGGATGCCACACCAATAACACCTGTACTGGCTCCAGCGGTCTGGTTAGTTCCCTGAAAATCAGTGAACCAGAAAAGTTTGTTCTTCCAGAAAGGGCCACCGACGGCATAGCCGTACTGGTTGCGCTTTAGAGTAGCCTTGACAGGATCGAAATAGCTCTTCGCATCGAGGGCGTCGTTACGAAGGAACTCGAAGGCATCTCCGTGAAAGCCGTTTGATCCGGACTTGGTGATGGTATTCATTACCGCGCCGGTGAACTTACCGTACTCGGCATCGAAGGAGTTAGTGATGAGGCGAAACTCCTGAACGGAGTCGATATTGGGGATAAGACCCGCACCATTGTTCTTCGTTTCGCTGACGTCGCCGCCGTTGACGAGAAAGGCGTTTGCGCTCTCAGGCTGACCGTTGACGGAGACGTTGCCAGGAGAAGTAAACAGCCCGCCGACAGGGCGGTCTGCCGATGCGGTCGTGCTACGCGGCGCGACGCCAGCCTGCAGGCCAAGAAGGTCGAGATAGCTGCGGCCGTTGAGTGGCAGCGCCAGCATCTCTTTGGATTCAATTGTCCCACCAAGCTGCGTGCTTGAAGTCTGCACCTGAACGGCATTGGCCTCGACCGAGACACTCTGCTGTACATCACCGACATTGAGGGCAAGGTCAAAGCGGAGCTGATCGTTAACCTTGAGGTCAATATTGTTGATGGTCGAGATCTTGAAACCAGCGACGGTTGCAGTGATCTTGTACTTGCCGGGCGGCAGCGCGAGGAAAGTGTACTGGCCATCTGTGTTCGTGACCACGCTACGACTAGCGTTGGTAGCTAGATCGGTAATGACCACGGACGCCTGGGGGATAGCTGCTCCAGAGCTATCGCGAACATATCCTAGAATCGACCCGGTTACGTCTGCCTTAAGCTGCGCAGTGCCGAGCAAAACGAGCAAGCAGAGACAAAGGTAGCGGAAGCGACATAGACCCATTGAACTATCTCCAAATCACTTACAGAATATTTATTTATGAATATTCAATTGCTCGTGAAGTTAAGCAGCTTCTTTTAGGGTCAGCAAGCGAAATAGTGCGAAATGCCAGAACAGTCAGGCATTAAAAATTTTGAGTAGCTCTTCCGATCAATAAAGACGGGCTGATTCGCTACTGCTTTTCGTACACAACCAACTCGTGAGTCGGCCGACCATCCCTATCCACTCCGTCAATCTGGAAGACCTGTGTCTTGCCATCCTTGGAGACAGTAGCTTTGCTCTTAGCCGCTCTTCCGTTCATGTTCCAGGTTTGTTCTGTCACGTGATCGTTCAACTTTCGGACGATCACTGTCACATTGTCTCTGCCGGTTACCTTTACTGGTTGGCCTTCAGATGGTAAGTAGGTCCAGCTAATGTTTTTCCCTTCAGCGGTCGTCTCATTCACGGTGACCCGGCCATTAGGTTCAATAGTGACCATATCGACCTGAGGCGGAGGACCCGGAAATTTGCTCTTAGCCAGATTTGCCTTCCAAGTTCCGGCGAAAACACCAGCAGGCAGGTCTGCAGCGTTCATCGCCAGGGGCATCGCTAGTAACGTAAGAGCTAATATCAAACGTGACTTGGTCATCTCTCAACTCCTTTGAATAGGTGTGCGCTTCGAGTAAATTATCGAGCTTGCCATGCTGGAGCAAGCGTGGAATTGAGCGATGGATAGGTGCTCAATCTATTTGGCTAGGTTGTCGGTGATGCTCTCTTACTCTGCTCTTACACTATTTTGTAACTCGGGAATTCCTTCGATCCGCACTACAGTGTTGTCTCCCGGACGGAGCCACCGCTGCGGAGTCTTTGCCATGCCTACACCAGCTGGAGTGCCGGTCGAGATGATATCTCCTGGCTCAAGGGTCATCACGCTGGAGAGATGTTCAATCAGATAGGGAATCTGGAATACCATCTCCGACGTGTTTGAGCTCTGCAAAGTCTCCCCGTTGATAATCAATTCAATCTTAAGAGCGTTTGGGTCCGCAATCTCGTCCGATGTCACGATCGCAGGTCCGATGGGTGCGAAGGTGTCGAAGGTCTTTCCCATCAGCCATTGGCTCGTTGCCATTTGAACGTCCCGTGCGCTGACATCGTGGACATTCGTATATCCGAACACGTACTCCCGCCACCGATCTTTAGGAATGTGACGCCCCTTTTTGCCAATCACAACTCCTAATTCAGCTTCATAGTCGGGCTGTGCCGAAACCTTCGGCAGTACGATCGCATCGCCAGGACCAACAATCGAGGTGTTGTACTTGGAGAAAACAGCCGGCACCTTCGGAAGCTCAGCGCCGCATTCGATGGCATGATCGCGGTAATTCAATCCAACGAAAATTAGCTTTGGAGGACGGGACAGTGGAGCAAGCAACCGAGCCGCCGAGAGAGGAACAATAGCATCACTGGGTGGGTTCTTCACCAGGGCCGCTATACGCTCTAGAGCTGATGAGCCTTGCTCTATCACATCCAGGAGGGTGGAAAAGCCAGCGCCCTTAAGTCCAAGGATGTTATCGCCTAGGATCACACCCGGCTCGGCCGACTCGTTGTTTTGGAACGTTACGAAACGCATGGGGGAACCGTCCTGAATTTTATTTTGTAATATAATATACCTACATCCGCACAATATAGAATTTTGGCCCCGAATTCAAGACTGTAGTAAAGAGCAGTCTTGGAGACCCCACAGAAGTGTAGTAACCCTAAGTCTTACAGCCTCTTCCGAGTTTTTTGAAGACCACCCAACGGGACCTGGTTGTGGCAGACACAATGGCGCTTCCGTGCGGTGTAAAGTTGAATCAATCAAGGAGGACTCACGCTCTGATTCGACGGCAAACCATAACCATGCAGGTGATTGATCACCTTCTCAGTCTGATCAGGAGCGGGCAGGTAAAGCCTGGCGAACAATTGCCAACCGAGAAGCAATTAACGGAGCAACTGCATGTGAGCAGAACCTGCGTACGAGAGGCAATCAAATCTCTCGAAGTGCTGCAGCTCATTAAAGTGCGCCCCAGAGTCGGTGCCGTAGTTCTTGAGCCCTCCCCAACCGCGTTGATCAACGCCGAGCATCTTTCCGCATCTGCTTATCAGCAGCGCACGGACGCTTTAATCGAGTTTCGCAAGATTCTTGAGCTCGGACTCGCAGCATTGGCAGCGGAAAATGCCACAGAAGAGGACCTCTTGAAACTCCAAACGGTGCTCGCGGATCACGAGGGGGCAGTAAAAATCGATCAAAGCACTGCCGACGGAGAGGCGCTTTTCTACAAAGAATTAGGCGAAGTAAATATCCGCTTTCACACAGCGATCGCGGAAGCGACCAAAAACCCGATTGCGATTCTGGTATTGCAGGCAATCTCTAAGCCACTGATAAATCGAAGCCGGCAAACGAATATTATGCCCGGTGTTGCAGAGGCAGGACTTCGCGAGCATTGGACGATCTATCGAGCAATCAAGAGCCATAATCCAGAGAAGGCAAGGATGGCCATGCGCTCACACATTGAAAGCGCCGAACGAAACGCCCGCATCTTGCAGGCTGACCTGGTCGACGTAGAGTTAACCTCCGTACCTTCCCCAGAATCAGGAGCTTGAAAGCTGGCACTGTGGCCGCCGGCTAAGATGTGAAACCCGAGGAATCGCATAGGTCACCGCTCTTCGAGTCCATTTATGCTACAATATGACTAATCCGCAAACTGAATCTAAATGTAGATCTAAATCTAAT
>Ga0193716_1002272_pt1 | contig 10903 bp, 5 predicted proteins | sample U2c1metaG_FD_145901 | JGI IMG/M metagenome (GOLD analysis project Ga0193716, IMG submission 145901) | Soil microbial communities from a riparian zone of the East river system, Colorado, United States - U2c1 | ecosystem: Environmental > Terrestrial > Soil > Riparian zone | place: USA: East River...
ACGCGTTGTGCACGACCTTGGACTGCTTCCCGCTGAGCCTGGTCACAGCCACCAGCTACTTGCGCAGCACCAGGGAATCCATCGACGACTTCCTCGAGACCCTCGGTGACGAGGTGCGCAGACTCGACGCGCTCAACTTCCCGCTCCAACACCTGGACGACTACCCGCGCACCGCAGTCGCGGCGGTGAACCTTGCCCTACAACGACTGCGCGCGAGAGAAGGCGACCTTCCCGCCGACGCGATCGCCGTCCTGGGTCGCGCCAGCGTTGTCTTCCCGGACCGGATCCCGGTGCGGCTCCTGGCCTCCGACCGCGGCACATTCAACGCCTCGGTCGCCGCGCTGGCAGAACTGTCGCTGATCGACCGCTGGCAGGACAACGCCAAGCGGGACTGGGTGCGTGTGCACCGAGTCGTCCAGGACGTCGTCCGCGCCGAACTCGGCACACACCCGGACGAGCTTCGAACAACGTTGCTCGCCGTCGAATTGGCCGCCACTGACCTAATGTTCGAGTGCCTTCAAGCCCTGGACATGGTGACCGGCGGGGCGTTGCGACTGCACGCGATCACGCTCGCGGAACGCCTGCTGCAGTACGACGAGCAGAGCTGGCAGACGACCACGGCGATGTTGTCCAACGCGGCGTCGATCGCGAAGCTCCAGGGTGACCTCGCCGACGCCCAACGCCTCGTCAAAGAGGCGCTGGACCTGATACCACCCGACGACTACGACCCCCAAACAGCCGGCCGACGTGGGAAGACCCTGGCCATGCTTGCTAACCTGCAACTCGAGCACAATGAGACCGACGCCGCACGAACGACCCTGGAAGCGGCTCGACGCGCCCACGATATGCACCGGCTCATTCCCGCGCACTTCGAGGCGTTGGTCGAGTGCATGGCACTTCAATGTCGGGTCGAGGCGTACCTGGCTACGGACGAGGCCCAGGTCCGTGCGCAGTTCGAGAAGGCGAAAGCCCTCCCCGAGCCCACGCACCAGGCCGCGGTGGTGCGTGCCTCCTGCCTGGTCGTGATCGCACGGGAGATGACCTGGAATGCAGGAGTGCGTGCCGACTTCCAGGACTGCGCCGAACGATTGCTCGCCCTGATAGGCCAAGGCGACCACAAGGAACCAGGCGTGACTGCGATGGCGCACCTAGCCCTGGCTGAAGCGCACGGGTCGGAAGGCGCGGTGGACGCGGCCTTGCGGCACTTCCGACAGTTCAAGCAGATCGTGTCTGACATTCCTGGGATCGATCCGGCGTTCCGGGTAGACGAGTCCATCGAGCTCGCTTTGGGTCTGACCGGGGTGTGCCTGGACAAGATGACGGGATTCCCATACCGCGATATCAACAGCCTCGTCCAGATGCTCCTCGCGGACATCGACGACCAACTCGCCGAGGTCGACTGGAGGGCGACACAACGCGACTGGATGACCATCAGGGTTAGCTCCCTGAAAGCCCTTCACGCGGCGCAGAACGGTCATGTCGACGAGTACCGGCGGCATGCCAGGGAGGCGAAGCATCTCGTCCGCCGGTATCGGAAGAAACTGCCCGGCAACGTCGAAGCCATGGCCCGGAACATTCGCATGGCCGCGCCTCTCGCGGAGTCTCAACACACCCGCAGGCAAGGTCTGCAACCAGGAGAGAGCCTGTCGAACTCGCTATCCGCGCCGGTCAGGCCCCGATACAAGCCGGAACGCTGTCGTCACTTCGATCTGCTGCCGACCCGACCGGCAATGCCTGACGTGGAGAACGGCGTCGATGTCGAGACACCTGCGGCTGGAACCGAACTCGTTGTCGACCGGGTGCACGCGATCGCCACGCACGGCGCGCTGCTCGACGAACTCATCGGCGACGACCTGCCGCACGCGCAGGAGGTTCAGGACGCGTTGTGGGAGCCTGCCGGGAAGCCGCAGGACTTCGTCGACCACCTCATCGGCGCTTGGCGCATTATCGACACAGTGTCCTACAAGATCATCGAAGTCACTGGGGAGTCGATCGAGGACGTGCGAAGCAGGTGCGAGGACAGCCTGATCCGATCCCATCACGACGACCTGGTCGACACCGTGCCGACGCGTGCCATCCTCAAGTGCCTGAACAACAGTTGGTTCCCGGAGCTGAACGAGATCCTGACGCAGGGGGACAGGGAGGGGATGGTCCGCATCCTCACCGACCTCGTCGGGGTTGAGTGGCGACTGGCCAAGGAATTCGCCAGCCTGACCGGTGCCTCCGTAGCGGAGGTGATCGCCCAGATACGCGATCTGGCGATGGCCTTCGACGGTACGGTGGTACACCCAGGCGGGAACTCGTACGACGTCGCGACCGGAACGATCAGAACTGGCCGCCTCATCACCGGCCGGACCGCGCAGGTCTGGCTCAACGACCCGGAAGCCGGCACCGTTGATCACGTCTGGATACTCGACAACGGCGGCACCGGGAAGTCCAGCGCACTGCGCGTCGTGCTGCTGGAGGCGCTCGGGTCCGGGATGTTCTGCATCTTCCCGTCCGATCCGCGAAACGAGCACAGCTTCGATCGCCTCTGGAACTCGTGGGTCGAGACTCCAGCGTGGATCGCCACCAACATCGCGGACACGGTGAGGAACCTTGAAGCCGCGGTAAGGATAGTCAAGGCCCGGACTGCAGCGGAGAATGTGCCGAGCCCGACCGCGAAGCGTCCCGGAGTCCTGTTCGGAATCGACGACGCGGATGACGTCCTTCGGCTCCCCCGGGGTCGGGAGTTGATCGACTTCATCGTGACGCACGGTCCAGCTGTCGGTGTCGGAATGGCTATGGTCATCCGGGACATTGACTGCGTGGACGGTGACGAGGTCCTGTGTCGGGCGATTGCCGATGCGCGCAGCAGAACCTTCGTCGGCGCGGTCATTTCCGACAAGTGGGAAGAACTGCGCTCGGCTTACCGCAGTCGACCCCAACATGAATGAGACACAAGATCCTCGTCACAGTCGAACCTCGCCGCGCTGGAGCTGTACGTGCCACAGTGAACGGTCGCCGGCGAGACCCGACGACCGCCGGACCGGCTCGTGTTCGACCTCGACTCCGGCCAGGACACGACGATCGTCGAGTGCTGCCGCGTCGCGGGGCGCCTCCACGACGCGGCAGCACCGACGGCCTCACCCGGGTCGCGAAGACCAGCGGCGCCAAGGTAATGCAGCTCTACGCTGGCCTCCGCGCCGCGAGTACGACGAGCCCGTCTGCGTACGCGAAGACGCTCGCCGAGCGACTGGCCGCCGAGACCCCGGACCTCGTGATGGCGACAATGGCGAACAAGCCTCCGCGCTGGCAAGGTCTTCATCGACTGGAGCCAGAACAACCCGGCCAAAGACCACGATCGCGCCGTACTCACTGCGCGGCCGCACAACCCGACCGTGTCCACCCACTCACCTGGGAGGAGGTCTGCGGCTGCCACGACCCGGAACAGTTGGTCTTCACAGCCGACGACGTACTCGACCGAGTCGAGGAGCACGGCGACCTGTTCGCACACTTTGATGAGACCAGCACGATCTGCCCGCTCCGCTGAGAAGTACGGTCACGCTGACATGCTGCCGGTTATCGGACGAGGTTGCTGCGTTGCTGCCAGAGCCATGACCGCATGGGGTCGCGTCAGTGCCACGGCGCTCGCGGCGAAGAAGTCGGCGAATCGACGTGCGCTCTGCTCGGTTTGTTCACGGTGCCACGCGCTCATCGCATTATCGAAGTCTTCACGGACAACAGGAGAGATGTTGGGTAGATTTCGCTCCGTCAGCGCAGCGACGAGCGAGTTCCATAGCTCGTAATAATTGATTCCGTGCACAGCGCTCGCGGCATCGATCTCTTCTAGGGCGGGGTCGATGAGTTGCCTGAGTCGAAGTCGGGCCGCCTCTACGGTGGATGTTTCTGGTGTGCCCGCACGGATGTCGTCGAGCGATCCTCGGAACTGCGCCAAGATGTTGTGCAACGCGTCATCGTGAGTTCGGTCAAGGGGTGTGACAGGGAGGCTGACGGTCTGCACATACGCGATCGCCTCCGGCAACACGGCGAGCGAGAGCGAGCCGACCGACTCACAGACATTCAGGTATCGGATGGCGGAGAGGCCACTCTGTCGAAGGTCCGACGTGGTCAGTTGCGCGGCTGATTCGTGGTTCTCGTCGCGGTACCCGTCGTTGACACGGTCAGGAGGAACGGCGAGCGTCACTCGGTGCAGGTAGAACTGAGCTGCTCCATCGTCTTGGTCGCTCATCCGACGCAACATGTTCTCGATCGCGGACTCGTAGGTGCCGACGTGCAGCGCCTGATTGAGCTGTTGCTCGATGAGCGCCTCGGAATGGCCAGCCGGGAGGTAGTGCGCGGTCGCGATGAGTTTCGCCCTTTGGTCGTTCGCGTAGGTGGCCGAGGGCCAGTCGAGGTGAGTGCTGGTGTGGTACCAGGCCACGCGATTGATCTGTGTGTTGTTGAGGACCGGATCGTCTGGGTTTCGCAACGCGGCGACTCTCGGCCCAAAATGGATGGTGCCGCCGCAGTGTTCGCACGGCATCAGAGCGTCGATGGTCGACTTGATGTGGTAGTCCGCAGCAGAGATGGACGAGATCTCGCCGCAGTCGCAGTTCATGCGGTAGCCGTAGTTAAAGTCGCTGTGTTGCTCGTCCAGGGCAGGAGCGGCGGGCCCTTCGCAGTCCATGTCACGAGGTTACGTGGAGCGGTGCCGCGGCTCATCAACATGCTGAGTGGACAGTTGTGCGCCTTGCCGGCCTCCGCGAGCAGGAGCGCGACTTGGCGACGCGCCGCTGAACCTCGTCGCGGGAATGCGGCCGCCCTTCTACTTCGCCTTGCGGTTCAACTCGATCGCGGCCACCGCCTCGGCGTGCCGTTCGTTGACAATGTTCGCGGCGCTGATGAGGGTGCCTTCCTCTCGACGATAGGTGCGTTCCTGTCCACTGCGGAACGACAGCCAGTCGAAGCTGCTGTTGATCCACGTGTCGTCGAAGATCAAACAATGCGGTAGGGCGTCGCGGAGCCGGACCAGGGTAAAGTTGGGGAAGCGCTCGTCGAGCTTCCTGAGACGATCGACGGCTTCGGTGTCGTGCTCGTCGTCCGGGTGGCCGAGGCCGTAGGCGATGTACGCGACGAGTCCTCGGCGGCGGAGCATGCGCTCCAGCTCGGCGATCAGGTCGGGATCGATCACCGCGCCGCGCAAACGAGACGTGATCAGCAAGAAGCGGCGCCGGGCGTCACGCAGCCCGTGCGCGGGCAGTTCGCGATGCTCGAAGGCGGGCACGGCGCGCACCGAAAGTGCCGCCAGCTCGGCACGAGCAGTGGTGCTGTCGTGGGAAGCGGCATCCCCGGTTGAGGCGGGGACGCCGGGCGGGGTGTTGTCGGCCCTTCTTTGCAGGCCTCGTACGGTGTCGTAGGGCGTGCGCTGATCGAGGAGTTGGGCAGGCAGTTCGGGTTCGCCGACGGGTTCGGCCACGGTGATACCCAACTTCTCGACGCCGCCCGCTTCGAGCAGGGCGCGGCTGTGTGGCTCGCTGGCGAGGTCGTCGACGACGACACTCAGGCGCACCTCGTCGAAGTCGAGGGCGGAGTACACCAGGAGCACGACCGGTAGGTAGCGGCGCGGTTGGCGGGAGACGGCTTCCACCGCCAGTACCTCCAGCCTGGCTGAAGACCTTGGGCGCCGAGATGGCGTCGGCTTGGGATTCTCCTCGGTGTCGGTGATCAGCATGTTCAACGCGCGCGGTGTCACGTCCTGAGTGGTCACCTCGCGCGTACGGATGGAGGGCAAAACCACCAGACCATCAGCCCGGGCTTCGTCGCGGGTGATGATGTCGGATTTGGTGTGCTCGGTGGGAACCCACCGCAGGCGGTCGAAGGCATAGGGCTGTTCGACGCGCTGGGGGGTGGAGGTCTCCAGGTCGGTCACCGCCTCGATACCGGCGGCGGTGAGGCTCACCGAGCGCAGGCCCGGCTGGCCGGGTCGGCTGCGTAGACGGTAGTCGAGCGTCTCGGCGGAGAGCTGCCCCGCGACAGCGGTCTGGACGACATCTCGGTCCACACCGAGCACCGCGGCGATGTCGGGAATGGTGTCCACACCATGCTGGCACAGCCGTAGGACGAACTCGTCGACGACGGGCAGTGGTTTGCGTTCCAAGGCCACCAGGTCGAGGGTGAGCCAGGAGACGGGGATCGCGGCCTCGACCGCGGTCACGAGCTGGAAGCCGGAGTGCAGCTCGCTATAGCGGCGTGCGGCGATGGTGGTGGTGTCGGTCATGCTTGGGCCGTCCTGATCCGGGCGGTGTCGGGATGTTTGCGCATGTAGGTCACTACGTCGTTCAAGGGGCCGGAGCGGGTTTCGCAGAATGGCGCGTCGCCCACGAGGACCAGGCCGTGACGGGCCCGCGACAGAGCTACGTTGACTCGTCGCCAGTCGCGCGGGCCAAGGAAGCCGATCGCGCCCTGGCGATTGCTGCGCACGATCGAGTAGAACGTAACGTCGCTTTCGCGGCCTTGGACCGCGTCGATGGTGTTGATCTCGACCTCCAGCAGCGTCGAGGGAGGTCCTACTACCGCACGCTGAAGCTCCTCCATCTGCTTGCGGTAGGCAGTCAGGACCAGGACGCGCAAGGGTCGGCCGTCCTCGGTGTGGACGGTGCCGTCGTCCAGGGCGGTGCGCAGTTCGGCGAGCGCTCGTTTGATGACTTGGACCTCGTAGCGGTTGAGCACGTCGTGGCCGTTGCGTGTTTCCCGGCGCCGGTCGGAGCGAGCGGTGTCCAGCCAGGTGACCGGCCGATACAGACTTTCCCATCCGGGCAGCTCGGAGTTGGTCACCGAGCGCAGCGTGCCCTGGTAGAAGCAGGCGGATACGAGGTCGCCGATGCCGGGATGCATCCGGTACTGGTGGGTGAGTTGATGGCGGGCCACGTCCGGGGCCTGTTCCAGCAGGTCACGGAACAGGCTTCGCTCCACTTCGGCACGTTCCAGGCCGTGGCGCTTCATCAGTTCTTCGTTGTCCAGTACTTCCTCCTGCATCGGAGGGAGTTGGTTCGGGTCCCCGACGAGCACCCAGCGCCGGGAGCGGGACAATGGTACGAGGGTCTCGGTGGCGGTGGCCTTGGCCGCCTCGTCGAGGATGCACAGGTCGAACTCCAGTTCCCACACTGCGGGGTGGGAGAGGAACCCCAGGCATGTACCGGCGACGACCCGGGCCCGCCGCAGTAGTACCGCTTCCAGGTCTCGGCTGGACTCGATCCGCTGCAACCACTCCGCCTGCAACCGCAGGATGCCGACCAGCTTCTCCAGTCGGGGGTCGTCGTTGACGACTTCCTTGAAAACTGCGCGCAGGGCCGCAACGGTCGGTGCTGTTTCAAGCCTCCTCAGGGCTTCTGCTTGAGCCTTGTCGAGCAGTTCGGCGGCGCGGGTTCGCAGGCTCTGGACCCGTTCGGCTGACCGATCCACGAGGTCGGTCAGCGCGGTCATTTCCGAGACGATCTCTTCCTCGTCCTCGGAAAGCCTGTCCCCCGGTGCTGTGTTCTTGGATGCGCGCGACTTGGGTTGGCGAGGTGAGCCGCCGAGTGCCCGTAGCTTGGCCTCCGCTGCGGTTTGGTCCTTCAGGGCGGCGATGCATTCCAGCAGGGTCGCCGCGCCCTGGATGTGGGCGAGTTTCACTGCCTGGTCTTCGGCTAGATGCCGCAGATGGCTATCCGCGCGGTCACGGATCTCCTGAACCCAGATCGGCATGCGCTGTTCCAGCATGTGCTGTCGCGCCTGAGCGGCGATCCGCTCATGGGAGCGGCCCAGCCGGACCAGGTTCTCCAGGCCAGCGTCCGCGAGCCGCACGAGCGCGTTGTCCACCGCGACATGTGTTTGGCTGACCAGCAGGATCCGAGAGGCGGGGTTGCGGCGCAGTTCCTGTCGGACCAGCTCGGTGATGAAGCTGGTCTTGCCGGTTCCAGGCGGTCCTTTCAGGAGGAAGAAGTCCTGGCTGCCCAGTGCCCGACCAAGCGCGGTCCGCTTGTCGGAATCCAGCCGGTCGTCGAACCACTCTGCGGTGGCGGGAACGGCACGCTCACCGATGCGAGTGGGGTCCAGCAGCAGTTCACGCAGCAGAGGGCGCACCGCGATGCCGGAACGCACGTTGACCACGGCATCGCGTTGGCGGGCCAATGCCGCCTTCGCCGGCCCGATATCCAGGACAAGCTCGCCCGCAGCTGGAAGATTTTGAGGTTTTCGCTGGTAGGCGAGAGTGAGAACAGTGTCCTCCTGGGCGATGACCACGCCGACGCCACCGGCGATACGCTCTCGGCCGGACCCATCGGCGACCTCGACACGGCAGACTCGCTCCTCGCCCAGCACGTCGGTGGTCGGCGCCACGGTCAGGTGGAACCGCACCCTCTTGCCGTCAACCTCGGCCGAGGTGTATCGGAAGGCTCCGGTGCGGGTGCGTTCCAGGTCTTCCTTAGCTGTGAGCAGGGCCATCCACTTGTCGAACATGCGGTTCTCATCACGCTGCCGCTGTTCGTCTTTCAGCCGCAGGTGGTGTTCGTCGAGGGCGGCGAGCACCATCTCCATTGCCTGCCGGGCAGCAGCGGGTGGCTGTCGCCTGCTGGTCCAGGTGATCTCCTCGGCAACCGGCCACCCACGACGCCGCATCGCCTCCAACGCGGCCTCGCTCTCCTCGTACACCCGAGAGACAACGAACGTTGGTTGGTCTGTTAGGACCACCAGACGCAGGCGATGTCGTTCACCCACCAGATCGAGGGTGTCGGGCATCGGCAGTCCGGTTTTGGGGTCCGTGCCGCGGACCAGGTGAGTACCCGGGACGATTTCCGCCCGCAACGCTCGCTCGAGGGCCTCGGCGTCGCGGTCCAGGGGCGGCGAGACCAGACCCCGCGCGGCCTGGTCCTTGAAGTCCAACTGAGCCAGGCGCGGCCGCAGCCACTTCCGGTTGCGGCGAGTCTGGATCTCGTGGAGCCGCTCACGCAGCACCATCGCATCACGCGGGCGGGCCGCCTGATCACGACTGGTGCACTGGCGCAGAAGCGCCTCGACCTCCGGAGGGACATCGATCTCGTCGAGCGCGGCATCAAGGTGCGGATAGTCGGTGAGGGTCCAGCCGGTCAGACACGCCGCCGCGGTGGCGGCGAAACCCCATACATCCCTACTGGCGCTGCCCAACCCGTTCAGCTCAGGCGGAGCGTAGGGACGGGAGACGAACTCCGCGACAGTCGCTTCGGTGAGATGACTGCGGATCTTGCTGATGCCGAAGTCAGCCAGCAGGGGTGTCTGGTCGTCGCTGACGAGGATGTTGGCGGGCTTGACGTCGCGGTGCACGACATCGCGCTCGTGGGCGTACGCCAGCGCGTCAAGCAGAGCCAGGCCGTACGTGTTAGCGAAGTCGTCCCACCCGAAATCCTCCGGCGGTGGGAGAACATCTCGCAGCCGCTTTTCCACCCACGGAAAAACCAGGAAGAAGGAGTCCTCGCCGGCGTCTTCTCCGTGGTCGAGCAACGAGACAATATTGCGGTGAGTCAGCCTCCCCAGCGCTTCCACCTCGCGCTGAAAAAACACGCGGTGCGTATCATCGGCGTCAGCCCGCAAAATCAGCTTTACCGCCACCACGCCTGCGGTCTGCTGGTCAATGGCCTTCACGACGCGAGAGGCGCCACCCACACGCTGCGCCCCACCGGGTTGCTGATCCTCCGGCATGACCACGTACCGGCCCGCCACCACGCGCATCACGATCTCCCCTTCGCAGAAGCGAGTACGAAACTCTACAACGCCTCGGTCGGTGCATCTCAGCATCAACACGCCATTCGGTGGCGTCGAGTCCGGCGATCCTTCGCTCGTTCGAATGCATTTCCCTGGTCCGGAAGCTGGCGGTGATGAGCAACTCTGCCGCTAGCCAGGCCGTGCCAGCGCGTGCCGGGTTCGTCGATAGGCTCCGGCCATGCCGCTGCTCTACGCGTTCCAGGACCTGGCCGGTGATTGGCACGGCCACCCGGACGACGACATCGACTGGGACAAGCCGGCCGTCGCCAAGTTAACGATCATCGACGAGCGGTCCCCGTACATCGGTCAGACGCTCACCGTCTGGTCGGCCGCCATGGAGGGCTCCAGCCCGCCCGGCTCGTACGTGACCCTCGACCACGGCCGCCGACTGTGCATGACCGTGGCCGTGGAGAACGAGATCTACCCGTGGACCGAGGGCGAACGCCAGCCTCGGCAGCGCGAGTACCCGGGGATTGTGGAGCCGTGGCGAGGTGCCTCCTACGAAGCCCCGGACGACGAAACCTGAGCGTTCCCAACACTTCCTGGACGACATCCGCCAGCTTAAGGATCTAGCCTCAACGCTAGCCACTCCACCGGGCCTATCGAGCCCTCCCCACGGCACGCAACCAACGGAGCGACTGGGACGATCTTCGCTTGGTAGTCGCGCGGGACGCATCCGGTCACGTCCTCCTTCGGGGCGGCGAGCCATCAACCTCCAACGAATCCGTGATGGCCTTTGTTTGAGGGCGCACCGTTGGGAGCTGGCCGTATTCACCGCAGGCCGGGCGGGAGGCCAGGTTGATCAAGCAGTCGCTCCATGCCCAAAAGGCCGGCGTCCAGGCCGATCTGGGCGAGGCAGTCGTCAACCTGAGCATCAAGATCCCGACGTTCGCGCAGGTCGTATGCGGGGTTGGATACCGCGTCAGCGCCGTGGGAACTGCCGCGGTCGATCATCGAGGTCAGTCCCTCTGTCTCAAGTAGATCCTTCACGTCTGGTTTGGAGCGAAAGGCCAAGCTGGGCGGTTGTGGTAGCACCACCGGGTCGACCCCGGCGATCCCTGCCACCGCGTTCACCACATTGGTATCTACCAGCGCGGCGAACAATACGGTCACGAGTGAACGCAACCGCGGCACAGCCAGCCGCCAC
>Ga0193716_1002273_pt1 | contig 10901 bp, 5 predicted proteins | sample U2c1metaG_FD_145901 | JGI IMG/M metagenome (GOLD analysis project Ga0193716, IMG submission 145901) | Soil microbial communities from a riparian zone of the East river system, Colorado, United States - U2c1 | ecosystem: Environmental > Terrestrial > Soil > Riparian zone | place: USA: East River...
GAGAGTCAGTTCTTCGGCAAAAACCGGCCCTAAGAGGGGTAGAGGATTTTGCCATGAAGAAGAAGTTTTCTGTGGAGCAGATTGTGTCAGTGTTGAAGCAGGCAGAGGTGGGCGTTCCGATCGCGAAGCTGGTCCGCAAGGTTGGGATCAGCGAACAGATGTTCTATCGATGGAAGTCGAAGTACGTTGGCTTGGAAGTGGATCAGGTCCGGCAGTTGAAGCAGCTGCGGGATGAGAACACGCGGTTGAAGCAGTTGGTTGCAGGGCTGACGTTGCACAAGACGATGCTCCAGGACGTGCTCAGAAAAAAGTTCCATAGCCCTCCCGGCGCCGCCCGATCGTGAAGTATCTGGAGCAGAGCTATCGGGTGAGCGAACGGCACGCATGCTGTGTCCTGGAGGTGGCACGAGCGACGCATCGCTATGACTGCCACCAGGAACAGTGGATCGAGTGGCGCATGCATCCGGGAGATTGGATACCGCATGATTCGCGTGCTGTTGAACCGTGAGGGCTTGTCGGTGGTTTTCCAAGAAAGCCGCCCAACGCTTCGCCAGCTCAGGACTCCTCGGAGCCTTCCGCATCCAACGCGACACCGTTCGCTCCGATATGGGAAGCCGAGCATTCTCAGTTCTCCATGAATACGCGGCGCGCCCCAGGTAACGTTCTCGGCCACCATGCGGAAGATGAGTTCGCGCCGTCGATCCTTGACGGGCTGATTGAAATGCCGATGATGGCAAGACGTGCTAAGGCAATATTACTACCAGGTGACGACAGTCACAATCTTCGGTGAACTTGCAATGCCGTTAACCACATCCGTGCTGAGAACTGCTTCAAAATCGTGATCGCGAAAACCGGGACCCACCCTCCGTCGTAGTTCTTCCAACTGATGCGGGTCGACTAAGAACTCGCCGGCAGCCGCTGTGCCGCTCATACCAATCCCAGCGACAATCACCTCAAGCTGCTCGGTGTCTTCATCGTGGATCCGCGCAATGATGGCATAATCACGATTTACGGATTCATACTGCGTCTTCAGATCTAGAGCCCAAATTTTCCTGTCTGGATTCTTCGTATCCTGAACCCAGTATGTTTCTTCGTTGCTACCGGCAAAGTGAAACCGGAGCGGAGCAATTGCCCGCAACGTCCACTCGTTGTCCAAGCCTCCTACCAGCACCGCCGGCCCTTGCCGCAGATCGTCAAAAGTGGTGGAAACATTGAGACGAAAGCGCAATTCGCGATTATGCACCGCAATGAGATTGGAGATTCTTAGAGTCGCCAACGCGTCCGAAAAGACAACGTTCTCGCCCAGCGATTCGTGGTCGAGAAAGGTGGGGGAGGCTACCGGTTTGTTTGCGCTCTCAGAATTCGATGCCGGCCCTTTTACTCTTCCCGCCCCGTTTGGCAAACAGAATGTGACTGCACGATGCGTAACAAGGATTGGCCCCCAAAATTCGTTGATCGCTGATGGATGCGCCCATTGCCAAAGTGGGTAGACAACGATTAACAGAGCGGCAACTGAGGCAACGGTAAAGAGCCATGGAGCGTGCCAAGTCCTCCGGGGTGGTCTAGCAGCTTTGGCTATGCTGGATAGAAGAAGCGGCTCGGGGGCGGCGATCAACTTCCCCAGCTGCGCGTCGGGTACCGCGTGTTCGGCGGGAATTACGACGGACTGCTGGCGCTCAAGTCCTGGCTCTTTGCGAGGACGGAATTCAGGCTCGTAGCGTCCAGGCAGAAGTTCGATGCGCATCTCGGAATCGTGCGCATCCTCGTAATAATACTGGGCGATTCGCTTGCGAATTTCGGCGATAGTTACACGGACGATCGGGTCCGATGCGGTGTCGTAATCAGCCGGGCGGCCAAATACATGGACACCCAACAGACGCTCCTTCAGAAACTCACCCCGGCCTGCCAGAGTCTCTTCGACGATGAAGCGAAATAGGGGCGGGTACCGCCGGCTGTTTCGGAAATGACTCGTCTGCAGCAGGCGGTTCATCTGCTGCCGCACACGCTCCTTCTCTTCTTCGCTGCTGGGCACCCAAAGAGTGTTTTCGCTTACTACAGGCCCTAGGTCCTTACCTTTCGGCATTGCAATCAGCATAAGCCAACGCGCTTATTCCTGACAATCGCCCTTTTTACCTTAATTTACCTACCGTAAAAATCTGCGAAAATCAGCCAAAAACGCGCCTTGCCGCGGTTAGATACCAGATGGACCCTTCACAGCTACGCAAGCGCCTCCCTATGATCCGTGCCGAACTTGACCCACCTGCTTGGGCGTCGCGAACCGCGAAGGCGACCGCACCCGTAACCCCTTCTTTCGTAAAAGCTGAGCGAATTCAGGAAACAACATAATGAAGAAAATAGATATTTTGAGCCGAAGCACTGGCCAGTGCGAGAAGATTTTCCGTCGCACAGCAGGTTTTATCCTCTTGTGCGCAGCACTTATCTGCTGTTCGCGGCCGATACAGGCCCAGTTGACCACGGCCGACATCCTAGGGACGGTCACCGACGCCACCGGTGCGGAAGTACCAAACGCGAATATCACGCTGCTGAATCTTGCCACTCACGATCAGCGCTCGACTGTATCGAACGCAAGCGGCGACTACCAGTTCACGCTTCTTCCCGTCGGGCAGTACTCGATCACAGTGAAGGTACCCGGCTTTAAGACGTCCACGACGAACAACCTCGCTGTGGAAGCAGGCGATCGCGCCCGCGCAGATGTGCATATGGAAACGGGTGGCGTCTCGGAGACGGTCAATGTGGAAGCGTCCACTCCGCTCCTTCAGGCCGACAATGCCACAGTAAGCTCCACCGTGACCGCCAAGGCGGTGCAGGATCTTCCGCTGAACGGACGCAATTTCGTACAGCTTGTACAGCTTGTCCCCGGTGCGAACGAAGGTCCCGGCAACGGCCTCACCAGTGGCGGCCGGCCTGACGATCGCCGCGCCTCCAGCAGCTTCTCTGTAAACGGCCAGGACGACACCCTCAACAACACCACCATCGACGGGATCGACGACAACGAGCGCTTGATCGGCACCATCGCCGTGAAGCCCAGCGTCGAAGGTATCCAGGAGATCACGGTTCAGACCAACAGTTACGCTGCGGAAGCCGGCCGCACTGCTGGCGGCGTCGTCAGCATCATCACCCGTTCCGGAAGCAACCAGTTTCACGGCACGGCGTACGAATTCCTCCGCAACGACATCTTCGACGCCCGCAACGTGCTGCAGACGACCGGCCGCAAACCAGAACTGCGCCAGAATCAGTTCGGCGGCAGCATCGGCGGCCCAATCTTCAAGGACCGGACCTTCTTCTTTGGCGACTACGAGGGCTTCCGCCAAGTTACCGGCGTCACCTATACCAGCACCGTCCCCACCGTCGACGAGTACAACGACATCAACAGCATCGGAGGCGGTTCTCCACAGGCCTTGGTCGCTGCCGGTAACGGCACCGCCGCGTATCGGATCGATCCGGTCGCCCTCAATTACCTCAAGCTCTTCCCTGCTCCCAACACTGGAGCGGTCGGCCAGCTTGCCAACAATTACGTCGTCAGCCCCAACCGTACGCAATACAGCAACATCTTTGACGTGCGCGTGGACCACAAGTTCAACGAGCGCAACAACCTCTTTGCCCGCGTCGACTACAACAAAGTGGAGACGGTCACGCCGCAGGCCTTGGGAACAGCTCCCAACGGCATCCAGGTCAGCGGAGGACGGTATATCTTTGCGGGCCCCAACACCAGCACAGCGCAGCAGTACGCCCTGGGTTATACGCACATCTTTACTCAGAATCTACTCATCGATCTTCGCCTAGGCTTCACCCGCGTCAATAACCTCTCACTTCCGCTGAACTACGGCACGAATCCGGACACCACCGTAGGCTTCGGCTCGAACATGAACTTCAACACGCTCTCGTCCTTCCTGACCCCAGTCTCCATCGGCCCCTTCGCGGACGTGGGCGACGGCGCATACATTCCACTTCAGGACATCGATAACACCTTCCAGTACTCTGCCGCGGTCAGCTATTCGAAGGGCAATCACAACATGAAGTTTGGCGTCACCTTTCTACGCCGCCAGGCACGCAACCTGCAGAGCAACTTCGCCGCCGGCCAGTACGGCTTCAACTTGGCGACGGACAACTGCGTCGCAGGTACAAGCTACAACGCAACCGCAAACTCTTGCCTAACAGCCGCAACGGCCAAACAGCGCCAGGACAACCAGATCGCCTCTACACTGGTCGGAGCCTTCACTTCGGACAGCCGCAGTTATGATCTAAATCCGCCGGATTATCGCAGCTATGAGCCGAGTGGCTTTGCCCAGGATAACTGGAAGGTTAATCCCAAGCTGACGCTCAGCTACGGTATCCGTTACGACGTTTTCACACCGTTCACGGAAGCCCACAGCTACCTCGCCAACTTCGATTACAACCAGGCCCTTGCATCCACCGCAGCCAACGTCAGTTCCGCCCTGAAAATCGCCAATGTCAACGGCGTGGATGGCCACGCGGGCATCAATACCGACTATTCCAACGTCGCGCCACGCGTCGGCTTCTCGGTTTCGGTCACGCCGACGACCGTCCTCCGGGGTGGATACGGACTTAGCTTCTTCCCAACCAACTACACCTCGAACGCATCTCTGAAGAACGTTCCCTTCGTCTCTGTATTCTCACCTAATTGCCAAGCAGCCAACTCCATCGCGATTCAACTTGCCCGGGGTGACACTCTCAGCAATATCGGCGGCAACGGAGCCTGCGGCGGCGCCAATGCACCGACTGCTCCCGCTACCTTCGATGCTGGATTGCCACTTCCGGCGACCCCCAATGTCTCCAACCTGGCGAGCGTTCAGTCCCTTTCATTCATTGCCACCAGTCCCAAACTGCGCTCAGCTTTGATCCAGCAATTCAACATGCAGGTAGAACGGCAGTTCGGCGCCAATGTACTGACCATTGGGTATGTCGGCAACATCGGCCAGCATCTCCCCCAGGTCTTCAACGACGTGAACATGCCCAAACCGTTCAGCACCGTCGCCACCGCTGCAAACTACGGTACCGGCGCTCGTCCACTTGCCGGTTTGCTGCCAAATCTTTCCAGCGTCGGCATCGTCGCCAGCGAAGGCTACTCCAACTACAATGCACTACAAACATCCTTCCAGCGCCGCTTTACCAAGGGCCTGGCCTTTGACGCCAACTACACCTGGGGTAAGGCGATGAGCAACATCACCGGCTACTCCGAAGAAGGGCAGCAGGGTTGGGGCGACGCGGATTGGACCCGCGTTGCCAGCCTCGAGTACGGCGTGGCGGAGAACAACATCAAGAACCGCTTCGCCCTCTCGCTCAACTACGAGTTCCAGTTCGGCAAGAGCTTTACTGGAATCAAACGGCAGGCGCTCTCCGGATGGCAGGTCAACACCATCACCGTATGGCAGAGCGGCAAGCCCTTCACCATCGTTAATGGGGGCAGCGAGGTTGGCTTCAGCACCAACAACCATGCTGTCCCTTTCAACAATCCTGGAGCGGACCGTCCCAACCAGATCGGTAATCCCAACCTGGGGCACAAGACCAATGCGCAGTTCTTCAATACCGCCGCCTTTCAGGGCCAGCCTCTTGGGACCGTCGGCACTACACCACGCAACTCTCTCACTGGTCCTGACTTCCGTCACGTAGATCTGTCCCTCTTCAAAGACTTCCCCATCACCGAGCGGCTCAAGGTCCAGTTCCGTGCGGAGGCCTTCAACATCTCCAACACGCCGAACTTCTACATCCAGAACAATACCGGCAATGGCAATACGCAGGTCGGCAGCATCACCTTCGGCCAAGTCAATCAGTTCGACCCTAACTACAACCCGCGCCTCTACCAGTTCGCTTTCAAGGCGCAGTTCTAAGCAGGGCTATCACACGCTCGCACGACGCGACCGTCGATCGAAGTGATGTATTCACTCGGCGGTCTCCTGTCTCTTGGCTTCTTATTCCCAGTCCGATTCCCAGGAGTGATATGTTCCATACGTTTTCAAGAAGAAGTCTTGCCCGTATTCTCGGCGGTTCGGCCGCTGCGCTCTCTTTTCCGAGCCTCGCTGCCACGCTGCACTCAATTACCGGAATGAGAACCTTTACTTTTCAAGTATTTTCCGGTCTTTAACTGCAATGTCATGTTTGTCCAGGATTTGAATGCAAAAGTACCAGCAGTGGGAGACCGCTGGCGAGGCGGCCTGGGGCGTGGCTCTGCAGCGGGAAACAGTGATCCGTCCCTTAGCAGAGCAACCCCGACTTAGCGCAGAGAGCATCGCCGAAGCAGCGTGCCTATTGGGGCTGAGCCGAAGCGCTCTGTACGAGCTCCTGCAACGGTACCGTCGGCGGCCTCAGGCCTCCTCCCTACTCCCATGGAAGCGTGGTCGCAAGCCGAATCGGTCCCTGCTCGGTGATGAGCGCGAAGCTCTCCTCAAGACCTGTATTGATGAATTTTATCTCCGACGGGAGCGCCCTTCCTTAGCCGCTCTGCAGCTGGAAATGCTCCGGCGTTTCGCGGAACGGGCGCTAGCAATCCCCAATTATCGCACCGTAAGACGGAGGGTGGAGGCAGTAGACGCACACACGGCGCTGCGTCGACGCGATGGTGCTAAGGTCGCACGCGGGAAGCTCGGACCGCAGAGCGTTTCGTCCCTACAGCCGGAGTGCCCCATGGAGTTGGTCCAGATAGACCACACCATGGTGGATGTCATTGTCGTGGATCGAGAGAACCGGCCGCCTATGGGCGACCCTGGCTGACGCTTGCTGTCGATGTCAAAACGCGCATGGTCGCTGGCTGTGGTCGCCATCCACGCTCTCCGTTTGTATGGCTCTCACACACGCGGTTCTGCCCGTCGCCTGAGTCTCGAGAAACAGGTGTCTGAGCCGGAATCTGCAATTCTGCTGCAGTTCAAGAACAAATCTGGGCACTCCTCTCGGCAACTCAGAAGACGCCTTGGATATGGGTTCTGTCCTCGCTGCATCGCACAGCCGTGATATATTCCGTATCCAACTCTGAACACCATGTTGCCTTGGCTACCCGACGGCGACCAAGTAATCGCTAGGCGTGGATCGAAGTTCAGATAGTTGGAATAAGAGAATCGTGAGCCAGGGCGCAATAGCCCCCGCAAACCTGAATATCGAATGGGTTCGAGAGACCGTGCGCCAGGCTAAACGGCTGGAAGAACCCGTAACGACGCCGGCATTTACGGTTACGTTTGAGTTAAGCTTCCAATCGTCCTGAGCATAGGCAGCGATCTGCGTCTTACGCAGGCCACGATCCGGTAGTGGGGCCGTGGCCTGAACGAGTTCAAGGTATTCGAGAGAAGGTTATCAAGGCTAGTCCAACTGGCGGTACCATCCGCCGTATTGGCCTCATTGAACTGTACTCTGCGTACATCTACGCCAAACTTCAACGTGTGCCGATTGAAGGTCCAGATAACGGTGTCTAGATAGGAGAATGTTGTGGAAACCTGCTGCTTATAGATGGTCTCGCCGAGCGACGTAAACCCACCACCGAAGGAGAAATCAATGGGTAGACCTGTCACTTGATTCTGATGATAGGTGTTTCGGTTGAGCCCGAACTACCGAAACTGTAGTGGGCGATGTAAGGAATGTGTGTGTTGGGCGCAAGCTGGACCAGGTTGGTGGGTAGGCTCGAAGGAGGAATGCCAGGAGGCACAGGGATCGGATAACCAGGATCTCATGAGTTCTCCGCGAAGCATCGGGTTTCACTGCAATACAATCCTGTCACCGACCCTCCTCAACCAGTTGCAGCTCTTTTTTGAAAAAGACTATGACCCGACGCGCAGCGTCTCACCTTTGCAGAAAATCGTGGTAGATGGTGCGTGTAGGAGCGGAGGACGACAACGTTGTACCGCTTCAGATCTGCCATCGGCGTAGCCATGTTTGGGATCGTACCGGTAGGCGCTCGGCAACGTTGCTCAAAGTTCTTATTCCCGAGAAGAATACCCTTACGGCTCCCGGTTGCCAACTCGGGATTAGCTTCGATTTTTTGTAACTCCGCGTCAAACGCTCCGCCGGATAAATTGCAGGAGCAAACCTGGCTCTGCCTGTTTTACACCCGGATAGCGCAAGGAAGGAGGATTTTCTGTGACACATCTACGTCAGATCCTGCTCGGACACCGTGACCTGGGTCAGTGAGTCGCCAATGGTTGCGTAGAGACCGAGTGCCGTCCTCCGACTTACACGCTCAATGGCCGAGATGCCTGTCCAGGAAAGCGGTGATCTCTCCGAACGCCTCCTTGGTCTCGGGCACGCGATCGTCAAACTGGTACTGGGCATGTGACATTCCTTCGAATACTTCGAGCTGGGCGTCTACGCCAGCTTCGCGGAGCTTGCGGTGCACGCGCACGGTATTGCTAAGCAGCAGGTCGCGGGTTCCGGTGGTGAGGATCGCCGGTGGGAAGCCGTGCATGTCTCCGTAAACGGGGGAAAGCAGGGGATCGCTGAGATCGTGACCATGGGCGTAGACCTCTGTGGCCGCGTCGCAGAATCCATTGCGGGAGACCAGAACGTTGTCGACCAGCTCGTTCGTGTAGAAGCTGTCGCCGGTCTTGGTGACGTCGGACATTGGAGTGCCGGGTGCGATGGCACCTGGAAGAGGAAGCCTCAGCTGCTTAGCTCGCAGCATCATCTCGAGCACCAGGGCGCCCCCGGCGGAGGTGCCAAAGACTGCCGTGTTCTTTGGAGGGGAAGTTTTGAGTACGGCCTTGTACACGGTCATGGCGTCGTCGAGCGCGGCGGGGAAGTAGGCTTCTGGCGGCATCCGGTAGTCGACCGAAATAACTTTGAAGTGGCCGAGGCCGGCCATCAGGATGGCCTCGGTGGTGCCGGCCTCGCCGGGAGAGAGGACGTAGCAGCCGCCATGCACGTGGATGAGGAGCTTGTTGCGGTGCTCGGGCGGAATTACGTCGGGAGTTACGACGAAGACGCGCACGCCGTCGATGGTCGCGGGATTCACGGTGACGTGGAGACGTTCTCGCATAGCGGGGAGAGTCTCACGAGTCTTGGCGGCCTGCGCGTTGGCGGCCGCTCGCCACTCTTCGCCGGTCTTCCAGAGCATGTCCCAGCCGGGCCTGCGCGGCGCCGCGATGATCTTCTGGAGCTCGGGGCTGACATCGGTGGGCACTGGCAGGGTTCTCGCGGGTACCTGCAGGGGTGCAAGGGCGGCATTGTTGGATTGGGCGGCGATACACGGCACGGTAAGGGGGGTACAGGCGAGCAGAAGAAGTGGGGCGATGCGCATCAGTGAGTTCCTTTCGCTTCTCGATTCGATGTTCCAGTCGCTGAAGCGATGCACGGCGCCTTTGCAGGCGTAGCTGGAAAACGGAGCGTCGGCATGACGCTGTGCAATCCCGTAGCGGTCTATTTGTGGCACCGCTCGCCCTCTCTGCCGCGAGTCCGGCGAGACCATTTCATTCAGAACGGTCGAATAGATGACGAAGCGTCACCTCGGTGTCTTCGATCGCCTTCTGCTTGGTCAGGCCATAGGCCTTGGGGTGCGCAAGCAAGAGCGCCGTCGAGCCATGCAGACAACTCAGCATCTGACGTATGCGCATATCAACAACAGCATGGGGAATTTCGGCTGGCAATAGTGCCTGCACAATCGGTCGGATTCGCGCGACGAACTCCTGCCCTAATCGCTCCCGGTCAGCAAGCACCTGTCGGTCAGAGTGACGAATCAGAAAGATTAGCGAATAGTGATCTGGATAATTCGTTGCAAATCGTATCAACGCCGCGACTAACCGCTTCAAGCGCTCCCAGGGGTCAGCAACTGAATCCATCTCCCGGTTCATCTTCGCCGCGAACCGTATATACAGTTGCGTGCAGATATGTTGCGTCAACGCTTCTTTGTTCTCAAAATGCCGATACATCGCCATCTGAGAACAATTGGCCTCCTGGGCAACGCGTCGCATCGAAAGGCTTTCATATCCCTCGGTTGTCAACACTTTGCTCGCGGCTTCAATAATTCGCTCTCGAAGTGCGGAGCCTCCCCCGTTAGCAGAAGACTTGGTCATGATTTAATTCTACGAGATTATGCTTACGGTGTATACACGGACACTGCTTACGCCGTATACTGAAATTGTCGATGAGTACGAGCATGATTATTTCGGAAAGCCATAGAACGATCCTGAGCATTTTCGTTGCGCTGGGACTCGTCATCTACAGCCCCTCATTGCTCGGGCAGAGCGCACGATCGATCTCAAGCTGCGTAACGATTACGAATACCAGCGATGTTGCTCACTGCATCGGTTCTGTTCGTCCGACAGCGCCAGTGCCCGACCTCGACCCCAGGCATACCTACACGCTTCCCGAACTGATCGACATTGCGGAAACGGCCAGCCCGGAAGGTCGCATAGCATGGGCCAACGCCAAGCGTGCGCTTGAGCGCACCGGCATTGACCGCGCGCTCTATCTTCCGATCCTGACCTTCGTCGCTCAAGGAAGCGATGCACGCTTCATCGTGCCCTTCCCTGAGCCCATCGCGCCTCGAGGATACGTCACCGTTGAGGAGCCCATCGCATCTGCACAAATGCAACTCGAATATGATTTGCTCGACTTCGGTCGCGGACCGAAACTCGACGGCAGCAAAGCTCTTGAGATCGCCTCTTCTCTTCGCCTCGGCCGCGTGCATCAGACCCTCGCCTTTGGAACGGCCACGCAGTTCTACAGAACGCAAAGCTCGATCGGCCAGCTCGCGGCGGCAAACATCATTCTTCAAACCGCAGAGACCCTCCTTCAGAACGCGGAGTCACAGTTCGACAACGGGCGAGCCACGCTGCCCGACGTGGAAAACGCGCGGGCCGGAGCCGCGGAGGCACGCTACAATCTGGCCTCCGCCCAGGGAGAGGTGAGAAAGTCGAAGCTCGCACTTACTGAGGTGATCG
>Ga0193716_1002274_pt1 | contig 10900 bp, 11 predicted proteins | sample U2c1metaG_FD_145901 | JGI IMG/M metagenome (GOLD analysis project Ga0193716, IMG submission 145901) | Soil microbial communities from a riparian zone of the East river system, Colorado, United States - U2c1 | ecosystem: Environmental > Terrestrial > Soil > Riparian zone | place: USA: East River...
CGGCAACATCCGAGCTGGCTCACCAGTAGTTGCAGGAGTACGGCCAGCTATCTGATGGGTAATAGGGGCACCCCAGACCGTAATCGCCACGGGCATATCGGTTGCCGTAGCGAATGCGACGGCCGCCAGCGAAATGGCCTCCCGCAAACCCGACGTGACCTCCGCCAAAGCCCGCCATGTGGGCTCCGCCGAAGCCTCCCATGTGGGCTCCGCCGAAGCCTCCCATATGAGCTCCGCCACCGCCTCCCATGTGACCGCCACCGCCGCGTGCCTGTGCACCCGTCGCAAACAGAGTTCCGGCAAGCACGGCGCTTGCCAGTATCATCGTCATTCGTCCAGTCATGACATTTTCCTTTCAAAGGGCGGGGGCTCCGCCACACGGTTTCGTCAGACGCCGGCCTATCTAAAATGGGCAAACGGTAGCGCCACGATGAACTGAAGATGGGGAGCTCATTCGCCCCCTCCACTAAATTCTCGTTCAGCAACCCGGTGTCGAATATGCAGATGACAGCTCGAACCAAACGCGTGGAAGCGCCACGTCGGCAGCTGGAATTCAAACGGAGGGGAGTGCGCAAACTATTTCAGCCACGCAGCCCGGGCCGGTGGTTAGTGAAAGGTGAAAGCCGTGCAGTTTGACGATCGCTGCGACCAAGCTCAGTCCAAGGCCGACTCCGAAAGTATTCCGGCTCTTGTCCGAACGGTAGAAGCGTCTCGTGACCACTTCACGTTCGTTTTCTCCGATGCCTGGTCCGGTGTCTGTGATCCGCACGATGCTTTCGTTCCTGCCATGGACCAGGGCGAGCTCCACATGTCCGCCTGCTGGCGTGAATTTCAGCGCGTTGTCGACCAGATTGGCCACTGCTTCGAGCAGAAGGTCGCGATCTCCGCGTACCGTTGCATCATCCTTGGATGTGACGCGCAGAGTGATCCGTTTGTCTTCTGCGATAGGCTCGTATAGATCGCCTACTTCCCTGATCAGATCCGCAAGTGCGACGTCGCCGAAACCTGCGAGGCGATGGCTATGTTCGATCTCGGCGATACGCAATAGTGCTGTAATAAGGCTCAACGCTTGGTCGAGACCACCAATCGCCCGGTCTGCGATAGTCTCCCATTGCTCAGGTGTCTTGGCGCTCGCACGGCCGCGTTCGAGGTGTAACCGCACGCGGGTGAGGGGGGTCCGGAGATCGTGAGCTATTTCATTACCGACGCCCGCCATTTCATGGACGAGAGTTTCGATCTCATCCAGCATGCCGTTTGCGATCACAGCAAGCTTGTCAAATGGATGTTCCAGACCTTGTGTGGGCAGGCGTTGTCGTAGATCGCCGGCGACGATGCGACGGACGAGTGCATTGAGTTCTACCACGCGGTTTTGGACGCGAACGCTCAGCACCATTCCGATCGCCAAGCCCAAGCCCAAGGCGAGCGGCAAGCCCAAAAGTAACGTCCGCGCGACAACCTCCGCCAGTTCTTTGAGTTCATCGATACTGCGAGCGATCACAAGTACTTTGCCGCTAGGCAGGCGGCGCGCGATTGCGCGGACAGTTTCCTTCTCATGGCCACGTTGGTCGATCCGGACAACTGCGGCAGTTTGAACCGGAGCGTCTACGTTGAGGCCGGATGGCAGACTTTCCAGATTACCCGCGATCCGATGGCCGTCAGGGCCGAACAATCCGGCAAGCTTGATGCGGCGCGGATCCTGACTCAAACGATCGTCGATGGCGCTCAGCTGGCGGTCGGGTGGATCACCCGCGATGGCGAGAATCTCTTCGGTAATGGAGGCGTCTATTTTCGTCAGCATGTATGCCGCCGCTTCCCAATAGACGAAAGCAGAGAACAACAGGATGCAACACGCGAACGCGCTGGCGGTCCAGCGAAACGTCGTCGTGCGAACAAAGTCAGGAAGGTGGTGCACGGAGAATGAATCCAACGCCACGGACATTCTGAATCATCGGGGCCTCACTCGGCCCGTCGACCTTGTGACGCAACCGGCCCATGTGCACATCCACAAGGTTTGTTGCGGGGACAAACTTGTAGTTCCAAACCTCTTCGAGAAGCATCGCACGCGTCAGCATTTGATCGCTGCGTTGCATCATGTATTCAAGCAGGCGGAATTCGCGCGGCAGCAGATCAATCGAGCGTTCGCCGCGCTTGGCGGTTCGCTCGATAAGATCGAGTTCCAACGGTCCCACACGCAGCATTGTCTCCCGCGTCTCGACCGGCCGCCGGAGCAACGCCTCAATTCTTGCAACGAGTTCGACAATTGCGAACGGCTTCGTGAGATAGTCGTCGCCACCCATGCGCAAACCGCGCACCCGATCATCGACTGCCCCGAGTGCACTCAATACTAGGACAGGAGTACGCACCTGCTCCTGTCTCAACGTCTCGATGATTGTGAGACCGTCCATTCCAGGCAACAGTCGGTCGACTATCATGGCGTCGGGTTGATAAGAGCGTGCCTTATCGAGCCCTTCAATTCCGGTCGCAGCCCATTCGACTTCGAAGCCGCGGTGGACGAGCTCCGCCGAGATCTCAGTCGCTGTTTCGCCATCATCCTCGATAAGAAGTACTTTCGTCATCAGCTCTTTTCCGATTGCCGCGTACGATAGAGCTCTACCGGGTCCTGCGTCCGGGACTGGTGTTCGGCGTGCCACGGGTCCATTGCACCAAGTTATTGTCATATCGTCCACGATGCTACAGATGAGCGATGAATTCGGGTCTCACTTGAGGAGCTGGATGGCGCCGCCCGCCTCACTCGGGGAGGGGTAGAGGCGCGGCAGGCGCCATCCGCTCGGCAACCGTATCAAGCCGCTTGGGCGAAGTGCGGCGGGCTGCTTCGGGTAAACTTAGGCCCGACGGATAGGCTGCACCATTAAATTGAGTTTTAGAATTTCCTGCATTCTGGTGGGGAAATCCTAAAGAGACCGGTGCGATGCACCACTGCATCGCCGGCCAGTTAGGCAGATTATCGGCAAAAGGGCAGAAAGGCCCGCCAATGGCGGGCTTTCGTTGTCTCTGAACAATATGTTCTCCGCGTCTTTTTAGCAGATTTGAGCCCAGATCGCGAGCCGACGCCCTCGATTTGTTCCGAATCACCCAGTTGGAACGCCTCTGGAGCTAATCGCCCGGCAGGCAAAGACCTTGGTCGTTTTGGCATCCATTTTTTGATTCAGTCTCAGGCGGGTTCAATCGTCTTTCCCTGTGAGGAGACGTGTTCGTGTGAGTTGGGATGGCTGTTTGGCCGTGGAGAGATCCACGCAGGCTGAACTGCCGAAACCTATCCAGAAATTCTGAGCGGCTTGCTCGTGATCGAGCCGCAACGCAGCCGCGTCTTCGGCAGAGAATGAGGTCGAGCGGCCGCACTTCGGCCGATTGATTGAAATGCGCCGGCGCTGCCGGACAATACGCGAAGAGAAGAGCGGGGCATGTGTAAAGCGAAGGCGCCAAAGAACTCCATGGAAAACGCCATCTTGTCACGGCGCCGGCGGCTAATAAACCATAGCTTCGCGCCATGAGGCGTTATGAATTCACGCGCGACGTGGCACTTCGGAAGCTAACAGTTACGGCCCTGCCTCAGTGACCGGCCGTGAGCCGGTTCTCTTTGTCTTCCGTTCTTGGAGCCAATTTTCGAACCGCTGAACCACGACAAAGAATGCTGGAACAAAGAGAACAGCCAAACAAGTCGAAGCGATCATTCCGCTGAAGACGGTAATGCCAATAGATTTACGAGCGCTTGCTCCGGCGCCGCTTGCGAGAACGAGCGGCACCACGCCGAGAATAAAGGCGAATGATGTCATCAGGATCGGCCGGAACCGCGCCCGCGCCGCCTCTATGGCGGATTCCAGCAGCGGTTTGCGGTCGCGAACGTAGAGTTCAAGCGCCACTACCCGTTCGGGCGCACGGCGCTTCTGATGCGGGACCTTGTTTTTAGCTTGGACTTGAAGGAGCATGTGTCATGACTGGCCCAGCTCTTCTGGAAATCCGTTTCGGAGCACCGAATTACGCGCCGTTGCCGGTCACGATCATCCGCGGCGATGGCGTATATTTGTGGGACGAGAGCGGGCGACGCTACATCGATATGATGGGGGCATATTCAGCGGCGAGCTTCGGTCACTGCCATCCGCGTCTCGTTCAAGCACTTACCGAGCAGGCCCGGCAGCTCGACACGATATCCCGCGCCTATTTCAGTGACCGGCTAGGACCTTTCCTGGCAAAGGCCTGCGCCCTGACAGACATGGACCTTGCTCTGCCGATGAACAGTGGAGCAGAAGCGGTGGAGACGGCGCTCAAGGCAGCGCGCAAATGGGCCTACAAAGTCAAGGGTGTGCCATTCGACCGGGCCGAGATCATTGCAGCAGAGGGCAATTTTCATGGCCGGACGATCTCTATCATCGGCTTTTCCTCGATCCCCCAATATCGCGATGACTTTGGGCCATTTGCGCCCGGCTTCAGGCTCGTTCCGTTCGGTGACGCAGAAGCACTCGAGGCTGCGATCACGCCGAACACCGCGGCCTTTCTGGTCGAGCCGATTCAAGGTGAAGGGGGCATCAACGTGCCGCCGCCCGGCTACCTCGCTGAAGTCGAGCGCATCTGCCGGGCGCATCGCGTGCTGCTGCTTTGCGACGAGATTCAGTCCGGTCTGGGACGAACAGGCCGGCTCCTTGCCTGTCAGCATGACGAAGTGAAGCCCGACGGGTTGATGCTTGGCAAAGCGCTCGGCGGCGGGCTCTTGCCAGTATCGCTGTTTCTCGCTCGCCGCGAGGTGATGGAGGTCTTTAAGCCGGGAGATCACGGCAGCACGTTCGGTGGGAATCCGATCGCTGCTGCGGTCGGACTGGCTGCGCTCGAAACGCTGATCGGCGAGGGACTGATCGAACGTGCTGCGGCTGTCGGCGCGCACCTTCTGACGAGACTTGCTTCGATCAAGAGTCCGATGATTCGCGAGGTGCGTGGTCGGGGTTTATTCGCAGGGGTCGAATTGCATCGCGACCTTGCGAGTGCCGGTGCTGTAACCATGCGCTTGTTACAAGCGGGAGTATTGACCAAGGATACTCATCGCAACACCATCCGCTTTGCTCCACCCTTGATCATCGACGAGTCGCAAGTCGATTGGGCGGTGGAACGATTGGCAGAAGTTTTGGAGGACGTCGCCAAGGAGAGTGCTCCCGTTTAAGTCAAACGACGAAGGCGTGGTCAGTCGATCTCAAATCTTACGCCTTGGGCGAGCGGGAGTTCATCGCCGAAATTGATGGTGCTGGTGACACGGCGCATATAGGCCTTCCACGCATCCGAACCTGCCTCGCGCCCGCCGCCGGTTTCCTTTTCACCGCCGAAGGCACCGCCTATCTCAGCACCGGATGGGCCGATATTTGCATTGGCGATCCCGCAGTCGGAGCCCAGCACTGAAAGAAATTTTTCCACTTCGCGGACATCGGTCGAGAAGATCGAGGATGAGAGTCCCTGGGGCACATCGTTATGCAGCGTCAGCGCCTCGTTGAAGCTCGAGTATTTCACGACGTAGAGAATCGGCGCGAAGGTCTCCTTCAGCACCGGGCCGATCTGCGCCGGCATCTCAACCAATGCCGGCCTTACATAATATGCTGAGGTATACTTCTCTTCGTCGACGCGCTCACCGCCGAAAACCTTTCCACCGAGCGTCCGCACCTCTGCCAGTACCTTTTGCATTTTCTGAAATGCATCCTCGTCAATGAGGGGGCCGGTGAGCACCTCTTCCTTCGCGAGTGGATTTCCGACCCGTACGGACGCATAGACCTGCTTGAGCCTGGCGACGAACGCATCATAAACAGTGTGATGAACGAACAACCTGCGAAGGGACGTGCAACGCTGGCCGGCTGTGCCGATGGCGGCGAAGGCGATGGCGCGAAGGGCGAGATCGAGATCTGCCGATGGGCAGACGATCGATGCGTTGTTGCCGCCAAGCTCTAGAATGGATCGGCCAAAGCGTTGAGCTAGACGTGGCCCGACCATTCGGCCCATAGCAGTGGAGCCAGTCGCGGAAACCAGCGGAATACGCGGATCGTCGACCAGCATCTCGCCGACATCCCGTCCGCCGATCAGCACTGTCGCGAGGCCAGCCGGTATGCCCTTAGTTCTCGCCGCCGAGCGTTCGAACAGGGCTTGAACGGCAAGCGCCGTCAGCGGCGTTTTTTCCGACGGTTTCCAGATTACCGGGTTGCCGCAAACGAAGGCGAGAGCGGCATTCCACGACCAGACCGCCACTGGGAAGTTAAAGGAGGTGATGACCCCTACGGGGCCAAGCGGGTGCCATTGCTCCATCATCCGGTGATTTGGCCGCTCACTCGCGATGGTGAGGCCGTAGAGCTGGCGGGAAAGACCGACTGCGAAATCGCAGATGTCGATCATTTCCTGGACCTCGCCTTGCCCCTCCGACGGGATTTTTCCGGCCTCGATAGTGACCAGGCGTCCAAGTGCGGCTTTGTTGCTGCGCAATTCATCGCCAAGAATTCGGACGAGCTCGCCGCGTCGGGCGGCGGGAACGGACCGCCATTCGAGGAATGCTGTTTTCGCCCGCGCGATGGCTTCGGCCGTGCTGTCGCGGTTTGCATCCTGCACGTGGGCGATCGTCTCGCCAGTCAACGGTGAGCGCACCAAGCGCGAACCATGGCTATAGCGGTCGCGCGGAACGCCGAGGTCCTGGAGAAGCACATCAACGTCATTTGCAAGTGTCATACAAGGCTCCGAAGTCGCAGCACAATTCTACAGAACAGGGTGACTTCATTCAATTCACTCCTACCGAACACTTTTCGCCACTTCCGTCATGAACGATTCAACAGTTGGTATCTCGATGGCTGGATCAACATTACCGGTCGCGATAACGCGAAATGCTCTAAAGTCATTTGCGGGAGCTACAGGACCATAACGCGAGCAGTCTATGCCGTGAGGGAGAAAACGAATGACGGTCTATAGTGGTCCGGTTTTCGATATGGCAGCGCAACAATTCGGCGTGATCGCCGACCATCTGTCGATCCCTATCAACGAGCGCGGCCGTCTGTTGATGCCCAACGCGCCATCACAATCTCCTGCCCAATTCATCGCGACGACGGGACCACCGCGGTGTTCGAGGGTTACCGCGTCCAGCATCACCTCACGCTAGGCCCGACGAAGGGTGGCACCCGCTTCGCGACCAGCGTTGATCTCGGGGAGGTAGCCGCGCTTGCGATCTGGATGAGCTGGAAATGCGCGCTTGCCGGTCTTCCTTATGGCGGCGCGAAAGGCGGGATCGGCGTCGATCCATCCAGCCTTTCAAAGCGTGAACTGGAATCGCTGTCGCGGCGCTATATGCAAGAGATGATTCCCTTCGTCGGGCCGCACACCGACATCATGGCGCCCGATATGGGCACGAACGAGCAAGTGATGGCGTGGTTCATGGATACATATTCCATGTACCACGGCCGCACGGTGACGGAGATCGTAACGGGCAAGCCAGTCAGTGCCGGTGGCACACTCGGACGTCGGGAAGCGACCGGCCGTGGCGTCGCATATCTTGCTCGGCGGGTGATGAGCGATTTGTCGATTAACTTGAGTGACGCCACCGCTGTGATTCAGGGTTTCGGCAATGTTGGCTCCATTGCCGCGCTGGAATTACGCAATATGGGCATCAAGATCATCGCCGTCAGTGATCATACCGGCGCTCTGCATCGTGCGGCAGGCCTGGATGTGCCCGATCTGATCAAGCACGTCTCTGCACAGGGGAATCTGGCTGGTTACTCGAACGAACTCTCGTGCGACCCGGCCGGTATCCTGACGCTGCCATGCGACGTCCTGGTGCCAGCCGCGATGGAGCGCGTCATCGACGCAAAGGTTGCCGATGAACTGAAGTGCAGGATTATCGCAGAAGGCGCCAACGGGCCGACGACACCGGAAGCCGATCTGGTGCTGGAGAGACGCCAGAATGAAATCTTCCTGATACCCGACATCCTCTGCAATTCGGGCGGAGTGGTCGTGAGTTATTTTGAATGGGTGCAGGATCTGCAACAGCTATTCTGGGAAGAAGAAGAGGTTATGCGGCGCGAATTTCAGATACTGGATCGCGCTTTCGATCAAATGGCTTTGCGCGCAAAGCGCGACAAGATTTTCAATCGAACGGCTGCCATGTCGATCGGCGTGGAGCGCGTTCGCGCCGCGAAGGACATGCGCGGCCTGTTTCCATGACGGCTCCAGCCGATCATGCCAAGGGTGTAAACAGCGGCTATTCGAAGCATCGCTGACTGGAAAGCGCAAACCTTCGGCGTTCCAAAAATGCGCATGTATCCTCTTATTTTTGCATCGCAGAGGAGCAGCTTCGCCGACGATCAAACCTTGTTGGTCGATGGTGGCTCGGCTTGCACTGAGTGAAATTCAGACAAACGGAGGATTCAGGTGTCAAAAGTTCAGCTCTTCATCGACGGCGAGTGGTGCGACAGTCTGTCCGGCAAGACGATCCCGGTGGTCAACCCGGCGACCGAAGAAAGAATCGGGGAGGTCGCTCATGCCCAACGTGAGGATCTCGAACTTGCGGTGAACGCAGCGGCGCGCGGCTTCCGGGTTTGGCGCAAGATGTCACCGCTCGATCGCTCCGCAATCCTGCGCAAAGCAGCGGACCTGCTGCGTCAGCGCGCGGATTCGATCGCGACGATGATGACCCTTGAGCAGGGCAAGCCAGTCGCGGAATCGAAAATAGAGATTCTCGGCTGCGCCGATTTCCTCGACTGGTTCGCCGAGGAAGGCCGCCGCACTTATGGACGCATGATCCCGGCGCGGGGCGAGGGCATCTACAATCTGGTGATGAAGGAGCCGGTCGGGCCGGTGGCGGCATTCACGCCGTGGAATTTCCCGATGAGCCAGGCGGTGCGTAAGCTCGGCGCAGCACTCTCGGCAGGCTGCTCGGTTGTGATCAAACCGCCGGAAGAGACCCCGTCTTCCCCGGCAGAACTGATCCGTGTGCTGGCCGACGCCGGCCTGCCGAAAGGTGTCGTCAATCTGGTCTATGGCGTGCCGTCGGAGATCTCGGATTATCTGATTTCGCACCCCGTGATCCGCAAGGTCTCGTTTACGGGATCGACGCCAGTGGGCAAGCAACTAGCTTCGCTTGCGGGCGCGCATATGAAGCGCATCACCATGGAGCTTGGCGGCCATGCGCCGGCCATCGTATTCAATGATGCCGACGTCAAGTTCGCGGCGACAGTGCTGGCAGGCGGAAAGTACCGCAACGCCGGTCAGGTCTGCATCGCGCCCACGCGCTTCCTGATCCAGGACGGCGTCTACGATCAGTTTGTCGATGAATTCGTCGCAAAGACCAAGGAGCTCAAGGTGGGCAACGGCCTTAATGAAGGCGTCACCATCGGGCCGCTTGCAAACGATCGTCGCCAGGCGGCGATTGGCACTCTCGTTGACGATGCGCTCATGAATGGCGCCAAGGCGCTGACCGGCGGCAAGCGCAGCCAGAACAAAGGTTACTTTTTCGAGCCGACCGTGCTCGTCGATGTGCCAAAGTCCGCGCGTGCCATGAACGAGGAACCGTTCGGCCCCGTCGCTCTAATGTCCCGCTTCAAGGATTTCGACGAAGTGATGACGGAGGCCAATCGTCTGCCATACGGGCTGGCATCTTACGCCTATACGCGTTCGGTGAAGACCTCGACCGCACTAGCGGCGGGCATCGAAAGCGGGATGCTGTCGATCAATCACTACGGGTTAGCGTTGCCAGAACTGCCGTTCGGCGGCATGAAGGATTCGGGTTACGGCTCCGAGGGCGGGCTGGAAGCTGTGGAGGCCTATCTCGCCACCAAATTTGTCTCGCAAGGCAGCCCGGCATCGTGATTGCCGATCCGGATCGATTGATCCGGAGGTAAGTACTTCACCTCTCGCGACGGATGCGTCGCGAGAGGTTTTTTGCGGCGCGGTATTGGGCCATTGGCCTTCGCGATATGCGCGGCATATCGCTCCTTCAGAAACGCGTTATTGCCGGCTCAAAATCTAGAATGAATATAAACGCAAGCATTGCGCGCGAGCGACCCCGCTGGTGCGCGATCTGCGGGCGTCGAGCCGCCGTGAAATCGACCGAAGGAAAGAAACGGAATGCAAGAATACAGCGCGGGGAAGGTGGCGGACTACAACGATGGTGACCGCAAGGTGATCGTCTGTGGCGACATGGAAGTCGGCGTCTTCAGGATCGATGGCGAGTTCTACGCCTGGCACAACCGCTGCGCCCACCGGGCGGGGCCAATCTGCCAGGGGCGCATCATGAAGCGAGTGCTCGAACCCGTCGCGGAAGATCACACGGTGCGCGCCATGGAATACGACGAGTCGGAAACGAACATCGTCTGCCCCTGGCATGGTTATGAGTACAGCATCAAGACCGGCAGCCATCAGGGAAACCCGCGCATTCGGCTGCGCAAAGCAGAAATGACAATCAGGGAGGGAGAGATCTATGTCCGAGTCTGACGCCGACCGGCGCAACGATCAGTATGGATGGATCGATTCACTCGCCCCCGACCTTCTGCGCGCATCGCGGGAATTGGTGGAAAGCGGCGAAGCCTATCGTGTCTCCGACGAATCCGTTGCGCAAATTCTGACGGCCGCCATTCGCCTTTACGTCGCGAAGTCCGACGGCGAGGAAAGGACATTCCCGCCGATCGCGGGTGAGCGCGACAGCGAAATGACGCCGACCGAATTGCTGTCAGCGGTCTCGGAAATGCTCCGGGCGCTTCATCTCGGTCCGGTGGAGCTCGCACTTTGGTATCGCCGGCGGCCAGACGAAGACACTTACTACCCAGGGGCAAAATCATGAATATTCGAGAGAAGGTCGGCCCTCAATACGCGGCGACACAGCAGATCGATGTTTACACCGATACACGCGACGTGCTTGCGCACGCAAAGCGAAATG
>Ga0193716_1002275_pt1 | contig 10894 bp, 11 predicted proteins | sample U2c1metaG_FD_145901 | JGI IMG/M metagenome (GOLD analysis project Ga0193716, IMG submission 145901) | Soil microbial communities from a riparian zone of the East river system, Colorado, United States - U2c1 | ecosystem: Environmental > Terrestrial > Soil > Riparian zone | place: USA: East River...
TCTTCGACGAGCTGGGCGGCCTGTGCCTCGGCCTACTCGCCGCGGCCATCCACGCCGCACTGTTGGGCGCGGTCGGCCTCCCGATCGCCTCGCTGTCCGGCCGACGGGTGTTCGCCTCCGGGATGATCATCGCCGTGTTCCTGCTGACCGCACCGGTTTCCGGCGCGCTGCGGGCGTTCGACTCCGGCACCCTCGGCCAGCTCGCCGGCCTGATCGACCCGTCGGTGCTGCTCAACGGCGTCGACCAGTGGCTGTTCAACGGCGGCATCGGGCTCGTACAGATGGGGAACTTCGGTCCGCTGTACGGGCTCGTCACGGTCGCGTTGATCGCGCTCGGCACCGCGTGCGCGGTGTGGCGCTACAAGAAGGTGAAGTCATGACCACCGTAGAACTGAACGGCGTGTCCCGCTGGTACGGGAACGTGGTGGCGGTCAACGACGTCACCCTCACGATCGGCACCGGCGTCACCGGGCTGCTCGGCCCGAACGGCGCCGGCAAGACCACCGTCCTGCACCTGATGGCCGGCCTGATGTCGCCGTCGCAGGGCGAGGTCACGGTCGGCGGCGAGTCGGCGTGGCGCAACCCGGAGATGTACCGCAAGCTCGGGCTGGTCACCGAACGCGAGAGCGTGCCGGGTTTCCTTACGGCGTGGGAGTTCGTGCTCTCCAGCGCAAAGCTCCACAAGCTGCCGAACCCCGACGACGCGGCGCGCAAGGCACTCGCGATCGTCGAGATGCAGGACGCCCAGGACCGGCGGATCTCCACCTACTCCAAGGGGATGCGCCAGCGCGCCAGGGTCGCGGCCGCGCTCGTGCACGATCCCACGGTGCTGCTGCTGGACGAGCCGTTCAACGGCATGGACCCGCGCCAGCGCCTGCACATGATGGAGCTGCTGAACCGGATGGCCGACGAGGGCCGCACGATCCTGTTCAGCTCGCACATCCTGGAGGAGGTCGAGCAGCTTTCGGGCACCGTGCAGGTGATCGTCGCCGGCCGGTTGGCCGCGTCCGGCGACTACCGGCACATCCGGCGGCTCATGACGAACCGGCCGCACCAGTTCACCATCTCCTCCTCCGACGACCGGCTACTGGCGACGGTGTTGATGGGACAGGAGTCGGTGTCCGGGGTGAGCATCGAGCCGACCGGTGTGCAGGTGCACGCCAACGACTACGGCACGTTCACCCGCGCGCTCGCCAAGCTCGCGAAGGAACAGAACATCCGGCTGACGACGATCCTGCCGTCGGACGAATCACTCGAGAAGGTCTTCTCCTACCTGGTGGCGACATGAACCTCACGATCATGGGACTGACCGCGCGGGCACTACTCGGCCGCAAGCGTGTGCTGATGCTGCTCCCGATGCCGATCCTGCTCATCGGCCTGACGCTCATCGGCGTCACCTCCGGTGCGAGCGACGCCACCTGGGGACCGGTGGTGTTCGTCAACCTCGGGCTGAGCGTGATCCTGCCGCTGACGGCGCTCATCATCGGCAGCAGCGCGCTCGGCCTGGAGATCGACGACGGCACCATTACCCACCTGCTCACCAAACCGTTGCCGCGCAGCGAGATCGTGCTGTCGAAGCTGGCGGTGGCCTGGCTGGTCACGACGGTCGCCACAGCCATCCCGCTCGCCGCCGCCGCACTGATCGGCGGCTCCGGCTCGCTGGCCGTCGGCCTGGTGATCGGCTCGGCGATCGGCGGCCTCGCCTACAGCGCCTTGTTCCTGGCGCTGTCCGTGATGACCAAGCGGCCCGTCGCGGTCGGGCTTGTGTACATCATGCTGTGGGAGAACATCCTCGTCAGTTATGTGGATGGTGCCCGGGTGTTCAGCGTCCGCCAACACGCGGCAGCGATCGCCGACTCGATCGGCAACACCCAACTCATCAACTCCTCGGTTTCGGTGACCACCGCCTTGATCATGTCGGTGATCTTCATTCTCGTCGGGACGATCGGCGCCACGCAGCGTCTTCGTTCTTTCGCTCTCACCGGCGAGGCCAACTAGTTTCGGTCGACCGGGCCCTCGCATTGGGCCCGGTCGCACCCCGTCGGTCGGACTCGACGGGAGGTGGGCGACTTCTCCCGCACCCACACCAGGCGCGGGTCCACCCCAGGGGAAAGTCAAAGTCTCCAACTGTAACAAAAAGACGCCCACCGGCGACGGTTGTGACTGTCACGGCCTGCCCACGACGTCTCGCTGGGCAGTCAATGCGAACGGAGGAGTCGTTGTGGGTTGGAACGACGAAGGGCCGGATTGCAATAGATGCTATAAGCCGACCGCGCAGTGTGAGGTCTGCAAAGGCAAGGGAAAAGTATGGGGAATGTTTGGCGACTGCACGGAGTGCCGCGGAACAGGTTGGATCTGCAAGGAGCACGGAAACTACTGGAACAGATGAACGAGTGTCGCCAACTGCGGCGCCCAAGGCTGCGGTAGATCTCTGGGGTCCCAGACGTGGATGCATCACGACCCGGAGCCACCACTCGACGCAATCCCGTTGCCAGCTCCCCACCGCCCGTTGCCGTGTCAAACCCGTAGGCGATCGTCTCCGTGTAACCAGCAGACAACCACCCCTCAGAACGGCGCCGGCTCGGGATCGGCGATCGGTTCCGGTTCATGAGTAAAGCGGAAGCCGTGTTTGGTGACCCACGTCAGTCCATGCTCGGATGGCTCTATCCGCCATCCGCCAAGGGTCTTCGCTCGGTGGTGTGATCTGCAGGCCGGGCCTACGTTGAACTGGTCCGTGCCACCGAGCGGGAACGGTTTCGCGTGATCCAGGTCGCACAGGTACGCCGGTCTCACACAGCCTGGGCCGGTGCAGGTCGGGAACGTCGCCCGGACGTGGTCCCGCAACGCCGCCGGCGGTCGGTACTTCCGTCGTCCCGCATCGACAGCCTGCCCCGTCAACGGGTCCGTCAGGATCCGCTGCCACACCGCGTCCTTCGACGCGGCCATGGTCAGCGCTCGCTGAGCCGGGATCCACCCGTAACCAGCCAGATAGCCGGGTTTCGAGTCCACGCCCAATGCCGTTGTCGCCGGCAGGGTGAGGTGGACGTGCACCACTACGTTCTCGAAACCCTTGCCACACATTGAATCCACCGCCACATCCGACGTGATCTGATCCAACGTGCGGGCATCGCCCGCGGACTTGATCTGTCTCGCGATCTCCCGCATCCGTAGATGGGCGATGTGGACGCGCTCGGTATCGTTCTGCACCATCAACGTCGATGCGCCGTCGCCGAGGTTGTCGATGTACGTCCGCCTTGCCTCCGACTTCGCCGCCGCACGCCTCGCCGCCGCTTCTGGATCCGCCAGCGCCACCATGCGACGCAACCGGTCGTTCAGTTGCCGGCCCTTCAACTTTCCGGCCTGTGCGGCGATCTCCGCTTCGATCCTCGCTATCTCGGCGTCGGACAGGACTTCGACCGCTTCCACGATCCAATGGGCCTTGTACTCCTGGATCTCCCCCGCGCGCAACGCCGCCAGCGTCGCCGGGAAACGTGTCGTCAGCGCGACCGCCAACGCGACCTGTCGCTGCGTGTACGGCACTGTCCAGTCGTACGCAGCCGCGATCTCCAGAGGCGCGAACTCGCCATCCGACGCCACCAACTCCGCTATCTCCACCAGCAACTCCGCCGTCTCCCGCGCGACGCGACGCAACCTGTCGCGTCCGCGGGAGAGCAACGCATGACCGTGTTCGAACATGTGTTCAGCCTACGTGCCAGCCCCGACAATTCCTTGCTCGCCAACAGGAATCACCCATCCGAGTACGCTCGCCGCTACTCCTCCTCACTGTCAGCGAGCGCGTCCATCTTCGCCGCGGCCTCCGCGCTCTGGCGTGCCACCTCGTGTATCGCGTCCAGGTCGAACACCAGCTCCCCCATGCCATGCCCCTCACCGAACAGCAGGCTCACCTGGCCGCTGCCGGCCACTTGAAAGCGGAACGGGCACTCTTCGCTAAGGTCTGCCCACGTGCTCATGGGGAAGGTACGCATCGGCTTGTCCTGTTCTCCCTGGTAGCTTCCTTCTTGTGTGGTTGGCAGCGTATTCAGCAAACGGACAAGTGCCACCCTTGTTGCGTACGCGCAACGGGTGACATCTTGCCGGCCCCGGTGACGCTATGCTGTTACCGGCCGACAACCACGGAGATCACGATGGCCCGAACTCCGAAGGCCCAAGCCCTCGGTGCGGCACTTCGGCAGGCACGTGAGGAGAAGCAACTGCTTCTGCGCGAGCTCGCCGCGGCGATCAAGAAGGACATCGGGGTACTTTCCCGATGGGAGACCGGCGATCGCACCCCCAAACCCGAGCAGGTCGCGCAGATCCTCACCAAGCTCGAGGTCGACGGCGAGCGCTACGACGACATCATGACGCTCGCCTACGGCACCAACGAGTCCCAGTGGGTCGCCACAACCCTGCCAGAGCAACGACAACAGCTAGCGGCCTATGTGGACTGGGAGCAGGGCGCGACCCGGATCGTCGAGGTGGCACCGCTGTTGGTTCCCGGCCTACTGCAGACCGCCGACTACACCCGCGCGATCATGACGGCGGCCGGCGTCCCGTCTGGTGAGATCGCACTGCGAGTGACCGCACGGCTCGGCCGCCGCGAGGTGGTCGTCAAGAAGAAGCCAGCGGACTTGTTGGTGCTGCTGGGCCAAAGTGCGCTGAATCAGGCCATCGGTGGCCGGCAGGCGATGGTCGCGCAACTGGAGCATCTCCAGGAGATGGCCGAGCGGCCGAACGTTGAACTGCGCATCGTGCCTGATCATCGCGGCTGGCATCCGGGGCTGGAGGGACCGTTCGCGGTCATTGAAGCACCTCGGAGCGCGGCGGGAAGGCGGGCAGCGGCACCAAAAGCGGCCATCGTGTTCGTCGAGACGCGGCGATCGGTCCTGATGCTGCACGAGAGCGCCGACGTGGAGGCCTACAAGCGGGCGGTCGACCGCGTAAACGCGGTTGCACTGAAGCCGGACAGCTCAGTGAACTTCATGGCCGACCTATGCAATCGAATGGAGAGATCTAAGTGACACCTGACCCGACCTGGCGGAAGTCCAAGCGTAGTGAGAACGGTCCGAACTGCGTGGAGTTGCGTCGTACGCTTGATGAGGTGCGTGACTCGAAGAACACCGGCGGGCCGACGCTGCGTGGCGACGTGCGTGGGCTGACCCGAGCCATAAGCAACGGTCGCTTCGACCGCTGACACACCAGTAGGCTCGACCGCATGGAGTTCGCCAGGAAGCTGCGGGCGCGGGAGCGGGTCGTCGGGTACTGGACCGCACTCGACGCCCCGCCCGCGACCGAACGGATCGCGAGTCTCGGGTACGACTACGTGTGCCTCGACGGTCAACACGGCTACCTGGGGTATTCCGGACTACGCAACGGTTTGCTCGCCGTCGACGCGGCCCCCGGCGACACGGTCGGGCTGGTGCGGGTCGAGGCGAACGACCTCACGCCGATCGGGCGGGCCCTGGACGCCGGCGCGGTGGGGGTGATCGTGCCGTTGATCGACACGGCGGCGGACGCGGCGGCGGCTGTCGCATCTGTCCGGTATCCACCCGATGGGTGGCGGTCGTTCGCGCCCAACCGGAGCAGGGCCATGCCCGCCGACGCGAACGCGGCCAACGTCGCCATCGTGATGATCGAGACCGCGACCGCTTTGTCCGAAGTGGACGCGATCTGCGCGACCACTGGGCTGGACGGGGTGTACGTCGGGCCGTCGGACCTGAGCCTGGCGGTCGGCGGCGCGTTTCCCATGGACCCGGCGATCGCCGAGGAGTTCGAGCGGGCGGTCAAGTCGGTGCGGGAGGCGGCGCGGCAGGCGGGCATCGCGGCCGGCATCCACACGCCGAACGGCGAGGTCGCGGCGCGCCGGCTCGGCGAGGGGTTCACCTTCGCGTCGATCGCGTCCGACCTGTCGCACCTCGAAGCCGCCGCGCGCGGGCACCTCGAAGCGGCACGGGCATGAAGGAGCTGCGCCATTTCTACGGGCCGCTGACGATCCTCGTCGTGGTGTGGTCGTTCCTGCCGCTGTACGACACGGTCGAGTACACGACCGACCTCGGCGCCCACTTCACGTACGAGTACGGCTCGATCTGGGCCATGGCCGGCAACGGCAACGCCTCGATCGCGGCGCTCGGCGTCGTGTTCATGGTGGCGCTGACCGTGCTGCTGGCGATCGCGACGCTGGGCACGTCCCGGGTCGCGATCCCGATCAGCATCGCCGCGCTGGCCGGAGTCGTCCTGCTGGCGATGCTGATGAAGCCCGCCACCGGACAGCACCCGCCGCCGTTCGCGGACACCGGCGCCGGCGCGGTCGCGCTGGCGGGTGTCGCGGTGGTGGTGGCGCTGTGGGACGTCGCGATGTTGTTGTCGGCCACCAAGCGGGCTCGCCTGGTGGCCGAGTCGATCGCCGAGGCGGAGCGGGAGGCCAGCGACGCTCAGGCGAGCGCGCGCCACCAGCCGTCGGGCGAGACAGCCTCGGAGACATCGAGCAACTGACCCGGCTTCGGGACGGCGACCCGGACGTCGTTCTTCGACGCGTCGGCCAGCACCCGCTCGACCGGCTCGGACCAGGAGTGGAGCGCGAGGTTGAACGTGCCCCAGTGGACCGGGATCATCAGGTCGCCGCGGACCGCGCGGTGGGTGGCGACGCCCTCCTCCGGGGTCATGTGGATGTCGGGCCAGTAGGGCGAGTAGGCGCCGACCTGGATGAGGGTGACGTCGAACGGACCGTGCTCCGCGCCGATGCGCTCGTAGCCGTCGAAGTAGCCGGAGTCGCCGGTGTAGAAGACCTTGCGGTCCTTACCGGCCAGCACCCACGATGCCCAGAGGGTGCCGTTGCCGCCGGGCTTGAGCCTGCCGGAGAAGTGGCGGGCGGCGGTGGCGACGACGTCGATGCCGTTGAGGTTGACGTGCTCGTCCCAGTCCAGCTCGACGATCCGCCTCAGCGGGATCCGCCAGCGCTCCAGGTGCGCGCCGACGCCGAGCGGCACGACGAACGTGAGCTGCGGCTGGGCGGCCGCGAGGCGGCGGATGGTCATCATGTCGAGGTGGTCGTAGTGGTCGTGGGAGATCACCACGGCGTCGAGGGTCGGCAGGTCGGCGAGGTCCCACGGCACGGGGTGCAGGCGTTTGGGGCCGACCAGCGTCGACGGTGAGACGCGGTCGCTCCACACCGGGTCGAACAGGAAGCGGGCGCCCTCGACCTCGGCGAGGACGGTGGCGTGGCCGAGCCAGGAGACCCGCAGGTCGGCGGGGGTGGCGAGCGCTGCAGCGTCGGCGCGGATCAGTGGGACGGCCGACGTCGGCTTGCGCTGTTCCTTGCCGAAGACCATCTCGCGGAGGACGTTGGACGACGGTGCCGCGACGCTCGCCGGGACGGTGTTGTGGAAGACGCCGTCGTGGAAGTGCGGTGACCTGTGCATCCGCTCGAGCCGCTCGCCGTTCGGGCGACCCCCGATCGCGGCGGGCACCTGCCAGCCGGCCTTGACCAGAGCCGCGCCGGCGGGCACCAGGAGTGCAGACATGAACCTCATGCCGTCGATCCTGCCCCTAATTCGCTGAGGGCGCCCTCAGAGGACAGGGCTGTGCGCCGGTGGCGGGCGGGCCACCGGCGCACAGCCGTCCTTGTCCCCCAGTCGGTACTCAGCGAGTACGGGCGCGCTGGAGGCCGTAGATGACGAGTACGGCACTCAGGAGGATCAGGTTCTTGATCACGAACTCACCCTCGGTGGTGAGCATGACCGGGTTTCCGTTCTGGAAGGTGACGTCCGGCTGCGTGACGAGCGCAAGGAAGGTACCGGTGAGGTGCGCGAACAGCAACGGCAGCACCACTCGCAGGCCCTTTCCGAACAGGAGCGCGGTGCCGAGCAGTACCTCGACCGCGCCGAGGAACGGCACGAACCAGACGCCGGAGACACCGGGAATCCAGTCGACGGTGCTGGCGACGAAGTCGCCGACCGGGGTGTCGTTGGTGAGCTTCAGTGCGCCGAACCAGAGGAAGGTCAGCGCGAGGGTGATGCGGAGGGCGGGTACGCCGACGCGGCCGGCGACGTTCATGAGTGCGTTCTCGGCGCGTTCGATCTTCGAGGCGGCGGGCGGGGCCGGGGCCGGGTAGTTGGTGCCGGGGCGCTGCTGGGTGGTAGTCATTTCTGGTTCTCCTCTTCTCGGCGACACCACAAATGCTGCCGGTCGAGGGGGGTCCGGCGCGTCCGTCACCGGAGGGCATCTGCCCTGCTCAACCGGGGTACGGGGCGGGACCGGCGCCTACGCTGCCCGGCCTCGTCCCAGCTCCGCTGTGAACGCCCCCCGGCGTACGCGCGCCGTCGCCGCGTACTCCCCCCGCGTTAGGCCCGCCCCCGGGCGATCCCTTGCACGACACCAAGTTCCAGCAGGTCAGGGGGATGAGTCAGTCACCGAGGGACCGCTTCAGGATCTTGCCCATGTCGTTGCGCGGCAACGCCTCCAGGTAGCGCACGACGCGTGGCCGCTTGTGCGGGGACAGCAACCGCGCGACGTGGTCGGCCAGCTCGTCGGTGGACGGGCGCTCCCCCGACGGCACCACCCACGCCACGATCCGCTCGCCGAGGTCCTCGTCCGGCTCGCCGGTCACGGCGACCTCCGAGACACCTGGATGCTCCAGCAGCGCGTTCTCGATCTCGCCGGCGCCGATCTTGTAGCCGCCGCTCTTGATCAGGTCCGTCGCGCGCCTGCCGACGATCCGCACGTACCCGTCGGCGTCGCGCACCGCCATGTCACCGGTGCGGAACCACCCGTCGCGCAGCACCTCGGCCGTCGCGTCCGGGCGGTTCAGGTAGCCGAGGAACAGGTTCGGGCCGCGCACCTCTATCTCCCCGATGGTGTTGCCTTGTGTTTTTTCGCCAGCGTCATCCACCAGCCGTAGGTCCACGCCCGGAAGCGGTGGGCCAACCGCGCCCGGCCTGCGGTCCCCGTCCGCCCGGACACTGCAGTTCATCAGCGTCTCGGTCATGCCGTACCGCTCGACCACGCGCTGCCCGGTCGCGTCGGCGAGCCGCGCGTGGTCGGTCGCCGGCAGCGCGGCCGAGCCGGACACGAGCAGCCGCGCGTTGCCGATCCGCGCCGCGAGCGCCGCGTCGTCGGCGCAGTCGAGCGCCAGCCGGTGGTACATGGTCGGGACGCCGAACATCATCGTGCCGTCACCGGCCAGGGCCGCGCCGGCCGCCGCCGACGAGAAGCGGCCGAGGTGGTGCAGTGTGCCGCCGCGGCGCAGCGGACCGACGACACCGACGATCAGGCCGTGGACGTGGAACAGCGGCAGACCGTGCACGAGCACGTCGTCGGCGGTCCACTCCCAGACGTCGGCCAGCGCGTCGAGGTTGGACGTCACCGCGCGACGCGGCAGCACCACGCCCTTCGGCGGACCGGTGGTGCCGGAGGTGTAGACGATGAACGCGGGCGACTCGCCGGCCGGTGCCGTTGTCACGGGTGGCGAGACTTGAATCTCGCTGGGGACCGGCAGGGCGGCGAGCGCGGGCGGGAGGTCCGTGTTCGGGGCGGCGAGGACCAGGTCGGGCGCGCTGTCGGCGAGGATGTGGGCCAGTTCGCGCTCGCCGATCTTCGGGTTCAGGGGGACGACCGGCACCCCCGCGACGAGGGCGCCGACGACCGCGACACACGTTTCGATCGTGGGTGTTGCCCAGACCGCGACACGGGAGTGTCCGTGCAGGCTCGCCGCGACCTGGCCGGCGCGGCGGGCAAGCTCTCCGTAGGTCAACGAGGTGTCGCCGAAGCGCAGCGCCTCGCGGTCACTACCGATCACCAGTTCCGGGAACATGTGCCTCCTCAAGCCTTCGAGTGCCTCTCCAGCAGCCTGCCGCACGATCACACCATGAGCCAGGAGCTTGCGGACCGCGCCGAGATCACCGACACCGTGACCCGCATGGGCTGGTGCCTCGACCGCCGCGACTGGGACGGCCTCAAGGCCCTGTTCACCGAGCAGGTCTACACGGACTACACCGCGCTCTGGGGCGGCGAGCCCCAGGAGGCGACCGTCGACGAGCTGCTGTCCACCGACAAGCAGGGTTCCTGGCGCCGCACCATGGACGGCCTCGAGTCGACCCAGCACCTGATCACCAACATCCTGACCGACGTAGCCGGCGATGCCGCCAGTGCGACCGCCAACGTCGTCGGCGTGCACCGCCTCACCAACCCGCACGGATCTCCACTGTGGACGGTCGGTGGCACGTACGACCTCCGGCTCACGCGCACCGAGGGCGGCTGGCGGATCCGCGCCATCACCCAGCACCTGACCTGGGTCGAGGGCAACCAGCAGGTGCTGTTCCGCGCCGCGATGCGCGCTGCTTGAGCGCTGCATCGTCCATAGGATCGACTCGCGCGGACCACTGCTCCGGCGGCCGATGTCCTGAAGGACCGGCGAGTGACGTGAACGGGCCTTCAGGGCGTTGGCGGTGTCCCGAACGCGTCCTTCACGGCCGCGCCCCGCCGGGCGGCGGGCTCGAGACGTTCGGGTTCGGTGGTTGTGGCCGTGCCTGGCGAGGTTGTTGTGTTGTGAACGGCGCGTTCGGGACAGTGGCAGTGCTGTGAAAGGCGCGTTCGGGGCACCCAGCGCCGTCAACGCGCCTTTCAGGACATCGACGATGCCGTGAAAGCGCCTTTCACAGCGAACCTCTACACCCGGCCAGACCGACCCCGAAGAACCTCCGGAACAGACCACTTACGGTAGTACCGATCGTCCTGAAGACCTGCTCGACCGTCCAGATTTGTGTCGCGGACCCTGCCCCGCCGTTAGCCTGTGGCTCGTGCCCACCCTGACACTCATCATCGCCCTGCTGACCCTGGTGCTGCTCGCGGGGATCTTCGGCGTCTTCTTCGCCTACTCGAACTCGGTGGTCGCGGGTCTCGA
>Ga0193716_1002276_pt1 | contig 10893 bp, 9 predicted proteins | sample U2c1metaG_FD_145901 | JGI IMG/M metagenome (GOLD analysis project Ga0193716, IMG submission 145901) | Soil microbial communities from a riparian zone of the East river system, Colorado, United States - U2c1 | ecosystem: Environmental > Terrestrial > Soil > Riparian zone | place: USA: East River...
CGGTGCTCGGGGGCGCGATCGGCCATTCGGCTGGTAGCGCCCTGTTGGGTGGCCTTCTCGGCGCGGTGGGCGGCGCCATCGCCGGCACGGCGATCGACCGCCACGGTGGGTCGGGCCGAGGCATCGAGGTCACCGTCCAGAAGGACGACGGCCAGTCGGTGGTCATCGCCCAGCGTGACGATGGCGACGTTCAGCTCGGCGATCGCGTCCAGATCGTGACCGACCGCAACGGCGTGGCCAAGGCCGTCCGCGACAACAGCCGCGCGCCGGATCAGACCGTCTATTCGAACAATGCCCAGCCCAACGGAAACTACCAGGGCAACAATCAGTCCAACGGAAATTACCAGGGCAATTACCCATCCAACGGGAGTTATCAGGGCAACTATCCTGCCAATGGCAGCTACCAGACCAACTATCCTGCCAATGGCAGCTATCAGAACAACTGACGGCCCGTTGGCGTTTTTCAATCTGAACGGACGTAGCTATGAACTCCCTTGGGATCGCCAAGGCCGCCGCCGATACCCGCGTCGTCGTCGCGATGTCGGGCGGCGTCGATTCGTCGGTCGCGGCGGCGTTGCTCAAGGAGCAAGGCTACGATGTCGTAGGCGTAACGCTGCAGCTCTATGACCACGGCGTGGCGGTCGGCAAGACGGGCGCCTGCTGCGCCGGACAGGACATCCAGGACGCCCGCCAGGTGGCTACGCGGCTGTCCATCCCGCACTATGTCCTCGATTATGAAAGCCGCTTCCGCGCCGAGGTGATGGATTCCTTCGCCGACGCCTATGTGCGCGGCGAGACGCCGGTGCCGTGTATCGCCTGCAATCGCACCGTGAAGTTCCGCGACCTGCTCAGGACCGCGCGCGAGCTTGGCGCCGAGGCGCTGGCCACCGGTCACTATGTCCGCCGCATCGCCGGTAACGCGGGGCCCGAACTGCATCGCGGCGTCGATCCAGCACGCGACCAGAGCTATTTCCTTTTCGGCACGACGCGCGACCAGCTCGAGTTCCTGCGCTTCCCGCTCGGAGACATGCCCAAGAGCGAGACACGCGCGCTCGCCCAGCGCTTCGACCTCGCGGTGTCGGAAAAGCCCGACAGCCAGGATATCTGCTTCGTGCCGGGCGGGGACTATGCCGCCGTGGTGCGCAAGCTGCGGCCCGAGAGCGTCGAGCCGGGCGAGATCGTCGACCTTGATGGCCACGTCGTCGGCAAGCACGATGGCATCGTGCGCTTCACTGTGGGCCAGCGCCGCGGTCTGGCGCTGGGCGGGCGCGACGGCACCGACAACGATCCGCTCTACGTCGTTCGGCTCGAGTCCAAGGCACGCCGCGTCGTGGTGGGTCCGCGCTCGGCGTTGGGCCGCGACCGCATCGAGCTCTACGATGTAAATTGGCTCGGCGCGGAGCTGCCGCCCGACACCGCTCTGCCGGTCCAGGTCCGTGTCCGCTCCAGCCAGGCCCTACGGCCGGCGTCGATCGCCCACGAGGACGGCACGCTCTTCGTCAGCTTCGCCGAGCCGGAAATGGGCGTGTCGCCCGGCCAGGCCTGCGTGGTCTACGACGCCGAGAGCGGCAGCCGCGTCCTGGGCGGCGGGTTCATCCGACGGTTTTCCTGACGGAAAAGGCGGCGCCGAGGGAGGATCAGACATGATGAAGTTCGATCACCTCAACATCCCCGTGGGCAATCTGGCCCGTTCGCGCGACTGGTATATGTCGACGCTCGGTCTCAAGGTCGAATTCGAAGTGCCCGACCGGCACACCGTGGCACTGCAGGACAGTGGCGGCTTCGCGATTTTCCTGCAGGAGGCCGCCTCGGGTGCCACGCCGAACGGTTGCGCCCTGTGGTTCCAGGTCGATGACGTCGACGCGACGTTTGCCGAATGGTCGGAGCGCGGCGTGACATTCACCCACGATCCGCGCAAGACCTTCTGGGGCTACGGCGCCGAGCTGCAGGATCCGGACGGCTATCTCGTGCGCTTGTGGGACGCGCGCTCGATGAAGGAAAAATGAGCGATCGGACCGTACCTGCCGACTTTCTTGACAGCCTGCCGCTGCGCCGCTTAATAGCGCCCCACCCATGGCTGGGTAGCTCAGCTGGTTAGAGCACGGCACTCATAATGCCGGGGTCGGCGGTTCAAGTCCGCCCCCAGCTACCAATTTCGGTCCCCTCGGTCTCTGCGGCCGGGGGGACTTTGCTTTTGGCGGGCTCTCACGTCATTTTGTCGGCATGAATGCAGGGCATACGCACCAGACCGACGTCGTCATCATAGGCGCAGGGCCCGTGGGGCTTTTCGCCGTCTTCGAATGCGGCATGGTCAGGCTGAATTGCCATGTCGTCGATGTGCTCGACGATGTCGGCGGCCAGTGCACGGCGCTCTATCCCGAAAAGCCGATCTACGACATTCCGGGCTTTCCGCGCATCGAGGCGGCCGAGCTGGTGGTCCGGCTGAAGGCCCAGGCGGCGCAGTTCCGGCCGGTCTATCACCTCGGCGAGCAGGTCCAGTCGCTGGAAGCCCTGTCCGGCGGCTTCTGGTGCCTTACGACGTCGCGCGGCACGACCATCCGCGCCCGGGCCGTGATCGTGGCCGCCGGCGTCGGCGCATTCGGGGCCAATCGGCCGCCGCTGGACGGCATCGAAGCCTACGAGGGCAGCAGCGTCTTCTACTATGTCACCCGCCGCGAGGATTTCCGCGGCAAGCGCGTGGTGATCGCCGGGGGCGGCGACACCGCGGTCGACTGGGCCCTGTCGCTGTCGGAGATCGCCGGGCGCGTGATGGTCGTCCATCGCCGGGCCAAGTTCCGTGCCGCGCCCGAGAGCGAGGCCCGGCTGAAAGCCCTGGCGGATGCCGGCAAGATCGACCTCGTGGTGCCTTATCAGCTCCAGGGGCTCGAAGGCGCCGGCGGCCAGTTGAGCACGGTCACGGTGGCGACGCTCGACGGCGCGCAGAAGCGGCTGCCGGCCGACGTCCTGCTGCCGTTCTTCGGCTTGTCGATGTCGCTCGGGCCGATCGCCGGATGGGGGCTCGAACTCGAGGGCAGCCAGATCGCCATCGACGCCGCGACCTGCGCCACCAATGCGGCGGGTGTCTTCGCCATCGGCGACGTGGTGAGCTATCCGGGCAAGCTGAAGCTGATCCTGACCGGTTTCGCCGAGGCCGCCATCGCGGCGCGCTCGGCCTATGCGCTGATCCACCCCGAGACACCGCTGCACTTCGAATATTCAACGACTTCGGGCATCCCGGCGGCGTGATCTTCCGGACCGCGAGCGTCCCGCTCGCTCATGAGCGAGCGGGACGCTCGCGGTCCGGAAGACCATGACCATAAGGAAGAGCTAAGCCGCCGCGAGCTTGCGCAGTGCCGCCAGCCGGCCGGCGTAGGGTGGGTCCTTCTCGACGATGATCGCCGGCGGCACGATCTGCTCGGCGAAATGACACGCCACCAGATGGTTCTCGCCCAGAGGGCGGAGCGGCGGCTCGTCGCGCCGGCAGCGTTCCTGGGCATGGGCGCAGCGCGTATGGAAGCGGCAGCCGGGCGGTGGATTGAGCGGGCTGGGCACATCGCCGGCCAGGCTGATGCGCTCGCGCTTGGCGGTCGGGTCGGGCACCGGCACGGCCGACAGCAGCGCCTGCGTGTAGGGATGGCGCGGCAGGGCGAAGATCGAGCGCTTGGGCGCGATCTCGACGATCTTGCCGAGGTACATGACGGCGACTCGATCGGCGATGTGGCGGACCACAGCAAGATCATGGGCGATGAAGATGTAGGAGAGGCCGAGCTTGCGCTTGAGGTCTTGCAGCAGGTTGACGACCTGCGCCTGGATCGACACGTCGAGCGCCGACACCGGCTCGTCGCAGACGATCAGCTTGGGATGCGAGGCGAGCGCCCGGGCGATGCCGATGCGCTGGCGTTGGCCGCCGGAGAATTCGTGCGGATAGCGCAAAGCATGCCAGGCCGACAGGCCGACCTCGCCCAGCAGCTCGTCGATGCGCGCGCGGAGCGCTGCGCCGGACGCCAGTCCATGCAGGCGCAACGGCTCGGCCAGGGTCTGGCCCACCGTCAGGCGCGGATTGAGCGAGGCGTAGGGGTCCTGGAAGATGATCTGCATGTCGCGCCGCAGATCGCGCAAGGCGCGGCGGTCGAGTGCGCGCACGTCGCGGCCCTCGAACTTGATGGTTCCCTCGGTCGCCTCGATCAGCCGCAGGACCAGCCGGCCGGTCGTCGACTTACCGCAACCCGATTCACCGACCAGTGCCAGCGTCTCGCCCGGGGCGACATCAAAGCTTAGATCGTCGACCGCGCGCACCGTGCCGACGGCACGCTGCACGACGATGCCGCTTTTCACCGGAAAATACTTCTTGAGGCCGCAGACGGAGAGGACGGGGATGGCTCCGGTCATGACGCGGCCGCCAAAGCGACGTCGAGCGGCGCCTTCCAGCAGGCGGTGTGGTGGCCGGCCTCGATCTCGATCAGCGGCGGCTGCGCGGCGCGGCATTGCGCGTCGGCCAGCGCGCAGCGCGGATGGAAGCGGCAGCCCTGCGGCAGCGCATAGGGATTGGGCACGACGCCCTCGATGGCGATCAGCCGCTCGTCGGCATCTCCGGTGAGCTTGGGCATCGAGCCGAGAAGCCCCAGCGTGTAAGGGTGCTGCGGGTTGGCGAACAACCGTTCGACCGTCGCCTGCTCGACGATCTTGCCGGCATACATGACGATTACGCGGTTGGCGATCTCGGCCACCACGCCGAGATCGTGCGTGATCAGCATGATGGCGGCACCGGTGCGTTGGCGCAGGTCGCGTAGCAGGTCGAGGATCTGCGCCTGGATGGTGACGTCGAGCGCCGTGGTCGGCTCGTCGGCGATCAGGATCTGCGGATCGCACGCCAGGGCCATGGCAATCATCACGCGCTGGCGCATGCCGCCGGAGAGCTGGTGCGGATATTCGTCGATGCGCGTCTCGGGCGAGGGGATGCGCACCAGCCGCAGCATTTCGAGTGCCCGCGCCCGCGCTTCGGCGGCGCCGACGCTGCGATGGAGCCGGACGCCTTCGATGATCTGGTCGCCCACCGTCTGCACCGGGTTGAGGCTGGTCATCGGCTCCTGGAAGATCATCGAGATCGCGCCGCCGCGCACGGCACGCATCTCGACCTCGGGCAGCTCGAGCAGATTGCGGCCTTGTAGGCGGACCTCACCCGCGGCGATGCGGCCCGGCGGATCGGGCACCAGCCGCATGATCGAAAGCGACGTCACCGACTTGCCGCAGCCCGACTCGCCCACGATGCCCAGGGTCTCGCCGGCCTCGAGCGTGAAACTCACACCATCGACGGCGGCGAACACGCTGCCGGCCGAGCGGAACTCGGTGCGCAGGTTTTTGACCTCGAGGAGAGGAGCCTCGCTCAATGCACAGGTCGCGACTGCGGAAGCCGATCCTTCGTGCCGTAGACCGGCGGGGCCAGTTCGTCGGCGGTGCGGCCGGCCCAGTCGCGCTGGCTCACCGTCGCCAGGCGCTTGCGCTGGCCTTCGATGAGGCCGGCTGTCGCGGCCTCGACATCGACCGTCAGCACCTTGCCGTCGCGCACGACCTGGACGCCGTCGATGTAGACGTGGCGGATGGCGCGCTCGCTCGCCGAATAGATCAGGCTGCGCACCGGCTCGTGCGCCGGCTGCATGTAGGGATGGTTCATGTCGACCAGCGAGAAGTCGGCTTTGCATCCGGCCTGGAGCTTGCCGAGGTCGGGGCGGCGCAGGATCCTGGCGCCGCCGACGGTCGCGGCCTCGAAGGCGTGCCGCGTCGTGCCCATCTTGTAGTTGCCGGTGAAGACGCGCGCGGCATAGCAGACCAGGCGGATCTCATCGACCATGTTGTGCGGGAAGGTGTCGGTGCCGATGCCGACGGTGATGCCCGCATTCATGTACCGGCCGATCGAATTCATCACCATGCCGCGGCGGGCGAACACGGTCGGGCAATGGGCCACCGAGGCGCCCGAATCGCGCAGGCGTTCGAAGTCGTTGCCGTGCGGGTAGTGGATCTGTGGATGGTCGTTGAGGAAAATGCCGTGGCCGATCACCAGATCGGGACCGAGCACGCCGATCGACTCGAGCCATTCGATCGGCGTCTTGCCGTGGCGATGGACCATTTCGTAGAACTCGACGACGGCCTGGCAGGCATGCGTCTGCATCGGAATGTTGCGCTTCCTAGCCTCCTGTAGGGCTTCCTTGAAGAAGCCCTCGCGGCAGGTGTCGATCTGCGCCGGGCCGGCCATGGCGCCAATGCGGCCACTCGGATGTTTGATCGCCGCATCGATCGTCTTCATCGAGGCTTCGAAGGCCTTTTCGCCAGCCTTCTCGTCCCAGGCATAGTCGACGGTATGTCCGTTCTTGGTGAACCATGCGCCCTGGCGCATCATCGGACAGACGACGGCACGGATGCCGCTGCCGGCAAGATCGTCGACCCAGCCGTCTCGCGCCATCGAGAGGTCGGTGATGGTGGTGACGCCGCTCTTCAGCAGCTCCGAGAGCGCGACCTGCGTCGACGGACCTGCATCCTCGGGATTGAGGCCGAACACGGTCAGATATTCATAGAGCGAACTCTGGCCGAGCTTGTCGCTGCCATATTCCTCGGTCAGGCCCTTGTTGGCCGGCTCCGAGAATGGATGGCTGTGCACGTTGACGAATCCCGGGATCGCCATGAAGCCCTTGCCGCCGATCGTCGTGTCGGCCGGGCCGGTGTAACCCGGCCCGACATGCACGATTTCATTGCCCTTGAAGACCAGGTCGGCATTCTCGAGATAGACATGGCGCTTGTCGGCCTCGTCCCACGCCACCACGTGGTCGAGGCCGGCGACCTTCGTCGTCTTGCTTTTGTCAGGCGCGTTCATTGATCCATCTTTCAGCGATTACTTGAGGGCGATCCCGAGGCCCTTATAGAGGCCGCAACCGTAGTTGCCATGTGCCTTGATCGGCTTCATCCGCGCTCCGGCCGCCACGAACAGCGGCTCGTGGAACAGTGGAATCCAGACGAAGGCGTCGTGCACTTTCTCCTGCACGGCCTGGTAGGCTGCCGTGCGGGTGGCCTCGTCGAGCGCGGTCGAGCCTTTATCGAGAAGATCGTCGGTCTCCTTGTCCTTCCAGTTCATGCGGTTCGGCGTGGGCGTGTTGGCGGAGCGGAAATAGAGGTTGAGCGCGTCGCCGGCGCTGACATAGGGGAAGCTCATGCCGAAGGCGTCGAACTCCTGCGTCGCGAGCTTGCCCCAGGCCACGGTCGCGTCGAAGAGCTGGATCTGCATGTCGACGCCCACCTTGCGCAGATCGCCCTGCACCGCTTCGGCGATCTCCTTGAAGGCGCCGGTGATGCCGTAGAGGATGGGCGCGAGCTTCTTGCCGTCCTTGACGCGGAAGCCGTCCGGGCCTTTCTTCCAGCCGGCCTCGTCGAGGAGCTGCTCCGCCTTTTTCACGTTCTCGCCGTAGAGGCCGCGGTCGAGCTTGGGATTGAAGTCGAGCACGGTCGGCATCAGCATCGTCGAGGCGGGGTCGGCGAAACCGAAGGTAATGGCGTCGGTGATGGCCTTCTGGTCGACGGCGAGATTCATCGCCTGGCGCACGCGCGGGTCGCTCACCATGGCATGGTCGACCTTGAAGCCGATGAAGAAGGTCCAGAAATAGTTCTCGGCCTTGGTTACCGAGATCTTCTTGTCGGCCATGAGCTCCTTCAGCGCCCAATAGGGAATGTATTGGGTGACGTCGGCCTGGCCAGCCTGGATGGCCGTCACGCGCGTATTCTCCTCCGGCACGATCTTCCAGATCACCTTGTCGACCTGGGCTTCGGTGACGCCGTCATAGATTGCCGGACCCCATTTATAGCCGGCATGCTTGGTGAGCACGGTCGAATCGCGCGGCGTCCAGCTTTCCAGGCAGAAGGGGCCGGTGCCATCGAAGGCTTTCACCCCGAAATCGGCGCCGAGCTGCTTGGCCTGGTCGACATTGAGGATGGTGTGGAAATACTGCGTCATCTGGTAGAGCAGCTCGGAGAAGGGCTTCTTGAGCTTGTACTCGACGGTGACATCGTCGGGCGCGGTGATCTTGTCGACGTCGCCCATGCGCCATTTCACCAGGCCCTTGGTCTCCGGATCGAGCCAGCGCTCGTAGGTGGCAACGACGTCCTTGGCCGTCATCTTCTTGCCGCTGCAGAAGGTCACGTCGTCGCGCAGCTTGAAGGTATAGAGCAGACCATCGGGCGACACCGTCCAGCTCTTGGCGAGGCCCGGCTTCAGGGTCTTCATGTCGTAGTCGAGATTAACCATCGTATCGCCGATCATGTAGATGACCTCGGCGCCCGAACGCGACGTGGACTTGTGCGGATCGTAGCGGTCGGTGTCGATCTCGCGCACAACCGTGACGGTCTTCTGCGCGAGCGCAGGTCCCGCCGTCGCGAGAGCCGCCACCGCCGCGAGGGCGGCCCAGGCCAGATGTTTGTTCATACCCATCTCCATCGTTACTGCCGCAGTTTGGGATCGAGAGCGTCGCGCAGGGCATCGCCCAGCACATTGAATGCCAGAACCACCAGGAAGATGACCGCGCAGGGCACGGTTGAGACATAGGGCGCGATCTGCAGGAACTTGCGGCCGTCGGCCGCCATGCTGCCGAGTTCCGCCGTCGGCGGTTGCGCCCCCAGGCCAAGGAACGACAACGCCGCGCCCAGCAGGATGGCCTGGCCGAGCTGGAGCGTGAGATAGATCAGGATGGTCGGCCAGCAATTGATGGCGAGGTAGCGCCAGATCAGGGCGCCGTCGCCCAGCCCGACCGCCCGACCGGCCTCCATGTATTCCTGCTGCATGGTCGATTGCGCCGCCGCGCGCGAGATCCGTGCGATCGAGGGAATGGCGGTGACGCCGAGCGCGATCAGCAGGCTGGTCAGGCCGGTGCCGAGAACGGCGGCGATGGCCAGGCCAAACAGGATCGGCGGGAAGGAGAGCATGATGTCGACCAGCCGCATCAGCGGCGTCTCGAGGCGGCGATAGTAGGCCGCGAAAAGACCGATGAGGGCGCCGAAACCGCCGCCGATCGCCACCGCCAGGATGCAGATGCCCAGGGTCGAACGCAGGCCGAACAGCACGCGGCTCACCATGTCGCGGCCGGTCTGGTCGGTGCCCAGCCAATTGGCGGCGCAGCGTGCGGCGCCCGGCGGGCACAGGCGCAGGCGCATATTGCTGGCATAGGGGTCGAACGGCGCGATCAGCGGGGCGAATACCGCCGCTGCCACGACCACGACCAGAAAGAGCGTCGCCAACGCGGCCGGCGGGTCGCGCAGGATGCGACGCCAGACCGCGTTCTTGCGGCGCAGCGAGGCGATCGCAAGCTGGTCGGCATCGGTCGGCAGCGGGAGGCTGGCGTCGGTCATGCCATCTCCCTCATGACCTGCCACGAGGTGAACACATCTCGGAAGGGCGATTCCCTCCCCTGCGGGGCAGGGCTATCGCATATGACTTCGATCCGCCTCGCGACGATCGTTCCTTCGTCCGGAACGATGGCGATTGCTCGCTCGACCGCCGCGCAAAGGTCCCTCGCTGCGCTCGGGATGACACCATTTTCTTCATTGATGCTTCGAGTCGGCGCACGCTCTTCACCAAAACAAAACCGTCATCCCGAGCGCAGCGAGGGACCTTTGCGACCGTTGCTAAATCCATATGCGATAGCCCTACTGCGTAGCTCATGATCTGGCGATCCGGGGATCGAGATAGGCGTAAAGTACGTCGACGATCAGATTGATCGTCATGAAGCCCACGGCCAGGATCAGGATCGCGCCCTGGGCCAGGGGGAAATCGCTGGAGGTGATGGCACCCACCGCCATGCGGCCGACGCCCGGCCACGAGAACATGGTTTCCGTCACCACCGACCCGCCGAGCAGAAAGCCGATCTGCAACCCGACCAGCGTGACGACCGGGATCATGGCGTTGCGCAGGGCGTGACGGATGGTGACACGCCAGTCGGAGGCGCCTTTTGCGCGCGCCGTGCGGACATAGTCGGCGCCCAGCGTTTCGAGTAGCGATGTGCGCGTCATGCGTGCCACCGGCCCGACGAACACGGCGCCCAGGGTGAAGGCCGGCAGGATGATGCTGTGCAGGCCGTCCCACGTCCAGATCGGGCCGTCGCGCCCCTGGAACGGCAACAATCCCGCACCGCCGACATACTGGATCAGGAGGAGGCCAATCCAGAAGATCGGCACCGACACGCCCATCACCGACAGCGCCATGATCGCGCGATCGACCAGGGTGCCGCGCTTGCGGGCCGCGATCGTGCCCAGCGAAATCCCGGCAGGCACGGCCCAGATCAGGCTGGCCAGCATCAGCTCGACGGTCGGCCACAGGGTGAAGCCGATCTCTTCGACCACGGTGCGGTTGGAAATCATCGAGCGGCCGAGATCGAGCTGGGCGACCCGGCCCAGATAGCGGGCGAACTGGACCCAGACAGGCTGGTCGAGCCCCATGTCGTGGCGGATGGCGGCGACCTCCGCCTGGGTCGCCGTCGGCCCTGCGACGACGGTCGCCGGATCGGTCGGTACAACCTGCAGCAATAGGAAGCCGATCAGCAGCACGCCCAACAACACCGGAAGTGATATCATCGATCGATGGGCGATATGACGCGCCATGTCTTATGTGTTTCTCCCTGTATGGAGAGTGGCCGACGCCGCGGCGCTCGACAAGCGCCCAGCGGCTGGCATGATCGCTGCAAGAAGCGCGCCGGAGTTCCAGAACATGACCATCTCAAAGCTGACCGAAGACGCCAAGGGTGTCTATATCATCGCCGCCACGCCGTTCACCGACGAGGGCGCACTCGATTTGCAGAGCCTCGATACGCTGACCGATTTCTACCTTCGCTGCGGAGTCCATGGTTTCACCCTGCTCGGCAT
>Ga0193716_1002277_pt1 | contig 10892 bp, 13 predicted proteins | sample U2c1metaG_FD_145901 | JGI IMG/M metagenome (GOLD analysis project Ga0193716, IMG submission 145901) | Soil microbial communities from a riparian zone of the East river system, Colorado, United States - U2c1 | ecosystem: Environmental > Terrestrial > Soil > Riparian zone | place: USA: East River...
GAATGGCGCGCTCTGGCTTTAATTCTGCGTATCGATACTCAATGACAATGTTTTGCCCCTCTATATACCCAAGGTCACGGAGGCCCTGCCGGAAAGCCTCGATGCGAGCGGTTTGACCGTCAGCCGTGGCGCCGGTTAAGTAACCTACCCGGGGAACTTTCTTCGGCTGCTGCGCGTCGACGGACAACCCAAGAGCTAAAAACAAAGCCGGTAAGGCAAAAACAAGAGTTTTCTTCTTCTTAGATCTTCCAATCGGAAATCCAAAATCGAAAATCCAAAATCGTTTCACTTAATCACCCTGTCCGCCCGCGCCAGCACATTCGGCGGAATCGTGAGGCCGATCTGCTTTGCCGTTTTGAGATTTACGATGAACTCAAACTTCTTCGGCTGCTCCACAGGAATGTCGGCGGGTTTAGTGCCCTTCAAAATTTTATCTACCATTACCGCAACACGCTTAAAGGATTCGCTTCGGTCCCAGCCATAGGACATCAATCCACCGTTCTCGACAAAATCGTTTCGACTATAGATCCCCGGCAGCCGATGTTTTGCCGCGAGTTGGATGATCTTTTTTTGATTGGCACCGGACATTGAGTCCTGAGGCACTGTGAACGCAAGGACTCCGGCCTTGATCGCTTCTTTGAACGAGTCCTCGTATTTGTCGGCCGAGCTGACTTCCATCGAATGGAGTTGCAGGCCGAGTTCTCGGGCTGCCTGTGCGCTTTCTTTCCACTGTTGAACCGAGGCCGGATCTTGCGGATTCCACAGCACCCCAACGCGGGAAATCTTGGAAACAGTTTCCTTGAGCAATTCGATTCGCTTCCCGGACAAATCCGCTGGGATGCTGGTAAATCCCGTAATGTTGCCCCCAGGGCGCGCCAGGCTGTCAACCAACCCGGCACCCACAGGGTCAGTTATGCCCATAACGATGACAGGAATCGTTGCGGTTGCTTTCTTGGCGGTTAACGCAGCCGCTGTAGAAGTTATAATAAGGATATCGACCTTGAGACGCACCAGCTCGTCAACCAGCGCGGGGAAACGGTCAAATTTGTTGTCCGCGGCTCGAAACTCGATGGCTATGTTCCTCCCGTCAACATAGCCTAATGTACTGAGCTCCCGCCGCAGCATTTCGATGTTCGCTTCTCGCTCAAATGACGAGCCCCTGAGCAAGCCGATTCTCGCCATCTTTGGTTGCTGTGCCTCAACCGAGACGCAAAGCGCAAAGAGCATTGCGCAAAGAGTTAAAACAAAAATCCTTCGGTTCATCTTGTTCTCGCGCCTAACCACTTACCACTCACGCCTCACCGAATTACTCTGTCTGCTCTCATCAGCACATTCGGCGGAATCGTCAGTCCGATCTGCTTGGCCGTTTTTAGATTGATCACCAGTTCAAACTTCGTCGGCTGCTCCACCGGCAGGTCAGCGGGCTTGGCGCCTTTCAAGATCTTGTCGACGAAAGTGGCGGCCCGCCGCCATAGGTGCGGGATGTCCGGGCCATAACTCACGAGACATCCGTCATCCACCCACGCGGCCTGCTCGCAAATCGACGGTAAGCGATTTCTTAGGGCCAGGTCCGCGATCTGTCGGCGGTGAAATAAGGTAAGGTTTCCCTGCACGATGATTAGCGCCTGGGCGCGATTGCGAACCATCGTGGTGAAGCCACTGTCAATCTCACCGGCACTTTTCACTTGCGCAGGTTGAATCCTTAGTCCCAAGACTCGGGCAGCAGTTTCCGTTTCCTTTACTTGGTCAGCATCCGTTTTACTCGGAGACCAGAGCACCGCAATGCGGGAGGCTGTTGGACGGATTTCCTTGAGAAGCTCCAGCCGTTTGCCACTCAGATCCGTTCCCATACTTGTGGAACCTGTGACGTTTCCACCCGGTCGAGCAAGGCTGGCAACCACGCCAGTGCCAACAAGATCGCCCGCTGCCGCCACGACTATAGGAGCGGTGCCACTTGCTTTTTTGGCTGCTTCGGTAGCGCCAACGCTCCCGGCAACCATGATATCAACTTTGAGTCGGGTAAGTTCTGCTGCAAGCTCGGGAAGGCGTGCTCTCTCTCCTTCAGCAAACCGGTACTCGATCGTAATGTTCTTACCTTCGATATAACCAAGATCGCGCAGACCGTTTCGAAAAGCCTCGATTGGAAGGGAATGAGTGGTGGGAGAGAGTGGTGACAGCACGCCAATCTTCGGCAGCTTTGCCGGCTGCTGCGCCTCGACGATTGCAACAGCACCGAAGAGAATCGCGACCAGCCACAGGATTACCTTGTTCATGGTCAATCCACTCACAGCGCAATGGATATGCCACATTTTGAAGCTTATGAAAATCTACTTCTTACAGAGAACAGTGCCGAGGACGTGAAGCAATTCGACCACACAGGAGATCAAATTTGATTCGCTTGTACGGAATGAAAGGGCGCGGTCGTCATGATAGACCGTTCAACCGATTGACGAGAAAGAACAATTAAGCAGGTATCTCTTTGGGTATGGACCGCTATCTTTGCCGCGAATGTCCATAGGACTTCAGGCGGTCAACGGACATCGCCTGAGATGTAATTACCAATTGGCCTAGAATGTGCGCGGTGAATATTATTGCCCAGTCGTTTAGCTCGTTGGTCTTCTCGCTTTTGAACGTAAACACGGCGGAGCATACAACTCCACCGTGTTCACCTAGTCGTAGAATAATTATTTCTTTGGCAGCTGCGGAAGCACTCGCACATAGCCGTACATCTGATTATTGACTAAATGACTGACGACTCCGCAGATCACGAGATAAAGCCCGGGTTCCGCAAAATGCACGACTTCAACCCGATCGCGCGGAGTGGTAGCCAAGTTGGGATCGAGCCCTCGAAAAACCCGCCTGACAGAATCGTTGATAATCCCGCCGCCATTTCCCGGTAGAGGAGAAGAGACATCGACCTCGTCGGGTTTTTTGTGGTCGTTATAGATGGCGGGTTGGTGAAAACCGGCGATGATAAAGTTTACCGCGCCGCCTTCGAATATTGTGACTACGTCGGGTATAACCTCGTTGTTATTGCCCACTCCCATACCGGGTGAGGGAGTTTCGACCCGATCCAGCGGCGGATCAAGATCGGTGCGCCACTGTCCGAAACTAACCGTAGCACTCTCACGACGACTTTCCGCCGCCATCGCCGAGGAGGTCATCACCGCGACGCCAACAATGGCCCAAACGCCGACAATCAATGATTGTATGCTTCGTCTCATCTGTGTTCTCCAATCTTATTGTGTTGCTTATTTCCTTCCACTGCCCGTGTGGTCAACAAACCGCCCCGCGAAGAGCCACGGAAAACCTTCGCGGGGCAATAGGGGTGTTTCTAGCAGACCTCTTTGGCTGCTTGTCGACAAATCCAGGTTGTGCATTCTTGCTTCCCCATTGAAATCAATTCCGTTGAAAAACCATCCAAAATATCTATTGCCGACGAGATGGACTTGCAGAAAGAATTTGTTGCAGCGCAGGTTCAAGCTCGCTCGCAGTCACCAGTCCCTCGAACTTCGCGCGAATCAGTCCCTGGCCGTCGACAATAAAAATCCAAGGTTCCGAACGGAGCTGCCACTCGATTACCGTGGAAAACGGCTGTTTGAGCGCGAAGTCTTGCCAGATTTCTTGATGAATGAACATGACTCTCTTGCCATAGCCTGGCAGCAATGCCTTGACGATCTCCACGACCGGTCCACACATCCGGCTGGTGCAGAACTGAGGCGTTGCAAATACTATGAGTTGCGGCTTGCCTTGTCTGATTGCATCAACGATCCGGGTCTGGTGTAGCCGAATATCGGGCCGCTGACTCGTATCGATTTGACGCAAGTCCTTTACATCGCGGGCAATAAGATTGCGGCTTCGTGGTGCGGGTGATCCGAGCATGGGAGTAACTGCCGAGTCTAAGACCGTCACCGTAAGGCGCGCGGCCGTGACGGAACCATCTCCCTCGCGCGCCAGCAGCTCAATACCCCATGGTCCTGCGTGCGTAAACGCAAGTCGGCTAACATAGATGCCACGGACATCCGAATCGTTCGTCCCGTGCACATGCTGAGTACCATCCGCATGGCGATGCACCCGCTGGTCGGATTGATCAACCGGATGGTAGGTTGGTTTCATTTCGGCGGCGAGCTGGGCTTCCTGTCCTTGCATCTCATAGAGGCGTAAAACGACGTCGGCACGTTCCAAAAGCCTGCCTGACTTGAGGAGGCCGAAGGCGAAGCGGTTTTGGCCGACCACCAGTTCCGAAGTAGTAATCAGCGGCTGAAGCCCATTGTCTCGTGCCGTTCCGTCATCCGCGTGAGCGAGACTCAGAAAAAACATGACAGTGGCAAAAACCAGCCCGCCTATACGGATTGGTTCTTTTTTTAAGCAGGCGCGATACATCGTCATCTCTCTGTCCTGACAGGATCGCTTTGCGCTCTTTCCGAGATCCTGATCGTCCATTACGGACCGGGTGCGATCAATGGCCTGTTTGCCCTGTGGCCTGCTGCAGCAGGAGTTGGAAAGCACCAAAGATTTCTTCGGTGGTGAAGTCACAATGCCCGTAACCTTTAACGCGCACGACAGTGAGGAATTGGCTGCTACCTGTCTTCGCTACGAGCTTGCGATAGTTCACCTCGTGCTGGAAAGGCACGATTGGATCCAGCTTGTTGTGGAGGGTCACCAGCGGCCGCCGCAATTCGCCACTGGTTTGATAGAACCTGCCGATATAATTTTGCGCGCGCCGGTCAGCGTGGACCCGCTCAACACCCGCGTTCAATGCCGCGTCGTCCAATGACCCGGTGTACTTAGTGGAGCGATTGCCGTACGCCATTCCGCCTGTCGTGGCGATCACATCCGGCGTTTCCCAGACGCTGTAAAAAAGCAGCCCGAGCGCTGTTTCAACTAACGAACTTGCGTCAAGAGGGTCTACCGCGGCGCGGGTGACCTTGAAGAGTTGCGCAGTTGCCGTGCCGCCGTTTCCGAGGTCAGTCGTGATCGCCTGAATAATCGCCGGAACGTACACGGATTCCCAGTCTAGAAACGCATCTGGCGGGACATTGGCGGCGCCGAACGGAAACACACCCGGAAAGAAATAGTCGAACACGACGCGGAAATCGCCGGCATATTGAATCTGCTCGGGAGCTCCACCGATAGGAGCGCATAGGGCGAGGCCACCGTCATACCTCTGCGGTTGTCGTTCGAGCAGGCGCATGAGCGGCAATCCGCCTTCCGACGCGCCTATGAGGAACACGCGCTTCAGTGAACGCGCCCCGACAAGTCGTTTAAAATGTTGAACCAGATCGTTTAGGTCTGCGCTCGCTTGCTGAGTGACCGCACCGTTTTTATGATAACTGCTGGTTGCGAAGGCGAACCCTTGCGATAAAAAAGCTGATGGAACAAACGTCCCATCCAAGGTAAGTTCTTTGATCGGCAGCGCCAATTCAAACTGCGGCGGAACGAAACCATGCGCGTAAAGAACCAGATCACCATTCCAGGCAGGTGGTATACAAACAAGAATCAGTTGATTGTCGGGGAATTTTGCATCGTTGCTCGGCAGTGAACCTTCTTCGCAGTCCGTCGGCAAGCTAGGTTGCGCAAGCGCGCGAGTCGGCAAAGGCAGCAAGAGGACCGCCATTGTAAAGAGCAGATAAAAGATGCGGAGACTGTTTTTCATGACTCTCCTTTTTATCTAAAGCAGCCCCTATAATTCGCGTCGATCCTGCAGTGAGTGCGGATTGCGAGATGGTACTCCACTTTTCAACAAAACAACCGCGCGGCAACAAGATGCCGATGTGAAATTAAATTGATGAATCTATCGAAGAAGCGATAACTAGGGCACATAGCACTGTGCCGAAATGGTTGTCAATTAAATTAAGTAAATGTAGATGTATGCGCCCATGGATGGGTCAAAGATGGCATTGCTCCGCAAGCGATCACCGCTTCGTCTTTTTCACGAAGACAGTTGTTAAAGCCGATGTTGGCGCACCCCCGGAGTCGGAACTGAAGGACGCCTCGGTTCGATGAGATCCAAGATTGGTTCGTTGGAGAATTCAGTTCAATCCTGGCGTCACCGCGTGGTTTTCTTCGCTCACCCGATCACTTTATCCGCCCTGCCAGCACGGCTAAGACGCCCGGTAGAGGGTATCCCAATACATGAGCTCGTAGGCCTGGAGTAACCGAGCCGCCCGTTGGATCAGGCTCGGCTCGATGCCGCGATCGAGTCCCTGCTGAATAACTTTCAGAGCGTCGGCTTCAAATGTAGTTGGAGGAGAGGCGAAGAGATCAAAAAAAGCGACTTCCTTCTCGCCCATACCGAAACGCTCTTTCAGAATCCGGCTCAGCCGGCCACAGTTCTGACCCCACGCTGGAAAATTGACCAGGTAGGCAGCAGCAATCTCGGCGTCAGAGGCATAGAGCGCAAGTGACGCCATGTAACAGGTGTAGGCATGAGCGCCAGCCGCTGGCTCGTGCTCGCTCAGTTGAGCTTCGCTCAGGCCGAGGGCATTGACGAACGTTAGCAAGGCATCCCAGGCAGCTCTTTCACCATGCAGGATTCCGAGAAAGAAATCACGGCTCGGAGCGCTACCGAAGCGGCTAAGCAAATAAGCGACGCTTTTGAGATCACTCGCTATGATGCTGTACTGCTCGCCGGCAAAAAACGGAGCTTCTCCCGCCCAATCTGCCCTTCCTCCAGAGCCTTCACGTAAGGATGGCCCAGAAGCTGTTCCGTGACGGGCTGCAAATCTTGCCGAATCCCTTCTAACAGAGCCTTGGCACCGACCATAATGCGCTCCTTATTTTATCACTCTGTCCGCCCGCGCAGGAAAAGGGCCGGGCAGCACGGACCGTGGCACTCCAGGGGAACAGGTCTTCGTAATCCGCCCCATACGACATGAGGCCGCCTTCATCGACAAACTCCTTCTGAAAGTAAATAGCCGGCAACCGGTATTTAAGGGCAAGCTCGACGATCCGCTTTCGTTCGGCGAAAAATTGGCGACTGGTGATCGTCATAATCGCGTCGACTCGCTTCTGCGCTGCGGTTTGAAAGGCACTCTCTAAACTTTGGCGTCGACTTGAGTCTCGATCTCCTCCAATTTCAGCTTTAGTGGCAGTGCCGCAGGCCTGATCTCTTTCAGTTGCGGTGAGGCTATGTCGCCGGCCCGCAGTAGTCCAACTCGGGCAAGCTTCGGGATCGCATCCTTGAGTACCTCTAACCTTTTGCTGTTTAGCTCGGTCCCTAAATTCGAGAGCCCCGTGACATTGCCTCCCGGCCGCGCCAGACTGGCGATGAAACCAGAACCTACGGGGTCCGCAGCATTCGCCATCACGATGGGTATGGTAGTGGTTGCTTCCTTCGCCGCTAACGCCGGCGGTTCCCCTGTGGTCACGATCAAATCAACTTTGAGACGAACCAAGTCCGCCGCAAGCTCAGGCAACCGCTCACGCTTTTGCTCGGCAAATCGATACTCGATTGTGATGTTTTTCCCTTCAATCCATCCAAGCTTGCTCACCTCCTGCCGGAATGCATCGACAAGAACCGCCATGCCGGAGGCAGTGCTTCCATCCAGGAAACCTATGCGGAAGATTTTTCCTGCCTGGTGCGCATGAGTAGGAACGCAAAGCGCTACGACTACAGCAAAAAGGGTAATGAAGGTGATTTGTTTGCGCATGTCCTTTGAGGTGAGAACGTCGAACTATTACTTAAGGACTTTATCCGCTCGCGCCAGCACATTCGGCGGTATCGTCAGACCGATCTGCTTGGCTGCTTTTAGGTTGATGGTTAGCTCAAATTTAGTGGGCTGCTCCACAGGAATGTCAGCGGGTTTAGTGCCCTTCAAGATTTTGTCTAACATCACCGCGGTGCGCCGATACGGCTCAGTTTGTTCTGGACCATAGGACATGAGTCCTCCGCTTTCGGCAAAATCTCCCCTGGGATAAACCGCTGGAAGTCGATATTTCACCGCGAGCTCGGCAATCCTTTTTTGGTTTGAATTGATCAAACCGTCCAGTGTTGCCGCCACACCTTGGCTACGGGCCTTAGTCGCGGCCTCGAAAGCGCTGTCGATCTTGGCGGCGTTACTAACTTCCATTGAATGGACTTGCAACCCGAGTTCTCGCGCTGAAAAAAGACTCTCTTTCCAGACTTCAGTGGAGAAGCGATTGTTCGGATTCCAGAGAACCGCAATGCGCGAGATGGCCGGAGCGGTTTCTTTAAGCAATTCAAGCCGTTTTCCACTCAACAGCTGTGCAATGGTGGTAAAACCGGTGAGATTCCCTCCGGGACGGGCAAGACTGTCAACTAATCCGGCCGCGACCGGATCAGCCGTGCTTACGAAAACAACGGGGATTGTCTTGGTCGCATTCTTGGCGGTTTGGGCAGCATTCACAGAGGCAGCGAGGATGACGTCCATCTTTAGTCTAACCAGCTCTTCCGCGAGAACGGGCAATCGCTCAGGCTTGTTATCACCGTGCCGCAATTCGAAAATGATGTTCTTGCCGTCCGCATACCCAAGATCACGCAGCGCTTGCAGCGTCAAATCCATCCCGTAGCCGCTTTCGGCGGGACGAAGAAACAGCCAGCCGACCTTGGGAATCTTCCTTGGCTGTTGAGCTTCGACAGTAACACAAAGCGCAAAGAGTAAGGCGCCCAGAACGAGAGAGACGATCTTCTTACGGTTGGGTCTTCCAATCGCAAGCACAAAATATAAAATGCCGAATGCGGTCATCGAATCACGCGGTCCGCTCTCGCCAGCACGTTCGGCGGAATCATCAGGCCGATCTGCTTGGCGGTTCTCAGATTTATTAGCAATTCGAATTTCGTGGGTTGCTCAACGGGTAGATCGGCGGGTTTGGCCCCCTTAAGGATCTTGTCCACAAGAACGGCCGCGCGTCTGTAGGGTTCGATCCGGTCTGTTCCGTAGGACATGAAGCCGCCGTGTTCCACAAAAATTCCCTGACCGGCTATCGTCGGCAGGCGATTTTTTATTGCCAGACTTATGATTTGTTTTTGACTATTAGCGATCAACCCACCTCCCGTCACGAAGAGAGCGCCGCTCCGTACCTTCGCTGCTCCTCTGAACTCACTCTCGATATCGTTGGCGCTGCTTACCGCCATGGAATGCAGTTGCAGTCCCAGTTCTCGTGCAGCGAGTTGGCTTCCTTTCCATTGTTGCTCAGAGCCCGCATTCTGCGTATGCCAGAGCACTGCAACGCGGGAGAGCTTGGGAATAGTCTCCTTGAGTAATTCTAGCAGTTTGCCCGCCAACACCTCGCCAATCGAAGTGAAGCCTGTGATGTTGCCCCCAGGCGATGCCAAGCTATCAACCAACCCAAGCGAAACGGGATCGGATACCGTTCCCAGAAATACGATGGGAATCGTCTTAGTCGCGTTCTTCGCAGCTCGGGTGTCATTCGCCCCCGGCGTGACGATCACGGCAACCTTGAGACGGACCAACTCAGCGGCGAGCGACGCAAGGCGGTCGAGCTTGTTCTCTGCGTATCGGGACTCGAAAGCTATATTCTTGCCTTCGACATAGCCGAGTTTGAGGAACTCTCGCCGAAATGACTCAATCCGAGATGAAGGAAGACTGGCTCCTGCGAGAATCCCAATTGTCGGTATTTTCGTTGGCTGCTGCGCTTCGGCATGATTGGAAGAAACGAAAAATAGAAATGGGAGCAGCCAAAGCCTCATATTCATGCCATGCCTTCCTACCGCAATGGATATGCCACAAAATTGGGCCAACGAACATCGGATTCTTTCGCAGAGAAATGAAAACGGAGTCGCAATTCAACTACAGAGGGGCAGCAGATTTGATTCGGTTGGTGGGATGAAAGTGCGAAGGGCGAGAACAGCCGAAGCCCCAGGTCGTCGCGAGAAAGCCGATAAGTTCACCGGTAGATCTGTCGTCCAATTGAATGCAAGGAGAATTCAGTTCAATCCTAGCCTCGCCGCTTCGCTTTCTTTGCTCACTTGATCACCTTATCTGCCCGATACAGCATCGACTGCGGGATCGTCACGCCAATCTGCTTGGCAGTTTTGAGATTGATGAACAGTTCGAACTTGGACGGCTGCTCCACCGGGAGATCGGCAGGCTTGGCTCCCTTGAGGATTCTGTCCACGTAGTATGCGACGCGCCGGTAACTGTGCGCGAGGTCCGCGCCGTAGTACACGAGCCCGCCGGCATCTACAGCCTCTCTGGTTTGGTACACCGACGGTAATCGGCTCTTTAACGCAAAGCCTGCGATCCGTTTTCTGTTATCACGCATTAGCGGGCCCCCAGAAACGTAGAGTCCATCCGGGCGCTCCTTGTTCAGCGCGGCGAATACCCTCTCGAAACCGCCTGCATCTCGTACCTCCCAAGACTGAACAGTCAACCCCAGCGCACGCGCCGCGACTGGGAGAGCCTCTTTCACCTCGATTACACTGGGCCGAACGCCCGGTTCGTAGAGAACCGCGACATGGGCAATTTTGGGAACTGCTTCTTTGAGCAGCTCAAGCCGCTTCCCGCCTAGTTCTCTGGCAAGAAGAGTAAGGCCGGTGACGTTGCCACCGGGACGGGCAAGACTTTCAACTAGGCCTTCCTCGACAGGATTGGCCGAAGCGCCACTCATAACGATGGGATTTGTCTTGGTCGCATTCTTAGCCGCCGGATAGTATTGATCCCTCCTGTAACCATGATGATATCGACCTTGAAACGCACCAGCTCGGCCGCAAGCTCAGGGAGCCGATCAATTTTTCCCTCCGCATATCGGTACTCTAAGGCGATGTTCTGTCCTTCCATGTAGCCAAGCTCGCGCAGAGCCAGCCGAAATGGCTCGGAACGGGCGGACTCAAAAGCTGGGTCGCCCGACGATAGATATCCTACCCGTGCGACTTTCTTTGGCTGCTGTGCCCGGGCGGAAACGCAGAG
>Ga0193716_1002278_pt1 | contig 10889 bp, 8 predicted proteins | sample U2c1metaG_FD_145901 | JGI IMG/M metagenome (GOLD analysis project Ga0193716, IMG submission 145901) | Soil microbial communities from a riparian zone of the East river system, Colorado, United States - U2c1 | ecosystem: Environmental > Terrestrial > Soil > Riparian zone | place: USA: East River...
CTGCCCCAGTTCGTGCATCACGTGTCCATACAGCGTACGGACCGCGTTGGGCTTCCTCATGGTTTCCCCTGCAGGCAAGGCAAGCGAAGAATGTCGCGTGCCGATTGTCATACAAACCGACTATAGGCAGCGCAAGGCGTCCTGCCAAGCGATTTCAATGTGCGTTTGCATGATCGCGGTCTCGTCAGTCATCCATGCGCCATGCGGTGAAGCGGCGCCAGGATTGCCCACAGGCCAAAGTTATCCCTGTCGCGTCTTTTGATGCACTGCATCATTAAAAAATCTTTACCATTCGTCATGTTGCAGGATAGTCATACAATATGTTTGACTGATCTTCTCTTCACTGGGGTCAGGGCTCGAACACATGAAGCGATCTGGCTGGTCGTACCCGTCGTGGTGCCTTGCCGCCCTCGTGCTTGCGGGCCAGGCTAGCGCGACGGAGGCGACGCGTGAGTCGTTCGGCAGCATCGCCGACGGCAGCAAGGTGGAAGCAGTGGTGCTGCGCAACAGCCATGGCATGACAGCCCGCGTGATCTCGCTCGGTGCCAGCCTGCAGTCGCTCACCGCTCCCGACGCCGCCGGCAAACAAGCCAATATCGTGCTGGGCTACGCCACGCTCGAGGGCTACCAGAAGGCCCCGCAATACTTCGGCGCCACCGTCGGCCGCTACGCCAACCGCATAGCCCGGGGCAAGTTCACCCTGGATGGCCATGAGTATTCGGTGCCGGTGAACGACAAGGTCAATTCCCTGCACGGCGGCACGAAGGGCTTCGACAAGCTGATCTGGACCGTGGCCGACGTCAAACACGACGCGAAAGCCGCCAGCGTCACCCTGAAAGTGACCAGCCCCGACGGCGACATGGGTTACCCCGGCAAGCTCGACGTCACCGCGACCTACACCCTGGACGAGGACAACCGCCTTTCCATCGACTACCGCGCGGTTACCGACAAGACGACCATCGTCAACCTGAGCAACCACACGTACTGGAACCTCTCAGGCGAGGGCTCCGGCAGCGTGATGCAGGACCTCCTCACCATTGCCGGCGATGCCTATCTTCCCGTGGATGCCGGATCCATCCCCACCGGGAAGATCACGCCCGTTGCCGGCACAGTGTTCGACTTCCGCACGCCCAAGGTGATCGGCCGCGACATCCGCGACGGCAGGGAGGAACAGCTGATCGACGGCCGGGGTTACGACCACAACTGGGTGATCTCCCGCACCGAGGCACGCGTGCCGCGAGTGGTGGCCCGCGTGCAGGATCCCGCCTCCGGCCGCGTGCTCACGCTCAAGTCCGCACAGCCGGGCCTGCAGTTTTATTCCGGCAATTTCCTCGACGCCACCACGGTAGGCACCGGTGGCCACGTTTACCGCCAGGGCGATGCCTTCGTGCTGGAGCCGCAGCTTTACCCCGACACGCCGAACCAGCCGTCCTTCGGCTCGGCGCGCCTGGAACCGGGCCACGAATACCGCAACCTGATCATCTACGAGTTTTCGGTAAAGAAATAAACGTCCAAGCCGTGCCATGACTGGGGGCCCCGATGGGCCGCCACGGAGCCGGCTTGTCTTCAAAAAAAGGAAAGTCATGAAGCAGTGGTTGTTGATGATCGCGCTGGGCCTGGCCGTGGTGCCGGCAAGCTACGCCGCGGATGCACCGGCGGCGGGTGCGCGCTGGACGCCGCAACAGGCCAAGGCGTGGTACGGCAAGCAGTCCTGGCCGCTGGGCAGCAACTACATGCCGGCCAACTCGATCAACGAGCTGCAGATGTGGCAGGCCGACACGTTCGACGAGGCCACCATCGACAAGGAACTGGGCTGGGCCCAGCAGCTGGGCATGAACACCATGCGCGTGTTCCTGCACGACCTGCTCTGGAAGCAGGACGCCGCGGGCCTGAAGGACCGCATGGACAAATTCCTGGCCATCGCCAGCCGCCACGGCATCAAGCCGATCTTCGTGCTGTTCGATTCGTGCTGGGATCCGGAGCCCAAGCTTGGGCCGCAGCGGCCGCCGATTCCCGGAGTGCATAACTCCGGCTGGGTGCAGAGCCCGGGCGTCGCCATGACCGATCCTTCCCAGTATCCGCGCTTCGAAGCGTACGTGAAGGACATCGTGGGCCACTTCGCCAACGACAAGCGCATCCTTGCCTGGGATGTGTGGAACGAACCGGACAACGCCGGCGGCGGCAACTACAAGCTGCGCGAGCCGAAGGACAAGTTCAACCACGTGGCCGAACTGCTGCCCCAGGTGTTCACCTGGGCCCGCAGCGCCAAGCCCACGCAGCCGCTCACCAGCGGGCTGTGGCATGACGATGACTGGTCCGATGCCTCGAAGCTCAATGCGGTGGAACGCACCCAGCTTGAGCAGTCGGACGTGATCAGCTTCCACAACTACGACTGGCCCGAGGTGTTCGCCTCGCGCGTGAAGCAATTGCAGGGCTACGGTCGTCCGTTGATCTGCACCGAATACATGGCGCGCGGCGCTGGCTCCACCATCGACGGCATCCTTCCGCTGGCCAAGAAGCTGGACGTCGGCATGGTGAACTGGGGCTTCGTCGACGGCCTTACGCAAACCAAATTCCCTTGGGATTCCTGGAAGAAGCCCTACACCGACGAGCCGCCGGTGCTGTGGTTCCACGACCTGCTGCATCCCGATGGCACGCCGTACCGCCAGCGCGAAGCCGACATCCTGCGTTCGCTGTCGCATGCGCCCCGCGGCGTGGTGCCGGCCGAAGACCAGCTCTATCCCGTTCCTTCGCACAACTAGTGCATCACATTCCCACGCGAGAATCCTCATGAACCGCGCCCTGCTTCGTTCCACCCTGCTCAGCGGCATGATCGCCGCCGCGCTTGCACCGGCCGCGTACGCCGGTGACCAGCCGCCCCCGGCGGATTCCGCCCCAGCTTCATCGTCGAGTACAGCCACGCCCGCCGCCGCCAATCCCGCGGCGAAGACGCAGGCGCAGCGCGAGGCCGAGGCCCGGACCAACGCAGTGAACCTCACCGGCGTCACCGTCACCCCGTTGCGCGACAGCCTGCAGGGTGCGCAGGCGATCAAGCAGAACGCGAAGATGGTGGTGGACTCCATCGTCGCCGAGGACATCGGCAAGCTGCCCGACAACAGCGTGGCCGACGCGCTGCAGCGCGTGACCGGCGTACAGGTTGCCCAGGGCTTCCAGGGCGAGACCACCTCGGTGGTGATCCGCGGCCTGCCCAACGCCGTGACCACGCTCAACGGCCGGGAACTGTTTAGTTCCGGCGGTCGCCAGTTCTCATTCCAGGACCTGCCCGCCACGGCGGTCAGCGGCCTTGATGTGTACAAGTCGACTGACGCCACGATGATCACCGGCGGCATCGCAGGCACCGTGGATATCCGCACCTTCCGTCCGTTCGATTTCGACGGCCTGAAGGTATCGGCCACCGCCAACGAGACCAACCAGAAGTACGGTGCGCATACCGATCCGTCGGCCAGCTTCCTGATCAGCGACCGCTGGAAGACCGACGCAGGTGAATTCGGCGCCCTGCTGAACACCGGCATCAACACGTCGCACTACGACTACAACGTGGCGTACGTGGATTCGAACCTCACCCGCGTGCTCACCGACGGCACCACCAACCCGGTGCGCGATGCCAACGGTAACCTGCTGGTGGCCAGCAACCAGTATGGAGCGAACTACAACATCGGCTATCGCAAACGCCCCGAAGCCAACTACGCGCTGCAGTGGAAACCCAACGACAACACCGAGGTGTACCTGGAAGGCCTGTATACCTGGATCTCCGATCGCTACAACCAGCCGTACTATTTCTCCGGCCCGCAGAACGTGGTGGCACCCTCGCAGTTCACCGCCAGCAGCCACTGCTTCCCCGTCGGAGGCATGGATTCACCCTATGCCGGCCAGACCGTCTGCCCGCTTACCAGCGCGCAGTTCACCGGCAACTACTACGCTGCCACCAGCACCCAGGCGCACGAGGACTGGGGCCACAACATCCAGAATTCGCTGGGCATCAAGTGGCACGGCGACAGTGTGAACCTTTCCTCGGACGTCACGCGCAACTCCGCCGACTACCAGAACCAGCGCTTCGTCATCGATACCTACCTCGATGCCAAGACGCAGCCGCTGACCACCTACTACAACTACCCCAACACCTGGGGCCTGGTGGGCAACCCGCAGCTGAACCCGGCCAACTACTACCTCAACGGCCTGTACCAGCAGTGGAACAACAACACGGCCACGCAGACGGCCTGGCGTTTCGACGGTGACTGGTCGTTCGACGGGGGCATCTTCAACTCGCTGGACTTCGGCGCGCGCTATGCCGATACCACGGCCAAGGCCACCGGCGCGCAGTTCGACCAGGCGCCCCCGGGTGGCGCCTACCTCGCCGATGGTTCGCCCAACCCGCAGAACAACGTGCTGGGCCAGTTCGGTTCGTCCTACTTCTGCAACGTGCCGCGCACCGGCACGGTGCCGGGCAGCGCGCTCACCGGCTGCTACAACTACCTGATCGACAACAAGGACGCGCTGCGCGAGTACTACGGGCTGGCACCGGGCCACCTGGCGGCGCAGCAGGGCCAGTTCTTCGACATCAACGAGAAGACGTATTCGATCTACGCCCAGCTCAACTACGGCGGTGAGATCGGCGACATGCCCTTTGACGGCGTGATCGGCACTCGCTTCGAGAAGACCAACCGCGACCTCAATGCCTTCACCTACGACAGCGCCTCCGCGGCGTACTCGCCGATCGGCCTGTCCACCAGCCAGAAGAACGCGCTGCCCAACGCCACCTTCAACCTGCATTTCCGCGACGACCTGCAGATGCGTCTTTCGGCCGGCAAGACCCTGCAGTACCCGGACTTCACCCAGCTGAACCCGTCGCTGTCGCTTAGCCCGCCCACGGCCAACACCATCGCCACGGGCGGCGGCGGCAACGCGAACCTGAAACCCACCAAGAGCACGAGCTACGACGCCACGCTTGAGTGGTACTTCAGCCCCGTGGGCTCGCTCACCGGCGGCGTGTTCTACCACGACATCACCGGCTACATCGAAAACTATACCTTCGAGCAGGAAATCGGTGGCATCAACTACCTGATCTCCGGCCCGCAGAGCTCCGGTTCCGGCCACCTGGAAGGCGCGGAGCTGGCCTACCAGCAGTTCTTCGACTTCCTGCCCGGCGCCTGGAGCGGCCTGGGCCTGCAGGTGAACTACACCTACATCGACAGCTCGCTGAGCACCCCGTCGATGACGGGCGACGGCTTCATCAAGACGTCTTTCCAGAACGTGTCGAAGAACAACGGCAACGTGGCGTTGATGTACGAGAAGTACGGGTTCTCCGCGCGCCTTGCCTACAACTACCGAAGCAAGTTCCCCGAGTTCTTCCTGGCCGCATCGGGCGTGATCGGCAACAACGCGCAGATGTACGACAAGCCGGCGAACCAGGTGGACCTGTCGGTGAGCTATGACATCAGCAAGAACTTCACCGTGGTGCTGAACGCCACGAACCTGTTCGGCGCCAACTTCCATTCCTATGCGGGCAAGGGCACGACGCTGCCGCAGGACTTCCGCTACCAGGATCGTTCGGTGGGCGCGGGCATTCGTTTCAAGCTGTAACACGGCCACAACTCCGCGAAGGGGCGTCAACAGACCATGGACAAGAGGGGCAAGAGGATGGGACGAGGCAAACGGCGTAGCCTGCTTGTGGCAGGCGCCCTCATGCTTGCGCCGCTCGCGCATGCCGCCTCGTTCACCAACCCGGTGTTCAAGGGGCAGGATCCGTACATCGAGGTCGTGGATGGCACGTATTTCTACAGCGCCTCGGGCTGCGGCATCGCCGACATCTGCGTGAAGCAGTCGCGCTCCCTGACTGGGCTGGCCAAGGCGCCGTGGCAGGCGGTGTGGAAGCACGGTTCCGGCGACACGGCGAACTCCAGGGAGGTCTGGGCGCCGGAACTGCACTTTGTCGACGGCCGCTGGTACGCGTACTACGCCGCCGACGATGGCGACAACGACCATCACCGCCTCTTCGTGCTTGAAGCGGACAAGCCCGGCAAGGCCATCGGCGGCTTCCACGAGGCCGACACCGGCCTGCCCCATGGCCAGGTGAAGCTGTCCGACGATCATTGGGGCATCGACCCCAACGTGTTCACCGCTGCCGACGGCAAGCTTTATCTCACCTGGTCGTGCACCAACCAGGCGGACAGCGCCTTCCCACAGCGCATCTGCCTGGCCGCGCTGCGCGACCCGGTAACGCCCGATGGCCCGGTCGTCTACCTGTCCACGCCCACCGAGTCCTGGGAAACGCGCGACAAGCCGATCCAGGAAGGGCCGGTGGGCTACACGCGCAACGGCCGCACCTACATCACCTATTCGGGCAGCGCGAGCTGGATCCCCAATGACTACGCCGTGGGGCTGCTCTCGCTCAAGCACGGCGGCAACGCGCGCGATGCCGCCGCCTGGGTGAAGTCGGGGCCGGTCTTCGACCACCACGGCACGGTTTACGGGCCGGGTTCGGTGGTGTTCGTACCCTCGCCCGATGGCACGCAGTGGTGGAACGTCTACCACGCCATCGAGCGGCTGGACTGCAAACCCAACGCCTACGCCTGCCGTGACATCCGGATGCAGCCGATGCAATTCGAAGCAAGCGGTGCGCCCGTGCTGGGCGTGCCGATCAACGCTGGCGTGCCCGTCGACCTGCCTTCCGGCGAAACAGCCAGCCCACCTTAGGAAAGCGCATGACACTCAAGGCATGGTTGGCCATGGGTATCGCCATGGCCCTGGGCACCGCACAGGCGCAGGAAGGCCACGAGGTGGCGGTAGGCACCCACCTGGCACCGGGTACCGGCTACGTTTCGGTGGCGCGCTTCGATGATGCGCCGGCGAAGGACCCCAGGCACCTGTTGATGGTGTTCGAACAGGACGGCATGGGCGGTATTCCGCTGTGGGAGAGCCGCGACGGCGGCGACCACTGGGCGCACCTGATGGACATCACCGACCAGGCCCACAAGGGCAACGCGAAGTGGCAGCTGCGCTGGCAACCCCACCTCATGCGCATGCAGCGCGCCAGTGGCGGCCTTGCCGCCGGCACGCTGATCCTTTCGGCCAACGCCACCGGCAACGACGAGCACGATCACGTGGGCACGCAGGACCTTCAGGTCTATGCGTCCACCGACGAAGGCAAGACCTGGACCTACCGCGGCTCGGTGATCAAGGGCGGCGGCAAGCCGTCGGACAAGGACAACAAGGGCGTGTGGGAAACCAACATCCACGTGCTCGATGACGGCCGCATGGTGGCCTATTACTCGTCCGAGCAGCACAAGGCGGAGGGGTACAACCAGGTATTGGCACACAAGCTGTCCACCGACGGCGGCAAGACCTGGGGCAAGGAAGTGCTGGACGTGGCCATCCCCGGCGGTGTGGAGCGGCCGGGCATGGCCATCGTCGAGCGCCTGGGTGACGGGCGCTACGCGATGACCTACGAGAACATCGACGGCCCGCAGAACGGCCAGGTGCAGATCAAGTTCAGCCGTGACGGCCTGGACTTCGGCGACCCGCAGCGCCATGGCGATCCGGTGATCACGCAATCCGGCGCATGGCCCGCGGCCTGCCCGGTGATTCGCTGGTTCCCGGTGGGTGGCCCCGAAGGGGTGATCGTGGTCTCGGCCGAACGTGCCGGCGGCGGTGGTGACGAAGGCGGCCGCGCCTTCTATTTCAACACCGCCTCCGGCCGCGGCCCGTGGTGGGAAGTGCGCGCACCGGTGCAGAAACTCACCGGCAATATCCACGCCGGCTGGACGCAGGCACTCCTCCAGCGCGACGACGGCAGCTTCCTGCATGTCACCTCGTCGTCCTCGCCGCAGGATCCGCTATCGCCCAGGCTCAATGAGATCCTGTACAACACAGCGCCGCTGCGCTTCGACCGCTACGAGGCCGAGGACGCCGCCATGACCAACGCCGTGCCGGTCCCCGACCGCCACGCGTCGAACCTGCGCAAGGCTCGCCTGGGCGCAGGTTCGCAGGCACGCCTGCGCTTCCAGATCAACAGCACGGCGGGTTTGCATACGCTGCGGCTGCGTTTTGCCGATGTCGGTATCGCCGCCACGCCGGCCCTGCGGGTGAACGGCGCGGTGGTTGGGGGTCAGAGTAATTACTCTGACCCCACTGCCAAGGCGTCCGGCTGGAACGTGCTGACAGTGAAGGCACCGCTGCTGGCCGGGTTCAACACCATCGACGTCGATGGCGCGGCCTACGTACAGGACGTGGATTACCTGCAGCTGGATGGTGACGCCGATGCGCCCTGATACCCGCATGCGACTGCTCTGCCTTTGCCTGGGATTCGCCGTAGCCACGCCTGGCGTTGGGGGTCAGAGTAATAACTCTGACCCCGCTCCAGCCAACCCCGCTCCCGGCTATCACAACCCGTTGCTGCCATCGGGGGCGGACCCCTGGGTGACGCAGAAGGATGGCTTCTACTACTACACCAACACCCTCGGCGACCGCATCGACCTGTGGAAGACCACCGACATGGGCAAGCTCGGCGACGCCACGCGCGTCACCGTATGGCGCGCGCCGGCGTCAGGACCCCATTCGTTCTCGATCTGGGCACCGGAACTGCATTTCCTGGACGGCAAGTGGTACCTCTACTACAGCGCATCCGAACGGGCCCATGATGACGACGCCCATCGCCATGTGTTCGTGCTGGAGAACTCGTCAAGCGATCCCACGAAAGGCACGTGGGTGGACAAAGGCATGCTCAAGACCGGTTACAACGGCATCGACGGCACCGTCTTCGATGACGGCGGCAAGCGTTACTTCGTGTACTCCGCCTACGTCGGCGACCACAGCGACCTGGTGATCGCGCCGATGACCAACCCATGGACCCTGTCGGACAAACAGGTGGACATTGCAGCACCCACGTTCGAATGGGAAATGCAGGGCGGAAGGAAAATCCTCGAAGGGCCGGAGTTCCTTGCCGGACCCAAGGGGAAGGTTTTCCTGACCTACTCCGCCAGCGCCTGCTGGTCCGACGGTTACTCGCTGGGCCTGCTCACCGCCGATGCAAAGGCCGACCTCACGGACCCCGCGTCGTGGAAGAAATCCCCCACCCCGGTATTCGCCAGCGCCAACGGCGTGTACGCGCCGGGACACAACGGCTTCTTCCAGACACCCGACGGCCGCCACTGGCTGATCTACCACGCCAACGGCGGCCCCGACTGGAAGTGCACAAAGCGCCGCGCGCCACGCATCCAGCCGTTCGATTTCGGTCCCGACGGCACGCCGCGTTTCGGCGCACCGGTGCCCGACACGAAGAACTAGAGGGCGGGATTGAACAAGGTGTGGGTCCTTCCCTTGCGGGCCGGACCTGCAAACAGCGGCGCGAATGCCGCGCGGCGATCCCAGGCCAGCACCAGGTAGACGGCCAGCACGATCCAGTGGATGCCGAAGCCCGCGCGTTCGGACACCGCGTGGTAGCCGAAGATCGCAACCACGGGCGCTGCCAGCAACAACAGGGCGAACGGCACCCAGCGATTGGCCAGCAACAGCAGCCCGGCCACCAGGAAGATCACGCCGATCACCGGCAAGACAAAACCGCTCGCGCCAAGCCCCTGCAGGAAAGCTCGCGCCGCCTCGGCCACCGGTGCCGGCGGCTGCCAGACGTGCGCGAAATGATTGAAGCCGGAGAAGGTAAAGAGCGCTCCCAACAGCGTGCGAAGGACATGGATCGTCCAGCGGTAGGTGGTCGACATGGCATGGAGCCTGAAGAGGTATGAGCCGACCATTTTCCTGCCCTGCCGGACAGACGGCCATTCCGCTTCCGCCCTAGGCCTTAGGACAGGCACACTGCCACGATCCAATGGACTTTACCCCCTTGAGATCGCCTGCAGTGGAGACTAGCTTTTCATCAATGACCGACCCCGTGCCCCCGCTTGTCCACCGAAAGAAGCCCCTGCAGGCACGCTCGGCCATCACTGTTGCCGCGATCGGCGAAGCCGCTATCGAAGTACTCCTGGCCGAAGGGATCGAACGCACCACGACCACCCGGGTGGCCGCGCGCGCCGGCGTGTCGGTGGGAAGCCTCTACCAGTATTTTCCCGACAAGCACTCCCTGCTGGCCGCCGTGCTGGCCCAGCACCTGACCCACGTGGCGATGGCGGTGGAACGCTCATGCACCGAACACCGTGGCGGCAACGTGGCCGACATGGCACAGGCACTGGTGCATGCCTATGTCAGCGCCAAGCTCGAACATGCCCGCGTTTCGCAGGCGCTGTACGCGATTGCCGCCGAGCACGGCGGCGCCGAACGCGTGGAGATGGCCCGCGAACGCATGCTGGCCGCGGTGTCGGGCATGCTGGCCACCGCCGGGGATCGCGACTTCAACGACCCATCCAGGCACGCGGCCATTCTCCTGGGCGCCATTGCCGGGCCGGTGCGCAATATCCTGGAGAGCAACCGACACCTCATGCCGGCCGATGTCCTCAAGGACGAGCTGGTGACGCTGGCACGCGCGTATCTGCAGGCAGTGTCCACGCCCTGCTGATACATCACCGGGTGGCCGCTGCCTCCTTGGCCAGTTCCGCATCCAGCCCCTTGACCGCCCGCGCAGCCAGCGCCTTGCACGCGCCGGGATCCTTGAGCTTGCCGCTGGCCGCGCGCTCAAGCACGTCACTGGCATCGGGATGGGTGGTCACCAGGATGTCGCACGGCAAGCTGACCACGGTGGCGATGGACTTCCTGAAGCCCTCGACCCGGTGCGGATGCGCCGGTGCATCGGTGTACCGGTAGGTACCGTTGGTGATGGCGGTGAGGCTGTCGGCGTAGACGATGTCCACGCACTTGCCGTCCTGGCACGAGCGCCATGTCCAGCTGGTGCTGCCCGGCGTGTGACCTGGCGTGGCGTGGGC
>Ga0193716_1002279_pt1 | contig 10888 bp, 9 predicted proteins | sample U2c1metaG_FD_145901 | JGI IMG/M metagenome (GOLD analysis project Ga0193716, IMG submission 145901) | Soil microbial communities from a riparian zone of the East river system, Colorado, United States - U2c1 | ecosystem: Environmental > Terrestrial > Soil > Riparian zone | place: USA: East River...
TTCAACGTCATCGCCGGCGCCAGCGCCTTTCCGAGCGATTTGCGGGAAGCCGCGTCCAGCCTGCATCTGAAGGGATGGCGGTGGTGGGTGAAGGTCGTGTTGCCCGGCATCTTCCCGTATTACATCACGGGCGCGATCACGGCGTCCGGCGGTTCGTGGAATGCGTCGATCGTCGCGGAGGTCGCAAGCTGGGGGAACACCCATCTGACGGCGACCGGTCTCGGTGCCTATATCGCCACCGCGACTGAAAATGGCGACTTCCCGCGCGTCGTGCTCGGCATCGCGATCATGTGCATTCTGGTGACACTGTTCAATCGGCTGCTGTGGCGGCCGCTTTATGCCTTCGGCGAGCGCCGGCTCCGGCTCGGCTGATCAGGAGAAGTTCATGCTAGATCCCGCCAAAACGACCAGCCTGCTCGACATCCGCAACGTCTGCCGCTCGTTTCCGAAAGGCAGCGGCGAGGACCTGCTGGTGCTCGAAAAAGTCGACCTGACGATTCATTCCGGCGAGATCGTCGGCCTGCTCGGCCGTTCCGGATCGGGCAAGTCGACCTTGCTGCGCATCATCGCAGGGCTGGTCACGCCCTCCACCGGCGAGGCCAAATGCCGGGGCGAAGCCATCCAGGGGCCGCCGCACGGCGTCGCGATGGTGTTTCAATCGTTCGCGCTGTTTCCCTGGCTGACCGTGCTGCAGAACGTCGAACTGGGCCTGGAAGCCCTCGGCATCGACAGCGCCGAGCGCCGCACCCGCGCGCTGGCCGCGATCGACCTGATCGGCCTCGACGGTTTCGAATCCGCCTACCCCAAGGAATTGTCCGGCGGCATGCGCCAGCGCGTCGGCTTTGCCCGCGCGCTGGTCGTGCACCCGGACCTCCTGCTGATGGACGAGCCGTTCTCGGCGCTCGACGTGCTGACCGCGGAGACGCTGCGCACCGACCTGATCGACCTCTGGATCGAAGGCCGGCTGCCGATCAAATCGGTGCTGATCGTGACCCATAACATCGAGGAAGCGGTGTTGATGTGCGACCGCATCCTGGTGTTTTCGTCCAATCCCGGCCGCGTCGCCGCCGAGATCAAGGTCGACCTGCCGCACCCGCGCAACCGTCTCGATCCGACCTTCCGCCAGCTGGTCGACAGCATCTATGCCCGCATGACCCAGCGCGCGGAGCCGAAGACACCCGCGATCGAGGGCATTCACGGCACCGGCGTCGGCATGATCCTCAATCACATCTCCTCCAACGTGCTCTCGGGTTTGATCGAGACGCTGGCCGGCCCACCCTATAACGGGCATGCCGACTTGCCGGTGCTGGCCGGCAGCCTGCAACTCGAGGCCGACGAGATCTTCCACCTGGGTGAAGCGCTGCAATTGCTGCGATTTGCCCAGCTCAGCGAAGGCGACCTGGTGCTGTCAGATGCCGGCACACGGTTTGCCCATCTCGAAACCGATGCCCGCAAGAAGCTGTTCGCCGAACATCTCGTCAACCATGTACCGATCATGGGCCTGATCCGCCGGGTGCTCGACGAGCGGCCGAGCCACACCGCACCAGCCGCGCGCTTCCGCAACGAGCTCGAAGACTACATGTCGGAGGAGTATGCCGACGAAACGCTGAAGACGATCGTGTCCTGGGGCCGCTACGCCGAACTGTTCGCCTATGACGAGCAGTCCGAACTGTTCAGTCTGGAAAACCCGCATTGAGCTGAATGCGGTTGCTGTACTCTCAGCGGTCGTCCCGGCGAAGGCCGGGACCCATAACCCCTGGCCTTTCGATAATACGCCGTTGGTCCAACGGCGCCATCAAAACGCGACGACACGGCGTATGGGTCCCGGCCTTCGCCGGGACGACATAAAAATCACCCCGCCGGCGAGAATGAATCCGCGCGCGCCATCGCCCAGGCATCGCGGAAGCGCATGTCGCTGGTGCCGTCGATCAGTTCACCGGGCCGCAGCGACGGATAGAGCTGCGCAAACGAGCACACGTCGGTGGTGGACGTGCGTTGCGAGAAATGAATCGGCCGAATCTGCTGCGGATGTTCGAGGCCGGCCGCGGCGATCAGTTCGGTCAGCGCATGCAGGGTCGAGTGATGATAATTGAAGACCCGCTCGATCTTGTCCGGCACAAACAGTGCGCGATTGCGTGAGGGTTCTTGCGTGGTCACGCCGGTCGGACAGCGGTCGGTGTGACAGCTCAGCGACTGGATGCAGCCGAGCGAGAACATGAAGCCGCGCGCAGAATTGCACCAGTCGGCGCCGATCGCCATCGCGCGCGCCATGTCGAAAGCCGTGGCGATCTTGCCGGACGCGCCGATCCGGATGCGATCCCGCGCATTGATGCCGATCAGCGCATTGTGGACGAAATTGACGCCCTCGCGCATCGGCATGCCCAAATGGTCCATGAACTCCAGCGGAGCGGCACCGGTGCCGCCTTCATTGCCGTCGACCACGATGAAGTCAGGATAGATCCCGCTCTCGAGCATCGCCTTGCAGATGGCGAGGAACTCCCAGGGATGGCCGATGCAGAGCTTGAAGCCGGCCGGCTTGCCGCCGGACAGACGCCGCATCTCGCCGATGAAGGCCATCATTTCCAGCGGCGTCGAAAACGCCCGGTGAAAGGCCGGCGAGATGCAATCCTCGCCCATCGAAACGCCTCTGATTTTGGAAATCTCTTCGGACACCTTGGCCGCCGGCAACACGCCGCCATGCCCGGGCTTGGCGCCCTGGCTGACCTTGAGTTCGACCATCTTGATCTGGTCATCCGCGGCGACGCGGGCGAACTCCTCGGGATTGAAGCTGCCGTCGCGGTTGCGGCAGCCGAAATAGCCGGAGCCGATTTCCCAGATGATGTCGCCGCCATTCTCGCGATGATAGGGGCTGAGGCCGCCTTCGCCGGTGTCATGGGCGAAGCCGCCCTTTTTGGCGCCCGCGTTCAGCGCGCGCACCGCGTTGGGGCTGAGCGCACCAAAACTCATCGCCGAGATATTGAACACAGATGCCGAATACGGCCGCTTGCAATCCGGGCCGCCGATGGTGATGCGGAACTTCTCCTCGGCATGCGGCTTGGGGGCCATCGAATGATGCATCCATTCATAGCCCTCGCGATAGACATCCTCCTGGGTGCCGAACGGCCGCTTGTCGAGCACCATCTTGGCGCGCTGATAGACGAGCGCGCGGGTGTCGCGGCTGAACGGCATGCCGTCCTTTTCGCTCTCGAAGAAGTACTGCCGCATTTCCGGCCGGATCTCTTCCAAGAGGAAACGCAGATGCGCCGAGATCGGATAATTCCGTAACACCGCGTGGTTCTTTTGCGTGAGATCGCGAAAGCCGAGCAAGGTGAGCGCGCCGAAAATAACAACCGGGACCACGACCAGATCGAGCACCTTGTGATCGAAAATCCCGATGCCGAGCAGCAACACCGTCACGACGCTGCAAATCGTCAGGACGATGAAGCGCGGAGAGAACGGAAGCATCAGTGTTTCCATGGGACCCCTTGAGGCAGAATCTGCCGTGTTATTTCTTGGTCACTACAAAACCTGGCTCAAAACGCCGGACAATCTCTACACGATATCCGGCGCGCCGGTCAGGGATATGACAGCGATCGCCGCTGAGGCTACCGAATCCCGCGACGGAAAATCAATGCGTTCAGCCGGCCATCATCCGCCGCAACAATTTTTGCAGTGCACCGCAGCCTGGATTTCAGGCAGCGCAGGTTCCGAACCGATCAGTGCGTGTGCGGGCGCATCTCCTCGGGAATCCCGCTCTTTTGCAGGCCGCCTTGCACCAGCCACGCGTCGGTGCTTGCGATCGCGCGCTCGATATGGTCCGATGTCCGGGAGAAGTCGTAAGGTGATCCCACCAGCGGACAAAGCGGCGGCACCACGTAATATTCGATGTCGGGGGCGAGATCTTCCAGCTCGCTGACCAATTGCCGCGCGATCAACAGTGTCAGCGCATGCAGCGCGTTGGCGACGGCGCCGGTCGGCGGCGCCTGGGTCGAGCAGGCATAGCCGGTCGGCAGGATGATCAGACGCTGCGCGCCCTTGGCGACCGCGACCTTGATCGGGGTGTTGCTCGAGATCGCGCCATCGGCGAGGTAAAAATCCTTGTAGCGAACGGGTGCGAAGGCGCCGGGGATCGCGGTCGAGGCGATGATCGCCTGCGCGGCGGATCCTTCCGACAACACCACGCTGTCGCCCGAAATGATATCGGTCGCGACGATATGAACCGGAAGCTGGGCGTCCTGCAGATTGCGATAGGGCAGATGATCGTCGATCAGCTTCTTGATCCCGTCATGCGAGATCAGAAAGTCCCGCCGCCAGAGGAATCCCAACAGGGTGCGCCACGTCACCGGAAAAACATCGTGCCGCTGCAAACCGCGCCAGATGGTCTCCAATTGCAGCACGCCCCTCAGCGTGGGATCGCCGGCATAATATGCGCCGTTCAAGGCGCCGACGCTGGAGCCGACCACCATATCCGCCGAAACGCCGTGGGCGGCGAGCGAATGCATCATGCCCACCTGAATAGCCCCGAAGCTGCCTCCGCCGGCGAAAACAAGCGCTGTTTTCGCAAAACCTGTTCGATCAAGTCCCGTCCGATCAAATCCCGCCAAAGCTCAAACGCTCCCCCATCGGCAACCGGGCCGCGCGACATTCGAGGGCGTTATAGCAGTGGGAAGCGAACTGCACGATCAAGAAAAGGTTGGGAGGTCGTGAGCGGTGCTCCGACTGAAATCGTCATTCCCGCATGGTTCCAAGCACCGGACTTCGGACATGCAATGGCACATCGTAGTCCGATGCCTCGTACCGGCATCCCGGTTGGCGTTCAGCGCTCGACGAACGCCTTCTCGATCACAAAATGGCCAGGCTCGTTGCCGCTGCCCTCGAGAAAGCCGCGCGCCTCGAACATCTGGCGCAGTTCCTCCAGCATGCCCGGGCTGCCGCACATCATGATGCGGTCGGTCTCGATGTCGAGCGGCGGCTGGCCGATATCGCTGAATAATTGCTCCGACGTGATCAGGTCGGTGATCCGGCCGCGGTTGCGGAACGGCTCGCGGGTGACGGTCGGATAATACTGCAGCTTCTCGCTCAGCAGCGGCCCGAACAGTTCATCGCCGCGCAGCCGCGCCACCAGTTCTTCGCCATAGGCCAGCTCGGACACCTGCCGGCAGCCGTGCACCAGCACGATGCTGTCATACAGATCGTACACATCGGGATCCTTGATCAGGCTCGCGAACGGCGCCAGGCCGGTGCCGGTCGACAACAGCAGCAGGCGCTTGCCGGGAATCAGATTGTCCGCGATCAGCGTGCCGGTCGCCTTGCGTCCGACCAGGATGGTATCGCCTTCCCTGATCTTCTGCAGCTTCGAGGTCAGCGGCCCGTCCGCGACCTTGATGCTGAAGAACTCCAGCGCCTCTTCATGATTGGCGCTCGCCATGCTGTAGGCGCGCAGCAGCGGACGGCCATCGACTTCGAGGCCGATCATAGCGAATTGTCCGTTGAGGAAGCGAAATCCGGAATTGCGGGTGGCGGTGAAGCTGAAAAGCGTATCGGTCCAGTGCCGGACAGAAAGAACTTTCTCTCGATGGAATGCGCTCATGTGTTTTAGTTTTTCCGTTGCTCTCGATGTAGAACGATCGTGTTGTCCGGCCCCTAAATCGGGCAAAAACCCCTGAATTGTCTGGGAATTTGGCGTCTGACCGACGCCCACAAGAGAGATAGTCGCCTTGCGTTGGCGCGCAATTGCGAACTCACCATGGCAGTCGGTTTATTTTGCCGGATGGTTCATTGCCGCGGCTTTGCGCGCAATTAACTTGCTGAAATGAGCTTCAATCCGACAATAAATTTTCACGGGGGCGTGGGCGGGGCCGTGCCTTGCCACGCGGTTTGGAGCTATACCCAATGGGCTCTGAAATGGCCGCTGCGGTGGCAACAGGTTAACAATGCTCAACAGCCAGCGAATATTTGTCGAAGCCTTACTAAGATATTGCGCCGAGCGCGAGATCGCGATCGACGTTCGATCCGACGGCTGGCTGATCGTCATGCAACGCGGTGACGTCAGGCACTGCGCGTTTGGCTATGACGTCGGACTGAACAGCGCCGTGGCGCATCGCATCGCCAATGACAAGGCCGCGACAGCGGAAGTTCTGGCGATGGCACATGTCGCCTGCGTTCCTCACACGCTGTTCCTCAGTCCGGAAATGAACCAATACGTTTCCCAACCGGGATCGTGGGAAGCGATGCTTCGGCTTCTCGCCGAGCATCCCAACGGCATCGTCGTCAAGCCAAACGAAGGCACCACAGGTGAATCCGTTTTCATGGTGTCGACCAGGCCGGCGCTCGAATTCGCCGTGAGCCGGATTTTTGGTTCGCATTTGAGTTTGGCTATTTCGCCGCGCGTGGACATCGAAGACGAAGTCCGTGTTGTCATTCTCGATGGCGAGCCGGTCGTCCTCTACAGCAAGAATCGGCCGTATGTGGTCGGCGACGGCCAACGCTCGCTGCTTGAGCTTGCGCTGGCGGCCACGCCTGTCGCGCAGAGATCGACGGTGTTGCCCGGCATGATCGCCGACCTCGATAAAGCCGATCTGGATTTCGTGTTGCCGCCGGGCCAGCGGCGGGTATTGAACTGGCGCCATAATCTCGATTCAGGCGCGCACCCGATTTTGCTAAGCAGCGGCAAGACCCGCGACGCCTGCGCCGAGATTGCGATCCGTGCCGCGAAGGCGATCGATATCCGCTTCGCATCGGTCGACGTGGTTCAGGTCGACGGCGCCTGGCAGGTGCTGGAAATCAATTCGGGGGTGATGATGGAGGCACTGAGCAAGCTCCACCCCGACCTGGTTTATGCGGCGTACAATTCGGCGCTGGACAGGCTGTTCCAGGGTTCGCGTTAACGCCTCATTAACCATAACAGGCCGATGGTTCCCAAAAAGGGAGCCTCGCATGACCGACCTGTCTTCCATCGCATCGTCCACGACGAGCTTCATCGCCAACCAGACGACGCAGATCGGCAAGGCCGCCGTTGACGCCAAGAACAGCTTTGCCACCGTCTTGAACCGCGCGCAGACCACCGTCGGGATCAAACCCAAAGCGGGCTTCACCGCCGGCCCCACTTACGAAGCGACGACGTTGACGGGCCAAACCCAGGCGGCCTTCAGGAATACGATCAACGGCACCATCAACGCCGCAAAATCCGCGCTCAACATCAAGCCCTGAAGTAAACGCTGCGGCTCAGCTAGAGCAGGATGACTTATCTTCGAATCGTCATCCCGCTCGATTTTTTTGTTTGAGCATGATCTCCGCGCAAACGCTTCGCGTTTGTCGCAGGGAAAACCGGTTTCCACTTTTCCGGGTCATGCTCTAGCGCAAACAGAAACGCCGCCTGAAAGGCGGCGCGTTGCCGTTGCGATCGACGCAACAGGATAAACCGAACTTACCCCTGCATTTGCAGCAGGGTCGACATCAGGTCGCTGGTCAGCGATTGAGAGGGATTGGCACCGATCGCGCCACCCGCGCCACTGCTCGTGTTCTGCAGATATTGATCGAGGGATTGCTGGAAGGCTTGCGCGCTTGACGTTTGCGACTGCGCGGCCGGAGCCTTTGACTGCGAGGATGACTGCGACGACGCCAACGGATTTGCGGTACCACCGACAGCAGCGACCATAGAACCATCCCCAACGGGTGAGAGCCAACTTCCTCCTTGGGTAGAACTTTATGGTTAACGGACAGTAAATCGGGCTGACATTGTCGCGCCCCGGATGGACGCGACCGCCCGGCCTCAATCTGATGGCCGCTAGTTCGCACCCTCGTTGTCGTCGAGCACCTTGAAAGCCTCTTCGAGCTGCGGCGAGATCGCGACGTTCATTTTCTCGCCGGTCGGCAGCCGCCCGATGAACCATTTGTTATAGAGCGGAAGCAAATCGTGGTTCGATCCGAGCTTGCGGAACGCCCGCTCCACCACTGCGGTAAGTTGCGGCTCGCCCTTGCGATACATGATGCCGTAGGGATCGTAGGACAAATAATCCCCGGTGACCTTGAACTTGTCCTGGGATTTATGCCGCGCGATCAGGCCATAGAGCAGGATGTCGTCGGTCGCGAATGCATCGGCCTTGCCGTCCACCAGCATCTGATACGATTGCTCGTGATCCGGCGACACCACGATATTGAGCGCCAAGGTGAACTTCTTGTCGAGCGCATGCATGGCCTGCTCGTTGGTGGTGCCCTTGGTGACCACCACCGTCTTGCCCTGCAGATCTTTCGGTGCCGAAATCGTTGACGCCTTCGGCACCATCAGCTTGGTCCCGGCGACGAACATCAGCGGCGAGAATGCCACCTGCTTGCCGCGCTCGGCGTTGGCGGTGGTCGATCCGCATTCGAGATCGATCTTGCCTTGCACAACCGCGGGAATGCGGTCATCTGACGTCACCTTGACGTATTCGATCTTCAGATTGGGGTCGTCGACCTCGGCGCCGATCTCGTCAACGATCGCCTCGCAAAGTTCCAGGCTGTAGCCGATCGGACGGCCGGACGGATCGATGAACGAAAACGGCGGCGAACTGTCGCGATAACCGAGATGCACGACATGCCTATTCTTGATTGCGGCGAGCGTCGGGCTTAGTCCTTCACTGCCGCCGGTCTGGGCCGCCGCGGCCGTTGCCAGCAGAGATGCTGCCAGCAACAGGCCCCCGGCCCGGATCCGTCGTCCCCAGATCTCGCGCATGCATCGCTCCCCTCAATGGCCGGCCATTGCGGGGATCTCGCCGGGGATCATGGTCGGTGGCACGACATCGTCGGGCCCAAGCGCGTGTTCGGGCGCGAGTTCGCCTTCCCACTTCGCCACCACCGCAGTCGCGAGCGAGTTGCCGATCACGTTGGTGGCGCTGCGTCCCATATCGAGGAACGTATCGATACCCATGATCATCAACAGGCCGGCTTCCGGAATATTGAACTGGCCGAGCGTCGAGGCGATCACCACCAGCGACGCCCGGGGAACACCGGCGACGCCTTTCGAGGTGATCATCAACGTCGCCAGCATCGCGAACTGCGTGCCGAGCGACATTTCGATGTGATAGGTCTGCGCGATGAAGATACTGGCAAAGGTGCAGTACATCATCGTGCCATCGAGGTTGAACGAATAACCGAGCGGCAGCACGAAACTCGATATTCGCGAGGAGGCGCCGAAGCGGTTGAGGCCTTCGAGCGTCTTCGGATAGGCCGCTTCCGAACTTGCGGTCGAGAACGCGATCATCAGCGGTTCGCGGATCAGCCGCAACAGATGGCCGTATCTCGGGCCGATCACCACAAAGCCGACGATCACGAGGATGCCCCACAGGAGCATCAGCGACAGATAGAAGCCGCCCATGAACACGACCAGCTTCCACAGCACCAGCAATCCGTTCTTTGCGACCGTCGCTGTGATCGCCGCCCACACCGCGATTGGTGCGAACAGCATGACGTAACTCGTCACCTTCAGCATGATATGGCCGAGATCATCGATCAGCGACAAAATCGGCTTGGAGCGTTCCGGCGCGGCGCCCAGCGCCACCGAGAAGAACACCGCGAACACCACGATCTGCAGGATTTCGTTCTGCGCCATCGCGTCCGCGATCGAGGTCGGGATCAGATGGGTCAGAAACTTTTCGATCGAGAAGGCCGAGGTCGGCAATCCCGTCGAGGCCGCCTTGTCCGGCAAGGCGCCGGGGAAGTTGGCGCCGGGCTGCAGCAAATTGACCATCACGAGGCCGAGCAGCAGCGAGACGAACGATGCGCTGACGAACCAGCCCATGGTCTTGGCGAAGATGCGGCCGAGACGCGCACCGCTGCCCATATGGGCGATGCCGCCGACCAGGGTTGCGAACACCAGCGGCGCGATAATCATCTTGATCAGGCGCAGGAACAGCATGGCGATCAGGTTTACGTCGGCGGCGATGTCTCCCCTGATATCGGGAAGATAATTGAAGATCAGCGCGCCCATCACGATGCCCAGCGCCATCGCGATCAAGATGTATTGCGTAAACCTGTTGGACATTTTCTTACCCCCGTAAGTTCCCCGCGCTGGCGAGTTTGGCAGATTTTAGCTCGCGCGCAACAAGCTTCATAAAATCGTCAAATCGCGCCCGGCCAGACTGGCATGCCAACGCAGCGACAATTGTTCCCGTTGTGGAAGGAAGCTGTGCAGACTAGCGTCACGCGCAGCGCACAATGTGGGCAGGTTGGGCGTCCGATGTGCGCCTGCTGCATCAAAGAACGACATCCCGGGAGGGGAACGCCATGAACGCCACCGTCAATCGCCAGGTTTTGCTGGTCGAGAAGCCCACGGGAAAGCTCGGGCCCGAACATTTCAAAATGTCGAACGGAGCGATGCCTGAACCGGGGGATGGCGAGGCATTGCTGCGGGTGCGCTATATTTCGCTCGATGCCGCCAACCGGGCCTGGATGCATGGCGCAACCTATCGCGCCGCGGTCGAAGCCAATACCGTGATGGCCGGCGGCGGCATCGCCGAAGTCATTGCATCGAAGTCACCCAATCTTGCGCCGGGTGATCTCGTGTTCGGTGACACCGGCTGGCAGGATTACGCCGCCGTTGCCGCCAAGCACCTGACCAAGATGCCAAAGGTCGAGCCGATGACGCATCTACTCAGCGTCTACGGCATCGCCGGTCTCACCGCCTATTTCGGCCTGCTCGACATCGGCAAGCCGAAAGCCGGCGAAACCGTCGTGGTCTCGGCTGCCGCAGGATCCGTTGGATCGATCGTCGGCCAGATCGCCAGGATCAAGGGATGCCACGTCGTCGGCATCGCCGGCGGCAAGGATAAATGCGAATGGCTGACGTCGAAGCTCGGCTTCGACGCCGCCGTCGATTACAAGGACGGCGCGGTCTTCAAGGCGCTCAAGG
>Ga0193716_1002281_pt1 | contig 10885 bp, 10 predicted proteins | sample U2c1metaG_FD_145901 | JGI IMG/M metagenome (GOLD analysis project Ga0193716, IMG submission 145901) | Soil microbial communities from a riparian zone of the East river system, Colorado, United States - U2c1 | ecosystem: Environmental > Terrestrial > Soil > Riparian zone | place: USA: East River...
ACGCCGCCGCGGGCGAGATGGCGGCCAACCGCCATATCACACGCCCCGAAGTGATCGCCGCGCTGGAAGCCAGCCCGCAATTCGCCGAAGACGCGCTCTCGCGGCACCTGGTGGACCGCATCGGTTATGAAGATGAAGTGCGCGCCGCCGCCAATGCCCGCGCCGGGGCCGGGGTGAAGTCGGTCAAATTCACCGACTATGTGAAGGAGACGCCGCGGCTGGGCACCGCCAATATCGCGCTGGTCGAGGCGGCGGGCGAAATCCGCGACGGCACCGCCAAGAATTCGTTGATCAATACGTCCGGCGGCATCGCCAGCGACGATCTGTCGGCGGCGATCGCCCAGGCCGGTCGCGACAAGAACATCAAGGCCATCGTGCTTCGGGTGGATTCGCCCGGCGGCTCGGTCACCGCCTCCGACCAGATCCTGCATGCGGTGAAGGTGGCGCAGAAGGCGGGCAAGCCGGTGGTGATCAGCATGGGCGGCGTCGCCGCCTCGGGCGGCTATTACATTTCCCTCAGCGCCAACAAGATCGTGGCGGAACCGGGCACCATCACCGGCTCGATCGGCGTGCTGACCGGCAAGGTCAGTTTCGGCAAGAGTTTGGGACTGGTGGGCGCCAATGCCGAAATGGTGGCGGTGGGCAAGAACACGCTGATGGATTCGCCCTTGCAGCCTTTCACCGACGAGCAGTGGGCCAATCTCAATCACCAGGCTGACGTCATCTATGACGATTTCACCCAGAAGGTGGCGACGGGCCGCAAGCTGCCGCTGGACAAGGTGCGCCAGGTGGCCCGCGGCCGGGTCTGGTCCGGCGCCGACGCCAAGACCCAGGGGTTGGTGGATTCCCTGGGGGGCTTCTGGACCGCGGCCGGGCAGGCGGCCAGCCTGGCCGGGGTGCCGGCCGGCGAGATGGTGTTCCGGGTCTATCCCCGCCCCACCGGCCTTCTGGCCCGCATTGGGGCGCTTTCGGGAGGGTTGGACGCCAGTGTTGGTGTGTTGGGGCGGATCGAATCGCTGCTCAATCTGCCGGCGTTGCAGGCGGTCCTGGGCCAGGTTTCCAGCCTGCCGCAGGGTGGTCCGGGCGGTTCCCTGCAACTCAAGGCGGCACATCTGCCGCAGCCGTGACGCTTCGACCACAGAACATGCAAGGAAACTGCTTGTTCCCGCGCGTTCTTAAACTATAATTTCGCTCGTGCGGGGGCACGAAGCTGGCTTGGGCGCACCATAACTGCGATTATGGTGCGCTGCAGTTTCGGGGCATCCGAAACGACAAGAACAGCTGGAGCCCGCCATTTTCCCCCAGACATCCTCCCCAAAAGGGTCCGACACACCGATCGAAGGTTTGAGCTTCGAGGGCGCCCTCAAGGAACTGGAAGCCATTGTCTCCCGGCTGGAGCAGGGCGAGGTGGATCTTGAGGACTCCATTGCATTGTACGAGCGCGGGCAGGCGCTGAAAACGCATTGTGAAAAGAAACTGAAAGCTGCCGAGGGACGGTTGGAAAAAATCGTGATGGGCGTGGGCGGCCCGGAAATCGGCGAAAGACTGGAAACGGCATGAGCTTGCCCTGCCGCGTCAAACAAGAGAATTTTGGCACATGAACATTCCCAATACCAAGACACCGCTGCTGGACCAGGTGGACCTGCCCGAAGACCTGCGCAAGCTCGACAAGTCGCAGCTGCGCCAGTTCGCCGATGAATTGCGCACCGACCTGATCGACATCGTCTCGGTCACCGGCGGCCATTTCGGCGCCGGCCTGGGCGTGGTCGAACTGACCACCGCGCTGCATTACGTGTTCGAGACGCCCAAGGACCGGGTCATCTGGGACGTCGGCCACCAGGCCTATCCGCACAAGATCCTCACCGGCCGCCGCGCCCGCATGCGCACTTTGCGCCAGGGCGGCGGGCTGTCCGGTTTCACCAAGCGCAGCGAAAGCGAATACGATCCCTTTGGCGCGGCGCATTCCTCGACCTCGATCTCGGCCGGCGTCGGCATGGCCGTGGCGCGCGACCTGATGGGCGGCGACAACAATGTGATCGCGGTGATCGGCGACGGCTCGATGAGCGCGGGCATGGCCTATGAGGCGATGAACAATGCCGGCGCCAACAAGAACCGGCTGATCGTCATCCTCAACGACAACGACATGTCCATCGCACCGCCGGTCGGGGCGATGAGCGCCTACCTGGCGCGGTTGGTGTCGTCGCGCCCCTATACGGGCCTGCGCAACATCGCCAAGCGGCTGGCACGCAAGCTCTTGCCGCGCGGGCTGTTCAACGTCGCCCGCCGCACCGAGGAATATGCCCGCGGCATCGCCATGGGCGGCACCCTGTTCGAGGAAATGGGCTTCTTCTATGTCGGCCCGATCGATGGCCACAATCTCGACCACCTGATCCCGGTGCTGGAGAATGTGCGCGACACCATGAAGGGCCCGGTGCTGGTCCATGTGGTGACCAAGAAGGGACATGGCTATGCCCCGGCCGAGGCCGCCGCCGACAAGTATCACGCCGTCACCAAGTTCCAGGTACTGACCGGTGAGCAGTCCAAGTCCACGCCAAAGTCGCCGCAATATCAGCGGGTGTTCGGCGAAAGCCTGATCGCGGAAGCCAGGAAGGACAAGCGCATCGTCGCCATCACCGCCGCCATGCCGTCGGGTACCGGGGTGGACCTGTTCGAAAAGGCCTTCCCGGAGCGCACCTTCGACGTGGGCATTGCCGAACAGCATGGCGTGACCTTCGCGGCGGGGCTCGCCACCGAGGGCATGAAGCCCTTCTGCGCCATCTATTCCACCTTCCTGCAACGGGCGTATGACCAGGTGGTGCATGACGTGGCGATCCAGTCGCTGCCGGTGCGCTTTGCCATGGACCGCGCCGGCCTGGTGGGCGCCGACGGCTGCACCCATGCCGGCTCCTTCGACATCGCCTATCTGGCGGCGCTGCCCAACTTCGTCATCATGGCGCCGTCCGACGAAGCCGAGCTGACCCATATGGTCGCCACGGCGGCCCAGATCGACGACCGTCCCAGCGCCATCCGCTATCCGCGCGGCGAGGGCACGGGCGTGGCCCGTCCTGCCGAAGGCGTGCCGCTGGAAATCGGCAAGGGGCGTATCGTCAAAGAAGGCACCGGCATCGCCATTCTGAACTTCGGCACCCGCATGACCCAGGTCCTGCTGGCGGCGGAACGCATGGCCGGTTACGGCCTGTCGCCGACCATCGCCGATGCGCGCTTTGCCAAGCCGCTGGACACCGACATGATCCGCCGCCTGGCGCGCGAGCATGAAATCCTGATCACCATCGAGGAAGGCTCATCCGGCGGCTTCGGCGCCCATGTGATGCATTTCCTGGCCTGGGACGGATTGCTGGACAAGGGCCTGAAGGTTCGCCCCATGACCCTGCCGGACATCTTCCAGGACCACGATACGCCGGAGAAGATGTATGCCCAGGCGGGTCTGGACGCCGACGGCATCGTCAGGACGGCGTTGAACGCGCTGGGGCGCGGCGCGGAAGCCGTGCATCTCGCCGGAAAACTGGCCTGAGTTCACTCTGCCGTCATTTTGGAACCTGCGGCGGCTGTTCGCTGCAGGATCTGCCGCCGGCCGATTACGCCGCCGGCAAGCGCGCCTTTGTGCAGAATGCCCTGATGGCCGCAGGCGTGAATGCCGAGGTGCTGGCGCCTGTCATTGTGCCGCCGCAGTCGCGCCGCCGCGCCGTGTTCAAGCTGGCCAAGGGTGAAATCGGCTTTCACGCCGCCAGAAGCCACACCATCGTGGACATGCACGAATGCCTGGTGCTGACCCCGGGTGTGTTTGGCCTGGTGCAGCAACTGCGGACACGGCTGGGCTTTCTCAAGGAGCCCGCCGAACTGCACATCACCGAAAGCCTGACCGGCTTCGATCTCGCCGTTCGTTCGCCCCAGAAACTCAACAGTGGGATCACGACACAGATGGCGGAGGCGCTGGCCGGCCTGAACGTGGCACGGGCGGTCTTCAACAATGCCCTCGTCCTGGAAACCACCATGCCGGAAGTGGAAGAGGGCGGGGTGCGGGTGAAGCTTCCGCCCCATGCTTTCCTGCAACCCACAAGCGAAGGCGAGGCGGCTTTGCAGACGCGGGTGCGGGCCATTGCAGGCAAGGCGAAAACCGTCGTCGACCTGTTTGCCGGCGTTGGCACCTTTGCCCTGACGCTGGCCGCCAAGGCCAGGGTGCATGCGGTGGAACAGGACGCCCCGGCGCTGGCCGCCCTGGCCGCCGCTGCCAAGGCGCCCAACTTGAAGCCCGTCACCACCGAGGTCCGCGACCTTTTCAAGCTGCCCCTGACCCCGGGTGAACTGGCCATTTTCGATGCCGCGGTGCTGGACCCGCCGCGGGCGGGCGCCGAAGCCCAGGCCCGCATGCTGGCAAAATCCCGGGTTCCGGCAATCGCCTATGTCTCCTGCGACAGCACCAGTTTTGCGCGCGATGCAGCCCTCCTGATCGCGGGTGGCTACCGCATCGGGCCCGTGACCCCGATAGACCAATTCCTCTGGTCGTCGCATATTGAGCTGGTCGCGGGCTTCGTCCGCGGCCGGTAGCGTGAGCAGAACCTGTAGGGGCAGGGGTGAACAAGAAGCTTGTCGCATTGGCCATACTGCTGTGCGTGGCGCTGGGCGGCGCGGCGCTGGCGATTTTCACCCCGCCGGAACCGGCGCACTCCACCGAGGCCGCGCCCGCCTCCAACCTGTCGGATTTCAGCCATTGGGCGGTGGTGCTGGTGGCGGGCGACTATCGCGCCCATTCCGGCGCGCCCTCCAAGGTGTTCGACAATGCCCTGCACGACCTGGCCGCCGCCTTCGGCAAGATCGGTTTCAACAAGGCCAATATCCAGCAATTCTCGGTGGACTATGCCGACGGCACCCAGCACGCCAGCGGACCGGAGATCGCCACCGCCATGCAGGGCCTCACCGCGCGCGCCAGCGACGGCTGCCTGATCTATTTCACCTCCCATGGCACTCCGCAGGGCATTGTCATCGGCGATGCAATCCTGGGTCCAAACCAGCTGCACGACATGGTGGCCAGCGCCTGCGGCAACCGCCCCAGTGTGATCATCATCTCATCCTGCTATTCGGGCCAGTTCGTCGCGCCTTTGCAGGGCGACAACCGCATCGTGATGACGGCGGCGCGGCCCGACCGCACCAGCTTCGGCTGCGGCGAACTGGATCACTATACCTTCTTCGATGACTGCGTGTTGCGCGCCCTGCCGTTGGCCGGCGATTTTCCCGGCCTGGGCGGGCTGACGCAGCAATGCGTGGCGGAGCGCGAGCGGCTGATGAAGGCGACGCCTCCGTCAGAGCCGCAGGTCAATGTCGGACCGAATGTGGTATTTACCCTGCGCTGGCGCGACATGCCGGCGCCTGCTGCCTTGGGGAATCAACCGACATGAAAGCCATTCTATCAGCGACCATGATCATTCTCGCGATGACCGGTGTTTCCATCGCCGCGGAGCTGCCCGGAACATGGCAGGGAACAATCAAGCACCAGCATGTGATGAAGCTCACAAAAACGCCCGAGGGCGGATACCATGGCGATTGGTATAACCTCGGCGCTGAAGAGGAAGGCAATCTGAACGGCAATAAAATATCATCTGTTGATTTCGACGGGTCGCACGTAAAGTTCACGCTCGACCGCAAGGCCGACAATTATGAAGGCGTTCTGTCGGCGGACGGAAAAACCATTACCGGGACCTGGGCAGGGCGCGGGCCTCGCCAGCAACTCGATCTTGTCCGCGCCACAAAGAAGACGGCCTGGGTCATCGATCCTTCACCGCACAAAATCCACTTTGTTACGGTTGAGAAGGGCGTCAAGCTGGAAGTGCTGGATTGGGGCGGCAGCGGGCCGCCCCTGGTATTACTCACCGGCTTGGGCAATACCGCCCATGTCTTCGATAGTTTCGCGCCGAAATTCACTGACAAGCACCATGTTTATGCGATCACGCGGCGCGGGTCTGGTGCATCAAGTGCGCCGTCCTCCAGCGACAGCAACAACTACGATGCCGACCGCCTGGGTGATGACGTCCTGGCGGTACTGACTGCGCTGAAGATCGATCACCCCGTTCTGGCGGGCCATTCCATTGCCGGTGAAGAGTTGAGCTCCATCGGCACGCGCCATCCGGAAAAAGTCGCGGGGCTGGTCTATCTCGACGCCGCCTATACTTATGCCTTTTATGATGCCGCACATGGATCCCTGATTTCGGACGTCTCTGCCACGCGCCGTGAACTGGATCAGTTCTCGATCGTGCCGGTCCGAGACGCCAAAGTGATGCTGTCTGATTTGCTGGATGTTCGGCTGCCGCGGCTGCAGAAGGAATTGCAGGATTTTCAGCAGACACTCGCGCAGCTGCCGGATGGGGCGGGGCCGCAATCGGCGCCATCGGAGCAGGCGCTCATAGGCAATGCTATCATCATGGGCGCACGCCAGTACACAAAAATAGCCGCGCCTGCCCTGATCCTGATCGCGCTTCCGCACGACAATGATCGCAACGCCACATCTCCTGCTGCGAAGCGGTCGCTAGACGAAACCACAATCCAGGCCGCCGCCGTGGAGGCGGGTCTGCCGGCGGCAAAAGTCGTCAAATTGCCTTACGCGAACCATTACGTGTTTCGCTCCAATGAGGCGGACGTGGAGCGGGAAATGAACGCCTTTATGAGTGGGCTGCATTAGGGCGTACGACCATGGCGGATCATGTTTCCGGGACAGCCGATCTGAAAGTCGCCCAATGCAGTTGCGGCGGGTTGCGTGCCGAGGTGCGCGGGCTGCCTGACGGAGGCGTTGTGATGTGTCACTGCGCCGAATGCCAGCGCCGCACGGGTGCGCCCTTCGGTGTCGGCGCCTACTATGCCAAAGACAAGGTACGGATCAGCGGCGCGAGCAAGCTCTATACACGCCAAGCCGCCTCAGGCCATCCATTCCATCTGCACTTTTGTCCTACTTGCGGTACATCGCTCTACTGGTATTCGGCGTACAAGCCGGACACCATTGGGATTGCGGTGGGCGGATTTGCGGATCCGCAATTCCCGGTGCCGGTGCGTTCGGTGTGGGAACAAACGCGCCACGGCTGGGTAGAACTGCCCGATGGCGTGCAACACTTTGCACAAGGCCGTAACAGCGGCCCCCAAAAATAGCGAGCCATTCGGAACGGGACAGAAGCAATCTGGACCAATGCCTCTGGCCGTCGCATATTGCGCGGTGTTCAGCCGGGTCCGGGGATGAGGCGCTTTCTGTTCTGTTTGGGGTTCCTGCTGTCGCTGACGGCCACGGTGCAGGCCGCGGATTTCTCCAAATGGGCCGTGCTGGTGGTGTCGGGCGACAACCATGCCCATTCCGGCGCCCCCAGCGCGGTGTTCGACAATGCCCGCCACGACCTGGTGGCCGCCTTCACCCGCATGGGTTTCGCGCCGGCCAACATCGCCCAGTTCGCGGTGTCGCCTGATCCGGCCGCGCAACGTTCCGGCCCTGCCGCCATCGCCAACACGTTGTGGGACCTTTCCAACCGCGCGCCGGACGGCTGCCTGATCTATTTCACCTCCCACGGCACGCCCGACGGCATCGTCATCGACCAGGGTGTGCTCGACCCCGACAAGCTGGGCAAGATCGTGGGCAATGCCTGCGGCGCCAAACCCAGCGTGATCGTGGTGTCGTCCTGCTATTCGGGCCAGTTCGTGCCCACCCTGGCCGGCGACAACCGCGTGGTGCTGACGGCAGCGCGCCCTGACCGCACCAGCTTCGGCTGCGGCGAGGCGGACCAGTATACTTTCTTTGACGACTGCTTCCTCAGAGCGCTGCCCCTGTCAGGCGATTTTTCCATGCTGGGCGATCTCACCCGCCAATGCGTGGCGGTGCGCGAACAGCAGATGCGCGCCACCCCGCCGTCTGAGCCGCAGCTCAGCATCGGGCGGAATGTTGGCCCGGCCTTCCGGTGGAAATAATTATCTAACCGTTTTGCCCGCGATGGCGCAGGGCTTGGTCGGCGAGCACGCAGGCCATCATGGCTTCGCCCACCGGCACGGCGCGAATACCGACGCAGGGATCATGGCGGCCCTTGGTGACGATCTCGGTTTCGGTGCCATCTTTTTCGATCGTCTTGCGCGGCGCCAGGATGGACGAGGTCGGCTTGACCGCGAAGCGCGCCACCACCGGCTGGCCGGTCGAGATGCCGCCCAGGATGCCGCCGGCATGGTTGGCCAGGAAGATGGGCTTGCCGTCATTGCCCATGCGCATCTCATCGGCATTTTCCTCGCCGGTCATGGCCGCAGTGGCGAAGCCGTCGCCGATCTCCACGCCCTTGACCGCATTGATGCTCATCAGCGCGCTGGCCAGTTCATTGTCCAGCTTGGCATAGACCGGCGCGCCGAGCCCTGCGGGCACGCCTTCGGCCACCACTTCGACAATGGCGCCGACCGACGAGCCGCTCTTGCGGATGGCTTCCAGATAGGGCTCCCACACCGCCGCCGCCTTCGCGTCCGGGCAGAAGAAGGGGTTGTTGTTCACTTCCTCCCACGACCAGTTGGCGCGGGTGATCTTCTGCGTGCCCATCTGCACCAGGGCGCCGCGAATAATGACCTTGCCGTAGAGCTGGTCCAGGACCTTGCGCGCGATGGCGCCGGCCGCGACCCGCATCGCGGTCTCGCGCGCGCTCTGCCGCCCGCCGCCGCGATAGTCGCGCACGCCATACTTGGCGTCATAGGTATAGTCGGCATGACCGGGACGAAATTTGTCGCGGATATCGGCATAATCCTTCGAGCGCTGATCCACATTCTCGATCAACAGGCCGATGGGCGTGCCGGTGGTGACCTGGGCGCCCATGCGCTCGTCCTGGAAGACGCCGGACAGGATCTTCACCGTGTCCGGTTCCTGGCGCTGGGTGACGAATTTGCTCTGGCCCGGGCGGCGCTTTTCCATCCAGGGCTGGATGTCGGCCTCGGTCAGCGCGATACCTGGCGGGCAGCCGTCCACCACGCAGCCAATCGCCGGCCCATGGCTTTCGCCAAAGGTGGTGACGCGGAACAGGTGGCCGAAGGTGTTGTGCGACATAGGGGGTGTTTAACCCATGGAACCCGGATTGGAAACCGCGCCGCCGGTGCCCGGCAATTGCGTGATTTCAGTGCCCTGCACCCGAAAGACCACGCCTTGCGGCTCGTCCAGGGCCGACATGCGCGCCGCATCCAGGCCCAGGAACAGGCCGCGCAGGATGCGGGTGGCGGCGCCATGGCTGACGGCGAAGGTGTCGGTCTTCAGGCTGTCGATCCAGGCGATCAGGCGGGTGGCGACATCCTCATAATCTTCACCGCCCAGCGCCGGCACGTTCCATTTGTCGGCCGCGCGACGGTCGTAATAGGCAGGATCAACGGCCTGCGCCTCGCTATCGGTCAGCTGGTCCCATTGTCCCAGGTCTATTTCCTGGATGCGCGGATCGGTGGTGTAGCCTTGGGCCGGAAGCTCCAGCACGGTGCGCGCGATTTCCATGGTGGTGCGGGCGCGTTCCAGAGGCGAGGCGACGCAGGCGATGGCGGGCTTTGCGCCCAGCTCGCGCCGCAGCACCTGGCCGATCTCCTGCGCCTGCTCGCGGCCCAGCGCTGTCAGCGGCGTGTTCTTCTTGCCGGAAAACCGCTTTTCCAGATTGGCCTGGGTCTGACCGTGGCGCGAGAAATAGAGCGTCAGCCCATCGGCGAGCTTAAGAGGCCGCATCCGGCTTCTGCACGACGGAGATGTCGGGTGCGTCCTCGGCCTTCATGCCCACGACATGATAGCCCGCATCCACATGCAGGTTTTCGCCCGTCACGGCGCTCCCCAGATCCGACAGCAGGAACAGCGCGGAATTGCCGACTTCGGCCTGGGTTACGGTGCGGCGCAGGGGCGAGTTGTACTCGTTCCACTTCAGGATATAGCGGCTATCGGCGATGCCGGCGAAGGCCAGGGTCTTGATCGGGCCCGCCGAGATCGCGTTCACCCGGATATTCTTCTTGCCCAGGTCTTCGGCCATGTAGCGCACGCTGGCTTCCAGCGCCGCCTTGGCCACGCCCATCACGTTATAGTGCGGCATGGTGCGTTCGGCGCCCAGGTAGGTCAGGGTCAGCAGGCTGCCGCCGTTGGGCATCATCTTTTCGGCGCGCTGCGCCACCGCGGTGAAGGAATAGCAGCTGATGTCCATGGTCATGCGGAAATTTTCCGCCGTGGTGTCGACATAGCGGCCCTTGAGCTGGTCCTTGTCGGAAAAGGCGATGGCGTGCACCACGAAATCCAGGCTGTCCCAGATCTTGCCCAGTTCGGCAAAGGCGGCGTCCACCGACTCCGGCCTGGAAACGTCGCAATCGATCAGTGCCGCAGGCTTCAAGGGCTCGACCAGCGGCACGACGCGCTTCTTGAACAGATCGCCCTGATAGGAAAAGGCCAGTTCCGCGCCCGCGTCATGCAGCGCCTGGGCGATGCCCCAGGCGATGGAGTGCTGGTTGGCCACGCCCATGATCAGGCCGCGTTTGCCCTTCATGAGGCCTGAAACTGACATTCTGAGAATTCCCTATCGCTCGGCTGAACCCTAGTCATTACCCGCGAATAGGCCAGTGGCCAAACGGGAATTTCCACGGGCTAAAATCGAAATAATATCAAATGTTTAGCGCATCTTTGTGCGGGGGTCATAATCCCCCTGCCATCCTTCCAGGAAAGCCCTGAGGGACTCGTCGGGCTTGTCGGGAAGCGAGATTACCAATCGGACATACAGGTCCCCGGCTTGTGTGGCGCCATGGGCGGCGATGCCCTTGCCCTTTAGCCGGAGCGTGGCGCCGGTGTTGGAGTTGGGGGGCACGCTCAGCGACACGGTGCCCGTCAGGGTGGGCACCGGCACCTTGCCGCCCAGCACCG
>Ga0193716_1002282_pt1 | contig 10884 bp, 15 predicted proteins | sample U2c1metaG_FD_145901 | JGI IMG/M metagenome (GOLD analysis project Ga0193716, IMG submission 145901) | Soil microbial communities from a riparian zone of the East river system, Colorado, United States - U2c1 | ecosystem: Environmental > Terrestrial > Soil > Riparian zone | place: USA: East River...
GTCACTGTTGCTCCTTCATCATCAATAGCACTAGCTATATTACTATATGCTTTTTCATTGAGCAGGCCTAAATGAAAACACTGTTCCAAGGCTGTTATAAGATCTGTTTTGCTTGGGTTTGTCATATGTTTTTTGTGAAATTTTTTCGATAACATTTTATAATAATAAGGTGTTATCGTAAATTCATTTTTTCTCCTAAATGATTAGATAACATTCTACATTATTAGGTGTAGGATGTAAGTAAATTCGCTATTCACCTAAAAGCCAAAAAAATGAAAAATATTGACCTGTCCATTAAAAAAGATGCAATGGATGAAATTATTAAAATAGTTTTTGATGATATCAAAAGCACCATTATAGAAAATAAAAAAGAAGGTTTGAATAAAATGTATGATGTTACTGATACGTCTATTAAAAAAAATGCATTTTCATTCAAATTTCTTGATGAAAAATATACTATTCAAGCAAACACTTTTTATTATCCGATACCATAATATTTGCTACTTATAAAAATGATCAGGATTTGAGAAATCTAACACTTAGGGTATTAATTGATGGCGAACGCGGTGTAGATGAAACTCCTATTGGAAAATCTAATTTTTTTGGCTCAGAAAAAATAGTAAATATTTATAATGTAGGTGTTATTTATCAAGAAATATTTCTTGATCTAATTAAGCAAATACAGGATAGGCAAATTTCAAATTTTTTCACTTACTAAAACCAATAAATACCCATATAATGGAAAAGAATAATTATCGTGATATCAATAATAAACTACCACAAGCAGCTTCTGAATTTTTAGAAGCTATAAAAAAAAATGCAAAAATATATACTAAAGATCACATCGGTGAATTACTCGAATTCGATAACGTTAATAATCCCAATTCTTATAGTTTTTCGAGCAAAACTTATGCAATTGAATTAGATTTTTTGCCGTTTGCCGAATGTGTAAATCTCACCACTTTTTTGGAAGAAACACAAGAAGAAATTAAAGAATTGAGAACACAGTTAGTAGTTGATGGGTTTGATCCCGCTGGTAATATGATAATGAAAGGAAAATTAATCGGATCAGAAACCATTAAATCCATTGATTTTGTTGCATCAGATTATTTGCTTGCCCTCGTAAATTATGTAAATAAAGCTGAACACTCAACCGCTGACAATTTCTTAGAATGGAATTAAAAAAAGCCCGCCATTTTGGCGGGCTTTTTTCTTTAAGTAAATCAAGTGATCACTATCTTTTTTTGCCAAAAAATCTTTGAATTATATTTCTCTTTTTCTGCTTTACTGAATCAATAATTACAACGTAGCAGGTATCTTTTATTGTCTCCCTTTTAACGCCTGCATTAGCAACCAATCTCTGTATTTCATCATTCTGTTTTTTGATTATTAAAGCTTTTTGTTTTGTTTCTATTGTCTCCCTGTCAAGGATCAATGCAGCTTGTTTGGCTTCATCTTGTTTAACCTCGATTATTGGCTTTACATATACACTATCTGTCTGTTGAGCCGCACCCGTGATAGGTGGGGTAGTGACAAAAAATATAACACCTAAGCAAATTAAAAGAATTATTACAATTGCCTTTTTCATACTTACTTTTTTAGTTTCTTGATGATTTTTTCATTGGTAATAATGATATCATCTATCTTATTATTAGTCTCCTCTTGTTTGGTTATCCTATCCCGCAATTCCTGATTATTTTTTTCCATCAGGCTTACCATTTCTTCTGTGTGTTTATCGTCCTTTATTCTTATTTCTGAATTAAGAAAATCGATTTTATTATTCAAAGTATCAATGTTCGTTTGGCAAGTAGATCTCACATTTTCAAGGCCGGATTCTTTTGTTATATACAGGTAACTAACAGTACCAACTAAAATAAATAGGGCGATTAGAAGGACATAAACGAAAGCTAGTAGAGGCCATTTTTTAGCCACATTCACTATGTCCCTTATTTGGTAATTCTTTCCTTCAATGTTTGGGTCAATCGGTAATTCTTCGCTTGATGTATCGGACATTGCGGCTCTATATTTTTGTCATTTTCATTATCTTTTTTGTCTAAATAATTTTGTAAAGACAGTTGAGATTTTGAATAGCTTTTCCTTTTTGTTTCTTTCATATTTTCCAAATTATTTAATCGCAACATCCATCATTATACCCTCGACCATTAGTATATCGATCAGATAAAACAAGTCCGGAAAAATAATTAGTACGCTTTGTCACATTAATACCGTTTTCGCCCAATTGATGATATTCCGGGAAGTCATTAATATGTAGCTGGATAAATGATTTTACTCTTTCAAGATAATTTTCAGCAATATTTTTCACAGTTTGCCTTAAAAATTTAAGGTCATCCAAATCCGCTGGATCACTAAAATCACTCTTCTTTTCACTAATTGATTTGTTCGTTAAACGAAAGGAAATAAAGGGCAAGGCGTAGTAAAGCGCCCATTGCGCAAGCGCAGGCTGTATGTAATCATTCAATAAAATAAGGTACTTACCAGTTAAGGTAGATTGTCCTGAACCAGCATCAATAGCGGAACACAGCTTATAATATAGGGCATTTCCTATAGAAAATTGTAGGTTGATATCTTGTGCCTGCTTGATAGAATTTATCAATAGTGATGGATCAACGTTATTATCAATAGTTGTATTCTTAATTAAATAGTTGGTGGATATAAGATTGGAATATGACATTATGAGAGTGGTATATTTTTTCCAGCATAGACCAAAGTATTAGCCTGCTCCTTGCTATAACCAAGTATAATAAACACCTCTACTTTTTGTTCATTGCTAATAGCAGATGAAAGAACAGAAAGTAAATCGGTGGTACTAACCGCGATTTCTAAATCAAGTGAATATTTATTTAGCGTCAGCTTATCAGTAACACCCGCTGCCCTAGCAAGCCTATTTAATTCGCGTTCGATTATCTGTTGTTTGGGGTTGACATAAACACTCTGAAAAATAGCAAGGTCTTTTACAAGATCATTGGTGTTGCCTAGTTCACCGGCTGTCTTTACCCCGAATAATGCCGGGTTAGTTATGCGGTGCGAAATGTAAATACCGTTCTCCGCATCCTTTACTAATTGCGCAAATCTATCATCGGTTGTGTTCATCTCAATCGGCGTTATTTGCGGCGCACTATCCTTATCCTCGCTGAATGAAATGAATATTTTACCAGCGTTTTTTGCTCCTTCGTATTGTTTGCGCAGTTGTTTAAGTACTATTTCCATCTCCTCTTCTGTCGGTATACCTTGTGGCATATTGATAATAAATGAGGGCGAAAAAGAATTCTTGATATTGTTCCTGTGAAAGTTTGAAATTTCGTTATCAATATCGATCCAGTTTAACCCAGCCATATAGCCCGGTATAGGATACCAATTATCGCCAACTCTATGCTCTTGCACATAAATAATTTGGTTCGATTTTTGTCTATCAACCTCAGAAAATTCGGGGTATAATATTGTCTCGTTTGTGCTGTATGAAGACCAGTTATCACTCACTAAATAATTTGTCTTGTTTGGTTTTTTGGGATCAGGTTTTTTTATTCTGACACTTGCTATGTCTAAATATTCTACCTGCGCAACGATAGTTCTATCCCTTGACCATATCGCTTGTGCAGCAAAGCCTCCGTACATTTCTAGGTCCATCGACCACATTGAAACGATCTCATTAAGGTTATCCGATCCGTGCCGGTTGCTGATAAATAATATTGCATCGTCCGATAGGCCATCAGTATTGATTCCATTACCGCCAATCATTCTTGCCTTCGTTTCGATTAGAGCCGCGTGCTTGCCGCTTTTATAAAAGAGGTCTTGTAAAAATTGTGGGAATCTATTATTATCTCCATAATTAATTACGCCACTCGCAGATATTGTTTCGGCGTATGACGGTATGCAATCAGCCGCCATTGTGATCAGTTTAAGATCACTCTGTTTTTTCTTTTCATTATTATTTAAAGGCGTCTTTTCATTCATTAATGGGTTTAAATATTTTTGTAAGTCGGTGTGATATCTGTGTCTTCTATAGCCGGTGTTTCATTTTCATCCAGCACGATTAAAATGCCTTCATCTACCTTACCTAGTCGTAACATCTCATCATCGATTTCAAATACTGTATAATCATAAGTGCCTATCCGTAGGGGCAATATTTCTCCATCATAATTTATCACATCAGGATCATAATTTGATAGATCATTTGTAACTGAAAATGTGAATGAATTATAATAATTAGGGTTGCTTGAATGATCCGGATAGGAGAAAATATACCTAGCATTCAAATCGGTATTTACTAACTCAAATTGAAATGTTGGATAGACATTATTAACCTCACCGTAAAGGGTAAGGATAACTTCTGTATCACCACTATTTTTTAGGTAAATCATTCTTTGTATCCTTAGTTTTTATCGTTGGTATTTCTTCAAATAAATCGCTGTAACCCGCATCAGATATATATTTATACAGGGCTGGTTCGACAAATCTTAAACAGATATGGCCGCTCATAAATGGATTTTTTATTGTCTTGTCTATATGTTCTTCTTTTATTCTTAATGACATTTTTAATCGTGAAATTTTAAAAAAGCCCCTCGGTTAAAAGGGACTTTTTATTAAGTCGGGGAGACTTTTAAATCATCGCCTGATAAGGGCTATTAGGACAATGAAATAATACTAAGAGCGGCTGCTCCACTCACCTCATAGGCAAGATCTTTTTGTTTAGATATCATTGTTACATTCGCACCTGACATATCACCAAAATTTTTACCAGCTCCTATTTCGGCGGTAGATACTTTCATAGGACCATCAGCATTACAAAGCCAGTATTTACCATTATTATCTAAAACCAAAACGCGGAATGATCCTTTATTCAATACCCGTAAAGTATTGGTTAGTTCTGATGTCAGATTTAATAAGGTCATTGTGATAGTAGGCTCATAAAATATAGTGCCATTCTCGTTATTGAGAGATGCTGGTTGTGCAAATGAAGAACCTTCAAGTTCAGTTTCGAACTTGAAAAATTTACTTGCTGTAGCGGAAAATGCAGTGATGCTATTACTAGCTGTTGCAAGTGTATAACCGAAAGTAGTACTGTCGTAATTCTGAATATACACGCCTGCTAAACCACCTGTGACCCTGCACGATAATCCTACGCCAGCGGTAATTGCGCAATTTATTAAAGACATATTTTGATTGAAATATTTTTATTTAGGAGTGCGGACATGTCCGCACTCTAATTTTTTTTACTTGTTTGACACCACATATTGCGGGAAGCCAATTTGCACCCCTGATTTCCATTTGGCCCGGAATCTAACTTCATCCGTATTTAAATCGAACCATACCCGGAAAGATTCACTATCAGATTGTAGATCAAAAGCGTGGTGTAAATTCTGAGTAGTTGTAAGAAAATAACGATTATTAACCATTCCCTTGGTAGCTACTATCTTCACGTTGCTCCCCGGAAAGATCATAGTATAATCATTAGCAGCATCAACCGCTGTATAGTGATAATTGTTCTGATCGATCAAGGCGAAGGTGATCATATTGAATGTGGCATAATTTACAAACATTGTTAAATCATCCTGCGCCAAAATATCCTCTGGTATAGCGGTAATAGCGGCTCGCACGTTGGCTAAAATGTTAGCAGAAGTGAATGAAGCTGATGCACCGGCAGGGATTACTTTACTTGCGCTGGATCCTGTATGATCCATTATTTGCAGTAAGCCATCGCAAAGAGTATATGGTGATGCAGTACCGCCGATGAAATCATCACCAGTAGTAGAACCACGCCAGAAATACGTATCTATTGTTGAGGCTATTTTTGCAACTTTGTCTGCGGTAAATATTTTATCAATTTCAATCGGAATGGATTCGTTGTAAGAACCGACCGACTTCATATATTGACCTGTCCAGTAATCTTCAAATTCAGCGAGGCAAATAGATTCTTCTATTTTGAAATCACAGACCTGAATGTCTCTTTGCGAAAGGGCAATAGTGCCTTGGGGATTCCATCCACAAGAGCCACCGGCAACAACGGCCAAAGAACTGTTCATTATGTTAAGGCTCTGTTTGTATTTCACGCCGGGATGTGGTGTCATTAATGCGGCTGTTCTACCTGTCAGCGTAAAGGAATTAATTAGCTGATTACTTATCTGATCTGTATATTTAGTAAGTGATGATAAATTTATTGACATTCATTTTTTATAATTTTTATTTTCGCTTTATGCGAATTATTTTCTATTGTTTACTATTTGCATTATCGAATCAACTTCTGCTTGTATAGCGTTTGGCGTTCCTATTTTCTTCTTATTGTATGGCTCACTTTCTGGCTGTTTAGCGAACTCCATTATCTGATTTGACATCTTGACGTTGCTATCCATTATCTTTTGAACCATTGGCAGGATATCATCCATTAATTTTTCAAGAGCATCGATTCTTTTTATTAATTCTTTATCAACTGGTGCGTCTTGGGGTGGTGTTTCAACTGGTAAATCTTCCATTGCTGTAGTTACTTCATCTCCGTTATCTTGATTATTTTCCACTGTAGAAATTGCACTTACAACACCATTCGTAACAGTAATCGTTGTGCCATCTTCCATTTCATAATCACCGTCTTCAAGTGGAGTCTGATTACCATCCCCATCTAAAAGAAATACTTCGCTGTCAATAGATAATTCAGGAGCAGAACTAGCAATCTTTTGACCGTCCTTAGTTACAAATACATTTGATGTATCTGCGAATTTTAAAAGACTTTTCATTTTGTCTTTCATCATCGCTATTAGTTCTTGTCTATTCATTAATTGTCTTTATTTCTTTAGGTAAACCCTATATTATCTATTGTAGCTACTTTATGATAATATTAAATTCGAGTCCTTATTTTTTCAAAATATCTTTCATCAGCCTGATACATTCTACCTCATCTAATGAATCAATCACATCATCAATAGTTGGTTCATTTTCTGTTTTAAGTGATACTAATTTTTGATTAAGTAATCCTTCGATCGAGAATCCGTACTTATTATTTTCCTTTATTTCAGTTTTGAAAAATTCTTCATCAGGGATATGCACTTCAATAAACCAAGTGCCAATTGGCAGATCATTAAAGCCATAATATTTTGACTTATCATAAGTAGTATCTTCAATTATCCAACTACCAATTATATGCGCTGGTGCAAGGACATTAGTATGGTCGATGTTGATAGACTTATTATTGTTCGATCTTTGAAATTTATCCACCAGCCTTTTAATATTCTCTTTTGTGAAGACCACATAATATTCTTCGTCTTCATTGTTACGATATATTTTTATATTCGGAATAATGACAGGCCCAGCGATGATTTGTTTTTCCGCATCGCCGGTAAACATCATTTCAAATTTGCCTTTTCTTGTGACTGATCTAATGCGCTCACGTCCTGATTTTCTTGCTGCTCGCTTGGTTTCCCATTCTGCTTTTTTTTCAAGACACAATTCACATACATCAGGTTCGGTAGTCCATACGCCGTTTAGTATATAACACTTGCAGTTAGGATGGCAGGGTGGGATTGCGAAATCATCAAAATCGAAATATTCTTCATCGTGATCATTGAAATACATACCCATTACTTTTATCGCAGGTTCGCTTGTGAGTGACACAAAACGAATTCCGCTTTCGTCAAATTCATCAATGAATATTTCATACACTGGCAAATTGTCCTTTTCATATTTATACTTCATTTACTTATTAATTTTTATGGAAATCTAGATCGTGATTCTACTTTTACTGTTCGTGATTGAGCAGTGCTTATGTCGGCTTCCAGCACATAAACCTTTTGTGCTGTAACACCATTGGAATTATTTAGTGAAGAATTGCCAATCCCAAACATTGCAGGTGGTTTAATTGATGGTGTTGATGGAGCGCCAGCGCCAGCACTTAGTGAGACAGAGGGAGCGGATATACCACTACCTGAATCACCACTATCGGGGCTGAACTTCTTTGAGAGTATGAGAAATATTTACTGTTGCTGATGGAATTATTTGGGCATTCATCAATGAGCATCACTAAAAAATATCTTGGTATTACTCAATCAGAAGTACTGGATGTTTACGATTCTCTTTAATCAAAAAATATTAAAACAAAAGACCGCTACTAGCGGTCTTTTTTCATTTCATCTATCTGCCTTAATTGTGATTCCATATTATCTAAATTCGATCTCCCTTTAATTGAAATATTATCACCAGCTTGGGTGATAACAAAGCCATCAATAACCGGGCTTATCTTTTGATTAATTATCTTGACTGATCCATTAATCGTTTGTTCAAACGTAATGTTAGATTGTAATATAATATTTCTAAACTCATTTACTCTATATTCTATATTGATTCTTTTCTTCATATCGCCATCGCCATTATAGACCGTTATGTGGCTTATAATTGATCTGACAAGGGTTTGTCTATCCTTATCAGTGATCGAGGCGTTAAGGAGCATCTGAGACACGTTATCGAGGTATGTGATAAGTGCTTCCCCTTGTGTCGCTATTGAAGCATCCGGTTTGGTTAGATCAAGCATTGCCTGTAAAGTTGCAATATCTGATTCTATTTTAGTCTTCTGTTTAGTGTAGTCCTTTTTCGTTATCACTTCATCTACCAACAAGTCTAGTATTTTATCCTGCTTATCTACCAACAATTGTATTTCTGATTCCAGCTTATCTACTCGACTATTGATAGTAGTGTGTTCCTGATTCTTTGATAATATTTCAATCTGTTTTCTTGCCGCATCCGGTAACTGTTGGATAGAATCTAGAACATACTTATCCAGTGTTGGTATTAACATTGCACTGTTCCCACACTTATCCTTTTTGTATCTGGTCGATAGACAGGTATAATGATTGTCAACTAGTGTTTCCCTTTTACGTCCGTAGAAATTACGGCCACATACTTTACATTGGATAAGACCTTTCAAGAGATAAAAATATTTATCGTTCTTACCACTCGATGAAGCTTGTTTTATCGAGAGTTGAATTTGAACGGCATCAAAAATATTTTGATCAACAATTGGAGTGACAGAATATATTTTACCCCCGTACATTCTTTCACCCATATAAAGCTTGTTACGTAGGATTGTGTGTACAGTTTTTTCTGCCCACGTGAATGATGTTTTAACAACTTTCTTTCCCCCTCTTTTGATAGTCATTTTATGGCTGTCACCATTCAGTTTTGCAATCTCTCTTTTAGTTGGGATGCCATTATCATTTAGAGTATGAGCGATAGAATAACAAGATTGATTTTGGAGTGCTAGTTGAAATATATTTCTTACTACATCTGCTTCAACATCATCAATCAATAATTGTTTGTTCACCTTCTTAAATCCGTAGGGGAGCATAATGTGATGTGCGCCGCCATCTGCCACTCGTTTATGTAAACCTCTGATTACTCTAGTTCGGATTTTGCTCAGTTCATAGGCTGCAAAGATCAATCGGATACTTGTCATTAGTACTGATGCATCGTTGTTCTGATCAATTATTTCATCGTTTAAAATAAACGTGATGGAATAATGTAAAAGGTCTTTCATTATCACAGCACCTTCTACCTTATCCCTACTAATTCTATCGAGATCAATTGCCCATACGTGTGATAGCTTACCAGCAAAAATATCTTGCATCATCTCATTTAGCATTGGCCTTTCAGCAACAGACAATGATCCTGATAGGCCTTCATCACAATATATTTTATGGGCGATACCTAGTTGTTTTGCCTTACTAATACCACGCTCTTTTTGATTGGCAATTGAGGTGTTGGTAAGTTGCTTATCTGTACTCACCCTACAGTATATTCCTAGACACTCATCGGTGTATTTTATCACCTGCTTTATCACGGTCTTTTTTAGTGGATACGCCATTACAGAAAATTTAGGCTTGCAAGATACTAACATTCAGTTGAATACAATAAGTACTCTTCCGATGTTGCATTGGTTGGTGGAGGAAGCAATCCTGCACCCGGTGAAATTTCGCTGGCACACAATGGCGTATTGTTTTTAGATGAATTGCCGGAGTTTAAACGAACGGTATTGGAAGTGATGCGGCAACCGATGGAAGAACGGCGGGTGACGATTGCACGTGCCAAAATGAGCATTGATTTCCCGGCCTCCTTTATGCTCATCGCTTCCATGAACCCTTGAACATGCGTTGCCTTGTTTGCGTTATGAAAGCCAAACCGGAAAACCAATGCCTGTTTCCTATCCTGAAAACCCTGTCTCTATAGGAGACCATATAAGAAAGAAACGAATGGAGCTAAAGCTATTTCAAAAGGACGTGGCGAAGATTTGCGGGGTTACTGAAGACTGCATTACAAACTGGGAAAAAAACAGGAGTGTGCCTCAAATTCAGTTTTACCCTCTAATTATTAAGTTTCTGGGGTATTTGCCTTTTAAAGTTGATTTGACTACGCTTTTAGGGAAATTAAAAGCATATAGGCACATGAATGGGCTTAGCCAGAAGCAACTAGGGAAAATTCTTATGGTTGACGCGGCTACTGTATGTAGCTGGGAGTTGGGAGAACACAAGCCACAAAAGGAAATGTTAACTAAACTGAATTTAATGTGGGAAGGGAAAAACGAAGAAGTGGATGCTTAGTGCTATTCAGGAGAGCTTTCTCGCTTTACTATTCAACTTTCAAACAAATTCTCCATCCAATGAACTCAAGAATTGACTTATTTAATAGTATGAGCTATCAGAACTATTTTTTATATCCCTTTTTTATTATACTTTCAATAATGGCACGCTTAATTTTTACTTCTTCATCTGTTAATTGTATGTATGTTACAGTGACTTTGTAGGTTTTTTCAGTTTTTTCAGACGGCAAAACCTTTCTGTCCTGAACACTTGTGATGCATTCGGGAGGATCGATATTGCATTTATGTTG